>Ga0299914_10000270_pt1 | contig 31257 bp, 29 predicted proteins | sample RVTome_10_FD_201361 | JGI IMG/M metagenome (GOLD analysis project Ga0299914, IMG submission 201361) | Soil microbial communities from uranium-contaminated site in the Upper Colorado River Basin, Wyoming, United States - RVT153D57 (version 2) ... | reverse complement strand
TCGCGGAGCGGGCCGCCGTTCGGCACCGGGCGCCGATTCGCGGCGCCCGACCCGGCCCCGGAGCCGGCGTTGTTTCACGCCGTCCCCGGCTGAAACGAACCCTCGGTCCCGCGTTCGGGGTCGGACCTCGGGCTCGTTCAGTTCGCTCGGAAACGAACGAACAACGCGCCGGGAAATCGCGTGAGGTGATCCTCGCATCCAATTTGGAGAAAGTCACTTGCACGTTCTCGTCGAGCTGGCGCGCTCGATGCTGTACGGGAGGGTGGATCGGCCCGGCGCGCACCGCGCTGGTGAGCGGCCCGAACGACCCCGAATCCGGCGCGAGGCGACCATGAGGCCAGAGGACACCGACGGACCCCGACCGCCGCTCGAGGCGACCAATAACGGGAACGGGAACGGGGACCGCGCTCCCGACCCGCTGCGACGTGTGGTGGCCGGATTCCGGGATCGCCGCGCCCTGTTGCGGGCGCGCCGGGAGGCCGAATCGCTGGGCTGCGAGGAGTCCGACATCGCGGTGTTCGCGCCCCCGCGGACTCCATCGGCGCGGTTCGACGTGATGCGACGGCTGCGGGCGCATCTCCTCGGCGGGGATCGCTCCGAGCGCGGAGGCGTCTTCGACGAGTGCCTCGCGCTGCTCGGGCGCGAGTTCATGCTCGTGTTCGTCGACACGGGCTCCGTCACCGACCGATCGTGTCTCGAGGAGACGTTCGCGGAGCATGGGGGGGTGATCGTGGGTGCCGACGGTCGCGTCTTCCCGGACCCCGACGCGGTGGAGGATGAAGCCCGGGACCCGCGTCTACGGACAGCGAACGGCGAGGATGGGTGAGTCGGCCCCTTCGCTCGTGAGAACCAGCCTCTCGGCGTCCAGATAGGCCACCGCCTCGCCCTGCGGCTGGCTCTTGCCCGTCGCGCACACCCTCGGCTCGCGCGTCCATTCGCCGAGCGGGAACAGGTACACTTCGCTCGCGGTCCGTACCGCTAGCGTGCCCCCGTCCGGGGACATCGCGGCCCCCGTGACGCGGTGAGCCCTGCCGCTCGTGTCGATCGGCAGCGTCGCCACCAGCCGGGCTTCGAGGACGCCAGTCCCGCTCGTCGTCGTGAACGCCTCCGGCGGGAGCTCGTAGAGTCGCACGGCGCCATCGTTTCCCTTCGAGACGATCAGCGCCCGCCCATCGCCCCCGATCGCGAGCGCTTCGGCGTCGGTCGGCCCGCCGGGATACCGGAAGTCGACCGTCGCGAGGGGCCGGACCGTGCCCTCGACCTCGAGGCGCGCGGGCTCCGGCACCACGAGGATCCGGGCGGTTTCGCGGCTCGCGTCGTTGTCGCCGGTGTCGGCGATGAAGAGACATCCGTCCGTCCCTCCGTCCGCCGGGCACGGGCCCCGCGCCACGTCCTCCCAGTCGACGGCACCCGCTCCGGGCACCGACGCGCTCGCGCGCCAGCGGCCGTCGTACGCAATCGCGTGCAGGCGTCCCTCGGCCCCGTCGGAGTGCGTCCACAGGATGCCCGGGTGGACGGCGCTGACGGCGACCCCGGAGCTCTCGGGCACACGGGATGGCATGCGGCCGAGCACGGTGACATTCCCGGCGATCTCGGCGTCCTGCGCCGAATCGCCGACCGGGCCGGCATCCCGGCCCTCGCGAGACCCGATCCCGCCCGCGAGCGCCGCCGAGACCAGGACGACGAGCGCGAACAGCGCGGCGGCGGCGATCCCCAGGCGGAGAATCGTGGTCCGATTCGTATGGTGGCTCACCGTCATGTCTCCTCCCCTCTCAGAACAGGAAGCCGAGGTCGGCGTATAGCGCCCCCGACCCGCCGGTCCCGCGTACGTACGTCAGGCTGAGCGTGCGCTCGAGCTCGGGGACGTTGATCCACAGACCGCCTCCGAAAGCGGGGTGCCACGCATCGGAGTCCTCGTCCCGGTGCCACACCCGACCCACCGCGGCCACGCCGTGGACGCCGATGTTCAGATCGGCCACCACGCGGACCGGCACCACGCGCCACCGGAGGAGCGCCGTTCCCGCCACGGCGGTCTCGCCCAGAAAACGCCGCCGCACATATCCCGGCAGCGTATGGGACCCTCCGAGGTACGGGAGATCCGCGAACGGCGTGCGCCCCCACACGCGCTCGCCGACCAGACGGGCGTGCAGGGTGGGCGCGCCGGGGAGGTCGGCCGAGACGTAGGCGCGGCTCTCGGCGCGCACACCGGCCCAGAGCTCCTCGACTTCGATCAGGGGCGGGAAGGCGCGGCCGTCGACCTGGAGCACGAGCCCCCGGGTCGGGAGATCGTAGTGGTCGCGGGAGTCGTATCGGACCCGGGCGCGCGCGCCGATCTGGTGGAAGCGGTCCGTTCCGTACGCCGTGAGCGTGTCGAACACCGTGCCCTCGCCGTGGATGGGCCCCTGGAAGGTGCCGGCCGGTCCGAAGGAGGCCTCGAACACCGAGTCGGGAGCCCAGCGTGCCCGCAGCCACACGTCGGCGTGATTGCGGTGCGCGCGGTGGAACGCCTGATCCACGAAGACGGTCGTCTCGTTCCCGAACCCGTGGAACCACGTCGGCTCCTGTGTGGCCCAGTCGATGTCGAACGCACCCCACCAGCCGCGGTCCCCGAACGGCCGCTCGATCTCGAGGTCGCCGATCCACTCGTCGGGCGCCAGGCCCGACGCCACCGAGGCGGAGTACTTGCTGCGATAGGGAGCCCGACCGAACCCGAACCCGTAGCGGGAGATCCCGGCGCCCAGATAGAGACCCATGTCGGATGCGTAGCGGACCTCCGGACGCGGGACCCACGAGTACCCCCAGTCCCGTCGCTCCCACACCCAGTAGGGCCTCGGCTGCTCCTCCTGACCGTCGTGGGGAGACTCGGTCACGTACGCCTCCGGGCCGACCTCGTAGCGATTCCGGCCCTCGTGGTCGTACACGTGGATCCCCTGCCCGTCCCCGGTCTCGTCGAGGTAACGGTCATCTCCCGGTCCACCGACGATGCGCACGTCGATCGGCAGCCGTTCGCCGCGGATGCGGACCTCGTCGTCACCGCCCTCCAGATAGATGCGGATCTCGCGCGTCTCCTCCTGGTGGAGCACGCGCTCGAAGGTGACGATGCCGTCCTCGCCGGTGGCCCTCAGCGTCACCCTCATCGAGGTCGGGCCCACCGGATCGACGGTCAGGACTTCGGCCTCGTCGGTCGCGAACACGTTCGGTTGCTCGGCCAGGAGCTCGTAGAATCGTTCCGCGACGTCGACCAGCGCATCGCGGCGGACTACGAGCGCCCGGGTCAACCACGGACCGATCTCCGCCCGGTACTCCCCGGGGAGGACCCCCACGGCCCGCTCGATCGCGGCGTCGTCCAGTCGCGACCGGAGGTTCTCGGCCACCGAGATGAACTCGGAGCGCGACAGCGACGTGAGCCAGCGGCGGTCGAGGATCTGGGCGCTCCAGCTCAATCGGAAGGGGTCCGGCGGCTCGTCGTCGAAGGCGATGTACTTGGGCGAGTAGATTCGGGTGAGGCTCGCGAACACTCCATCCACCCTCGAGAGCGCCCAGTCGCGGTCACGCGGGATCGGATCCCACCGGGTTCGCTCTCCTTCGTCGTACGATGCCCAGCGCCACTGGTCCCTGTGGCGGTCCCAATCCCCCACGAGCATGTCGATGAGACGGGCCTGGAGAAACGCGCGCGCGTTCACGTAGCTCCGTGGGTTCTCGGCCAGCTCCTCGTTGAGCTCCTCGGTTCCGGTGATCTTGGAGGATCCGGCGAAGCCCGGCGTGTCGCCCTCGCCCTCGTTCGGACGCTCCTCGATCCACCCCATGCGGCCGGCGAAGGTCGCGCGATACACCCCCAGTCTCGGGTCATCGGGCATGATCACGATCCGCGGTTTCGCGACCAGGATGCCCGCCGCCTCCGCCAGCTCGGCCACGACCAGGGCCGAGAGCGGGAACAGCGCGCCCATCTGATCGTCTCCGAGGGCCGCCATCGGCGTTCGCCGAAGGGCGGGAGGGAGGGCGCGAACGGCGTCCTTCACGATACTCCGGAACTGGAACCGGCGGCCGTCGCGGCTCTCGAAGTGAAGACCGAGCGTCTGCTTGCCGCCGCTCAGCTCCTCGACCACCAGGCCGCCCCCCACGCGATCCAGGTCGAGGACCGGGACGGGAAACTCGATCTCCCACAGATCGCGGTGCAGGTCTCCGAACAGGAAGCGCCCGAGCCCGCTGGTCGAGTACGTCGCTCCCGGCGCCGCGACGACCACGTCATGACCCAGGCTGTCCGGGTGGACCGAAAGCGGCGGCGCCCGCAGGCTGTCGGCGACGAACACGGCGCGGGACGTCCAGGCCCGACCATCCGTCTTCGGGGGTTCGCGATCCTGGGCGGCGGCGGGCGCGACGATGGCGAGGCAGCCGGCGACCGTCACGAGGGCGAGGGCGAACACCAGCGTCGGGCCGGTCGCCGGCGAACGACGGGGGTTTCGTAGCACGGCCGATCGGTCACTCATGACTTCCTCCCGGAACGGGGGGGGCATCGGGCGGGGCGCCCCCCGTACCTCGGCCACGTGTGGAGTCCGGCACCGTGGTGGCCGAGTCGTCGACGGGGAGCGAGGCCGGCGAGGCCAGCATCTCCGAGTACCGGAGCTGGAAGCGGGCGGTCTCTTCCTCGAGGCAGGTGTCTCGCTCGGGGGGCTCCTCCGGACACAGCAGGACATCGGAGTCCGTGGCGACGACGAACAGCTGCGCCGCTTCGTTCTCGAGCAGGAAGAGCATCATGAAGCCGAGGTGCGGGCTCCCCCACTTGAGCTCCTCCATCTCCTGGATCCTGGTGGCCTTGCTGCCGGCCCCGCTCACGAGCTGGAAGCGGGGCTCGAACTCGTCGCCATCGCCCTCGATGACCTGGAGCGAATGGTCGTGACCGGCCACGTAGGCGAGCGGCACGCGGTCGGCCGCCGTGAACGCGGTCCGCAGCCGCGCCCGCAGCTCGTTGTAGATCGGCGAGTTCAGGTCCTGGACGAGCGTGCCCGACTTCTTGAGCAGGTAGACGAGACCGAGCGCCTCGCCGACCGGCTGGATGACCCCGTGCTCGCCGGCGGACGCCCACGGGTGGTGGGCGGCCATGATCACGTGCCGATCCTCGGCCCCTTCGAGCGCGGTGAGCACGCGGGCGAGGAACTCGTCCCGCTGGCGCTGGCTCGTCGACTGGAGGAACCAGTTCGTGTCGATGGCGAGGATGCGCGTGTTCGTCCGCAGGTCGATGACCTCGGGACCCGGCTCGCCGGGGTCGGGGACGAGCTTGACGCGGAGACCGCCTTCGCGGGCGAGCTGGATCTGCCCGGCGAGGTTCTCGAGCCGTTCGATGCCGGCCGGGCCCTGCATGTTCCCCCAGTCGTGATTCCCGGTGAGGAACAGGCCGATGGCTTCGCTCGCGCGCGCCTCGGGTCCCGAGAGGAGCCGGATCTGGCTCCAGAGGCGCACGGAGTCCTGCTCGAAGCTCGGGGATGTCCGGTCGTGCACGCCCGAGGGGTAGACGAGGTCGCCGAGGAACAGCACGCTCACGGCGGAGTCGCGCGCGACGGCCCCGGACCAGTATTCGATGCGGCGCGAGAGATCCCTGAGGAGCGCGGAGCGCTCCCACTCGGCGTTGCCGGCGTCGCCCAGCAGGAAAATCACCTCCTCGACCTCGGCCGGCTCGGGCACCGCGACCTCGAACAGGGGGAACTCCGGGATGCGCGGGGGGCCGCACGAGAAGAGCGCGAGCGCGGCGAACGCCGCAGAGAGACGCGCCGCGCCCCGGAACGCCCGTTCGCGGGACCTCGACAGCCGTTGCCGGGATCGTGACCCCCGTCCTCCGAAGGAGCGGCGGGCGCTCACGAGTCACCCCCGATCCGGATCGGGATCACGACGCTCACCGACGGCGCGGTTTCGTCGTCACCGCCCGAGCGCAACGCGCCGATGACGATGCCCACCAGGAGCCCGACCCCGCTCCCGATGATACCTCCGGCCCAGCGGGCCTCCGAGGTGCCGCGCACCAGTTGTGCCGTCAGGAGCCCCGCACCGGCACCGGCGAGTAACCCGAGCCCGCCCCAGATGGCGATTTGACCCAGCGTGTAGGGGGAAGAGGCTCCCACGATTGCACCGGCGATCGGGAACGCGCCGACGGGGATCGTCTCCCACCGCACGCGGAGGATGTCGTTCGGCGAGAAGAGGTAGGCTCCCGTGCGGGCCTTGGCGACGTAGATCGACGTCGTGGTCCACACACCGGCGACGGCGCCCGCCGCCAGACCCACGGCTCCCGCACCCACCCGGTCCACCTGCGCCGCGATCGGCCGGTCCCCGCACAGGCAGCAGAGCATGGCGACGGTCGCGAGCCACGAAGCCCGTGCGGCCGACCCCGGCGCCCGGGGCCCTCGCACGCGGGTCGGCCCGAGCGGGCCGCGATGCGATGCGGGAACGACACTCCCGGGGGCGCTCATGTCAGCCGCTTTCTCAAGCCCTTGATCGGCTTGAGCTCCGCCGCCCGCAGCACTGCGTCCTCCGCACACCCGAGACGGTCGACCATCTTCCCCACGTCGACGTTCTTCTTGAGGCGCAGGAGGTATTCGAGCGCCGGGAGTTCGTTTCCGTTCTGCGAGATCTTGTCGACGAACACCCAGCGGTCGGTGTGCTCGTCGAGGATCGGCTCGAGCTTCTCCTTGGCGGCGTCTTCGTCGTCGGTGTAGACCAGCATCAGCGTGTTGTACTTCTTCTTTTTCCGGAGCGCGTCCGCGCTCACGTAGTCGGCAAGACGCTCGATCGACCCCGAGAGGTCCTCGAGGTCCTCGGCGTGGACCATCTCCGGCGCCTCACGATCGCCGATCACCACCGGACGGTGGCTCTCGCCGGGGACCAGCGCCTCGGAGAGGCGGACCCCGCCGTGTCCGAGCTCGAGGCTGGGCTCCACATCGCCGATGTTCAGCCGCCACATCACGTACGCGAGGTGGCAGACCACCAGGGCCAGGGCGCCGGCCAGGAGCAGGTTCTCGGTTCCCGACGCGAGACCGATTCCGATGGCGGCGAACGCGAACACCGCGTTCTGGAGGTCCTTCACGGTCGTGCGGAACCTCACCGCGGCCACGATTCCGGCGAGCGCGAAGGCGAGCGCGAGATCGCCGCGCACGACCTGCACGACGCCCGCAACGACCACCGGGAGCGCGGTCAACATGCGCACGAACGAGCGATCGTATCCCTGCTGCCGCATGATCACCGTGTAGATCCACACGAGGGGCGCGCTGAAGACGACCGCGGCGAGCAGGGCCAGGAAGACGTTCGTGAGCGTCTGCCCGATCGTCCCCTCCCCGATGCCCTCCCGGAACGCGCCGGGCGCCGCCAGGGCGCTGTCGAGCCCCGTAGCGGCCGGAGCCTCGTTCCCGGGGACCAGCGAGTTCCGGAACTCGGGGACCGCCAGCGCGAGCCCGGCGAGGATCCCGGCCAGAATCGCGAAATAGCCGAGGAGCCGGACCACCGGCGAGGCCTTCACGTCCTCCAACCAGCTCATGGCCGCATGCCCCCTCGGATGATCGGATTCGCGCGCGTCGGTCGATACGGAAGAAGGCAAGGGATGAACCGGCCGCCCGGACGGCGGCGGCCATGTCCTAAGAGATTGACTGGCACGGGGTTGGAGGGGGTCGGCCCCTCCGCTGGGGCGTCGGCGGACGAAGGGGCAGTGTTTCAGGCGCTCGTCCGCTGAACGGACCCCCGCTCCCGGTTGATCGTTCACCGCGCACGCGCTCGAAACAACAGCGGGGCGTCCACGAGGCTCGTAACACGCCGAACGGCCCGCACTTTCGGCGTTCGCAGGTCGGCACGCCGAATGCATTCCAGACACGCGGAGGTTCCGTAGCGTTCCGCCCCTCCCCCCGGTCCGCTTCGTCTGGACACGCGGAACGCGAATTCGATAGACCCTCCACAACCCCCCGGGCGGGGTGGCTACGTGGCAGCCGCCCCGCCTCCCCCTCACCCCGGGATGCGGGCCGGAATGCGCGTGACATATCTTCCGAGCGTGACCGATTCGATGAGCCTCCCGCCCCCGCCGATCTCGAGCCCCTCGGGCGAGCGTCCCCTTCCCGCGTGGTTCCTGTGGTCGGTCGTCGTCCTGTCCGCCGTACCGTTCCTGCTCCGGGCGGCGCTCGGCGTCGACATCGGCACGATGCCCGGAGCGGAGCCCCTCACCACGAACGCCGCGCTCTACGAGCGCCTGCGGGGCGCGTTCGTGCATACGATCCTCGAATCCGCGGCCATCGGTGTCGCCGGCATGACCGGGCTGCTGGCCATCGCCCACTACCGCGTGGGCGGAGGGGTCGTCGCCCCCATCCTCGTGCTCGCCTTCTTCTACGGCGGTGTGCTGGACGCCACCCACACGCTCGTGGCCGTTTACCTCGTCGAGACCCGGGCGAGCCTCATCGACTTCGAGCCGTTCTCGTGGGCCGTGGGGCGGCTGTTCAACGCGTGCACCCTGCTCATCGGCGTGATCGCGCTGGTCTCCGCCCAGCGCCGCGCGGGACGCCTGCGACCGACCCGCTTCGTCCTCAGCTGGGCCATCGCGATCGGCGTGCTCACCGTGCTCGTCATCGCGTTCCTCCTCGAGACGCGCGAGCTCCCCACCTCGATCCGGCGCACCGGTCTCATCCTCCGGCCGTGGGACCTCCTCCCGCTCGCCGTGTACGGCGTGATCGCGCTCCTGGCGCTCCCCCTGCTCGATCAGAGCCGCCGGAGCGCGTTCGTGCAGGCCGTATGGGCGAGCATGATCCCCGCGATGGCCGCGCAGGCTCACATGGCGTTCGGCTCGGCCGTCCCCTTCGACCACGACTTCAACGCGGCGCACGTGCTCAAGCTGCTCGCGTACGCGGTCCCCTTCGCCGGTCTGGCGCTCGATTACCGGATGGCCCGGGCCGCCGAGAGGCGCGCGATCGCGGACCGCACCGAGGCGGAGGTCGAGCGCGCCGTGACGGAGCGCCGCCTCGCGGAAGAGCGGACCCTGCGTCTCGAGCTCGAACGGAGCAACCGCGATCTCGAACAGTTCGCGTACATCGCATCGCACGATCTGCGGGCCCCCCTGCGGGCCATCTCGAACCTCGCGACGTGGCTCGAGGATGATTTCGGGGAGGGACTGAGCGAAACGGGACACGAGTACATCGACCTCATGCACAACCGCGTCCGCCGGCTCGAGGACATGATCACCTCGCTGCTCGAGTTCTCGCGCGTGGGGCGAGACTCCGAGCCCCCGGTCGCCGTGGACACCGGGGTGCTGGTGCACGAGATCGCCGAGCTGATCGTGATCCCGGACGAGGTCTCGCTCCGCAGCGACGGAACGCTCCCGGTCGTGCGTGCGAATCCCGTCGAGCTCAGACAGGTCCTCCAGAACCTGCTGTCCAACGCGGTCCGCTTCGCGCGCACCGAGGTCGTGGTGGCCGTCCACGCCGGCGAAGAGGCGTGGATCTTCGAGATCCGCGACGACGGACCGGGCATCGAGCCGGCGTTCCAGGACAAGATCTGGAACCTGTTCCAGCGGCTCGAGGCGCGTGACCGGCAGGAGGGGACGGGGGTCGGACTGGCGCTGGTCCGGAAGGCGGCCCAGCGCTGGGGCGGCGACGCCTGGGTCGAGTCCACTCCGGACGCGGGCGCGTCCTTCTACGTCTCGCTCCCGTACCGCGGCCGCCGGGCCGCGTCGGGCGAGCGCGGAGCCGGGGCGACACCGGGCGGCGCCGCGGCGCGGCCCGGCGCGCCGGCCGCCGAGCCGTCCTCCTATCCGTCCTCCGCCCGTTAGGGCATCTCCACCAGCATCCAGTACTTGTTGAGCGTCGCGACGGCGTCGACGAACGCCGGGAACGTCACCGGCTTCACGATGTAGCCCGCGACGTTGAAGTCGTACGCCCGCATGCGGTCGGTCTCCGCATCGGAGGTCGTGAGCACCACGACGGGAGTGCGCCCGAGCTCGTCGTCCTGGCGAAGGACCCCGAGGAACTCGATCCCGTCCATGCGCGGCAGGTTGAGGTCGAGCAGGATCAGGAGGTCGTCGTGCGGCACGTCCCCGCGGCGCAGCATCTCGAGCGCATCGATCCCGTCGCCAGCGACCCAGATCGGGTTGAGGATGTGGGCGCGCTCGAACGCCCGCCGGACGTTCATCACGTCCACACGGTCGTCCTCCACGAGCAGGATGTTCAGCGTCCGGGAACCCTCCACGCGTGCCGTCCCCCTTCCGGCCCGGCGCTCAGATCCCGTACTTCCGGCGGCGCCGCCAGAGCGTCGACGGAGCGATGTCGAGAACTTCGGCGGCCCGCTCGATCGACTCGGTCTGCTCGATCACGTACGTGATGTACTTCGCCTCCATCTCCTCCAGACTGACGAGGTCGGCCCCGATCGGGAGCGGCGCCTGGATCGCGGCGATGCCCGATCCGGACTGGGGGAAGAGCTGCGGCTCGATCTCCTCGCCCTCGCACATGATCACCGCCCGCTCCACCGCGTTCCTCAGCTCACGGACGTTTCCCGGCCAGTCGTATCTCTTCACGAAGGCCTCGGTCTCGTCGGCCATGCGCGCGACCGGCCGCTGGTACTTCGCGGCGAAGAACTCCAGGAACATGATCGCGAGCGGGAGCACGTCCTCCCGCCGGTCCCGCAGGGGCGGAATCTCGATCTCGATGACCCGGAGCCGATACCACAGGTCCTCGCGGAACGTCTCCTTCTGCACCTCGTGGGCGAGGTCGCGGTTCGTCGCCGAGATGATGCGGACATCGGCGGTCCGCGTCTTCGTCTCCCCCAGACGCTCGAACTCGCGGTCCTGGATGAAGCGGAGGAGCTGCGGCTGGATGGACCCCGGCAGGTCCCCGATCTCGTCCAGGAAGAGCGTCCCGCCGTCGGTCACGGCGATCTTGCCGGGGTTGTTCGCGACCGCACCGGTGAACGCGCCCCGCACGTGGCCGAAGAGCTCGCTGCGCAGGAGCTCCGCCGTGAGCGACGGGCAGCTGATCACGGAGAACTGGTCGTCCGAGCGCGGGCTCCACTCGTGGAGCGCGCGCGCGAACACGCCCTTCCCCGTCCCGCTCTCGCCCGTGAGGAGCACGGTCGCATCGGTGTCGGCGACCTTCCGGGCGGTCTCGATCGCGCGCTTCATCTTCGGGTTCTCGCTCCGGAGGTGCGGCGCGGGCAGGAGGCGGCTCACGTCGTCCTCGAGCGTGTCCACGCGGCGCTCGAGCCGGCGGATCGCCGCCTGGCGCTCGGCGATCACGCGCACGTGCAGTGGCGAGAACGGCTTCGTGATGTAGTCCGACGCGCCGCGCTTCATCGCCTCCACGGCGGACTCGACGGAGCCGTGCCCCGTGACGAGGACGATCTTCATCCACGGCGCGAGCTCGCGGAGATCGGGGATCAGATCGAGACCCGATGTGTCGCCGAGCTGGAGATCGACGAAGGCGAGATCGTACACGCCCTCCTTCGCTTCCACGAGCGCCTCGGGCGCCGACGGCACCCACTTCATGCGGTGCCCGTCTTCCTCGAAACACGGTCGAAACACGTCCGGCATGAGCTCGTCGTCGTCCACGACGAGTATGTCGAGCGTGTTCTTGGTGCGCTTGTCTTTCGCCATGCGTATCTTGTCCCCGGCGCGGCGAGGCGCGGTTGGAGTCGGTTCGGGCCAGAGTAGAGTCCGGGCCGGCGGGCCGCGCAAGGTGGCCCGGGGGTTGAGTACCCGAGGCGGTTCTTTTTGATCGCGAGCGGACGGTGAGCGCGAAGGGGAGTGCTACAGGCGCGGATCACGTTCTCGTGATCGACGACGACACGGTCGACCGGATCGCCATCCGTCGGGCGCTCGGCTCGCTCGAGCTCGAGGTCGAGATCACCGAGGTCGGCTCCCTCGCCGAGGCGCGCGAGGCGCTGGAGCGCGGGCGCTGGCGCTGGGTCCTCTCCGACTTCGTGCTCCCCGACGGACGGGGACAGGACGTGCTCGCCGCCGCCCGCCGCCACGACCCCCATTCCAGCGTGATCATCCTCACGGGCAAGGGCGACGAGACGCTCGCCGCCGAGCTCATGCGTCAGGGCGCGCGCGACTACATCCCCAAGTCCTCCCTGACGGCGGACCGCCTCGGCTCGAGCATGCGCGTGGCTGCCGCGCTCGCGGACGCGGAGCGCATGGCGAAGGCCGCGAACGCCGGACACCGGTTCCTCGCCGACGCCGCCGTCGAGCTGGTCCAGTCGATCGAGCTCGAGGACGTGATCCGTGCGGCCACGCGGAGCTGTGTCGGCCATTACGCCGACTTCTGCGTCCTCGATCTCGACGTGACGGACGCAGGTCTGCGGCGCGCGGGTTTCGCGCACACCGACGCCGAGATCGAGGAGCGCCACCGGGAGGCCGTCGCCTGCTCGCGCCCCGCGGACGGGTTCGGGGATTGGCTCGCGGCGTGCGACCCGGCGATGCCCATGGACGTCGATGACGGGTGGCTCGGGCGCCTCGACGCGGCGGGCGGCGGACCGCTGCGAGAACTCGGCCCGCGGCAGGCCATCACGCTGCCGCTCCGGGGGCGCGGACGGATGCTGGGATACCTCACGTTCGCGCGCTCCGGCCCGCCGCGCTTCGACGAGCTCGAGCTCCCGATCCTGCGCCGGTTCGCCAACAAGGTGGCGCTGGCGCTCGACAACGCCCGGCTGTACCACGAGCTCGAGGCCGCGCTCGCCGCCCGTGAGCGGGTGCTCCAGATCGTCGCCCACGACCTTCGCAACCCGCTGGGCGCGATCGTGGGAGCCACGGCGAACCTGCTCGCGCTCGACATGCCGGAGCCTGCCCGCCGGCGGCAGCTCGAGCTCATCGATACCGCGAGCGGACGGATGCGGCGACTGGTCGACGACCTCGCCGACGTCGCACGGCTGGAGGAAGGGGCGCTCAAGATCTCGCCTGCCGTCGTGACCCCGACGGAGCTCATCGACGAGACGCTCGCAATGCTCGCCACCCGTGCCCACGAGGCGGAAGTCGGGTTCGAGGTCGACATCGACGAGCGGGCGCAGCCGGTTCGTGTCGATCCCGACCGGGGGGCACAGATCCTCTGGAACCTGGTGGACAACGCGATCCGCTTCACTCCCGCGGGCGGGACGATCCGGATCGGCGCCCGACCCCGGGACGGAAGCATGCGCTTCTCGGTGGAGGACGAGGGCCCCGGCATCGACCCCGAAGACATCCCGCACCTCTTCGAACGCTTCTGGCAGGCATCGGACTCCGGCAACAATGGCCGATCCGGGCTGGGGCTCACGATCGTGCGCGGTCTCGTCGAGCTCCACGGCGGCCGGGTCGGCGCCTGCAGCGAGCCCGGGCAGGGCTCCGAGTTCTGGTTCACGCTCCCCGTCGCGGACGGCTGAACCCCCGGACCTCCATTGTTTCACCGACCGGTATACCTGAACGGTCGGTCCACCTCCCGAGGCTGCGCCCCACGGTCCGCACCCGGCGCGCTTTCTTGCGAAAGCACGCATAACCCGTTGTGGGCGCGTCCTTTAGGAGGTCGCACCGGCGTCGCGCCGCCCCGCCGCCCGCGCTGGTCCGGCGCTTGAAACGATTCCTTTCCCGGTGACGACGGCCGGGGCGGTCGTCGAATGTCGGGATGGTGGTGAGGATGGGAACGGGTCGGGCGCCCCCCGACCACAACGGGAGACGGACCGTGTTGGTCACACTCATCGTGTTGCTCGTGGCGCTTTGGCTACTGGGGCTCGTGAGCTCCTATACGCTGGGAGGGTTCATCCACCTCCTTCTGGTCCTGGCGGTGATCGTGCTCGTCATCCGGGCGATCCAGGGTCGCTCGGTGGTGTGACGGATCGAGATGCCACTGGCCCGGACAAGGGCGGCTCTCTCAGTACGGGAAGGAGCGGGACCATGCACCGCACCGATATACGTGGCGAAGGACAGCAGGGCGCGCTCGTCGCGATCGTCCTGCTCATACTGGCACTGTTCGCCGTGTTCTACCTCTGGCAGAGGGACGGCGCGGCCGACGACGCCGAGTTGGAGATCGACATCGATGGAGGCTCCATGGTGGTGGTACCCCCGGGTCCGGACACCGGGCTCGGCCGCGTCATCTGACGGCCCCGTCGGCGGCGGGGGGCGGTGAGTGATGGCGACCGAGCCCGCCCCCCACTTCCCCGACTCCGCCCCCCTGCCGCTCCCCCCGCCGGGCGTCGTCGAACCCGCTGACAGCGCCGACGCTCCCGCGCGCCCGGAAGAGCTCTTCCAGCGACCTCCCGACATCCGGACGATCGCGCTGGTAGGGCTACTGGTCATCGCGATCTGCTATACGCTGTACTTCGCCCGCCCCGTCTTCTTCCCCATCGTCCTCTCGATCCTGCTCGCGTTCGTCCTCAACCCGGTCGTCGGGCTCCTCGAGCGGCTCTACCTGCCGCGCGCGGTGGCGACGGGCGTGGTGCTGTTCGGGCTCGCCGGCGGCACCGTGTACGGGGTGTATCGGCTCTCGGGGCCGGCGGCCGAGTGGATCGAGGACGCGCCGCAGAACCTCGATCGGCTGGAGCGGAAGCTCCGGAACATCAGGCAGCCCGTCGAGGAGATGGGGCGGGCGACGGAGGAGGTGGAGAAGATCGCCCGGCTCCAGAACGACGATGCGCCCGCCGAGGTGCGGGTCCGGGAGCCCGGCCTCGGCGAGAGCCTCGTGGCGGGCACCCGGGACTTGCTGTCGGACGGGGTCGTGACCCTGGTCCTCCTGTTCTTCCTCCTCGCCTCGGGCGATCTCTTCCTGCGCAAGCTCGCCCACGTGCTGCCGAGCCTCTCCGGGAAGAAGACCGCCGTGCGAGTGGTGCGGCGCATCCGCGCCGACGTCTCCACGTACCTGCTCACGCTGTCGGTGATCAACGTCGGTCTCGGTCTGGCCGTCACCGGGGCGCTGTGGCTGCTAGACATGCCCAGCCCCGTGCTCTGGGGAGTCATGGCCGGGGTGCTCAACTTCGTCCCCTATCTCGGACCGCTCATCGGGGTGACCATCGTGGCGGCGGCGAGTCTGCTCACGTTCGACACCGTGGGTCGGGCCGCGCTCGCGCCGCTCGCCTACTTCGCCCTCAACGCGCTCGAGGGGAGCTTCGTGACCCCGGCCATCATGGGACGCCGGCTGTCGCTGAACCCGGTCGTCGTGTTCATCTCCCTGCTCTTCTGGGGCTGGCTGTGGGGCGTCCCGGGCGCGCTCATGGCGGTCCCGCTCGTCGTCACCGCGAAGATCATCTGTGACCAGTACGAGCCGCTTTCGGGGCTCGGGGAGTTCCTGGGCCGGACCTGACCGGGAGTCCCCGGGAGCCTCGTCGACAACAGCGCGGGGGCGGGTCCGGCCCTCCCGAGAGGAGCGGCCGGACGCCGTGGAGGGGGCGCCCGCGCGGCGCGATGCCGCCGGTCCGGGCGCCCGGAGCACGCCCGTCAGAACAGGAGCGCGAGCAGGAAGAGGACGAGGAACACGAAGAAGATGATCTTCGCGATGCCCGCCGATGCGGTCGCGATGCCGCCGAAGCCGAACAGCGCGGCGATCAGGGCGATTACGAGGAAGGCAATAGCGAGGCCAAGCATGGGTTTCTCTCCTTTTCCGATTCGTCCTGTACGGACTCGACGGGGGAGAGGGCGTGCAAGCCGGAGGCCGCTCACGAGGTCTCGCGTGCCGTGCGAACGAGCAGACGGGGCGCGCGGCGCCAGCGAGGTCCGAAGCGGCGGCAGCTCCCGCGCTACGCGGCGTCCCGGCAGATCCCGGTGGAGCGGCGCGAGGGGCCTCGCGGGTTTCATGGGGCTCCAGGCCACCGCGCGCGGGGACCGCTTCTTGTTTCGCCGCTGGGGCGACTGAACGACATCCCGGGGGGTCAGGGCGGCGGTCACGGAGGCCAGGCCGCCCCCTGCCGGAGACCGTGATCGGTCTCGCGGTCGTACTCGAGCTGCGCGGCCTCGCCTTCCCCGACGACGCGCATCGCGATCTCCGACACGACCGTCTCGAGGGCCTCGCACGTGTCCCCCTGGAGCCCCAGCAGGGACTGCCACAGCCGGACGCCCTGCTCCTTCGCCCGATTCCGATGACCGGACTCGTGTACGGTCAGGGCCTCGACGAACCGCGGCCAGTCGCGGCCGACTTCCCGCGGCGCGCCGGCGCGGTCGACCCACTTCGGGAGGACGATCACCGAGCGGAGCAGCACGCTCGCATCGGCCACGTGGCAGCGATCGTGCCCGCCCCCGGTCCGAAAGGTGTAGCTCCAGCGCCATTGGGCCACGTGCACGCCGAACCGCGTCCCGATGTCGTCGATCCCGGGGCCCCTGCGCCGCATCTCGCGCAGGAGCTCGTCGTGGTCCCGACCGCGGATCTCGTAGATCGAGTCGACCTCGATCAGATGGAGACCGGGGCCGGCGCCGGCGAGACCGGCCCACCACGCATCGCCGTCGGCCCCGCCCTCCTGCGCCGAGAGCCCGCCTCCGGCGAGCGCGAGCGCGAGCGCGACGCCGGCGGTCTCCATCCGGGCCCGGCCGCGCGGGCGGGAACGGCTCCCGAAGCGGCTCATCGGCGATCCCTCATTCATCCGTTCGACGACGCGCGCCCGGCCACGTGGCGGGGCGGATCCGGCCGCGGCAGGAGCAGCCACCCCGGATACGCTCGACGATAGGCGGCCGTCCACTCCTCGACCAGCCGATCGTGTGCGGCGGAGAGCGAGTCGAGCCGCGCGTTCCGGCGCTCGTGCTCGTCGAACGCCTCGTTCCAGGACTGGATCCGACGCCCGTGCAGCGCCCGCGCGCTGTCGTACGCCGCTCGGCTCGCGAAGGCGTCCGCCCCCCGGGCGAGCCGCTCGGAGACGGCGTCGAGGCTGTCGCCGCGCGCCCGACGGCGGGCGAGCCACTCGCGTGCCTCCCGGATGCCCTCGGAGGCCTGTTCGATCCCGGTGGAGAGCTCCGCGACGACGCGACGATCGCGCCCGTGGAACGCCCACCACGCGAGGGAGACGGCCAGCTCGAGCCCCAGGAAGACGAGCGCGAACGCGACGACGCGCTTGAGGACGTACGCATTCACCGCCGGGCGAGCAGGATGGCGGTCGCGAGCACCGCCAGCGCGAACAGCCACGAGGCGATCGCGAGCCGTGTCGCGCGGCGCGCGCGCTCTGCGTCCCACCACGTGCGGGGGCGGACCTTCTGCGCCAGGAACATCGCCACTCCGGCCAGATTCACGCACGTCACGTTCGTGACCACCAGGAGACCCGAGCGGAACGCCATGGAGGGGTGTCCCGAGCCCAGGAAGAGTCCCGTGGCCACGAGCGGCGGGACCAGGGCCACGGCAACCATGACGCCGATGACCGCCGAGGGGAGCGCGGAGGTATAGGCCAGCGTCCCCGCGGCGCCCGCCGCAAGCGCCACGACGACGTCGGCGAACCCGATGCGGGTGCGCACGGCCAGCTCGGTCGACGCGGGGTCGACGTGGAACACGGCACCGATCGCGTACGACAGGACCAGCGCGAGTACGAGCCCGGCCAGCCCCGCCCGGAACGCCCGCGCGGCGAGGTCACGATCGCCGAGCGCGGCCGCGAGCGCCAGGCCCATGTTGGGACCGAGGAGGGGGGCGATGACCATGGCGCCGATGATCACGGCCACATCGCTCCGGATGAGCCCGACGGCCGCCACGACAGTCGACAGTGCCACGGCGACGAGGGAGAGCGGGTGGAGTCGGGCCCCCTGGGAGAGGTCGGCGTACAGCTCCTCGCGACTGATCCGACCGAGGCGGTTCCACAACCCCGCGGACCACTCGTCACGGATCTCGGCGCGCGCGGAGGCGGGGGGCAGCGTGGCCTCCACCGAGTGCACGACGACCCGGAACCCCTCGCGTCCCCCGAACCGCTCCGCCAGACGATCCGTCGCCGTCTCGGTGTGCTCCGCGTCGATCAGGATGCGGGCCACCACCCGGTCGCCCTCGAGCGCGGACCAGGCATCGACGGAATCGATGGCGTCGAAGAGCTCCTCGAGGCCCTCGCGCGCGTCGGCGGGAAGCCGTGCCTGGATCAGCCGGAGGGCCATGTCCGCTCCGGTTCGCGCCGGCGCGACGTCCCCCGCGGCGGCGAGACCGCGAGGGCCGCGTGCCGCGCCGGTCTCAGCGGGGGATCAGCCACAGCCGCGTCTGTCGGCCGTCGATGTACCACGTGTCCTCGCCGTCGAAGAACGCGTCCTCCTCGAGCATGATGCGCACGACCTGTCCGCCCCATTCTGGAACCGGCACCGCCGCGTTGAGCTCGATCGAGTGGGCCGTGCTCGGGAAGAGCGGATAGTCGCCGCGGCCCGGCACGCCGCCCTGCTGGTCCCACAGCCCGATGGTCGGGCCCGCGGCGTGCCCGTGAAACCCGATCGGGTGCGTGTAGATCGTGGCCTCGATGCCTTCGTCGCGCGCCCGCTCGAGCGCGGCGCGCAGGATCTCGTTGCCGGTGCGGCCGGTCACGAAGTTGTCGGTCAGCGCGTCCTGGAGCCGGTTCCCGACTGCGAGCCCGTGCTTCAGGCCGTCCGGCGCGTCGGTCTCGCCCGGCCCGAGCACGTACGCGTGCTGTTGCGTATCGGTGTTCAGACGCAGGTAGGTGATCCCGAAGTCGACGTGCAGGAGGTCCCCCGGCCGGATCACGCTTTCGTCGGGTCGCGCCGAGAAGTCGCCCGCAGACTCGCCGGCCGCCGCCTCTTCGAACCGCTGCACGGACACGCTCGGCTGGAACCACGTGTCGAGCCCGAGCCCCGCGATCCGCTCGCGGTACCACCACACGACGTCCTCGGTGGTCGTCACGCCCGGCTGGATCACGGCCGCGCTGAACCCTTCGGAGATGATGCGGTGCGCGATCCGCACGACCTGCGGATAGACCTCCATCTCCTCGGGCGTTCGCGTCTCGAGCCAGCCGATCGCGAGTCGTTCGGCGGGAACGACCCGGTCGCGGTACACGGGCGGCAGGGCGGCCATGAGGGCATCGTACTCCGTGCCGCTGAGACCGTCCGCGAGCGCGAACGTCTCGGACCGGTCGACGGCGATCCGATGCGGATCCCTGGCCGTCACGATCTCCGCCACCCGGCCCCACTGGTCCGGCTGTGTCTCCGGGTCCCAGGCGCGCGGAAACGGCCCGATGTCGTAGCGGGCCACCGCCAGCCGCTCGACCGGCTGATCCGGGCCGCGATCATGGAAGATGAGCACGGTCCGCCGGCGGGCGGCCATCCAGGTGGCCGGGAGCATGGTCTCGATGACGGGATCCTCGTTGTACTCGCGCGCCGCGACGATCCACAGGTCGACGCCCTCGCGGCGCATGACCTCGGGGATGACCGTCTCCAGACGCCGCTCGAGCCACCGGTCGACGACCGCCGCGCGCTCGCGGAGCGGGAGGATCACCGGCATGGGACCGTCCGTGTGCTGCGCGCCCGCGAACACGGGGGCCCGCCCGGCGCCCGGACGCGCCGCATCCTGGGCGGCCAGCGGCTGCACCACCGCCGGCAGCAGCGCGAGCCCCGCAAGCGCGACGACCCGCGCCGCGCGGGGCCGCCGGGAGGAACGGCTCGCCGGGCGCATCACGGGGTTCCCTCCCCGCCCGTCGGAGGCTCGAGCGTCCCGAGGTGCGCGTGGAGCGCCGTGAGCTCGGCCTCGGGCTCCGGCGGTTGGCCGCCCTCGAGATCGACGGAATCGGGCAGCACGGAGAGCAGCCGAGCTTCGGTCTCGTGCATGGCCGTGGCGGCGCTCCGGCCCCGCAGACCGAGGACCACGGCCGCCAGCAGCAGGATCCCGATGATGAGGGCCAGGACCTTGAGGATCTTCACGTACGCCTCCGGAGGATGGAGTCCCGCATCACGGAATGGTGCGTGCCCGGACCGGGCCGGACAAGCGATTCGGACGAACCGGCCGCGACGTGACGGGATCGTCGCCAGGGCGTACCGGCTGCGTGGGAATCGTCCCGTTCGACGAACCCCTTCCGGGCCCAGGACACTCGCGGAGTCGACACGTGCCCGTCAATTCTCGCTGCCGTGCGTGCCTCGCCGAGCGCGAGGCCGGGACCTGCGACAGGGCGACGCACGAGGCGTTCGCGGCGCGCGTCCACGCCTGGAAGGGCGCCTTCGGCGGGCTGCTCGACCGCGTGGCCGGGGACGGCGGGCGGATCATCGGGTACGGGGCCGCCGCAAAGGCGAACACGACACTCAACTTCTGCCCCGAAGCGGCCGCGCGCATCGAGGTCATTCTCGACAAGAACCCGATCCCCGAGCCCCGCGTGCTCGCGGAGTGGCAGGCTGGCCGGCCGCCGGGGCGCGGCAGCCCGCTCCGTCACGGTCCGGCGTCCTCCTCGCGGCCTCGCCACCAGTCGACCGTTTTCCGCAGCCCCTCCTCCAGCGGGTAGCGCGGGATCCAGCCCAGACTCCGGAGCCGGCTCGTGTCCGCGCGGACCGACGGCGGCTCCTCCGGCCGGTACGGGAGCGCCCCGAGGTCGAGCAGGTTCTTCGCCCCGGATCACGGCGGGCACGAGCCGCCCCGGGGCCTCGTGCGGGCAGCCGTAGACGTAGAAGATGCGCGGCCAGGCGACCGACAGGCGGCCGGTCCGCCTGGCGATCAGCCCGATCGCCGTCCCGGCGGCCAGCTTGCAGGCGCCGTACGGGGTGTGGGGCTCGGTGCGGTCTTCCTCCGACAGGGGCGCATCGGATGGGGCGTACTCGAAGCAGGTACCCGCGTGCACGTAGCGCGGGCACCCGATCTCGAGGAGGAGCTCGACCAGCCGAGCGTGCGACCCATTGACTCCACGTGCGTGGCGGGGGTGGGCCCGGAGCGCGCGCGAGCGCCAGGACGTCGTGACCCCCGGCGGCCACGTGGCGGGGTCACATGGGAGCCCACGAAGCCCGTCGCTCCCGTGATGAACACGCGCATCAGGGCGTGGTCAGGTCCCTTCCGCGTCCGGCGGCGGCGTCCCCACCGAGGCCTCGATCCTCCGGCTCAGCATGGTGAGGTGCGAGTAGTCGCGGAGATACAGGAAGCCGGCGATCAGGAAGAGGATTCCCATGATCGCCTCGTAGATCGTCTCGGCTCGAAAGGCACCGAGGGCACCGCCCACCGCCGTGAGGTAGAGCCCGTAGGCCAGGGGCAGGAACCCGAGGACCGAGGCCGGACCCGTCCACCACGGCCGCTCGTGCCCGTAGGCCATGAGGACCGTGGGCAGCGCGTACAGGAACATCGTCACCCACGCGATCAGGGCTCCGAACAGCAGGATGTAGGTGCCGCGCGGACCATACGTGCCGAGAGCGATGCGGATGCACGTGAGCACGAGCGTGAACCCAAGCGGCACGCTGGCGCGCACGAGCTGGCGCACGACAGCCTGCTGGGCGACGACGCCGCGCTCGTCCTCGGCCGCGCCGGTTGCCTCGGGTCTTCGTCGCATGATCCTCGGCCGGGTTCGGGTCCCGATCCGGTCCAAGTGTAGCTGAGACCGGCACCTGGCGCACCACCGGATCGCGGTCCGGTTCGGCTCGGATCCCCGGGGGCCGTTTCGGGCTCGACGCTCGCTCGCGGGTCCCGCCCCCGGTCGCCCCGAGGGGGCCGTGGAGCGCGGGCGACACGTCCGGCGCTCCCCCCACGTAGACCGGGGGAGAGAGGGAGAGGGACGCAGGGAGCGGGTGCCGCATCGCGACCCGGGAGACGACGATGAAGGACACCGACTACGTACCGGAGCTGTACACAGAGCGCGACATCGTGAAGGCGCGCCGCCGCCACCGACTCGTGGGACGGATCGAGGGGGCCGGGATCGTCGTCGTGCTGGGCGTATTGTGGAGCTTCCTCCCGTGGCTGACGGGGGCCGTGCTCGTGGCGGTCGTCGGGTACGTGATCTACCGGCTCGTCGCCAAGCCGAAGCCGGGCACGCCCGACACCTGAGCACCGCACCGCGAGCGGGGTCGGTCCGCCGACAGGCCGGTCGGACCGCCCGAGCCCTCCTCTGGTGAAGGCTCCGGACGGAGGCCAATCTATGCGGATCCGAGCCGCCGGCCGTTCCACCTCGCCCGGAGAGCCCCGCGTGAGCGCCACACACAGAGAGGTCCTGCCCGGGATCCACTGGATCCAGGAGTGCGGCCGTCACCGCGCCGCCATCGCGGACGCGCTGGCCGCGTCCGGGTCTGCGTGGGCGGCGGGCGGCCGTGCGCTCCACGTGCCCCAGAACGCGTACCTGCTGGCGGGCGAGCGCACCCTGCTGTTCGACACGCTGTCGCCGGCCGCGGGCGATCTCGTGCTCGCGGCGCTCGACGAGATCCTCGACGGGCGCCCGCTCGACTACCTCGCCGCCTCGCACCCGGACGTTCCGCACGCGGGGAACACCGGTCGCATCCTGCGCCGGCACCCCGGGGCGCGGCTCGTGGCCCCGCGGGCCGGCGAGACCCACGCGCTCTATCACCTCGACGACGCCCTCCACGTGGGTCCCGAGGACGAGATCGACCTCGGGGGGCTCACGCTGCGCTTCCCCGTCGCCACCTTCCTCGACGCGGCGCTCCATACGTGGATGACCGAGGAGACGACGCGAACGCTCTTTCCGGTCGACTGGCTCGGGTTCCCGCACGTCGAGGGCGAATGCCTGCAGCGCACGGACGAGATCGACGCGGAGATCGGCGTCGACAGACTCGAGGCGTTCCACAGCCGGGTGATGTTCTGGTTCCAGTACGTGAACGTCGAGGTCGTGCGCGAGACGACGAACCGCCTCGCACGCGCGTTCGCCGGGTACGCGCTCGCGCCGGCGCACGGGCTCGTCATCCGGGACGACCCCGGGCGCTACTTCGACCTCATGAACGAGGTCGTGACGCGGGTGGCCGCGAGCGGCCGCGGAGGCGTGCTGTGAGCGCCCCCGGGCCGGGTCCCGAGGCGACCGGTGTCCGGAGCGCCGACGCGGGCATCGACGCGGCGCCTCGGGATGCCGCGCCGTCGATCCCCGTCACCGGGGACGTCGCGTGGATCCACGAATGCTTCCCCGAGCGCGGGGGGCACCTCCACGTCTCGGTCTACCTGGTGCGCGTGCCCGGTGGGAACATCCTCATCGACTCGGGCTCCTTCTACCACCGCGATCGCCTCGCGGACCGCATCCGGCGCGCGACCGCGGGCGAAGGCATCCGGTCGCTCATCCTGTCGCACTCCGACTACCCGCACTCGGGCAATATCCCCGCGCTTCGCGGCGAGTGGGGCGACTTCGAGATCGTCGCCTCCTGCGCCGACCCCGAGATCCAGGGCCTTCCATACGCGCGACGCTCGCGCATCGGCGAGACGCTCGAGGTCCTCGGGCGGCCGTTCACGTTCCTCGATCCGCCGCTCGCGGACCGCTCGCACACGACCTGGGTGTACGACGAGACAGCCCGTGTGCTCTTCGTGGCGGACGGGTTCGGGACCCTCCACCCGCCCGGCGCGTGTGATCGCTTCTGGGGCGCCCTGCCCGACGTCGGGCGCGCGGAGGGCGTTGCCGAGTTCCACCGCCAGACGCTGCGCTGGCTCGAGTACGTGGACCCCGACCGCCTGCTCGGGACGCTCGAGCGCATGTTCGCGCGGCACCCGGTCGAGGCCGTGGCCCCGATCCACGGGCCGCCGATCGCGGCCGCGGACCTCGACGCGTACCTCGGGATGCTGGGCGACGCGGTGCGGGCGATCGCGAGACGACGACCGGATCACACGGGAAAGGACGGAGACGGATGAAGGTGCTTTGCGTGGGCGGAACAGGAACAGTGGGAAGCGAGGTGGTCGGGCGGCTCGTGGCGCGCGGCGTGGCCGTGCGCGCGGTGACCCGATCGGCGGAGCGCGTGGGGACCGGCCGGGAGGGCGTCGAGCTCGTGCGCGGCGATCTGGAGGACCCGTCGTCGCTCGGACCGGTGTTCGACGGCGTCGATCGCGTGCACCTGCTGACGCCGCTCCACCCGCGCGAGACCGAGCTCGGGGTCGCCGCCGTGGACGCCGCCCGACGCGCCGGCGTCGAGCGGGTGGTGTTCCACTCCGTGCAGCACGCCGAGGACGGGGCCCACATTCCGCACTTCGGATCGAAGCTCGAGATCCAGCGCGCCCTCGAGGCCTCGGGCGTGCCCTGGGTCACCATCGAGCCCAACAGCTACATGCAGAACGACCTCGTGGTGCGCGAGCCGATCACGGCGATGCAGATCTATCCGATCCCCATCGGACCCGTGGGGGTCAGCCGCGTGGACGTCCGCGACATCGCCGAGGCCACCGTCACGGCGCTCACCGAGGACGGACACGAAGGCACCCGCTATCCGATCGCCGGCCCGCGACCGTGGACGGGCGAGGAGGTGGCGGACGCGTGGGGCGACGCGCTGCGGGGGACGATGGTGTACGTCGGCGACGACCTCGACATGTGGGAGGAGGGCGCGGCACGCATGATGCCGGACTGGCTCGTCCGCGACCTGCGAATCATGTGGGAGTACTTCCTGGAGCACGGGCTGCTGGCGACCGCGGAGGACCTCGCCCTCCAGAAGCGTCTCCTGAAGCGCGAGCCGCGCCGGTTCGAGGACTTCGTCGACGAGACCGTCGCCGAATGGACGTCGGGTTGACGTCGCGGCCGGAGACCGGCGCCCGCCCCGCACCTCAGCGGTAGAAGAGCTCGACCAGCGCCATCGGGATGATGGGCACATACGTCACGAGCACGAGCACCGCGAGCAGCACCGCCACGAAGCGCAGGTTCACCACGCTCACCTCCCAGATGTCGGCCTTCGCCACCGAGCAGGCGGTGACGAGCACGCTCGCCACGGGCGGCGTCTGCTGCCCGATCCCGAGGTTGAGGGTGACGATGAGCCCGAAGTGCACCGGGTCGATCCCGGCGGCCCGGACCAGCGGCATGACGATGGGGACGACGAGGATGATCGCGGCCGCGGAGTGGAGGAAGAGCCCGATCACGAGAAAGAACACGTTGAGCAGCGCGAGGATCAGCCACTCGCTCTGCGTGATCCCCATGATTCCCGCCGCGACCCGCTGCGGGACCTGGAGCTCGGTGAGGAAGTCACCGAGGAGCGCCGACGTGGCCACGAGGAGCATCACGACCGCCGTCTGGACGCCACCCTCGAGCATCGCCTCCCGGAGGGCCGCGAGATCGAGCTCGCGGTAGACGAGCCCCCCGACCACGAGCGCCGCGAGAACCGCGAGCCCCGCGCCCTCCGTGGCCGTGACCCACCCCGTGAAGATGCCCCCCAGGATGATGACCGGGAGGAGAAGGGCCCAGACCGCCTCGCGGAACGTCTCCCGCACGCGCGCGAGCCGGAACGCCTCCTCGACCGGGAAGTCGTGACGGCGGGCGTACGCCCACGCAACCGCCATGAGCAGGGCGCCCCCGAGGACGCCGGGCACGATTCCGGCGACGAACAACTCCACGATCGAGGTCTCCGCCATCACCCCGTAGATGATCATGGGGATCGAGGGCGGGATGATGACCGCGAGCGTGGCCGCGGACGACATGACCGCCGCGGCGAAGGGAGTGGAGTAGCCGCGCCGCTTCATCGCGGGGATCAGGATCGAGCCGAGCGCCGCCACATCGGCCACCGCCGAGCCCGAGATCTCCGCGAAGAACAGCGACGCCGCGATGCTCACCATCGAGAGCCCGCCCCGGATGAACCCGACCAGGGCCGAAGCGAACGAGATGAGCCGGCGCGAGATCCCCGTCGCGTTCATGATCGCTCCCGCGAGGATGAACAGCGGAATCGCGATGAGCGGGAACGAGGTGGCGCCGTCGAAGAGGACGAGCCCCACGTTGGGGAGGATCGCCGCCCCCGAGGTCGCGAGCATCGCGAGCACCGCCACGATCCCCAGCGCCACCGCGATCGGGACGTCGAGCGTCACGAGGACGAGGAGCCCGGCGAACATCAGGAGGAGGGTCACGGCTCGTCCATCTCGAGCGGACCGCGCCGATCCTCGAGGGCATCGCGCACGCTCAGGAGCTCGGCGACGATGAACAGGACGGCGCCGATCGGCATCACCGACTGCGCCGCCCGCGCCGGCACTCCCGGGAGGCTCACGAGCGACGTGCCGCCGATCGCCACGAGCACCTGCCAGCCCGACCACGCGACGACGGCGAAGAACCCGATCACCGCGACCTCGGCGAGCACGACCGCGGCGAGCCGCGCCCGGCCCTTCAGGAGGCGGACCACGGTGGGGACGCCGATGTGCGCCCGTCGGAGCGCGGCCAGCGCCGCGCCGTAGTAGGTGAGCCACGCGAGCAGGATCGCGGCCACCTCGTCGTACCAGACGAGCGACGCGCCGAGCTTGCGGAACCCGACGCCGGCGACCACGAGGACGGCGAGGGCGGTCATGAGGAGGAGGACCGCCGCCTCCAGGAGGCGCCGCACGATGCGGCGCACGCGACGGACCGGGCTCACCGGCCGGTCCGGTCTCCGGCAGCGCTCAGGGCGCGCCGCTCCCGTCCCCCGCGGCCCCCGCTCCGGACCCGGCCTCCTCCCCCGGGGTGCCCGACGTCGCACCCTCGGCCCCGGCCGCCGTGTCCGCCGCGGCCCGGGCGGCTTCGAGCAGTTCGGCCCCGCCTTCCACGGTGCCGGAGAACTCGTCGTAGACGGTCCGGCTGGCGGCGAGGAAACGCGCCCGGTCGGCCTCGTTCACGGCCGTCCCCTCGCCGCGCAGCGCCTCGAGGAGCTCGGCGTCGAGGGAATCGGCGGTCGCGTACACCCACGGCTGAATGTCGCGGGCGACGCGCTCCACCAGCGCGCGGACGTCCTCTGGATGCCGGCTCCACCGCCCGACGCCCGCCGTCAGGAAGGCGGGCGTGTACACATGGCCCGTGAGCGAGAGGTAGTCCTGTACCTCGTGCAGGCGCGCGCCCCAGATCTGTGCCAGCGGGTTCTCCTGACCGTCCATCACCCCGGTCTGGAGCGCCATGAACACCTCGGAGTACGCCATCGGCGTGGGGTTCGCGCCGAGGGCCTTGAAGAGCTTCACGCGCCAGACGCCGCTCGGCGTCCGGAGCTTGATTCCGGCCAGGTCCCCGGGCTCGACGATCGGCCGCACGTCGTTCGTGACGTGGCGGAAGCCGTTCTCCCACACCGCGAGGATCCGGTAGCCGTGCGTCTCGGCGAGCGGGGCGAGCGTGGGCCAGATCACCCGCTCCTCGATGCGGCGCATGTGCGCCCGGTCCTCGACCAGATAGGGCATCTCGAACAGCCCGAACTGATCGATCGTGGACGACATGACCGTGGAGGGGAGCGCGAGGTCGATGGTGCCGAGCTTGAGCTTCTGGAGGAGGGTCTCGTCGCCCCCGAGCTGGCTCGATCCGAAGACCGCCACCGTGACCTCGCCGTTCGACTCGGCGGCCACGCGGCGCGCGAACTCCACCGCCGTCCGATCGTAGAGCGAGCCGGGCGCGCCCACGTGCCCGAGCTTGAGCTCGACCGTCCCGTCGGCCGTCCCCCCGGCGCCGCCGCACGAGGCGAGCGCGACGACGAACGCCAGAGCCACCGGCAGGCGACCCCGCGCGATGCTCACGTGGACGTCGCGATCGGGGACTCCATCGCCGCTCATGCCGACGTCGCGATCAGGTACTCCATCGCCGCCTCGATTCCGTGTGGCGAGATCGGCGCCCCCACGACCCGGAGCCCCATCTCGACCCCGGCCAGCGTGGCCATCAGCATGGGAGCGTTGAAGTCGCCCAGGTGGCCGATCCGGAACACCTTCCCGGCGAGCGGGCCCAGACCGCCCCCGAGGGTGACCTGGAACCGGTCCCGGATCTCACGGCGGAACGCCTCCACGTCGACCCTCGACGGGGTGCGCACCGTCGTCCCGGCGCTCGACCGGGCCGCCGGATCTGCACAATAGATGTCGAGCCCCCAGGCCGTCACGGCACGACGGGTGGCCTCGGCGAGCCGCGCGTGCCGGGCGAACACGCGCTCGAGACCCTCCTCCCGGAGCATCGCCAGCGACTCGGCGAGCCCGAACACGAGCGAGGTGGCCGGTGTCGAGGGGAACATACCTTCCTGGTTCGCCCGCAGCATGTCCTCCCAGTCCCAGTACGCGCGTGCGAGACCCGCGGTTCGCCGCGCCTCGAGAGCGCGTGAGCTGACCGCGCACAACCCCAAGCCCGGTGGTAACATGAGTCCCTTTTGTGAACCCGACACGGTGACGTCGAGCTCCCACTCATCGTGCCGGAGCGTCGTGACCCCGAGGGAGGACACCGCATCGACCATGAGGAGCGCGGGGTGATCGTGTGCCGCGAGGGCCGCCCGCACCCGGCGGAGATCGGTGGTGACCCCCGTGGAGGTCTCGTTGTGGACGACGAGCACCGCGCGGATGCGGCGCTCGTCGTCGGTGGCGAGCCGCCGCTCGATGAGCTCCTCGTCGACCGGCCGCCGCCAGTCGCCCTCGATCACACGGACCTCGAGCCCCAGCCGCTCCGCGATCGCGGCCCACTTCGCGCCGAAGAAGCCGTTCACGCAGGCGAGCACCCGGTCGCCGGGGGAGAGCGTGTTTACGAGCGCGGCCTCCCAGCAGCCGCTGGCCGACGACGCGAACGCGAACACGTGCGTGTCGGCGCCGAACAGCCACCGGAGGTCGTCGAACAGGTCGCGAACCAGCGCGCGGAAGGCCGGACCCCGGTGGTCGATGAGCGGCCGGTCCATCGCGCGCAGGAGGCGGTCGGGGACGTTGGTGGGTCCGGGGAGCTGGAGGAAGTGTCTGCCGCTCTCGGTTGGCACGGGAGCTCCGGTCCGGCGTGTGTGGCGTGTCAGCCGCGGTCGCCCCACGATTAGAATGGCTGGGTCTGCGCGCAACGGCCCCGGCCGGGGACGCGCGAGCCCGGTCGCGCCACGACGCAGGACCCCGATCGCACCACGACCCTCGACCGGAGCCCCCGGCCCATCGATGACGCACTGACGCGCCAGAGCGCAGGATCGTTCCGGACACGCCTCGCCGAGACGCTCGCCGGCGAGGTCCGCTTCGACCGCTTCACGCGCGGTCTGTACAGCACCGACGCGTCGATCTACCAGATCGAGCCGGTGGGCGTCGCGTTCCCCCGCACGGCCGACGACATCCGACGCGCGATCGAGATCGCGGGAGAAGCGGCCGTCCCCGTGATCCCGCGCGGCGCGGGGACGTCGATGAGCGGGCAGTCTATCGGTCGTGGGCTCGTGCTGGACACGAGCCGGCACCTCGGCGAGATCCTCGACTTCGATCCGGGGGCCCGGCGGGTCGTCGTCCAGCCGGGGATCGTCCTCGACCACCTGAACGAGGCGCTCGAGCCGCACGGGCTGTTCTTCCCGGTCGACGTGGCCACCTCGAGCCGGGCCACCCTGGGCGGTATGGCCGGGAACAACAGCGCCGGGGCCCGCTCGATCCGCTACGGACACACCGTCGAGCACGTGGCCGGCATCCGGACCGTGCTGGCGGACGGCACCGAAGCGTGGTTCGGGAAGGGCGACCGCGGCCCGCCCCCGCCCACCCCGCTCGAGACGTCGATGCTCGCCCTGTACGCGCGGGAGTCGGAGGAGCTCGCGCGCCGCGTGCCCGCGGTGCCGCGCAACGTCGCCGGCTACGCGCTCCACCGGCTGGGCCGCCCCGATGCGACGCTCGCCGACCTGCTCGTCGGGTCGGAGGGGACGCTCGCGTTCTTCACGGCGCTGGAGCTCGTCCTGCACCCCCTTCCGGCGCACCGCGTTCTGGGCGTGTGCGCGTTCGGCTCGGTGCGGGACGCGCTCTCGGCGGTGCCGGACCTCGTGGCGCTCGACCCGACGGCCATCGAGCTCATCGACGACACGCTCCTCGAGCTCGCGGCCGGCATCCCCGCCTTCCACGGGGCGCTGGGGCGGATCGTGGCGAGCGGCGGACGGCGAACCGGCGAGACCCGGCTGCCGGGCGCGGTCCTCCTCATCGAGTTCTCGGGCGACGACCCGGCCGAGCTCCGGGCGGCGCTCGACCGGCTCGACACCGTCGCGCGGGCGACGGTCGGGGCGCGGCTCGGGATCGTGCGCGCCGAGCACCCCGGGGAGCAGAGCGAGATCTGGGGCATGCGCAAGGCCGGGTTGAACATCGCCACGTCCATGAAAGAGCCGCGCAAGGCGATCGCGTTCATCGAGGACTGCGCGATCCCGCTCGAGCGGCTGCCCGAGTGGCACGACCGGCTCACGGAGGTCATCGACCGCCATGGAACGCGCGCGATCTGGTACGCGCACGCCTCGGTCGGGTGTCTCCACGTGCGGCCCGCGCTCGATCTCAAGCAGCCGGCCGACGTCCGGCGGTTGCGGGCGATCGCGGAGGAGGCCTTCGCGATCGCGCGGTCGCTGGGTGGCACGCACTCCGGCGAGCACGGCGACGGCATCGTGCGCTCGGAGTTCCTCGAGCCGATGCTGGGCCCGCGCATCGCGGCGGCGTTCGGCGAGGTCAAGACCGCCTTCGATCCGCGCGGGCTGCTCAACCCCGGGCGGATCGTCGATCCGCCCCGCATGGACGACCGCGAGCTCCTTCGCTACTTCCCCGGATACCGGCCGCGTCACCTGCCCACGGCGTTCGACTGGTCGGAGTGGCGCGGCTTCTCCGGTGCCGTCGAGATGTGCAACAACAACGGCGCCTGCCGGAAACGCTCCCCCGGCGTGATGTGTCCCTCGTACCGGGCGACGCTCGACGAGCGTCACTCGACGCGCGGCCGCGCCAACGCGCTCCGGCTCGCGCTGAGCGGTCAGCTCGGCGAGGACCCGTGGAGCTCGCCCGACCTGTACGAGGCGCTCGACCTGTGCATCGGGTGCAAGGGGTGCCGGCGGGAGTGCCCCACCGGCGTCGACATGTCGCGCATGAAGATCGAGTTCCTCGCCCGCCGGCGGACCCATCACGGGCTCACGACCCGGGACCGGGTCCTCGCCTGGCTGCCCCGCTACGCGCCGTGGGCCGCCCGTGCCGCGCCGCTGTTCGAGCTCCGGAACCGGTTCGCGCCGCTCGCCCGGGCCGGCGAGCGGCTGCTCGGGCTGTCCGCCGATCGCCCGCTGCCGCGCTGGGCGTCGCGCCCATTCACCGACCCCGGGGGCGAGGACCCGCCGTCCGCGCGTACCGAGGTGGCGCTCTTCGTCGACACGTTCACGCGCTGGTTCGAGCCCGAGAACGCCCGCGCCGCGGTGCGGGTGCTCCGGGCGGCGGGATTCCGCCCACAGGTCCCCGACGCCGGCGGACGTCCGCCCTGCTGCGGCCGCACGTTCCTCAACGTGGGCATGGTCGCCGAGGCGCGGGCCGAGCTCGATCGGCTGGTGGCCGCGTTCGCCCCCTACGCACGCCGCGGGATCCCGATCGTGGGGCTCGAGCC
>Ga0299914_10000269_pt1 | contig 31450 bp, 20 predicted proteins | sample RVTome_10_FD_201361 | JGI IMG/M metagenome (GOLD analysis project Ga0299914, IMG submission 201361) | Soil microbial communities from uranium-contaminated site in the Upper Colorado River Basin, Wyoming, United States - RVT153D57 (version 2) ... | reverse complement strand
CCGCAGAATGCCCGGCCCGGCTGCTCTTCCCCGCCGTACGGCCCTGCTGCTCGCGCCCGCGTTCATCCTCCTGACCGCCGCCTACAGCATCGCCTGGATCTACGGCGTCCGCTGGCAGCCCAGCACTCGAATCGGCATCGAGTTCGTCTTCACCGACGCGCACCCTCGCATCCAGACGGTCGCGTCCGGCGGCCCCGCCGATCGCGCCGGACTCCGGCCCGGAGACCTCCTCGTCGCCGTCGACGGCCGGCCCGTGACGCGCAGCGGCAACGTGGCCGACCGCATCACCGGACGCACGCCGGGCGAGTGGGTCGAGATCACCGTCGAGCGAGCGGCGGGAGCCACCCTCACCGTCCCGGTTCAGCTCGAAGCCGCGCCGCGGACCGGCGAGTCGGATCCCCAGTGGCTCATCAACGACATCCTGCAGCTCTACCCCGTCGGATTCCTCCTCGTCGCCGCCTTCGTGCTGCTGCAGCGCCCGCAGGCACGCCACGCGTGGTTCCTCGCGCTCATGTTCGCCTCCTTCATCGCTGCGGCGCCGATCTCAGAGGAGCCGCTCAGGCCGCCGGTACGCCAGATGGTGATTGCCTGGCGCACGATCTTCTACGCGCTCGGCCCCGCGATCTTCTACCTGTTCTTCGCCTCGTTCCCCACGCGCACGACCGTCGATCGACATGCGCCGTGGCTCAAGTGGCTGTTTCTGGGCACCGGCGTCCTCGTCGCGGCCGTGCTCTGGACCGACCTCAGCGCCAATCCCCGCACGCTGGGTGATTTCCAGGCGCTCACCATGCCCACGGGCGCGTGGCTGCAGGGCATCTACGCGACGGCCGCGTACCTCGCCGGCGGCCTGTCGCTCCTGTGGAACAACTTCCGCGCCCCGACGCTGGCCGACCGGCGCCGCACCCGCGTCGTCGTCTGGGGCACCGTCGTGGGCTTCGGACCCGTGTTCACGCTTCAGCTCATCGCCGGCGGCCGATCGATCTACGACACGTTCCCGCATTGGCTGTGGATGTCCGCCGTCCTCCTCCTCTACCTGCTCCCCCTCTCTTTCGCCTACGCGGTCGTCAGGCACCGTGTGCTGGAGGTGCCGCTGCTCCTCAAGCGGAGCGCCCGCTACTTCCTGGTGCAGCGAGGCTTCGTGATCCTGCTGATCGCGATCGGCGCCGCGTTCGCCATCGCGCTGGCCGCCGGGCTCGCGCGGCTGTTTCCGGGCGATGTCCAGCTGGCGGTGTTCTCGGGCCTGCTCGCGGGCGTCGGTCTCGTGTGGGGCGGCACGCGCGTCGAGCGGCGTATCACCGAACGGCTCGACCGGGCCTTCTTCCGCGGCGCCTACGATGCGCGCCACCTGCTCGAAGACCTCGCCGGCCAGGCCGTGCGCGCGACCGATCGGCAGGAGCTCGCCGGACTGCTCCGGACCTCCCTGGTTGGCGCGCTGCAGCCGAACCACCTGCACATCTATCTGACCGGCGGCGATCGCCTGGAGCTCGCGGCGGGCACGACGACTCCGCCGATCGCGCGCCTGCATCCGTCCCTTCCCGAGCTGTCCGAGCTCGCGCGCGCCGGCGAGCCGGTCATCCTCCCATCGATCGAATCGACCGACGAACGCTCACCGTTGGACGCGCTGGACGCCGAGTGTCTCGCTCCGCTCACCGGCCGCGCAGGCGACCTGCTGGGACTCATCTGCCTGGGACCGCGGCGATCCGAGGAGCCCTACTCGCGCGAAGACCGCAGCCTGCTCGCCGCCGTCTCGCGCCAGGCCGGGCTCGCGCTCGAGAACATCACGCTGGCCGAGCGCATCGCGGCACGCCTCGAGGCCGAGCAGCGCCTGCAGCGCGAAATGGAGATCGCCCGGCAGGTCCAGCGGAAGCTGTTCCCGCAGCGCTTCCCCGCGCTCGCCACGATCTCGTACGCCGGCGCCTGCCTGCAGGCCCGCGCCGTCGGCGGCGATTACTACGATTTCCTGGACTTCGGTCCCGGCAGCATCGGGTTCGTGCTCGCGGACATCTCCGGCAAGGGCATCCACGCGGCGCTCCTCATGGCCAGCCTTCAGGCCAACCTGCGCGGCCAGTACGCGCTCGCCCGGACCGATGTGGGCTCGCTCCTCGAATCCGTCGATCGTCTGTTCTTCGAATCGACCGCCAGCAATCACTTCGCCACGATGTTCTTCGGCCGCTACGAGGATGCCTCACGCAGGCTCGTCTACGCCAACTGCGGCCACAACCCGCCGCTGCTCGCGCGCGCGGACGGCGACGTCCGTTGGCTCGCGCCGACCACCAGCGTGCTGGGCCTGTTCGACGTCTGGCGCTGCCAGGTTGCGGACGTCGAGATCGGGCCCGGCGACATGCTCCTGCTCTACACGGACGGTGTGACGGAGGCGCTGAGCGACGCGGGGGAAGAATTCGGTGAGAGCCGCCTGACAGAGGTGGTGCAGCGGCACCGCAGCCTCGAGCCAGGACCGCTCCTGAGCGCGATCATGACCGCGGTTCAGCAGTTCAGCGGAACCGAGCAGGAGGACGACGTGACGATGGTGGCCATTCGAGGCCTTCCAGGCCGCTGAAGAATGCCGGCCTGGATGGAAAATGGAAGATGGTAAATGGAAAATGGAATAGCGCCCTTGCTGGGGCGCGTTACATCGTCGGGCGGCCACCCGCCCTCCGGGACTTGACTCTCAGCAGCCGCTACCCGGCGTCGAACGCGTTCTGGTAGACGACCACGGCCGGCGCGGTCTCCGCGTCGTCGATCGCGACGACGTCGAAACGGCAGGCGCGGTCGTTGACGCGAACCCGCGTGAGGTACTCGCGCGCCATGCGCACCAGCCGCCGCTGCTTCCACCGCGTGACCGCCTCGGCCGCCGTCCCGAACTCCGCGCTCGCGCGGGCCTTGACCTCCACGAACACGAGGGTCTCCCCGTCCTCGGCCACGATGTCGATTTCGCCACACGCGGTGCGGTAGCGGCGGGCAACGATTGCGTACCCCCGCCGCGCGAGCTCCTCGACCGCGAGTTCTTCCCCGAGAATGCCGAGCCGCTGGCGCTGAAAGGTCACATCAGCTGGGCCGGCCTGCAAGCCGCGCGCCGGTGCAAGCCGCCTGGACGGGCTGAGGGCCACCACGACGATCACGGCTGCCCGAGCTGACGGCAATCACATGATTACGATGACACGATGAGCACTCTCAATATCGCGTTCATCGTCCTTCGTGCCCGACCGTCACCCGGTGACGCGCTCTTCCGCCCGATGAGCACATTGAGCGTTCTCAGGCTCATCGTGCTCATCGTCCCATCGTGCTCATCGTGCCAGGCCGTGGGCCCTGCAGGCCGTGGTTGTCGTAATCGTGTGCCAAGCCGTCGGTCACGCCCAGTGCCTCAGCCCTTCACCGCCGCCCCGGACGCGACCTCCGTGAGCGACTCGTCCAGCACCCCCAGCACGCTGTCGGCCTGGGCCTTCGTCAGCACCAGCGGCGGCGCGAGCCTCAGCGCGTTGCGGCCGGCGCCGAGCGCGAGCACGCCGCGGCGGAACATCGCCTGGACGAGCGCGTTGCGCTCCTCCGCTGCGCGCGTCTTCGTCTTGCGGTCGCGCACCAGCTCGATGCCGATCATCAGCCCCTTGCCGCGAACGTCGCCGACGAGCTCGTGCTTCCGCTGCAGCTCGCGAATCCCGCTCATCAGGTGTTCGCCCACGGCCGCCGCGTTGGCGACGAGCGACCCCTGGAGGAGCGCGATGGTGGCATTGGCCGCCGCGCACGAGACGGGGTTGCCGCCGAACGTGCTCGCGTGCGCGCCGGGCGGCCAGCTCATGACCTCCGCGCGCGCGCAGATCACGCCGAGCGGCAGGCCCGAGGCGATGCCCTTGGCCATGGTGACGATGTCGCCCTTCAGGCCGAAGTGGTCCGACGCGAACATCTTCCCGGTGCGGCCCATGCCGGATTGCACCTCGTCCACCACGAGCAGCATGCCGTGTTTCGTGGCCAGCTCGCGCAGGCCCTGGAGGAACGCCGCTGGCGGCACGATGTAGCCCCCCTCCCCCTGGATCGGCTCGACGACGATGGCGGCGATCTCGTCGGGCGAGACGAGGTGCGTGAAGAGCTGGTCCTCGATGAACGAGAGGCTCTGCGCCGCCGCGTGATCGGGGCTCGACGAGCGATACGGATCCGGGTACGGCGCATGGTAGACGCCGGGCATGAACGGGCCGAAGCCCCTGCGCTGGATCGCCTTGCTCGCCGTCAGCGCGAGCGAGCCGAGCGATCGCCCGTGGAACGCGCCGAGGAACGCGATGATGCCCTGGCGCCTCGTGAAGTACCGCGACAGCTTGACCGCGCCTTCCGTCGCTTCGGTGCCGGAGTTGCCGAAGAACGTGCGGACGTCGCCCTCGATCGGCGCGATCGACGCCAGCGTCTCGGCGAGCCGCACCTGCGGCTCGTAGTAGAAGTCCGTCCCCGACATGTGCAGGAACTTCTGCGCCTGTTCGGTGACCGCCTTGACGACGTCCGGATGCGACACGCCTGTCGAGTTCACCGCGATGCCCGCCGCGCAGTCGAGAAATCTGTTGCCGTCCACGTCCTCGACGACGGCGCCTTCCCCGCGCGCGATGACGAAGGGGTAATCGCGCGTGTAGGACGGCGACACGTACTTCGCGTCGCGCTCGATCAGCGCCCTGGCGTTCGGCCCGGGCAGCGCAGTCCTGATGTCGGGTGCGTGCATGTATGAGTCCCTGATGTGGAAAGACGAGCCGACACACGATTATGGATCACCGGGCCAGAGCTCCAGGCTCTGGTGGCAATCGCGAGGCTGAAGGACAACAGGAGGCAAGAAGATCCAGGAGGCCGTTCACTGGGCCTGGCAGGCCTGAAGGCCCGCGCTACGAGTGCCGCCGCCGTGGCAGGTCTCGAGGCCCGGGCTACCGTTGCGGCCATCGCCGGCAGACCTGAAGGTCGGCGCTACGTCCGAGGCCCCGCGACGGGGTCTTTACCATTTACCATTTACCATTTACCATCCGGGCCGGCACGTTTCACCGGCCCGGTTCACTTCCGCTTCCAGCGCGTGGCCGATCCCGCATCTTCGAGCGCGATGCCGCGCGCGTCGAGGTCCCGGCGGATGCGGTCCGCCTCCGCGAAGTTCCTCGCCAGGCGCGCGGCGCGGCGGTCGGCGATCAGGCGCTCGATCTCCTCCACCGCGACGGGCGGGCGCTCGTCCTCCGCCCGCCGCAGCGACAGGACGCCGAGGACGCGATCGAACGCGTCGAACGTCTCGCGCACCGCCGCCGCGTCGGCGCTCGACAGCGCGCCCGCGTCGATCCGCGCGTTCATCGCGCGCACCAGGTCGAAGACCTCGCCGAGCGCGCCGGACGAGTTCAGGTCGTCCGAGATATGGCGGCCGAACGCGTCGCGCGCCTCCTGGAGCCGGGACGCCACCTCCGGGTGCGCCGGCCCGTCCGGTACGCTCTCGAGGCGCGCGAGGAAGTCGGTCAGCCGCTTGAGCGACTCCTCCGCCTGCGCCATCGCCGCCCACGAGAACTTCAACTGCTTGCGGTAGTGCACGCCGAGGTAGAGGAAGCGCAGCGCCGACGGCCGGAACCCCTGTTCGACAACGTCCTGGAGGTTGTAGACGTTGCCGAGCGACTTCGACATCTTGTCGGCGCGGCCCGGCTCCTCCTCGATCATCAGGTGCTCGACGTGCACCCAGAACCGCGCGAACGGCGTGCCGGTCGCCCCCTCGCTCTGCGCGATCTCGTTCTCGTGGTGCGGAAAGATCAGATCCACCCCGCCGGCGTGGATGTCGATCGGCGGCTCGCCGAGCAGCCGCAGCGCCATCGCGGAGCACTCGATGTGCCATCCCGGGCGCCCGGGACCGATGCCGGGATCCCACGTGGGCTCGCCGGGCTTCGCCGCCTTCCACAGCACGAAGTCGCGCGCGTTCTCCTTGTCGTACTTGTCGGTGTCCACGCGCGCGCCGCTCTTGATCCCCGCGTGATCGAGCCGCGCGAGCTTCCCGTAGTCGGGCATCGTGGCGATCTTGAAGTAGATCGATCCGTCGCTGCGGTAGGTGTGGCCGCGCGCCTCGAGCGCACGGATGGTGTCGCCCATCGCCTGGATGTTCGCGTCATCCGTGGCGCGCGGATTCTCCTCGGCCGGCTCGATCCCGAGCGCGGCGGCGTCTTCCCGGAAGGCGGCAATGAAGCGATCGGTGTACTCGCGCAGGGGCACGCCGGCCTTCTGCGATTCGAGGATCGTGCGGTCGTCCACGTCGGTGAAGTTGCTCACCTGCCGCATGCCGAACCCGGCCTGATACTTCAGCGCGCGGCGCAGCACGTCGAGCGCCACGAACGTGCGGAAGTTGCCGATGTGGCCGCGCGCGTACACCGTCAGCCCGCAGGTGTACATCCGCACGGCGTTGTCGCGGACGGGGGCGAACTCTTCCTCGCGGCGTGTCAGGGTGTTGTAGAGGCGCATCCAGGCTGTCGTACGGGCCGCCGTCTCCGATGGAGGGCGCGGCCGGCGGGCGTCACCCGGCCGCTGCAAACGGCCGGCCTGATGGAAGATAGGACATGGAACATGGAAGCACGCCCGGCTTCGTGCGCCGTCCCGTCCGGTCAGGTTCCCTCCAGGATGCGCGTGCCGGCATGCTCACCTACGACGAGAGCGCGTGGCGCGCTTCCGAGGAGCGGCCGTCGCAGCGCGCGTGGATCAGGAGCTGGCGATCCAGCTCGCTGAACTCGAACGTGATCTCTCCCTGCGTGCCGGCGGGCGCGACGCGCTCGGCCAGCTCCTCGAGCACGGCGCCGGCCGATTCGGCGTCGGGCAGGTTGCTGCCCAGATGCGCGGCGATCCGCCTGGCCAGCTCCGTGGCGAGGCCGCGCAGCCCGCCCTGGGCCGGCACGGACAGGCGCAGTTTGAGCGCAGGCGTGTCGGCGGACATCCCCGCAACCTCCGGCATCTCTCTATCCTACAGCGAAATGTGGCCGAAGAGCCGGCGCGCGGCGCGGCAGTCGGTCTCGATCTGCGCGCGCAGCGCGTCCACGTCGGCGAACGCCCGCTCGTCGCGCATTCGCTGGACGAAGGCGAGCCGCACGGGCCGGCCGTACAGGTCTCCGCTCCACTCGAAGACGTGCGTCTCCACGACCGTGCCGTCCGGCGCGCCGAACGTGGGACGCGTGCCGATGTTCGTGATCGAAGGATGCACGACGCCGTCGATGGTGGCGGTCGTGGCGTAGACCCCGGCAGGCGGCAGCAGCTCGTTCTCGGTGGTCAGGTTCGCCGTCGGGAACCCCAGCTCGCGGCCGCGCCCGGCCCCGCGCCCGACGCTGCCGTCGATGAAGTAGTGATGCCCGAGGAGGGCGCCGGCCTCGTCCACCCGGCCCTCCGCCAGCAGCCGGCGGATCCGCGTGCTGCTGACCACGAAATCCTTGTAGCGGACCGGATCGATCTTCTCGGCCCGGAACCCGTACCGCGCGCCGAGCGATCGCAGGACGGTGAACGTGCCGGCGCGATCGCGGCCGAACAGGAAGTTGGCGCCGACCCAGACCTCGGTCACGTGGAGCCACTCGACGAGCACGAGCCGGACGAACGTTTCGGGATCCCACTGCGACAGCTCGCGGGTGAACCGCACCACCACCACACCCTGCATCCCCGCCCGCCCCAGCGCCTCCAGCTTCTGCGCCGTCGTCATCAGCAGCGGCGGCGCCTTGTCGGGGCGCAGCACGCGCGGCGGATGCGGATCGAAGGTCATGGCCGCGGGCGTCCCGCCGCGCTCGCCGGCCCGCCGCCGCACGCGGTCGATGATCTTCATGTGGCCCCGATGCAGGCCGTCGAAGTTGCCCAGGCCCAGAACGGGCTGCGGCCACTTCGGCGGGGGGGAATCGGGATACTCCAGAACAATCATTGACAGTCGACAGTCGTTGGTCGTTGGTCGTTGGTCGCAGTCGTCAGCTCAGTCGTCAGTCAGTCGGCAGTCCGTCGGCAGTCGTCAGTCAGTCGGCAGTCCGTCGGCAGTCGGCAGTCAGTCGGTAGTCGGCAGTCAGTCGACCGTCCTCACGGGCCGCGGTCTCAACATTCGACGATCAGTCCATCATAGGCCAGCTCCATCCCGGGCGGCAGGCGGGCGCAGGTTTCGGCGTGCGGGAGGTCGTGGCACATGTGCGTGAAGTACGTGCGGCGCGGCGCCAGGCCGGCCGCGGTCTCCACGGCCTCGCTCAGGGAAAAATGCGTCGGGTGCGCCCGCTCGCGCAGCGCGTCGAGGACGAGCACGTCGAGGTCCTCGAGCAGCGGCCACGAGGCCGGCGGGATCACGCTGCAGTCGGTCAGGTAGGCGAAACCGCCCACGCGGAACCCGAGGACGGGGCGCCGCCCGTGCAGCACGGGCACCGGCACGAACTCCGACCGGCCGATGCAGAACGGGCCGGCGATGGTAAAGGTCTCGAGGTGGGGCAGGCCGCCGCCCTTCGGCGTGGCCGGATCGAAGACGTAGGCGAACAGGCGGCGGATGTCGGCCACGGTCTCCGCGTCGGCGAGGCAGGGCATCGGCGCGCGCTGGATGTGGTTGTAGCGCCGGATCTCGTCGAGGCCGAGGATGTGATCGGCGTGGCCGTGCGTGAAGACGATCGCGTCGATCCGCCGCACGTCCTGCGCCAGCGCCTGGGCGCGCAGGTCGGGCCCCGCGTCCACCAGCACGCGCATCCCGTCGTCTCCCTCGATCAGGATGGACGGGCGCAGCCGGCGATCGCGCGGATCGGCGGAGCGGCAGGTGGCGCAGTCGCACCCGATCATCGGCACGCCGTGCGAGGTGCCGGTCCCGAGAAAGGTGATCTTCACTGGACGCGAGGAACGCCGGCGAGCACCGGGTCAGGGCTCGACGATACGCTTCTCCCCTTCCTGCGCCTGGACGAAGCGCAGGCGGAGCTCGTAGAGGAGGTCGTCGAGCAGCCGCTCCTCCTCCGCAATCAGGTTCCCCCGGGTCTTCTGCTGGAGCATCGCGAGCACGTCGATGATCCGCGAGGCGGCCTCCAGATCGGGATCGTGCTTCTGTCCGGTCTGTGGATCCGGGAGATCCCCGAAGTGCAGCGCGGCCGTGGTCGCCAGCGACAGCACGAACCCGGAGAACGTGAGGTCCGACGCCTCGGGGGAGTCCATGGCCGAATGCTAGCATAGACCCGCATGGCCAGGAGACCTCCCAAGCGCCCGGGCGCGCGCCGCACGCGCCGCATGCGCCCGCCCGCCGCCCGTCCCCGACGCCGCCCGGGCGCCTCCGCGACGCGAACGCGCGGCGCGAGTGAGCCCGCGCGAGCGGAGCGGGGGCAGCCGATGAAACATGCGGGGCGCGAGTTCCAGAAGCTCGTGGCGATCATGCAGCGCCTGCGGGGGCCGGACGGCTGCCCGTGGGACCGCGAGCAGACGCTCGCGACGCTGCGCCCGTTCGTGCTGGAGGAAGCCTACGAAGTGCTCCAGGCGATCGACGCGGGCGACCACGACGCGCTCCGCGGCGAGATCGGCGACTTCCTCTTCGAGGGCGTCTTCCTCGCGCAGATCGAAGCCGACGAGGGGCGCTTCACGGTGTCGGACTCGCTGCGCGCGATCACCGAGAAGCTCGTTCGCCGCCACCCGCACGTCTTCGGCACGGTCGCGCGGGTGCGCACGCCGGGCCAGGTGGTCGAGCAGTGGGAGCAGATCAAGGCGCGCGAGCAGGCCGCCTCCGGCGCGCGGAAGGCGGTGCTCGGCGGGCTGCCGAAAGCGCTGCCCGCGCTCCTCGGCGCGCACGAGATCGGCACGCGCGTGGCGGCGGTCGGCTTCGACTGGGCGCGCGCGACGGACGTGATGGCCAAGATCCGGGAAGAAGTGCGGGAGCTCGAGGCCGCGCTCGAGTCCGAGGGGCCGGCGCGCGTCGAGGAAGAGATGGGCGACCTGCTCTTCGTGATCGCCAACCTCGCCCGCAAGCTCGGGGTGGACTCCGAATCCGCGCTGCGCAGGGCCAACGCCAAGTTCAGCGCCCGCTTCGCCGCAGTAGAAACCCACTTCGAAGCCCAGGGCCGGTCGGTCCATGATGCGTCGCTCGAGGAGATGGAGGAGGCCTGGGAGGCGGTGAAGGCGAAAGGCGCATAACGGCACCCCTCCGACGTCCACGATTCTGGCGCTCGGGCGCCAGGACGACCACGACGACCACGACGACCACGACGGTTACAACACAACTCGCCGAATGCCGTGCTTCAGATAGCTCGTGTTGAAATTCAGCACGAGGGCGGCGCGCAGACCGGCGGCCTTCAGATACGAGACAACCTGGCGTCGATGCAGCGGCTTCAGGCTGCGCACTGCTTTGATCTCGACAACGACCTTTCCTTCGACGAGAAGATCGAGCCTCTGGCCGGGGATAGTCCACTCGCGGTATCGCACCACGATCGGCTTCTCACTCTCGAAACGGATCCCTCGCGATTCCATCTCGAGGCACATCGCGGTTTCGTAGATCTTCTCCTTGAACCCCGGCCCCAATTCACGGTGGACCGCGAAGGCACAGTCGAGCGCCACCTTCAGGGCGACCTCGATCTCACTCGGAAGCGTCGTCGGCGTTCTGAACATGACAATCTACCTTTCGTCGTGGTCGTCGTGATCGTCGTGGTCGTCGTGTCGCACTCGTGTTCGTTCGTGACGCTGAGCCAGCAGTTCTGTCCGTTGCGCGCGATACGCATTCTCACGATCCGCTCTCCGCCTCGAACACATGCCTCCTCCCCGTCCACCCCCTGATCTCCACTCGCCGCCCATCCGTGTCCAGGATCACCGCGCCGTCCTCGGCGGTCGAGAACAGGGCCGCGCCGGCGTCGCGGAAGCGCTCGACGACCACCGGCGCCGGGTGGCCGAAGAGGTTGTTCCGGCCGGCGCTGAAGATCACCGCGGCCGGGCGGAGCGCGGAGACGAACGCCGGCGTGCTGGACGAGGCGCTGCCGTGGTGGGCGGCCTTGAGCACCACGATCGGGCTGCGCACGAAGTGCGCGAGCGCCGCGGGCTCGCCTTCGCGGCCGATGTCGCCTGGCAGCACGATCGAGACGTCGCCGAGCCGCACCTGGAGCACGACGGAGTCCTCGTTGCGGACGCGCTGGCGCTCCCAGTCGGGCCGCGGCGGGTGGAGCACGGCGAGGGTGACCGCCCCGACCCGCAGGGCGTCGCCCGCCAGGACGGTCCGCCACGCGGCGCCCAGGCCATCGGTGGCTGCCGCGAGCGCGGCGAGATCGCGGTGCGGCGGGACCGGCACGCCCTCCCAGATCGCGCGCGGCCGGAAGAGCCGCAGGATCGCGGCGGCCCCGCCCACATGATCCGGATCGCCGTGCGTCAGGACGAGCGTGTCCAGCCGCCGCACGCCGAGCGCCCGCAGCGCCGGCGCGACGACGCGCTCGCCGATGTCGAAGCGCGGAGCCTGCCCCGATTCCCCTGCCGCCAGCGCCGGGATCGGGAAGCCGCCGGCGTCCACGAGCAGCGCGCGGCCGTCGGGCAGGATCAGGGCCGTCGCGTCGCCCTGCCCGACGTCGAGAAGGACGACCCGCAGCGTGCCCGGCGGCGGCGGGGGCATGCCCTCGCGCGCCGTCGCGGCGCCTCCGAGCACGATGACCGCGCCGGCGGCTGCCGCGACGAGCCAGGCCGCGCACGCGAGACGCGGCACCGCGATGGCCGCCACGACGGCAGCGTAATAGCTGACGAGGAGCCACCAGGCTGGCGGCGGGACCTCGCGCACGGCCCAGGGAACGAACTCCACGAGCCGGGCCGAATCGACGAGCGCCGCGGCCGCCAGGTGGACGACATGGCCGCAGCGCGACGCCAGGCCGTCCGACAGCGGGGCGATCGCCAGCGTCAGCATCGATCCCGCCTGGACGATCGACATCAGCGGGATGGCGGCGAAGTTCAGGAGGACGCCGGCAATCGTGACGCGCGAGAAGACCGACGCGCCGATCGGCGCGAGCGCGATCTCCGCCGCCAGGGTCGCGGCCAGGAGCCCCGCGGCGGCCCGGACCACGCGCGGCGCCCGCCCCACGCGGGCGAGCAGCCGCGGGACGCCGGCCAGGATCCCGAGCGTCGCGCCGAACGAGAGGAGGAACCCGGGATCGAACGCCGTGACCGGCGCCCAGGCGACCGCGAGCGCCGCCGCGACGGCCAGCACGTTCATCGCCGGGCCGGTGTGATCGAGGAGCCGGCCGGCCAGGTACACGACGGCCGCCGTGACCGCGCGATCGACCGACGGGGCCGGCGCCGTCAGCGCGCCGTAGAAGAGCAGGAGCACGATGGTCGCGCCGGCCGCGGGTCGCGGCGGCACGCGCAGGACCCTGAACGCCGCCAGCAGCATCGCCGTCAGGATCGCGATGTTCCCGCCGGAGATCGCGATGACGTGATACGTCCCCGCCTCCTGCAGCCGCCGCTCGTCGTCTCTCTCGAGGCCGGTGCGGTCGCCGAGGAGGATGGCGGTCGCGACGCCTCCGGACCGCGGGCTCCGCGCGCCGACATGGCGCGCCAGGGCCCGCCGCACGCGGGCACGCACGGCTGCCGCCGCTTCCGCCAGGCGTGAGCCGCGCCCGACGACCTCGACCAGCGCACCGCTCTTCACCGATCCCAGGAGCACGAACCCGCGGCGCGCCAGGGCGCGCGTGTCGTCCGGAACGCCGGGGTTGCGGTACGCGCCCGGCGGTCGCAGCGCGGCGGTCACGCGAACCGTCCGGCCCGCCCGCCACTCGGCGTGCAGCCCACGCGCGAGCGTGCCGGCCACGGTCAGCCGCACGCCGCCCGGCCGCGAGGGCGCGCCGTCGAGCGACTCCCCTTCCCTGGCGGCGCGCCGGACGCCAAGGGCGAGCGACACGCCGAACGGCCCGGCGGCCGCATCCTCGAGCAGCGTGCCTTCCAGGACGAGCGGAATCCCGGCCGGCGGCGCGTTCTCGCGGAACCACTGGAGCAGCGGCGGCGCATACGCGTCCTGCGCCGCGCTCGCGCCGAGCGACACGCCGGCGGCGAGCGCCCCGGCCGCAATGCAGGCGGCGCCCTGTCTCCCCGTCTCGTCGCCGTCGCGCGACGCCGCGCCTGCCATGAGCGCCAGCAGGGCTCCCGCGGCCGCGCAGAGCGGCAGGCGGTCGGGTCCGTCAGCCAGGAGGCCGATGGCCGTGCCGGCGATCAGGGGAAGGGCGAGGAGCGAAGCGGGGACGCGCATGCCCTGCGGGCGTGCAAACGCCCGCACGGGCCGGACAACGCGCGGCTCTGGGCGGTTTCAGCGGAGGGCGGGCACCGGGCGCGCAGAACGCGCGCGCCTACGGCATGCGCCCGGTGGCGATTTCTGCGTGGTATTCCTGGAGCGCGCGGACCGTCAGGCCCTCGGACGTCATCGCGCGGATGGCGTTGACGGCGGCGGCGGCCCCGGTCAGCGTCGTGATGCACGGGACGCCGTGCATCATCGCGATCCGCCGCACGGTGCGGTCGTCGAAGAACGACTCGCGGCCGAGCGGGGTGTTGATCACGAGCTGGATGCGGTTGTTCATGATCTCGTCGCCCACGTGGGGCCGCCCCTCGTTGACCTTGAAGACGATCTCGGCGTCGAGGCCGTGGGCGCGCAGGAAGCTCGCCGTGCCGCGCGTGGCGACGAGCCGGAACCCCAGGTCGCGCAGGTCCCGGGCGATCGCCACGACGGCCGGCTTGTCGTGGTTGTTGACCGAGATGAACGCCGTGCCGCCGGCCGGCAGCTCCAGCCCGGCCGCGAGCTGCGCCTTGGCGAAGGCGCTCCCGAAGGTGGCGGCGGCGCCCATGACTTCGCCCGTGGACTTCATCTCGGGGCCGAGAATGGTGTCCACGCCCGGGAAGCGGACGAAGGGGAACACCGGGGTCTTGACGAAGAAGCCGGAGACCTCGAGATCCTGCGTGAAGCCGAGCTGCGCCAGCGTCCGCCCGATCATCACGCGCGCGGCGAGCTTGGCGAGCGGCACGCCCGTCGCCTTCGAGAGGTACGGAACCGTGCGCGACGCGCGCGGGTTCACCTCGAGCACGTAGACGGTGTCGTCCTTGATGGCGAACTGGGCGTTCATCAGGCCGACGACCTTCAGCTCGCGGGCGATGCGCTGCGTGCAATCGCGGATCTGCGCGACGTGGCGGTCGGCGACGCGGTAGGGCGGCACCACGCACGAGCTGTCGCCCGAATGGATCCCCGCCTCCTCGATGTGCTCCATGATCCCGCCGATGACGACGGCGCCCGTGGCGTCGGCCACGGCGTCGACGTCGAGCTCCACGGCGTCCTCCAGGAACTTGTCGATGAGGATGGGATGGCCGGGCGAGGCGGCCACCGCGTGGCTCATGTAGCGGTCGAGCGCGGCCGTGTCGTACACGATCGCCATCGCGCGGCCGCCGAGCACGTAGGACGGGCGCACGACGAGCGGGAAGCCGATCCGGTTCGCCACCTCGCGCGCTTCCGCCACGTCCGTCGCCGTCCCGCTCGGCGCCTGCGGGATGCCGAGCTCCCACAACAGCTTCGCGAAGCGCTCGCGATCCTCGGCGAGGTCGATCGAATCCGGCGAGGTGCCGAGGATCCGGACGCCCGCCTGCTGGAGCGGCAGCGCGAGCTTCAGCGGCGTCTGCCCCCCGTACTGGACGACGCAGGAGACGTCGGCGCCGGCGGCCTGCTCGCGCGCGATGATCGCCGAGACGTCCTCGAAGGTGAGCGGCTCGAAGTACAGGCGGTCCACCGTGTCGTAGTCGGTGGAGACCGTCTCGGGGTTGCAGTTGACCATGACGGTCTCGAACCCCTCCTCGCGCAGCGCGAACGCCGCGTGGCAGCAGCAGTAGTCGAATTCGATACCCTGGCCGATCCGGTTGGGGCCGCTGCCGAGGATGACGACCTTCTGCCGCGGCGTGGGCGCCGCCTCGCACTCCCGCTCGAACGTGCCGTACATGTAGGGCGTGAACGACTCGAACTCGGCGGCGCAGGTGTCGATCCGCTTGTAGGCCGGGCGCAGGCCGTTCTCCTCGCGCACGGCGCGCACGGCCGCCTCGTCGGCGCCGAGGATGGCGGCCAGCTCCTGATCGCTGATGCCCGCGCGCTTGAGCGTGCGCAGCAGGTCGGTGGAGATGCCGCGGAGCCCGACCAGCGCCGCCGACTGGCACAGCTCCACGAGCTGCGAGAACTGGACGAGGAACCAGGGATCGATCTTCGTCAGATCGTGGAGCTGCTCGACCGTCCACCCGCGCGCGAGGGCGCGGAACACCGCCCACATCCGGCGGTCGCTCGGCACGGTCAGCTCCCGCTGCAGCACGCCGTCGTCCTCCGTGGGGTCGTCGGGCGGCTGGAGCGCGCCGGCGGGGCCGAAGAGGAGCCCCCGTGAGCCCAGCTCGAGCGAGCGGAACGCCTTCATGAAGGCTTCCTTGAACGTGCGCCCGATCGCCATGACCTCGCCCACCGACTTCATCTGCGTCGTGAGCGTGCGGTCGGCGCGCGGGAACTTCTCGAACGCCCAGCGCGGCACCTTCACCACGACGTAGTCGATGGTCGGCTCGAACGAAGCGGGCGTGAGCCGGGTGATGTCGTTGGGAATCTCGTCGAGCCGGTAGCCGAGCGCGAGCTTCGCGGCGATCTTGGCGATCGGAAAGCCCGTGGCCTTCGAGGCGAGGGCCGACGACCGCGACACGCGCGGGTTCATCTCGATGACGATGATCCGGCCGTCGGCCGGGTTGATCGCGAACTGGATGTTCGAGCCGCCGGTCTCGACGCCGACGCGGCGGATGATCCGGCGCGCCAGGTCGCGCATCCGCTGGTACTCGCGGTCGGTGAGCGTGAGGGCCGGGGCGACGGTGATGCTGTCGCCGGTGTGCACGCCCATCGGATCGACGTTCTCGATCGAGCAGATGACGACGAAGTTGTCCGCGCCGTCGCGCATCACCTCCAGCTCGAACTCCTTCCAGCCGATCACCGACTCCTCGAGCAGGACTTCGTGGACGGGACTGAGATCGATGCCGCGGCCGGCGAGCTCCCGGAACTCCTCGACGTTGTACGCGATGCCGCCGCCGACGCCCCCGAGCGTGAACGAGGGGCGGATGATGACCGGGAAGCCGATGTCGTTCACGGCCTCGAGCGCCTCGGCCGGCGACCGGACGTAGCGGCTCGCGGGGACGTCGGCGCCGATCGAGCGCATGGCCTCGCGGAAGCGCAGCCGGTCCTCGGCGACCTTGATCGCCTCGACCGACGCGCCGATCAGCTCGACGCCGTGGCGCGCGAGCGCGCCGCGCTCGTCGAGCGCCACGGCCAGGTTCAGCGCGGTCTGGCCGCCGACGGTGGGCAGGATCGCGTCCGGCCTCTCGCGCTCGATGATGGCCTCGAGCACCTCCGGCGTGAGCGGCTCGACGTAGGTGCGGTCCGCGAGCTCCGGGTCCGTCATGATCGTCGCCGGGTTGCTGTTGACGAGCACGACCTCCAGCCCCTCGTCGCGCAGCGCCTTGCAGGCCTGGGTGCCCGAGTAGTCGAACTCGCAGGCCTGCCCGATGACGATCGGCCCGGACCCGATGACGAGCACGCGTGTGATGTCGGTACGTTTCGGCATGTATCAGACTGGGCGTGGCTTCACAGGTCGACCTTCGCCGACCTCCGCATGCCTGCTTTGCACCTGGAGGTGACCTGAACGGTCACGGCCACGTGCAAACGAACATCACGATGAACACGATGGCACGATGACACGATGATGTCGTGTGTGGTTCTCATCGTCCTCCGCCTACGCTGAAGCTCCGGCGGACCACCGCAGCCTTGGCGAAGGTGGTCGTGTCATCGTGGCCATCGGTGCCTGCCGTCGGCCCTTCCAGGTGCAGGCTCAGGCGCATGGACTTCTCAGGCCCGTTTCTCTATCTCGTCCAGGAACTGCCGGAACAGGTAATCCGCGTCGTGCGGCCCTGGCGCCGCCTCGGGATGGTACTGCACGCAGAACACCGGCTTCGTCCGGTGCCGCAGCCCCTCGACAGTGCCGTCGTAGAGGTTCACGTGCGTCACCGCGATCTCCGGCGGCAGCGACTGGGGATCGACCGCGAACCCGTGGTTCTGCGACGTGATCTCGACCTTCCCGCTGTCGAGATCCTTGACCGGATGATTGGCGCCGCGGTGCCCGAACTTCAGCTTGTAGGTGCGGCCGCCCATCGCGAGCGAGAGGATCTGGTGCCCGAGGCAGATGCCGAAGACCGGCACGCCCGAGTCCACCAGGCCGCGGGCGCTCTCGACCGCGTAGCCGAGCGCCGCGGGATCGCCCGGGCCGTTGCTGAGGAACACGCCGTCCGGCTTCGTGTCCAGCAGATCGGAGGCGGGCGCCGTGGCCGGGAAGACCCGGACGGCGCATCCGTGCGCCGTGAACCGCCGCAGGATGTTCCACTTCATCCCGTAGTCGTACGCCGCGATGCGCAGCGGCCGCCCCGCGCGGCGCTCGGGCGCCGGGGCGAACTCGCCGCCCGGGCTGGTCTCCGGCTCCCAGTCGAACGGCGCCTCGCACGTCACACCGCGCACGAGATCGGCGCCCTCCATCGGCGCCACCGCGCGCGCCTTCTCGACCAGGTCGCGCGGGTCCGCGTCGCCGGTGGCGATGACGCCGCGCATCACGCCGGCCGTCCGCAGCACGCGCGTGAGCGCCCGCGTGTCGATGTCCGAGATCGCCACGATCCCGTGCCGCACGAGGAAATCGCGCAGCGTCCCGTCCGCCCGCCAGTTGCTCGCAACCGGCGATTCCTGCCGGACGATGAAGCCGGCCACCTTCGGCCCCCGCGACTCGCGATCCTCGTCGGCGACGCCGTAGTTGCCGATCTCGGGCGCCGTCATCGTGACGATCTGCCCGGCGTAGGACGGGTCGGTCAGCACTTCCTGATAACCCGTCATGCTGGTATTGAAGACGACTTCCCCGCCTGTCTCTCCGGCGGATCCGGCCGAGTCACCTTCGTACCACGTGCCGTTCTCGAGCGCGAGCGTTGCTTTCATCGAATGGGGTCCAGCGATCCGGTCGCGCGCGCCTCCTGGCCGGCCGTCACGCGGACGACCTTCGTCCACGCGCTGTGATCGACCAGCTCCAGCCGCACGACGTGCGATCCGATCGGTACCTGCGGGATGCGGAGCGGAGTCTTGCCCCGAGGCTTGCCCCCGAGATAGACGGTCGCGCCCTGCGGGCGGGAGTCCACGAACACGCTGCCGTAGTACGCCGCTGGCGTCGATCGCTCCGATGGCGGCGTGGCGCGCGGCGGCGCCGGCGCGGCACGGCCGGACGCGGCCGGCTCACGGTCGAGGCGCACCGCAATCGTCCGCGACGCGTTGCCGGCGTCGAGCGTGAACGTCTCGCGCCCCACGCGATACCCGTCGGCGACCACGCGCACGACGTAGTCGCCGAACGCGAGATCCGTCAGCGTGAGCGGCGTCCGTCCGCTCCAGCGTCCGTTCACCGTGACCGCCGCGTTCGCCGGCGTCGAGCGGACGACGAGACGGCCCGTCGTCGGGCCGGGATCCGCTGGCGGCGGCGACGCCGACCCACCGCCAGCCGGTTCGGCTGGCACGTCCGGCGCCGCTGGCGGCGGCACCGGAGCCGGTGCCTGGTCGATCGCCTGCTCGCTGTAGGTCGTGCCCGCCGGCGACGAGCCTGCGTCAGCCGCCGCGGCCTGCTCGACGGGACGGGCCGTCCCTGCGTCGCCGGGCACGGCCGTGCGGCCGCGGACGACGTAGCCCGCGGCGAAGGCCAGCGGCAGCCCGAGGATGAGCGCCATGGCGAGCGGCAGCATCGCCGCACGGGAGTGCACCACCATGACGCGCGAGTCCCCCGTCGCCTCCTCGGCCAGCGGGCGATCGTAGGGATGCGAATCGTGCAGTCTGCGCGGCGGCTCCGCCGCGGCGGAGTCGTCCTTCGCCGCTCGCGCGCGCGGCGTCGGCTCTGCGTGCGCCGCCGAGTCGGCCCGCGCCTCGAACTCGTTCGCGAAGGCCGGCTCTCTGGACGCGTCGTCGAGCACGAGGTCGGCGGCGCCGAGCATGAACCGATCGGCAGCCGTCTCCAGGCGATCGCCGGGGCCGTCCGGCCCGTGCGCCGCGTCGCCGGCGTGAAGACGCGCGTCCTGCTCCTCCCGCGCCCGCACCGGGTGCGCTTCGTTTTCGCGGCGCTCCGCGGTCCTGTCATCCATTTCCGGTTTCGGGGCTCGGGGCTCGGGGCTCGGGGCTCGCCGTTCCTGGCTCGCAGCGCGCGGCTCCGCGGCCGGGGTCGCGGGCCCGGGCAGCGGTCCCTCGTCGGCGAATGCCGCATCGGCCGCGGCGGTCTCGCCCGTCTCCACCAGCCGGATTGGCGGCGCCGGAGCCTCGGGCTCGGCGACCTGCGAGACGGCGTCGAGCTCCCCGGGCGATTCCCCGGGGGCAGGTGCCTGGCCGCCCTCGTCGGCGGAACCTGCTGCCGGCGCCGGAACGGCGGCCGCCGCGATCTCACCCTCGCCGCGGCCCGCGGCCTCGAGCGCCGCGGCAAACGCGAGGGCGTTCGGATAGCGGTCCTCCGGCCTGTCGCTCATTGCCCGGGCCAGGACCGCGACCAGCCGTGCGGGGTGCGGGCCTGCGCTGTCCTCTTTGATCTCGCCGAGCCCGGGCCCCGTGCCGGCGGGGCGGCGGCCGGTCAGCATCTCGAACGCAATCGCGGCCAGGGAGAAGACGTCGGCCGGCGTCCCCCACGGCTCGCCGGCAATCCGCTCGGGCGGGCTGTACGGCCGGCGAACCGGCGCGCGCAGCCCGACGCGTTCGAGCGCCTCGACCACGCCGAAGCCGGTGACGCGCGCTTCCTCCGGCGTGACGAAGATGTCGCGCGGGTGGAGCGCGCCATGTCCGACGCCCGACGCGCGCGCGAAGTCCAGGGCGCCGGCCAGCTGCGTGATGAACGGCAGCACCGTGTCGGGCGGCGCCGGCGCGAAATGGCGCATCGCGACGTCCAGCGACTCGGCCGGGACGTATTCCTCCGCCCGATACGCCACCGTCCCCTGCACGCCGGCGGCAATCGGCTCGACGATGGACGGATGGAAGAGGCCGGCGTCGGCGGCGCGTGCCAGCTCATCGGCGAGCGCCTGCGCCTGCTCGGGCGTGATGTCGAGGCGGAAGACCTTGACGGCGACCAGACGGTCCCGGGCCGGCTCGTACGTCCGGAAGACGGGCCCAAGCGCACCAACACCGATCTGATGCAGCACCCGGAAAGGCCCGAATGCCGGCGGTGGCGCGAACGCGGCGGGATCGTCTCTGGTCAGTAGCGCAACTCCTCCCGGGGATCGAAAAAATCTAACACAGATCCTCCGCCAAAGGCTGACGCCGAACGTCCCGGGCGCCGGCTCCACCGGCCGCTCAGCTGACCCGGCCGGGATCCGCGGCACGCGGACGGGCGTCGAAGGGTGGACGGGGGCGCCCGGGCGGTTACCTTGACATGTTTTCAGATGCTCTGAGACAGTACCGGGCGGTGTCTTCCGACTCATTCCCGGCGGCCACACCCGGCCTGCCGTCCCTCGCGGTGCCAGTTCCCGGCCAGACGCGGATCGCGATCGACGTGCGCCGCATCGCCTGGATCCGGAAGCTGGCCGGCGACTACGCGTTCCACTTCCCGAAGGTCGCCGATCTGTATGCGGGCGATCCCGCCAGCCGCGAGGCGTGGTCGGAGTCGATCCGGCGGGCCGCCGGCTACGACCGGCCCGGGCGCGACATGGCGGCCGTCCTGGGGCGGCAGCAGGAGGCCCGATCCTCGCCGCCGGCGGCGCGCGACGCCGCCGCGAGGCTGGCCGTCCCCGGCACGGTCGCGATCGTCACGGGCCAGCAGGCCACGGCGTTCGGCGGCCCGCTGTTCACCCTGCTGAAGGCGATCACGGCCATGCGGCTCGCGCGGCGCGTCGCGCGCGAGCACCAGGTCGAGGTCGTGCCCGTGTTCTGGGTGCACGCGGAGGACCACGACTGGGACGAAGTGGCGGCGTGTACGATCCTCGACCGCGCGCACCAGCCCGCGACCGTCAGGCTCGGGCGGCCCGAGGGGGCCGGCGAGCTGCCGGTGGGAGAACTGAAGCTGGACGCGGCCGTCGAGGACGCCATCGACTCCCTCCAGAGCGCCCTCGCCCCGAGCGATTTCACGGGGTGGACGGTCTCGGCGCTCCGCCAGGCCTACACACCCGGGACCAGCATCTCGCAGGCGTTCGCCCGCTGGCTGGACGCCCTCCTCGGCCCGCACGGGCTGGTTGTCTTCGAGTCGTCCGACCCCGCCGCCAAGCCGCTCGTCTCGGACATCTTCGAACGCGAGCTGCGGGAGCCGGGGCGCACGGCGTCGCTCGCCGCGGCGGCCGGCGCGACGCTCGCGTCGCGCGGCCACCAGCCGCAGGTCGAGCCCCAGCCCGATGCCACCGCGCTGTTCCACATGAACGGGGCGCGCACGGCGATCCGGCGGCGCGACGCGGGCTATGCGGTCGGCGAGCGCTCGGCCTCGGCCGACGAACTGATCGCGGAAGTGCGAAGCGCACCGTGGCGCTTCAGCCCCAACGTGCTGCTGCGCTCGGTCGTGCAGGATCGGCTCTTCCCGACCATCGCCTACGTGCCCGGCCCGAGCGAGCTGGCGTATCTCGGCCAGCTTCGCGGCGTCTACGATCATTTCGGCGTGCCGATGCCGCTCCTCTTCCCCCGCGCGACGGCGACGCTGATCGATTCGGCGACCGCGCGATTCCTGCAGCGCTACGACGTGCCGGTCGAGGCGCTCCAGCCGCAGGACGAGGCCGCGCTCAACCGGCTGCTCGAGTCGCAGCTCCCGGCGTCGATCGAAGGGGCGCTGAAGGACGCGGAGGAGAAGGTCCGCGGCAGCCTGGAACGGCTCGCCGAAGCCATGCCGGCGCTCGATCCCACGCTCGCCGGTGCAGCCCGGACGACCCTGGGCCGGATGCAGCACGAGCTGCAGGCGCTCCACTCGAAGGTGATCCAGGCCGCCAAGCGCCGCGACGAGACGCTGCGGCGGCAGTTCACGCGGGCCCAAACCCAGATCTTCCCGCTCGGCCATCCCCAGGAGCGGACCCTCGGCCTCCCCTTCTTCCTCAACCGCTACGGGCCGGCGCTGGTCGAGCGGCTCCTCGAGGATCTGCCCATGGAGCCGGGGTATCACTGGGTGATGACGATCTGAGACGCGCGGACGCCCTCGATGTAAGCCGTTCGAGCTGAACGCTTTACCATTTTCCATTTTCCATTTACCATCCAGGGGGTTCGCGCCGATACATCGGCGTGAGCCCTCTCGACCCGTGCCTGCATCCTCCCGTCCCCCGTCCCGTCAGGCGAACGGCCGGAAACGGCCCCGGCGCCGGTTCCGGCTGAACGGCCACCGGTGGAAGCTGTACGTTCTCGTCGCGCTGGGCGGGCCGCTGCTGGTGCTGTCCGCGGTCTTCGCCTACTACTACGTCACCTTCTCGAGGATGATCGACGCGCGGATCCGGGGCGAGATGCAGCGCGTCGATCCGCGGGTGTTCGCGCGGCCGTTCGAGCTGCGGCGGGGCCAGTCCACGAGCCAGCTCGAGCTGATCGAGCGGCTGAACGAGCTGGGCTACGCCCATCGCGCGCGCGCCGAGGCGTCGGGCGAGTTCACGATCGGGCGCGACACGATCGTGTTCATCCCCCGCGACGGCGATCGGCAGGGTCGGACCGTCCGCGTGGTCTTCACGGGACGCACCAAGTCGCGCGAGCCATCGACGGTCGGCCGGATCGAGATCATCGGCGCCAAGCCGGTGGACCGCGTCACGCTCGACCCGCCGCTCATCACCGCGCTCGTCACCACGGGGCGCGAGAAGCGCCGCGACGTGCCGCTCCAGGTGATCCCGCCCCACATGGTGCAGGCGGTGCTCGCGATCGAGGATCGCCGCTTCTACGAGCATCCGGGCGTGGACGCCATCGGCATCGTGCGCGCCGCCTATACGAACGTGTTCGACGACAAGCCCTACCTCGTCGGCGGCAGCACGCTCACGCAGCAGATCGTCAAGAACACGTTCCTCACCCCCGAGAAGAGCCTCCAGCGGAAGACGATCGAGTGGTTCATGTCGGTGGTGCTCGAGCGCCGGCTGACGAAGGACCAGATCCTCGAGCTGTACCTCAATGACGTGTCGCTCGGGCAGCGGGGGTCGTTCGCCATCCACGGCGTGGCGGAGGCGGCGCGGCTGTTCTTCGCGAAGGACATCGCGAACCTCTCGCTGAGCGAGGCCGCGACGATCGCCGGCGTCATCCAGTCGCCGTCCTGGCTCTCGCCCTTCAAGCACCCGGAGCGCGCCCGCGAGCGCCGCAATGTCGTGCTCCAGTCGATGGCGGCGGCCGGTTTCGTCTCCGCGGACGCCGTGGGGCGCGCGTCGAAGGAGCCGCTGCGCATCGCGGCGCGCGCGCTCGACGCGGAGGCCCCGTACTTCGTGGACCACGTCAGCCAGCAGCTGCGCGAGCAGTACCGCTCGGTGGCCTCGAGCGTGGACGTCTACACCACGCTCGACCTGCACCTCCAGCGGCTGGCGCAGGACGCCGTCCGCGAGGGCGCGGCGCGGCTCGACAAGCTCCTCGAGCGCCGGCGGCGCCGCCCGCAGATCGCGCTCATCGCCGTCGACCCGCGCTCGGGCGAGGTGCTCGCGCTCGTCGGCGGCCGGTCGTACAACCAGTCGCAGTACAACCGCGCGATCGACGCCCGCCGGCAGCCGGGCTCGGTGTTCAAGCCGTTCGTCTACCTCGCCGCCTTCGAGCGGGCGCTCGAGGAGGGACGCACCGACGTGACCCCGGCGACGCTCGTCCTCGACGAGCCGACGACGTGGATGGTGAACGATCGGGAATGGACGCCGGGCAACTACGACGGCGAGTACGACGGGCCGATCACGTTCCGCCGCGCGCTCGCCCTCTCGCGCAACATCGCGGCGATCAAGGTGGCCGAATCGACCGGCTACGGCGAGGTGGCGGCGCTCTGGCGCCGCGTCGGCGCCGGCACGCCGCCGCGCGCGTATCCCTCGATCGCGCTGGGCGTCTTCGAGGTGACGCCGTTCGAGGTCGCGCAGGCCTTCACGCTCTTCCCGAACAGCGGCACGATCAGGCCGCTGCGCTCGATCTCGCGGCTGGCGAGCGCCGGACGGGACGTCCCGGTGCGGGCCTCCGCGCCGGCGACGATCGCGCGGTCCGAAACGACGTTCCTGCTGACGCACATGATGCGGAGCGTCATGAACGAGGGGACGGGCGCGGGCGCCCGCGCGGCCGGCTTCTCGCTCGACGCCGCGGGCAAGTCGGGCACCACCAACGACCTGCGCGACGCCTGGTTCGTCGGCTTCACGCCGGAACTGCTCACCGTCGTCTGGGTCGGGATGGACGACAACCAGCCGGTCGGCCTGAGCGGAACGCAGGCGGCGCTCCCGATCTGGACCAGCTTCATGTCCCGGGCGCTCGCCGGACGCCAGAGCACCTCGTTCGAGCCGCCCGAGGGGATCAACTTCGTGGAGATCGACCGCGACACCGGCGGGCTCGCCGGCCCGCTCTGCCCGCGCGTGTTCTCCGAGGCGTTCATCAGCGGAACCGAGCCGTTCGTGAGCTGCGCCCTGCACAGCTGGTGGTGAGCGCGCCCCCGCTGTCGCCTCACGGCCACGCGGAGAGCGCCGGCACGTGAGGACGGATCATCGGCCACGGCCGCGGGCTCACGACGATCACGACGGCCCCGACGACCACGACGGCAGAGATCCTGATGGTCCTTGCGTCTGGCACCAACCGTCGAGAGTGTGTTGTCCTGGCAAACGGACACGAGCGCCAGGCATGACGACCACGACGTTCACGACGAGCACGACGGCAAACAGGCTACAGGACGTCGTGACCGTGGTGATCGTCGTGATCGTTCGGCGCGAAGCGCCAGGTCGTGGAGGTCGCCGCGAAGCGGTTGGTTGCGGCTTCGCCGCGCTGGGATCGTCGTGATCGTCGTCACTGTCGTGGCAGTGGTGGACCTCGTACTTGCGGGACGTCAGCGCGTCGAGGCCCTCCAGCTGGCGGCAGCGCGCGGCCCCGATTGTGCGCTATCATGAACGCAAGCCGCTCGTATCGGGGCACATCTCGATCCCAGGGTCCAGTCTTCAGGAACTCCCGTGCACAAGATCTTCGCGCTCCTGCTCGCCGCCCTGCTCCTCGCGCCGGCCGGCGCCTGCAACCAGGCCGGCGAGCCCGAACCGTCCGCACCGCCGGCCGGCGATGAGGCTCCGGAGGCAGCCGAGCCGGCCAAGCCCGTCCCCGCCGAACTTCCCGACGTCCTGGCGCGCGTCAACGGCGAGGATGTCACGAAAACCGACCTCGACACGCTGCTCCGGAACATGGAGCTGTCGCAGGGGCCGGTTCCCGCCGAGCGGCGGGACGAGGTCCTGCGCGGCGCGCTCGACCGGCTCATCATCTACACCGTGCTCCAGCAGGAAGCGAAGGCCCGGAACGTCACCGTGCCCGACAGCGACGTGGACGAGCGGCTGAACGCCATGCGGAGCCAGTTCCCGAAGGAGGAGGATTTCCGCAAGGCGCTCGAGGAGCGCGGCTTGTCGGTCGACCGGCTGCGGAACGACGCCCGCGTCGACATGGTCATCACGAAGATGCTCGACGCGGAGGTCGCCGCCGCCGAGCCGGCGACCGACGAGGAAGCGCGGAAGTTCTACGAGGAGAACCCCGAGAAGTTCCAGCAGGACGAGGCCGTCCGGGCGAGCCACATCCTCATCCTGGCGGACGAGAACGCCGACGAGGCGACGAAGCAGAAGGCGCGGGGCCAGGCCGACGCGCTCCTGAAGCGCGCCCGTGCGGGCGAGGACTTCGCCGCGCTCGCCCGCGAGCATTCGCAGGACGGCAGCGCCCCCCAGGGCGGCGACCTCGACTTCTTCACGCGCGGGCGGATGGTGCCCGCGTTCGAGGAGGCGGCCTTCGCGCTGAAGGTCGGGGAGATCAGCGACGTCGTCACCACCCAGTACGGCTACCACATCATCAAGGCGACCGATCGCCGGCCGGCGGAGACCGTTCCGCTCGAAACCGTCCAGCCGCAGGTCAAGCAGTTCCTGACGAGCCAGAAGAAGCAGGAGCGGGCGGACGCGTTCGTCGACGGCCTGAAGCAGAAGTCGCGGATCGAGGTCCTGATCTGAACGAAGACGTGCTCCGGGCCGCGGCCGCCGCGCTCGACCGCGGGGAAGCGGCCGCGCTCGTCACCGTCGTCCGATCGAACGGCTCGACGCCCCAGCGGGCGGGCGCCAAGATGCTGGTGTTCGCCGACGGGCGCACTGTCGGCACAATCGGCGGCGGCTGCTACGAGCACGACGCGTTCTGGAAGGCGCGCGAGGCGCTCGCGTCGGGCCGTCCGGCCCTGCTCCACTACGAGTTGAACGATGACTTCGCGCAGGAGAACGGCTTGATCTGCGGCGGCCAGATGGACGTGCACGTCGATCCGCTGGTGCCCTCCCCGCACCTCTACATCGTCGGCGCCGGGCACGTGGGGTGGCATCTTGCCCGCATCGCCGCCGAGGCCGACTTCCAGGTCCACGTGGTCGACGACCGCGAGAAGTTCGCCAATGCCGAGCGCTTCCCGCAGGCGTGCGAGATCGTCGTCGAACCGCTGACCGGCTGGCTGGCGGGTGCCGACGTGCCCTCGAGCGCGTACGTGGTGATCGTCACGAGGGGGCACCAGGGGGACCTTGACGCGGTCCGCGCGTTCTCGACGCGGGAGCTGCGCTATCTCGGGCTGATCGGAAGCCGCGCGAAGGTGGCGCGGATCCGGGAGGCGCTCGTCGCCGAGGGCGTCCCGGCCGGGCGGCTCGAACGCGTGCACGCCCCCATCGGCCTCGACATCGGCGCGGTCACGCCCGCCGAGATCGCGGTCAGCATCCTCGCGCAGCTCATCGGGATTCGCCGCGGCGTGGACACGTCCGCCCTGGCGATGGCGAAGCCGAAGATGCGAACGGGAGTCTGATTTACGACGTCTGATGGAAAACAGGAGACAAGGAGATAAGGCGTTCTTCCTTTGTCTTCCTGGTTGGATCTCCTGATCTCCTGATCTCCCATGCGCGGGCGCCCGTCGTGCGGTCACAGGCGAGCGGCCGCCGCTTTCAGCGCTTCTTCGGCCGCCGCCAGCTTCGCGAACCGCTCCTCCACCCATTCGACATCCGCCGCGAGCGACGCGCGCGACGCCTCGATGGCCCGGGCGGTCTCGGACGGCGCGGGCCCCCCGTGGGTGGTCCGCACCTCGACGAAGTGCCGCGGGCTCAGGATGCGCGCCAGGTCCTCCTCGCGGTACTCGACTCCTTCGCCGAGGACCTCCGCCGAGACGTCCCGCAGGATCGCCGCGTGGGGCTCACCGGGCCTCCGCTTGCAGGCCGCCACGAACTTCGCGGCGATGGCATGGCTCTTCTTGAAGGCGACGCCGCGCTCGCGCGTCAGCGTGTCGGCCAGTTCCGTCACGGTGATCCACCCCTGGCCGGCGCGGGCGGCCAGCGCCCCGCGATCGAACTCCGCGTCCTTCATCGCGGCGGCCACGAGGCGGACGGCCCGCGTCGCGTCCTTGAACATCGCGAACACGAGCGGCTGCAGATCGTCCTCGGTGTCCACGATGTCGCCGAACGGGGTGTTGTGGACGCTCAGCACGATGGCGCTCGCCTGGCCGAGCGCCTTGCTGCCGATCGCGCGGGCGTGCTCGAGCGCCACCGGGTTGCGCTTCTGCGGCATGATGCTGCTGCACTGCACGAAGCCCTCCGAGAGCCGCAGGTAGCCGAACTCGGCGGTGCACCACAGCAGCAGGTCCTGCACCACGCGGCCCAGCCCGGCGAGCAGGACGGCGGACGCCGACACGCTCTCGAGCAGGTAGTCGACCGTCGCGATGCTTCCGTAGGTGTTTCCCGTGACCCCGTCGAAGCCGAGCAGCTCCGCCGTGCGCGCGCGATCGATCGGGAAGCCCGTGCCCGTGATGGCGCAGGCCCCGAGCGGGCTCCGGTTCGTGCTGGCGCAGGCGGCGCGCAGGCGCACCGCGTCGCGCTCGAGCTGTTCGACGACCGCCAGCAGGTAGTGCGCGATCGTGGAGGGCTGCGCCGGCTGGGTGTGGGTGTGCGCCGCGAACACGTCCTCCCGGTGCGCCGCCGCCAGCGCCAGCAGCGCGCCGCGGAGATCCAGGCTCGCGCGCGCGAGCGCCAGGATCAGCCCCCGCTGCTGGATGCGGTACATCGTCATGTCGATGTCGTTGCGCGAGCGCGCGGTGTGGAGCCGGCCGGCGGCGTCCTCGCCGCAGCGCCCGGCGATCAACCGCTCGACGTAGAAGAACAGGTCCTCGCAGGTGCCGTCGTACCGGACGCGGCGCACGTCCTCGAGCTCGATCGCCGCGAGCGCGTCGCGGATCGCGCGGGCCTCGGGCCGCGGCACGATCCCGCGCTCGGCGAGCATCACGAGGTGCGCGTGGTGGATCGCCATCAGGGGGCCGAGGAACCAGGCCTTGGCGTCCTCGAAGTTCTCGTTGAGGACGGAGGAGACGTATTCGGCGGCGAATTTCATGACATGCGGTCCGCGGGCGCCGCGTTCTAGAGCGACTCGAAGAGCCGGACGTCGGCGAGCTGGAGCGCCGAGTACAGGCTTCCGAACACCTGCGCATCGTCGCCCGCCGCGCTCACCCGGATCTCGGGGACGTTGGGCACGATGCGCGACACCACGTCGCGCACCGGCTGGAGCAGCTGATCGCCGACGTGGCTGACGCCGCCGCCGAAGACGATCAGCGCGGGATCGAGGACGGCGGCGATGTTGGCGACCGCCAGGCCGAGATACAGCGCCACGCGCTCGACGACGGCGGCCGCGCGCCCGTCGCCGTATCGCGCCGCCTCGAACACTTCCGCCGCGCCGTCGGCCGATGGCAGCGCCGGCGCCCCGCGGCGTCGCAGCCGCAGCCCCTCGCGCGCGATCGCCTCGGCGCCCGCAAAGCTCTCGAGGAAGCCCTGCTCGCCGTAGTCCACGCGCCACCGCCGGTAGTCCAGGTGCATGTGGCTGATCTCGCCCGCGTACCACCGGCTGCCCCGGTGCAGCCGGCCGTCGATGACGATGCCCGCGCCGACGCCCGCGCCGAGCGCGATGAAGACGAAGTTCGGGCAGTCCTTCGCGCAGCCGACCCGCTGCTCGCCGAGCGCCGCCATGTTCACGTCGTTGTCCACGAACGCCGGGACGTCGTACGCGTCCTGGAGGATGTCGCGCAGCGGCACGTCCGACCAGCCCTTCAGGTTCACCGCGCTGATGACCCGCCCCCGGACCACGTCGGTCATGCCGGGGGCGCCGGCGCCGATCGCGAAGAGCTTCGCCGGATCGAGCGCCGCCCGCTCGAACGCGCCGCGGACGCCGGACACGATCGCGTGCACGATCGCGTCCCGCGACGTCGTCGGCGTGCGCTCCTCGCAGCGATGCAGGACGCGGCCGCGCAGATCGCCCAGCATGAACCGCAGGCTGCGCGAACCGATGTCGATGCCGGCCACGTAGCCGTAGTCGGCGTTGAAGTCCACCATCAGCGGCCGCCGGCCGCCGCTCGACTGCCCCTTCCCGACGTTGCGGAGCAGGCCGCGACGGTCGACCAGGTCGTCCACCAGCGCGGAAACCGTCGGCGCGCTCAGCTCGGCGTGCTGCGCGAGCGCCGCGCGCGAGATCGGCCCGTGCCGCCGCACCGCGTCCAGCACGCGCTTGCCGTTGTGCCGGCGAATCACCCGATGGTCCAGCGGGCCGGTGCCGCGCTCACCGGCCCCGGCCGTCTCCAAGTCCATGGTATACATCGATCGCGTCCGTGAGGCGGCTATCGCGACGCGGCCATCGTCGAGCCGTCCGCCCGCGGGCGGCTGATCAGGTTCGCCAGGATCCGGTACGCCCCGGGCGTCCCCGCCGGCAACTGCCGCCACAGGCCGAGGCCGACGTACGTCCAGGTGCCGCGGCCGAGCGGGGCGACGGTCAGCATGCCCTTCTTCTCGCCCGGGTTGTTCGGCCAGGGGTCCGTCGCGGCGAGCAGGTCCACGTACCGCGGATCCCGCGCGCCGAAGAAGTACAACCCGCGCTCCTGCACCCAGCCGTCGAAGTCCTTCGCCGTGATCCGGTTCGGCGCGTTCAGCACCGGGGCGTCCGCCACGAGCACGCGGACCGGCGTGTCCTCCACCGTGATGCGATCGCGCGTGACGAGCCCCGGGTACGGAAAGAACGGGCTGGCGGCCGGCTGCGGGCCGCCGCGGCCGCCGAATCCCATGCCTCCGTCCTGCATCAGCTGGTTCGCGGCCACCTTGTTGTACTGCACGACGAGGTGGCCGCCGCCCCGCGCGAAATCCAGCAGCCGCTGATTGTAGGCGCGCAGGTCGACGCGCTTCTCGTAGGCCCGGATGCCGGTCACGATCGTCGTGAAGCGCGACAGGTCGGAGAAGGCCAGGTCGTCGGGGGTGAGCCTGGCGACCGGCACGCCGAGCTGCTCGATGGCCGCCGGGACCTCGTCGCCGGATCCCATGACGTAGCCGACCGAGACGCCTTGCGGGACCGCGACGTCGATCGTCTTCACGCGCGACTGCGCCCGATGGAAGAGGTGCCGCGCCTGGATGTGATCGTACGCGATCACCTGGTAGCCTTCGCGGAACTCCTCGCCGCCCCGCGCGGCGACGGCCCCGATCGTCTGCTCCCCTTCCGCCAGCCCGGCCGGCGGCGTCACCTCGAACTTCGCGGTCAGCTCTTCTTCCTCGAGCGTGAACGGCAGCGTCGCGGTTCGCGGCGTGACCGTCCAGCCCGCGGGCGTTTCGAGCCGCACGACGGCGTCGCCGCCCGTCTTCGCGTTGTTGAGCACGGTCACCCGGAACTCGCGCGACGCGCCGCCCCCGCCGATCGGCACGACGGCAATGCCCGGCGACACCCGCACCGACAGCGCCGGGACGATGTTGACGACCTTCTGCTTCTCGCCGCCGACCCAGGGCCCCTCGTAGCGGAAGTACGCGGGCTGCTCGAGGCTCCCGTCCGCGCCCCCGGCCGTGTAGCGGACGCCGGCGATCACCTCGGGCGGGCTCCACGGCAGCGTGCGGTGCTCCGGAATCTCGATGTCGTAGCGGTCCACTTCCGGATTGAACGTCCAGTAGGGTTGCGAATACCGCGCGTCCCCGCCGACCGTGACCTCGTACACCATCGAGAGGCTCTCGTTGTGCGCGAGCGTGCCGGGCTCCCCGCTCCGGCGCGTGACCGTCCAGCCCTCCGGCGCGCGCACGGCCACGCCGGTAACCCGGACCGGTTCGACGCCCGTGTTGTAGACGCTCGCGGTGACGGTGAACGCCTGCCCCCGCACGACATTGCCGTCGTCCACCGTGGCGTGGAACACCAGACCCTGCGCGAGCCCCAGCGCCCTGACGAAGTCCTGCTCCTTCCGCCGCAGGCGCCACAGCATCTCCTTGCGGGGGTCGCCGTTGAGCGCGCTGCCTTCGACCTTGCCGATGAGCGCGCGCACCGCCCCGAGACCGGCGGCGATGGGCG
>Ga0299914_10000268_pt1 | contig 31455 bp, 25 predicted proteins | sample RVTome_10_FD_201361 | JGI IMG/M metagenome (GOLD analysis project Ga0299914, IMG submission 201361) | Soil microbial communities from uranium-contaminated site in the Upper Colorado River Basin, Wyoming, United States - RVT153D57 (version 2) ... | reverse complement strand
GCGCAGTCGGCACACGCGATGAAGGTCCAGAAGTACATGGAGGCCGCCGACGTCGCCACGCAGGCTAAGGATAAGCTCATTCACTCGCAGTCGACGTTCAGCAAGTTCGCTGCGGGATATGCTGAGAAATCTCCGTTCAATATCGCCGATATTTCGACAGGACTCGCCGGAGCGATTGCCGACCGGACTAGCAGGTTCCGGGCGGCGGCTAGAGCAATGGACCCTGGTATTGAGCGGGCTGCGCGCTATGCCAGAAGCGGTCGCATCAATCTCTTTGCGCAGGCTAGGGCGGACGCGCTGGAGATTGAACGACGACTTGCCAAGCAAGCCGAACTGAATAAGGCGCTCGCTAGTCGGACCGCTCGGATGGTGGACAGGCTTCCGACTGGTGTTACGAATGCTCTTCAGCGGACTCTGTCGTTTGGTATGAACGCCGATGATTTTGCGAATCCGCTCTTGCGTGGATCGATCAAAGTTGGTGGAAAGCTTCCCGTCGTAGGCGGCGTGATCTCCGCTGCGGGAGCGGGTTACGACCTCGTCGAGGGCAAGGATCCAGCGACCAGCATTGCTTCTGGGGCCGGTAGTTTCGTCGCTGGTTCACTCGCGACGGCGGCAATCGCGTCTGCCGGGGGTCCGGTAGGGTGGGCCGTCGCGGGAGGGGCGTTGGTGTCAGCTGGAGTGGGCTTCGCGATTGAAGAATGGGGTGACGACATGGTTGGAGCCGCTGGCGAGGCAGCTGAGTGGACTGGCGACAGGATTGAGGATGCGGGTGACTGGGTCGGCGATCGAGTGTCCGATGTTGGCGATGCCGTGAGCGGCTTAGGTGAGAAGATCTTTTAGGCCTAGTCATGAATCATGTTTCCTTGCCGCCGAGGCCCGACCCTCACACCGGCGAACCGCGTCCTCCGCATGCGCCTCTTGAGCGCGAAGACGGCAAACCTGGACATCGGCGTGCAGCCGGTAAGGGAAAGGTTCCGCAACCGCCTGCCAACGAGGGGCCGCTGCTCGAGTGGTTCTATCCTGATCGAACAACCCGGTTGATTTCAGGGCTTTTTTGTGTTGCGCTCGGCATGACTGTATTTGCCGTTAAAGACGGGGGCTTCGGCTGGATCACAAACATCTGGCTTTGGCTGCTCCTGGTTCCGTGGCCGATCCTATTTCTGGTAACAGGAAGAAATGTTCGAATGTCTGCGGGCGCAGACTGGCTAGTATACGGGAATCGGGCTTTCATAAAGACCTACGAGTTAGTATCAGTCGCGGTTGTGGTTGATGGTGCTGCTCATTCACTCAAAATCAAGGACCGCTATGGCGGGTCCATTCATGCACAAATAAATGATCTGCAGCAAAACCACGAGCTATGGGACCTCGTCTACAACGGAATCTTACACTCAGTACACCTAGAGAACGCCGAAACGAACAAACGAGCACGCGAGTACCTCCAACTGGATTTTCCACCGCACCTTGCCTGAAGCGCACATGCCGCAACTCGCTGGTCAGCGCGCGTGTGCTGAGTTGGGCGACGGACTCGAACCCGCATGCCCCACTGGGAAAATAACCCGAATTGCAGAACGCCAATTCCAGCTCCGTTGGTTGTCTCACGAACGGGAAACCTAATGAATCTAGGCGTCGTCCTCGCGATCCGCCGATCTCCAGAGCCGGGGCGATTGGCTCGCGATTTAGCGCTCGCGCGATGTACGGCGGACGACCACCCCAAGATCAGTACCGCGGCGGCCGGTCCTTGGATAGTTCGAGCGCTGCTTGTTATCGCGACCCACCTGTGCGCATTTCCTGGATGTCACTCCGGCCATAACGGTCGGACTCCATTGCGACAGCGACGGCGCCGTGTCGCTGCGCTGGCGTGGGGCGAGTTGCACTCTAACCGCACGCCTCGAGTTGCTGAGCGCCGCTGGCTGAGAACCGCCATCAAACTTGCGTAGGAGCTGTCCCGCCGTCCTGGGCGACAATCCTGCCACATTAGCGACAATCAGTTGGGTCGGATCGGGGCGCGGTGTCGGGATTGCTCCCGGTCCGTTTCCCTCTCGTAGCCGGTTTCAGGCTTCCTCGACCACGGAGCGCAGCACGTCCGGGCGGAAGTAGCCGCGTTCCAGGGAGGCTTCGAACAGCAGCGTCTCGCTGATGGTGGAGCACAGCTCCGCGCCCGGGCCAGCTCTCCAGGGGTACGGCCCGTTCCTGGTTAGGGCCGTGTCACCGCCGCCGACGTCGCCTCGGTGACACCCGTCGCGAGGGTTACCTCGACCGGTAGCTTCTTTGATGCCGCTGACGAAGGTTGGCCATCATTTTGCTAAGGCGTGCAATCGTTTCGCTATCTCGTTGACCTCGTCCAACTCGCCGCTGGCGATCCCCAGTACGAAGCGCTCGGCGTCGTTGACGTCGGCCCTCACTGGAGGAACGTCGTTCAGCTCCAGGAAGGTCCGCATCGCGACCCAGCCGAGGCGCTTGTTTCCGTCCACCAGTGGATGGGTACGGATCAGCGAATGGCCAAGCGCCGCGGCCTTGGTCCACAGATCTGAATATGCGTCCGCATCGAACACCCGGGTTTGCGGACGTGCGGCGGCAGACTCCAGCAGGCCGTAGTCGCGGACGAGGGGCTGTGCACCCGTTGCGTTTACCGCAATGACCAGCAGATCCTCGGCGGTGAGGTACTCGGTCACGCCAGCCGGTGGAGGAGTTCGGCGTCCTCGTCAGCGATGCGCGCGCTCAGCGCGTCGACCTTCGCCGCGCGCTGGTTACGCTGCACATACTCCTCTACCGCGACGATCAGAGTCTGGGTGATGCTGCGGCGTTCGGCCGCAGCGATACGCCGAACTTGCTCGTGCAGTTCGGGCGGAAGATTGAACGTCGTTGCCATACCTTTACAATAGCACCAATTCTATGTCATTTCTATGGCCCATTGATCGAATGTCGCGTGACAGCTCGGAGCTGGAACATCCTTGCCGCGCTGCGCGACGCCGGACTCATCGGCCTCGGCGACAAGGGGTATCACGGCTACGACGACACCGGCGAGCACGTGATCACCCCGTACGCGGGCCGCAATAGACCCGAGTCTCAGAACGACAGCAATCTCGCCGCCGGCCGCCTCCGATACCCGGCGAACGCGCCAACGCCCAGCTCAAACGCCGGCGAATCGTGCGCGTACTCCGCTGCGACACCCCGCTGCGCCGGCCGCCTCGCCCAAGCCATCCTCGTACTGCAAAACGATGAACTACCATTATCGGATGAATAAGTATCAATATACAATTACGCTCAAAAAGATCATTTGTGATTAATCACGTTCTGCTGTTGCAGACACTCAGCGTAAGGGCGCACTGTGGATATTGTCATCGCCCTGGTCCTCGGCGAGGCGCGCTTGTGGCGTCGACTGCGGGGAGCGGGTACTGATGGCACCGACAGAGGCATCTGTATCCGCGTCTTGCTGTCCGGCTGTCCTCGGACGGCGTCGCCCTCATGCGCGTGGTCGGTTACGGGGTCGTGTCTCTACGACCTGTGGCTCGCGCTCATCCGCGAGGGCAACCAGGGGACACGGCTGTGGTACGACCGGCGACAAGTTCTGGATCACGGTAACCCCTGTCACCTGCATCGCGCTGCTGTCCAACGCAACCGGTGGCACCGACGCTCCGAGCGATCAGTGGCTCGGCAGACACGCGGTGAGCCCGAAGGTGCGCAAGTCCGGGTTGTGGAACGTCAACCACATCGACGAGCAGTACAACCCCGCTTTCCTCGACGTGATGCAGTCGCTCGCAAATGAGACTCCGCCATGCGCGCGGTGACGGCCGGCGCGCCCAAGGGCGGTGCTCGTTCAGCCTCCGTTGAGCGGCCGAGCCGGATACGCGATCGCCCAGCGCCTCCGTCTTCGACATGTGACCGCACCGCACATGAGGTGCCTGATGATCAATTCGTTTCCTTCGCTCATGTAGAGCTCGCGGGCGATCTCGGCTTTCGGTTTGCCCTAGGCGACGGCGACGTCGCGCTCACGCTCGGTCTGTTCGGCGAGCCGGCGGGCAGCGTGGTGGCGGAGCGGGTCGCGGCGTTCGGCGACGCGTCGTTCCGGTACAGCGACGACGCGGACCGATATCGGGCCGTTCTGTTCTGTTGGTCTTCGTCGATAAGGTCAGGTCTGTGACAGCTGAAGGAGTCGGTGGAGCCGTGGTGGCAGTGCCTGAGCCGGGCCAGATCGTCAACGTCCGGGGCGCCAAGTGGGCGGTGACTGATGTACAGCAGCAGAGTCTGCCGCGCAGCGCGCAGGATGACGCGGTGCAGCAGTTGCAGCACGCCGTGAGTCTCCAGTCGGTCGAGGACGATCGCCTCGGTGACGAGCTTCGGGTGGTCTGGGAACTGGAGCCTGGCCGTAGCCTGACGCCGCCCCAAGACGTTCCTACCGAGATTGAGACTGAGCGGTTCGATCACCCGGCTCGACTGGCGGCATTCATCGATGCGCTCCGGTGGGGCGCGGTGACCAGCGCGGATGACAATACGCTTCAAGCCCCGTTCCGTTCCGGCGCGAAGATCGAGCACTACCAGCTCGAGCCGCTTGTGCGTGCGCTCCGCGCTCCGCGCGTCAACCTTCTCCTCGCCGACGACGTCGGTCTCGGTAAGACCATCGAGGCTGGCCTGGTCATGCAGGAACTCTTCCTCCGGCACCGCGCCCGAACCGCGATCGTGGTTTGCCCGGCTGGTCTGACCTTCAAGTGGCAAGAAGAGATGTCCGAGAAGTTCGGCCTCGACTTCACCATCATCAACTCCGACACGATGCGCGAGGTCCGCCGCAGCCACGGAGTCCACGCGAACCCGTTCACGCTCTTCCCACGCATCATCGTGTCGATGTCCTGGCTGCCGGGCGCTCGCGCTCAGCGTCAGCTCCGCGATGCCTTCCACAGCCATGAGCGCACCGCCTCCCGGTTCGCTTACGACGTCCTTGTCGTAGACGAGGCCCATCACGTCGCTCCGAGTGCGCCTACGCGGAGAGACAAGGTCGGCCGCACCCAGGGGTATGCCGTCGATTCCCAGCGCACCATCGCGGTCCGCGATCTCGCTGAGCGAAGCGAGCACCGCCTCTTCCTCTCGGCGACGCCCCACAACGGCTACACCGAGTCTTTCACCGCATTGCTGGAGATGATCGATCCGCAACGATTCGTCCGTGGCACGGCGCTGGATGAGAAGTCGCTCGAGGAGGTCGCCGTACGTCGCCTCAAGCGCGACATCGAGGGCCGCTTCGTCCAGCGTGAGGTCAAAGCCCTGCCGTATGAGCCCACCGAAGGGGAGTCCGAGGCTTACACTCGCCTCCTCGCTTTCACTCAGCGGCGAGACAACGCTGTCGCCGACACCAACGGAAGTCGCACTGCCAAGGACATGGCGACGCTGCTGCTGAAGAAGCGGTTCTTCTCTTCGCCAGCCGCCTTCGCCAGGACTCTCGATGTCTACCGCCAGACCCGCACCGGCGGCCTCCCGGACGACTTCGACCGCCTCTACGACGAGGTCATCGGCTCCGATGCCGACGAGACCGAGGAGGGCAAGGTCGAGCAACCGGAAATGCAAACCCTACAGAAGACCAAGAACGCCCTCCCGCCGCTCACTGACGAGGACAAGCAGGACCTGGAGTGGTTGAGCAACTGGGGCCACAGGTACGACGCCCGTCCCGACGCCCGACTCGACTCGCTTCTCACCTACCTCGAAGCGGTCTGCAGACCGGACGGACGATGGAACAACGAGCGGGTCGTAGTTTTCACCGAGTACGTTGACACCCTCGACTGGATCCGCGACATCCTCCGGCAGAAGGGCTGGGAACCTGACCGGATCGGCGTCATCGCCGGCAGCACAGACGCCGAGCACCGTGAACTGATCCGCGAACGCTTCAACGAAAATCCAGCCAAGGAACCCGTCCGTATCCTGCTCGCCACCGACGCGGCAGGAGAAGGCATCGACCTGCAGAACCACTGTCACCGGCTGGTCAACTTCGACATTCCGTTCAATCCCAATCGGCTCGAACAGCGGATCGGACGGGTCGACCGCTACGGTCAGGCCATTGCGCCGGAGATCCGTCATTTCCAGCCCGTCGCAGCAGATGACGACCTGGCAGCGGACGTCGAGCTCCTCGCGAGGGTCGCGATCAAGGTCTCGCAGATAATGAAAGATCTCGGTTCGGCCAATGAAATCATCGCGCCGGACATCCAGCGGCAGCTCGGCGGTGTCGAAGTGACCCCGAAGAAAGCGAAGGCCGAGAAGGACCCGATGGGTGCCATGCTCGCCGGTGGCCGCGGGATGGGGGCCGAACTCACGAAGCTTGCCGACGAGCTCGCCGCCAGCCGCGACACTCTCCACCTGCGCCCGGCGAACTTGCAGCGTGTCGTCGAGACTGCCTTCGAACTCGACCGCATCCCGCCGCTGGAGGTGGTCGGCTCGGACCGCACCGACGTGCCGGTTTTCCGGCTCCCGAACCTCGATCAGTCCTGGGACCAGGTCACCCGCGGCCTGAGCACGCGGCTTGACCCCGACAACCTCCGGCCGATCGCTTTCGACCCGCAGGTCCTCGCTCCGGCCGACGATGGTGGCGACCCGGACGTGGTCTACCAGCACCTCGGCAGCCCGCTCCTCCAGCGCGCCACCAAGCGGCTCCGGGCTGCCCTCTGGGGCACCGAACGCTCCCTCGAACGTGTCACCGCAGTGGTCGTCCCCGACCTCAAGGAGTCCTTCGCCGCTGCGGTCACCCGCATGGTTCTGATCGGTGAAGCCGGACTTCGGCTCCACGAGGAGGTCTTCCTCGCCGGCACTCGCCTCGCCAAACGCCAAGCAGTCGGGGAGCAAAAGGCCGAAGCTCTGCTCGAAAAGGCACTGGACGCCGACAAGCTCCAGCACCCGCCGGCGAGCATCAGTCAGCAGCTCGCCCAGGCATGGAGCAGTGCGGCCGCCGACGACCTCCGCGCCCGCGTCGCCCGTGCAGTGGAGGACCGCGTCAGCCGACACCGCCGCGACGTCGAACAGCAGCTCGCCCAGCGCCATGAGGCTGACCGCGACCGGGTGAAAGCGATCTTCGACCGCTTCGGCCACACCCTCACCGACGCGCTGCAACAGGCGAAGCTACTCGCCGACGACGACCAGCTCGCCCTGTTCGACGACGAACGCCGCCAGTCTGAGCGTGACCTGCGACAGATCCGCGAACGCATCGAGGCCCTGGGCGACGAGCGCGATCGTGAACTGGCCGCCGTCGACGCCCGATACGCCGACGTCCAGGCCCGCACGTTCCACGCCGCGGTGGTCTTCGCGCTCGCACCCGAGGACGCCGCCTCTGGGAAGGTGACCATCCGATGAGCAAGCGCGGCAAAACCGAAGTCGATCACTCCTGGCTCGAGCAGTTCGAGACCGAGGGGCCCTTCTTGAGCCTCCCGGTGGTGAAGTCAGTCTGGCCCACCGGCGTCGACCGGCTCGGCGACACCAACGACCGCGCCGTTACGTTCAAACAGGCGTACGCCGACTGGTTGCGCGCCTACGACACCCGCACGTCCGACAACTGCGACGAGTACGCCGAGACCACCCGAACCTGGATTGCCACGGTCCTCGACCAGTTGGCCGACTGGGAAGGCCTCCGCGTCCCCGCCGCAGATCTCCCGCCTGACGTCGAGATCCACTCCCCGGGGGAGCAAATCCGTATTCGCCCGGACGGCGCCCTCAAGGGTCGCGACGCCGACCACGCAGCCCTGCTGCGCACAGTGGACCCGAGCGACGACCTTCGCGGCCCCGGCCTCGACGGCTGGTCCGCCACCGAGATCGACCGCATGGCCGCGCTCCTGCGCAAAGCCGACGTCGAAATCGGCCTCGTCACCGATGGCCGCTGGTGGGCCATCGTCTGGGCACACCGCGACAAGCCGACCGGCTCCGCGATCACCGACGCCGCGACCTGGGGCGAAGAGCACCTGGTCCGCGACGCCTTCCTCACCCTCATCGACCAACGCCGCTTCCGCGCCAAGGACACCGACGAACGCCTCTCGAAACTCCTCGAACGCAGCGAGTTGGAGGCGGAGGAGATCACCGAGGCTCTCGGCACCCAGGTCCGCAAAGCCGTCGAACTCCTCGTCGGCTCCGTCTCCCGCCACCGCCTTGAAGCGCTCGCCGCCGGAGACCCGGACCCGCTGGCTGAGAAGCCCGACGACGTCTACCAAGCCGCGGTCACGGTGATGATGCGCGTGGTCTTCCTGCTCTTCGCCGAAGAGCGCGGAATGCTCCCCACCGAGAAGCTCTACTGGGACTCCTACGCGATCCGCGATGTCATCGACGACCTGCAGAAGCGTGCCGCCCACGGCGAGGAACTCCTCGACGAGACCTACGACACCTGGCACCGCCTGCTCGCCGTGAGCGATGCGCTGCACGGAGGCGTCAATTACGACGAGATGCGCATGCCCGCCTACGGCGGCAGCCTGCTCGACCCCGACCGGTTCCCGTGGCTGTCGGCCACCGATGACAAGGGCCTGCGGATCAAGGTACGCGACCGGGTCATGCTGCACGTTCTGAAATCAGTGCAGTACGCCAACATCGGCAAGGAGGCCCGCCGCATCTCCTTCCGCGACATCGACGTGGAGCAGATCGGCTACATCTACGAAGGCCTCCTCGGCTACACCTGCACCACCGTCAAGGACGAGGTCGTCCTCGGTCTCGACGGCAAGGACGGCGAAGAACCCGAGATCGATGCCGCCACCCTGCAGGAGTTGCACGACGACAGCGCCGACGGCAAGTCCTTCGCAAACGCACTCCGTGACTGGGTGAAGGACGACCAACCGTCCGCGAAGCCGGCCAGCGTGGCCACGATCGCCAAGGCGTACGACGCAGAGCTCAGCGACGAGCAACGCGCCAAGGTCACTCGCCAGCTCAACCCCATCGTTGGGGACGACAGACGGCTGCTCGACTTCCTCGTCGACTGGAGCGCCCTGATCCGTCGCGACCTGCGCGGCATCCCGCTGGTGGTCCCGGTCGGTGGTCTGGTCGTTACCGAGACTCCGTCTCGCAAGCACGCCGGTGCCCACTACACGCCACGCTCGCTCGCAGAGGAAGTCGTCCAGCACGCGTTGGAACCGCTGGTCTACGAACCGGGGCCGCTGCAGGAGAACGATCGCGACAGGTGGCAGTTGAAGGGGAGTACGGCGATCCTCGACCTCAAGGTCGCCGACATCGCCGCTGGCTCCGGCGCCTTCCTCGTTGCTGCGGCGCGGTTCCTCGCCGAACGGGTCGTCGAAGCCTGGACTGCCGAGGACGCGATCTCGGTAGAGGAGAAGGCACAGCCGGACCGGGCATACCAACGCGCCATCCGCGAAGTCATCGCCCGCTGTCTTTACGGCGCCGACATCAATCCGATGGCCGTTGAGATGTGTAAGCTCTCGCTCTGGCTGGTCTCCCTCGACCCCACGAAACCGTTCTCTTTCGTCGACGACAAGATCTTCTGCGGCAACTCCCTACTCGGTCTCACGCGCGTGGACCAGCTCGAGCATCTCCATATCGACCCGGACCGCAAACGGAAGTTCGAGGTCTCGTACATCGACGTGCGCGCCAAGCTCCATGCGGCGACACAGATCCGCGAGCAGTTGGCCTCGCCGGTTGACCCCGACGATCCAATGCGCAGCCGTGACGGGAAGCAAAGACTGCTCCGCCGCTTCCATGGTTTGACGACCGAGCTCCGCACGATGGCAGACGGGGTGATCGCAGTGGGCTTGCGGCTCGGAGGTAAGCCGGGGCCGGCCTTAGATAACGCATACAACGTGCTGGAGGGCGCGTCAGCGGAGGCATTCGGCGATGATGGCGGCTCGCTAAGGCATCTGGAGGAGATCATCACCAATGGTTTGACACCGACGGTCGAGACCGACTATCGGCGGTGGCAGTCGTTGCATTGGATAATCGAGGCATCGGACGTCTTGGTCGATCGGAACGGCTTTGACGCCGTTGTCGGTAATCCGCCCTTCATTTCAGGCACAGACGCTCCCAGCGCTGTAGGCGTTAATATGCACGACTGGCTAGCCCAAACGATCGGGACTGGCATGAAGGGCAAGGCAGACCTTGTAGCATTCTTCTTTCTTCGGGCGGCCGCGCTGCTCACCCCTACGGGGTGCTTCGGCCTGATCGCGACGAATACCCTCGCCCAGGGTGACACTCGTGAGGTTGGGCTGGACACGATGGTGACGCGGGGCATCAAGCTGCGACGAGCAGTGAGAAGCGCACCATGGCCAGCAAAGAGTGCACAGTTGGAGTACTCATGCGTCTGGGGCACGGCGTCCCCGATTGCGGCGCGCCTGCCTGTCGTCGTCGACGGCGTTGAAGTTCCCGCGATGACGACCCTCCTGGAGCCTGTGGGAAGGGTTGCAGGCATGCCCCGGCGCCTGGCCGCGAACAGCGGGATTGCCTTCAACGGTATGAAGATGTATGGCAAGGGATTCGTTGTTCCAGCGGAGACTGCAGCCAGCTGGATCAAAGAGGATTGCCGTAACCAAGACGTTCTGTTCCCGCACTTGTCGGCCGACGAGCTCAACTCCACAGCAGACACGTCTGGCCGCATGTGGGCTATCGACTTCAATGACCTGTCGGAGCGAGAAGCACAGCGTTACGTGCAGCCGTTCCTGCGAGTCCGGTCCGAGGTGAAGCCAGAGCGAGATCGCGTGAACCGGAAGGCCATCCGAGAGCGATGGTGGCAATACGGTGACAAGCGCCCGGCGCTGCGTCGTGCGTCCGCAGAGATGGCGGAGGTACTGGTCGTAGGGAGCGTGAGCAAGCACTCTGTGTTCGCGAGGGTGCCCCGCGCCCAGGTTCTCAACCACAGCCTGAACGTTGTTGCATCGGACGAGCATGGCCTCCAGGCGCTCCTGTCATCTGCTCTACATCTGGCCTGGGCCGTCACCTATGGCTCCACCTTGGAGACACGAGTGCGCTACACGCCGTCAGACGTCTTCGAGACGTTCCCGCGGCCACAGCCAACGGATCGTCTGGAGAGTGCCGGCCGGATGCTGGACGAGGAGCGTCGCGAGATCATGTTGCGCCGCGAATTGGGCCTAACGAAACTCTACAACCTGGTCAACGACCCCGAGATCCAGGGGGACGCCGACGTCGACCGGATGCGCGAGATCCACGTCGAGGTCGACGAGGCGACGATGGAAGCGTACGGCTGGGACGACGTCTCGCTGGAGCACGGCTTCTACATCTACCGCCAGATGGAACGCTGGACCGTCTCGCCCGCCGCGCGTGTCGAGATCCTCGATCGCCTTCTGGAGCTGAACCACGAACGTGCCCGCGCCGAAGGTCAATACCTCCCCGACCAAGGCGAGCTCTTCTGATGTTTCGGCCCCTGAACCCTGACCTGATCCGGGCGCGGGCGGAGTCGCTTGGTAACACCCTCATTTCACCCGCTTCTGTGTCGGCGGTGGTTGAACGCCCGAGTCCGCCGCCGGAAGAGAAGATGTTCCAGTCCACCTTACGTATACGCTGCTGAGAGTGTCGAGATAGGAGTCGTCATGGCAACAGAGCTTCCATACATGCACTCGGCAACGAACCTCTCGGGAATATTGGACCGGATACGGTCCGCGGCGACGCCGCCAAAATTCACTCACGAGTTCCTCAAGTCGAATCTGGGCTTCGGGTCCTCAAATGACCGATCTGTAATCAAGGTCCTGAAGCAACTGAAGTTCCTCACCGCAGACGCGGTTCCTACGGAGCGCTACAACGCGTACAGGGGTCATTCTTCCGGTCGACCTATCGCGGACGGGTTGCGCGAAGGTTGGGGTCCGCTGTTTCTTAGCGATGAGAGAGTCTACGAGAAAAGTGGCACCGAACTCGAGGGTATCGTCAAGAACGTCACAGGAAGTGGAGACGCGGTTGCCAAAAAGGTTGCAAAAACTTTCAAGACCCTCGCGGAGAAGGCCGATTGGACCGAGTCGAGCGACGAGTCCCAGTTGGCGGATTCTGATGAAACGAGTGTTGACTCCCGTCCAAGTGAGGATGAGGCATCGTCGACCTCGGCCGGTGCACTGCGTTTGCATCACGACATACACCTGCACCTCCCTCCAACGTCAGATGTGGGTGTGTATCGCGCGATCTTCAAGGCCATGAAGAGCGAGTTGCTCTGAGATGTACGGAACTAACTCGCTGAGAGAGTGGCTCTTCAAAGGTCTAAGTGCGGAACACGCTCTCGACGAACTGGAACGAACCGGTGTCGGAGTTCGCGCCCCGACCGATCCGCGAGCGCTACAGAGAGTCATGCCCCTTGAAGAGTTCTCGCCGGATCTTCGCGAATCAGGCATGAAGGCCTTGCCGGCATACCTTGCGTTCTTTTGCCTAGAGAATTCAGTGCGAGAACTTATCAATGAGCGACTGTCGGAGCGCCACGGCTCCGGCTGGTGGCAGCATAAGGCGACGAGAGCCGTCCAGGACCGGGTCAAGATCCGCCAAGAAAAGGAGGGCAAGAATCGTTGGCATGCGCGACGGGGTGCGGCTGAGATTTACTATACGGATTTCGGCGATCTGTCGTCATTGATCCAGAACTGCTGGACCGACTTCGAGGACCTCTTCCCTGACGTGAACTGGGTGGTGACGAGGTTTGCTGAACTAGAAGCGTCGCGCAATATCGTGGCGCACAACAACCTGCTCGACTCGCGCGAGATGGACCGCATCAAGATTTACCTTACCGACTGGATCAGGCAAGTCGGGTAGGCGCCCGTTTAGATGAATACGTCGGCTTCTCCGTAGCGTGTCGGGCATTAGGGGCAGATTGGAGGATCGTGGAAGCAGCCAGTAGTGCGGCGAGTCCGTCGACGATTGTCCGCAGTGACTTGCTGAATCTTGTTGGCCAAGAACTACTGGGGCCGCGCGGTGGCGATCACGAGGAGATCGTTGGCACACCCCGGGCTCGGTACGCGGTTGGTTCGCTCGCGCCCGTCACTGTCGATCCGGAGCGGGCGGAGCTCTCGACAAGCTCGACCATCGGAGACGATGCCGGGGATCCGGGGGTGACCGGCGAGGCGATCTCCGACGTCGACAAGGAGCATCTCCTACAGGAGGGCGTGCCGGTTGACACGGATGAAGAGGCCGGGACGGCGGTTGACGATGAGGAGCGCGACGAGGGGCCCAAGGGTGCGCTGACGCATCCGTCCTCGATGGGGCTGCGGTTCCAGGTGCTGCGGGACTGCGGCGTACTCGCGGTGACGGCTTCGTGGGGGCGGTACGAGGGCACGCGGCGGGAGAACGAGGACGGGCGGAAGATCCTCTACTCGCAGCGGACACCGTTCGAGCGGTCGGCCGAGATTGACGTACGGGATCACGGCCAGCACGCGATCCTCGAACCGATCGAGCTGGACCACGACGTCACGCTGCGGGTCGAGCTGTTTCCTCTCCCGGACCGCACGATCGTCGAGGTCGCGCTCTCCAATGACCGGATCACCGGGATGGACGCGCCTCCGAAGGACTGGCTGTTCCAGACCAAGCTGAAGGTCGAGGCCAACAGTGGTGAGGCTGTTTTCCTGCCCACGCGGGACGTGGAGGAGGACGGCTACGACGAGGACGATGACGAGCGGCGGCGTCTCGACCTGCAGTACCGGCATCGGTTGGAGTACGCGATCGGTCGGACCTGTTCGGTTACCTGGACCGCCGAGGACGACGCGCGGAAGGCCACTGCGGTCGAGACGACATGGCTCCCCAATGCTGACGTGGCGCAGACCGTGCCGGGCGGTGCAGCCGACACCGTCACGTCGATGACGGCGCTTGCCGGGCTTGAGGCCGACGGCGCCGAGGCGGCATTCGGGCCGTTGATCGGCGGGTACTCCGAGTGGCTCACCGGCCAGCACGCGATCGCGGACGGGCTGCCCGAACGTCTGCGCGAGACCGCAAAGGACGCCATCGGGGAAGCCGAGATCGTTGCAGAGCGGCTCCGCGAAGGCGTCGAGCTGCTGAAGTCCGATCCGCAGGCGCTGCGCGCGTTCCGGTTCATGAACGGAGCGATGCGGGACCAACGCATCCACAGCCAGGTCGCCGCTATCCGGGCCGGGGACGAGTCCAAGAAGATCAACGACGTCTTGGCCGACCTCATCGCCCGGGAGCCGGATGACCCGTCGGTGGCTTCGTGGCGGCCGTTCCAGCTCGCGTTCGTGCTGCTCCAGTTGCCTGCGCTCACCGATCCGGCGCATTCCTACCGCAGTGGCGATGCGGCCAACGTCGAGTTGCTGTTCTTTCCGACCGGTGGCGGTAAGACCGAGGCTTACCTCGGGCTCGCTGCGTATACGTTCGCGATCAGGCGGTTGCAGGGCAGGGTCGAGTCGGACGACGGTGTACTGGACGGCGGCGACGGGGTCGCCGTTCTCATGCGTTACACGTTGCGGCTTCTCACGTCCCAGCAGTTCCAGCGCGCCGCCGCGCTCGTCTGCGCCGCCGAGCTGATCCGGCAGAAGGACATTGCGATCTGGGGCGAGAAGCCGTTCAGCATCGGCCTCTGGGTCGGCTCCGCTGTCAGCCCCAAGCGCTACAAGGACGCCGAACGCCAGGTCATCGAGGCCCGCGGCGAGAACTCCTGGCGCGCCCACGGCCTCACCGTGCTGCAACTCCAGCGTTGCCCCTGGTGCGGCACGAAGATCGACCCCAAGCGCGACGTCGTCGCCGACCCCGACACCGAGCGCGTGCGGGTGTTCTGTGGCGACCACAAGCGCGGCGACTGCGAGTTCTCGATCGACGGCGCTGCCGACGGCGCACTGCCCATCACCACAGTCGATGACGAGATCTACCGCAACCCGCCGACCTTCCTGCTCGCCACTGTCGACAAGTTCGCCCGTCTCGCCCGCGAAGGCGAGGCCGCCAGCCTCTTCGGCTACGTCGACGAATGGTGCCCCCGCCACGGCTACCTGCACCCCGACGCGCGGGGTGGCTGCGGACGAGCGCAGTTGCACAACGCCAAGGGAAACCTGCCCAAGGTCGTCATGCAGAAGGCCGACCGACTCCGCCCACCCGACTTGATCATCCAGGACGAGCTGCACCTCATCGCCGGCGCGCTCGGCACCGCTGTCGGCGTCTTCGAAAACGCCGTCGACCTACTGTCGTCGTACACGCGTCGCGGCACGACGGTCCGCCCGCTCGTCGTCGCTTCGACGGCGACGGTGGCGAATGCCGAGCGGCAGGTCGAGGCGCTCTACGGCCGGGGCGTCGACGTCTTCCCGCCCCAGGTGCTCGATGTCCGTGACACCTACTTCTCCAAGGAGAAGCCCGTCTCCGATGACGATCCCGGCCGGAAGTACCTCGGCATCTGTGCCCATGGCATCCGGCTCACCCTCGCCGAAATCCGGCTCGCCGAGGTGCTGCTGCTCGCTGGGCAGAAGCTGCTGGACACCCACGGCGAAGCTGCCGACCCCTACCTGACGACAGTCGGCTACTTCTCCGCCACCCGCGAACTCGCCGGCATGCGGCGCTATCTCGACGACGACGTCACCATCCGTGTCACCGGCAACACCGAACCGTTCCCACGACGCACCACCGACCGCGAGGGCCTCGCGATCGGCGAACTCACCTCCCGCGTTTCCGCCGAGGACATCTCCAAGACTCTCGACAAACTCTCCATGCCCTTCAGCCACCGCTGGAGTACGCAAGGTCGTGCCGCGCATCGGAAGGCTTTCATCGAGGCCAAGGAGTCGGGCAAGAAGCCGCCGGCCTGGGGTGAGAAGCCGTACGACGTCGTCCTCGCCACCTCGATGCTGCAGGTCGGTGTCGATGTGCCTCGGTTGGGCCTGATGCTCGTCGTCGGGCAGCCTAAGAACACCGCGGAATACATCCAGGCGTCCTCGCGCGTCGGTCGTGACAAGGACAAGCCGGGCCTGGTGGTCTCGCTGGCCAACTGGTCACGGCCGCGCGACATGGCGCACTTCGAACAGTTCCGGCACTACCACGAGACCTTCTATGCCCAGGTCGAGGCACTCAGTGTCACGCCGTACTCCGACACCGCGATGGAGCGCGGCTTGATGGGCGTGCTCGTCAGCGTCGCCAGGGTCACCCAACGGCCGCTGTCCCCGGAAGGTGGCGCCGGTCAGGTGCCCAGCGAGATGCCGGTGGTGCAGAAACTGGCCGAGCAACTGGTCCAGCGGGCGGGCCCGGCGGCCGACACCCCCGATGCCGCTGACCGGATGCGACTCAAGCTGCTGCAACGACTCGACCGCTGGCACGACAAAGCCAGGGAGGTCGATGGACAGCTGTTCTACGAGCGGCCACCGCAGAACAAGCCCGGCTGGCCACTGCTGATCAGCCCCGAAACGAAGCTGCCCAAGCAAGCCGACCGGGTGTTCGTCGTCGCCAACTCCATGCGCGAGGTCCAGCCCGAGATCAACCTGCTGGTCAGCCCCAGCCCAGACCGACTTGCATTCAAGGAGCCACAGGACCGACCGGACTGGAAGTTCCCCGAGGAGGTCTCGCCGTGAGCGAGCAGGCCACGGACGACGGGCTCGTCGTCGTACCCGAACCGGTCACCGTTGGCGCCACCGAGCTGGACCCGACGGGCGATGTCGAGGAGAACAACCCCAAGAACCGGGCACGCGTCGGTTCCATTCGCCCCTCGGCGATGCTCTACACCAACGGCATCGGCGCCACCATCGACCTGCCCCACCAGGCCGTAATGCCACACGGCCTCGAAGCCTGGGAGCGGATCTATGCCCGCCGCCCGATCATCGACGTCATCCTCGAGCGGCGACTGCTGGAACTGGTTCGTTCCCACCTCGGTGGCCAGGTCAGCGAGCTCCGCAAGCCGCCGTGGGCTCCCGAGGAGAAGGGCCATGCAGGCGGCGATGCCGTCGACCTCGGCATCCCCGGTCGCATCTTCCCGCAATGGCTGCGCTGCACCGGATGCGGGCTCCTCGCGCCGGTCGCACACGAACTGTTCGCCTACGAAAACACCAACCGCTACCGCCCCGACCAAGCGAAGTTCGTGCACAAGAAATGCAAGGGATTCCAGGGCAAGGGCGGCGGTACCGACCAGACCGTCGTGCCCGCGCGCTACCTGATCGCCTGCGTCGCTGGCCACCTCGACGAATTCCCTTACGTCGCCTGGGTACATCGCGGTCGCCCGTGCCCCAGCGGCGACGCGCTCCCGCAGCTTCGCATGCGGGAATGGAAGAGCAACATCGGTCCGGACGTCCAGATCATGTGCCTGTCCTGCGACTCACGACGCGGTATGCGGGAAGCGACCGGGCGCGCGGCGGAAGACAAACTCCCGTATTGCCGAGGTCGCCATGCGCATCTCGACGCGTTCTATCCCTGTGAGCACCAGGGCCGGTTGATGATGCTCGGCGCGGCCAACCAGTGGTTCCCCTCCACCCTGAGCCTGTTGGCGCTCCCGCGAGAGGAAGCCGCGACGCCGGAGGAGCTCGTACCTGAGTTACGGGCGCTTCCCAAGACACAGTTGGACCTGCCGAAGGCGGCGTCGGACATGCCGATGTTCCGAGGCATGGCTGCCGCGATGGCACAGACTGATACCTTCGACGACGTACCCGACGACGTGCTGTGGCAGGGCGTGCAGCTGGCGCGCGGTGACTCGATGCCGGATGCGGTGACCGCGCCGGAGCGACGCACCGACCCGCGAACGATCCTCGGCCCGGAATGGGCGGTCCTCACCGACGAGCAGAAGTACACTCGCCATTCCGGCATGGCCGACTTCCGCGCTGTACGACGCGACGTTCCGGACCTGCTGTCGGGTGTCGTCGCCGAAACCGTCGCCGTCGAGAAACTGAAGAAGGTCAATGCCTTCATCGGCTTCACCCGCATTGATGCGCTCGATCGGATGGACGACGCAGCAGAGCGCGTCGCGCCGCTGACACGGAACGGGCGCCCGACGTGGGTGCCGGCCACCGAGGACCGGGGCGAGGGAGTGTTCCTGCGTTTCAACGAATCCGCGATCTCGCCATGGGAGGAATCGGTCGAGAAGCTGGGGGCGTGGCGCCGATTCAGGGAGGCACACCGACTCAACTTCAAACGCCGCACCAGTAAGACGGCGGACGACCTCCATCCCGACGATCGGTTCCCGCCACCACGCTACTGGGCAATCCACACGCTGTCGCACCTGTTGATCCGCGAGGCGGCCATGTCGAGCGGCTATGGGTCGGCGAGTCTCACGGAGCGGATCTATGCGTGGAAGGGCGACGACGAGCACCTGCCGGCTGCGGGGTTGCTGATCAGCACCACCGCATCCGACAGCGAGGGAACGCTCGGAGGACTCGTGGAGCTCGCCAAGCCGGACAAGCTCGAGGACTTGGTCAGGAACGCTCTCCGTCGAGGACAGCGCTGTTCGTCGGACCCGATCTGCGGTCACCGACTGCCCGAAGGCAAGGAGGAGTTCCTCCACGGAGCCGCCTGCCACTTCTGCCTCTTCCTCAGCGAGACCAGCTGCGAACGGACCAACCGGTTCCTCGACCGGCGCATGCTGCTCGGACTCGTGGATGATCCCAAAGTCAAGACCCCGGGGCTGCTCGCGAACCTGGTCGAGGTGCACTGAGGTGTCCGCGATCGCACGCCTGGGGGAACTGCTCACACCGGAGGAAGCCGGGCGCATCGCCGCCGATCTGCGGCAACGGCGCCGCACGAACCTCGCGGCCAAGAAGGCTTACCGAGTCAACCAGGTCGAAGTGAAGACGCTGCTGCGAGAACTGGTGGGCGGCGATACGGACATCGACCGCTGTGTCGCAGCGCTCGAAGGCATAGCTGCGGTACCGAGGATGTCGCGCCCAGACATTGTGTGGACCAACCCCCGCGACATACCTGGAGCCGAAGGACGGACCACCAAGGCCGCCCTCGACCTCATCAATCGAGCAGAAGGCGCGGTGTACGCCGCGACATATTCGGCCGGCTGGGGCTCACCGCACCTAGTCGCGCTGAGAAACGCTCTCAGACGCGGCGTGGACGTCACGGTCGTGGTCGACACTGCACAGCGTCGTGAGACAGCTGAGATGGTCGCCGGTATGCTCGTCGGGGCGCAGATCTGGACTCTCGAGAAGCCCGCAGACGACACCTGCGCCATCCAGCACGCCAAACTCATCACGGTCGACGACCGCGAAGCCTTGGTCACCAGCGCCAACTTCTCCACGGCCGCTGCCGAACGCAGCCTTGAGTGCGGGCTGCTGAGCACCGATACCGCGATCGCCACCGGCCTGCGTGAGCGGCTGGCGCTGCTGCACCGGTACGGCGTGCTGGTCGACCTGAACTGACAGTAACAACGGAGGATGGCGATGGCACGGCTGAGGAGCTTCGCCAAGGGCACGCAGAACGTCAAGGCGCATCCCACTGAGGTGGATTGTTTCCATCAGGTGATCACAGCGCCGGATGGCACGCGGCTCCTACACTTGACGACCTTCGGATCGGACCATCGACGTAGCGGTCCGAAGAGTAGTCAGTCCCTCCAGATCGATGAGTCGACCGCGCGGGAGCTCATGGCAGTCATCAGGGCGACCTTCCCGAAGATCGAATAGTACCGGAGCGGCGCCTTGCTTCTTACCCCAAATCGCTCGAGGATGCTCCCGTGAGGTCAGTGGGACTCTTTTCCGGCATCGGCGGGTTCGAACTCGGATTGGGTAGGGCGGGGATCGAAACCGCGTTGCTCTGCGAAAGCTGGCAGCCGGCGGTGTCCACTCTTCGGCGCCGGTTCGACGCGCCAGTCGCTGGTGATATCCGTGAACTCAAGGCGTTGCCTGCCTGCGACGTCGTGACCGCAGGCTTCCCGTGCACCGATCTCAGCCAGGTCGGTCGCACAGCCGGCATCAGCGGCGACGAATCGGGGCTCATCCGAGAGGTCTTTCGTTTGGTCGCTGATTCGCCTCCAACGTGGCTGGTCCTGGAGAACGTGCCCAACATGCTGACGCTCCATGCTGGGGCGCCGATCCGCCACATCACCGAGTGGCTTGACGAGAACGGTTGGAACTGGGCATATCGGACGGTGGATTCACAACACTTCGGTGTACGACAACGTCGCCGCAGAGTCTTCCTCATCGCCTCGCAGAGCGAGGATCCTCGCGGGGTACTTCTCGCCGACGAGGCTGGTGGGCCTGCCGGACGTAAGCGCCACAGCGCCTACGGCTTCTACTGGACCGAAGGCAACCGCGGCATCGGCTGGGGCGAAGGAGTCACGCCGACTCTCAAAGGTGGCTCAAAGCTCGGTATCGCCTCGCCACCCGGCGTGTGGATCCCCGCTGCGGAGACCGGCAAGGCGATCTGCCGCCCCAGCATTCGCGCGGGGGAGCGGTTGCAAGGTTTCAGCGCAGGCTGGACCGAGGGCGCCGGCAAACTCGGGGAGCGCTGGAAGATGGTCGGCAACGCCGTCACCGTGCCCGTCGCGGAATGGATTGGACGTCGTCTAGTGGTTCCTGGGGTACCTGTAGAGGTCGGTCGCTGTGTGCTCGTCCCGGGACGGCGTTGGCCAGCTGCTGCGTCGTCGGTGGCAGGGGAGCGGGAGGCATGGCAGCTCAGCGAGCGGCCGATCGCCGTACGGCCGCGCATGTCGCTGGCAGCACTTCTGGACCGTTATTCCGCCGAGCCGCTCAGCCTCGGGGCAACGACCGGCTTCACCGAGCGGTTGAAAGCCAGCACCTTGCGGCGCGACGATCAATTCATGACCGCCCTCGACACGCACATCGCCGCAATGGCCACCAACTGACATGCCTGAGCCGCTCAACGACCACGTACGGCGACGCATGCGACGCCAACGCCGCCGCGACACCAGCCTGGAGCTGGAGGTCCGACGCCGCTTACACAGGCTCGGGTTCCGATACCGCGTCGACCACCGACCGGAACCCGGGCTTCGTATACGGGGCGACCTCGTGTTCACCCGGCGTAAAGTCGTAGTGTTCGTCGACGGCTGCTTCTGGCACGGCTGTCCAGAGCACGCGACTACGCCGAGGAACAACGCGGAATGGTGGCGAAAGAAGCTCGACGCCAACATGGAACGCGACCGTCGAAATCGTGCCGCGCTCCGCGAGCTCGGGTGGACCGTAATCGTCGTGTGGGAGCACGAATCTGCTGAGGTTGCGACGCAGCGCCTGGCCATCGCGCTCGGTCCAGCTACACCAGGACACCCTTCAATCAAGGTCAATGATTGAAGGGTGTCCACAGCTGCCGCTACTACGACATCCAAGCACTGGCGGCCGTCCCGGCGCCGCAGCGGTATCGCTGCAGCCAATGACCGGCGTCCAACAACCGCTCCGCACCGCTTTTCGACGTGGGCGATGGGTAGAGCTGCCGATGCGGCTGTGCGGTCGGCTCCGCGACGCTGAGTCCACGGCCGAATCAGTCGTGGCGAAGCCGGAGGAGTACCTGATCTACTACCGTCCGTAGCCAGCTCGGATCGAGAAGCTGCAAGAACGTGCCCGGCTCGACACCAAGTACGTTGATCACCCGATGCAGCTCTACGATGTCCAGCCGCCGCGTGCCTGGCCCAGATCACCCGAGTTCGAACCGATCGAGGTTCATGACTTTGTCCCATCCGGCTCGAGGAGGTCACCTCCCGGAGCGGCCCCGCGGCGAGAGCGGTGTGCATCGGCGGTGAGGGACCGTCGCCTGCGGAGGACTGCGGTGGCGTGCACGCCTACGACCTGCTTGTGGCGGCGAACGACCCCGCGCACCCGCGGCGTGCCGAGTCCCGCGCGGAGTACGCGGTGATCTTTGGCACTGAGGTCGATCCTGCCTGGTCCGCGCCGGCGCCGTTCGATGACGACGCCGCCAACCGCGCGCTCGGCAGGCTCGCGCTGGACGGGCCCGCGGTGTCCGAGCTCCCTGCGCGGCTGGCGCAGCTGCGTGAAGCGATCCGGTTCGTGCCCGCCCAGCGCGCACTGCGGCAGCTGCTCAGTGACGCCGGGCTCGACGAGCCGGCGGAGATCAGCTCCGACGATGCCGCGCTGATGGTCGCCCGCTACATGTGGTTGCTGAACCGGGTTGGCGACGACGGGATCGCGCTGACCTCTGCCGGATATCTACCCCCGGTGCATGTCAAGGCGGCCGTCACTGAGCCTGGCATCAGTGATGAATGGATCGGCAGGGGCAATCGGGAGGTGCAGACCCTGCCGGTGCTCGATCTGCGGGAATCTGCCCAGCGCGCCGGCCTGGTGCGCAAACACAACGGTCACCTGCGCCTCACCACGCGCGGCCGGAAACTGGCGAAGGACCCGGTCGGGCTGTGGCGTCACCTCACCGAACGGGTGCCACCGGGCAGCCGCGACGTGTGCGCTACCCAGGCCGGGCTCCTGCTGCTGGTCGCCGTCGCGGCCAGCATCGAGGACCGCAACGGGTTTCTCGCCGAGTTCCTCGGCGCGATCGGCTGGCAGCTGGCCGGCGGTAGGCCGATGACCGCAGCCAGCGCCGCGCACGCCGCTTCCGATACCGACGCGGTCTTGTGGGCGGTCAACGGATACGAACACGACCCCGGCGACCGATGGCGATACCGGCCCAGCGCGGGCGGCGTCACCTTCGCCCGCGCGGCGCTCCAGACACCGTAGCGTCAACCCGGTCGCGCTCGGCTGGTGCGGGTATCCATCGTGTCGAGCATGTCGATCATTAGCATGCGGACGGTTGCAGAGTTCGCATGATGCACTGGGGATCGTCGCGCACCCCGGCGGCGTGTCAACTCCATTGTGGACCTGCGCCGAGCGCGGTGACGGGCGCTCTGGGTCGCTACGTTGCGCGTGGTCACACGGTGTAGCGATCTCGGCCTCCCGACCGGCGCGCCGAAAATGGTCGCCGCCAGTTCTCCGAATTCAAAACCGAAATTGGGATATTGCGATCACGATCGTCGGCGTGAATCACCGCTCACCGCAATAAGGGTCCTTGACGCGCAATCGCGATCGACGCTATGTTGTTTCATATATCGATTCGTTCGTTTTATTTTTGCCTCGCGTCATTGCTGGCGGCCGGTACCGGCACATCCCGTTGCTTTCAGGAGGCTTCTTGTGCGCGACAACGGCGACGTCAAGTCCACACCTACCGACTTCATGACTCGCGCCAGTGAGCTACGACGCAGGGCGGCTACCTGTGCCCCAGGGGGCGTGCATTCCAACGTCCGGCTCACTGGCCCGGATGACATCATCGACAGCGCCCAAGGAGCGCGCCTTTACGGTGTCGACGGCGCTGACTACATCGACTACTTGCTGGGGCAAGGGCCCGCGCTTCTCGGGCACTCACCGGGTTTCCTCACTGACCCGATCTGCGACGCTGTCCGGAACGGAATGATCGTCGGTGGTCAGACGGAACAGGAGGTGCGCGCGGCCGAGTTGTTGTGCGCCGCGCTGGGCTGGCCGGACATGGTGCGGTTCGGTCTCTCGGGCACCGAGATGGTCCAGGCCGCGCTCCGGCTCGCTCGCGCGGTCACCGGCCGCAGGCTAGTGATTCGCTTCGAAGGGCACTACCACGGCTGGCTGGACAACGTATTGATCACTGATCGCGACGGTGTCTGGGAGGCTGCGAGCGCGGGGCAACTGTCGTCTCATCTCGACGACACCCTGGTGCTGCCGTGGAACGACGCGGACGTGCTCGCCGACGTCCTCGAGCGTGCGGGCGAGAGGATCGCGGCGATCATCATGGAGCCGATCATGACCAACTCCGGTGTGATCGAACCGGGACCGGCCTACCTCGAACGAGTACGCAGACTGTGTTCGCGGTACGGCATCGTACTCATCTTCGACGAGGTCATCTCTGGATTCCGGTTGGGCCTTGGGGGTGCGGTGCGCCGATACGGGGTGACGCCGGACCTCGCGCTGTACGGCAAGGCGATCGCAGGCGGTGTGCCCGTGTCCGCATTGGCGGGCCGGGAGGATCTGATGCATCGGATCGGCACTGGCGAGGTCAATCATGCCGGCACGTTCAATGGCTGGGCGCCTGGCATGGCAGCCGTGGTCGCGACGCTGGAATATCTACGGAGCCATCCGCCGTATGCGTCGATCGCCGAGTACGGCACCCAGCTCATGGCCGGCCTTCGAGAGATCGGCGAGTCGGTTGGCGAGCCGTTGCGCGTCGAGGGGTTGCCTGCGGTCTTCCATGTGTCGTTCGGCGAGGCCGACGTGACCGACTACCGCAGCCTGCGACAGCTCGACCTCGACCGCTATGCCAGCTTGGCGTCGGCTTTGGTGCGGCACGGAGTCTGGGTGGCGCAGCGGGGTATCTGGTTCATTTCGGCGGCGCACGGTATCGCCGAACTGGACGCGACGCTGACCCGGTTCAAGACAGCGGTCAAGGACTGGCTCGCGGGTCGTGCCAGCGGACGAGTGTCTGACCTACTCGGTCCGTAGCCAGCTCGGATCGAGAAGGTGCAAGAAGGTGCCCGGCATGACACCGAGGACGTCGATGACCCGACGCAGCTCTACGATGTCCAGCCGCCGCGTGCCGGCCTCGTACTTGCTCACGAAGGATTGCGGGACTCCGAGTCGCTTGGCGACCTGAGCTTGGGTCAACCCGGCCTGGTTCCGCAACTGGCTGAGCAGCTGGCACATCCGCTGATAGTCCGCCGTATGCCGTGACTTATCCATCGGGGTAGTTCGATTCTGGCTGAGCCGAGACGGCACTCACTTCTGGGAGCGCTCTTCCTTCTTCGTGGCGCGTTGCCGCTTCTCGGCTCGTCGCTTCTTGGCGCTGAGCTCCCGGTACTGGCGAATGCCGTCCTCGAGATCCCACCGGGTGTGCCCGCCGGGCGTCAATTCCGTCGGTTCCAAGTTTCCGTCTTCGACGTGGCGCGCTATCGTCCTGGTCGTAACCCCCACGCGCTTGGCGAGGACGCCGCTCGGCACCAACTCCGGCTCGTCGGGCTCTTCGTGATTGTCGCGATTTCTCGGCACGTTTCCACTGTTGCAGCTTGCGCGCCTGTGTGCAGTTCTCTGTCTCGATTATCTCGATATTCGCGCTAGTAGTAGTTGTCTCGATTTTCTCGCTTTTCTGGATGGAGCGGCCGGCATATCTTGAGCGCTCGGTTTCATTTAAAGAAATCGCTGCTTCGCTGGTTTGTGGCCGGGGTAGAAAGGGCTTCGTCGTATAGGGGAGTGTCGCGGAGCACACCCGTCGTCGGCGGCCAACCATGAAGGAACCGTGGCTTCTTGACGTTTTCCGCCTGCGGGAACCGCCGCCGACGCGCCTCATCGCGGCGCAGTGGATACGGCTCGCCAGGCGTTTCTGATGGACGGCGTGTCGCGCACGGCCGAACCCCTGTCGATTAAGCTTGCGGAGGGTCGGCGTCCGGGACCGTGCGGCCGTAGGAGCGAGTAGACAGTGAACTCCCGCTACCACAGCAAAAAAGGGGATGTCATGGCTAGTCGCGGCAAGGGCGGGCGCCGTCTCGTCGAGTGGGGCGACGGCGTGCCTGACTATGCGGACCTGATTGCCGTACTGATCACTCGGCCGAGCCGCAACGCGCGTACGCCGACGATGCCGAAGTCGCACGGGAACGGGCCCGGCGACTGGTCCGCGATGCGATCACGGCTCTCGCGGGCGACAACTGACGCACTCCTGTGCAGCAGCATCCCACGTCGGCGCTACGACGCCGTTGGCTCGATTCAGCACCGCCTTCAAACACTCACCCAGCCGCCGACGTTCTACTAAGTGAAACCTAGATTGCACTTATTCCCAGTCCAGTGGTACAAAGAGGCGTACCTGGCTCAGTCCTGGAGGAGGCGGCGATGGCGGAACCCGTGTACCGGGCGCCGAAGTATGGGTTGGCGGAAGCCACGTCCGAGAAGCCGTCTGAAATGCCTACTCGTGCCGACGAGCGGGACACCGAGATTGACCTGGCTGCTGATGCAGACAACGGTCTCGCGCCGGAGATTCACAGCGATGGCCACAACACCGACCGTCGGGAAGGCGCCGCGGAGTCGGCCACGGTGCCGCGGTCGCACGCCCCGGAAGCCGGGGTGCACGACACGACGGAGTTCGTGCCACCGGCGCCGGTCGAGGAGGCAAAGTCACGCTCCCGGCTCGGTGCGACTGCCGCGCAGGGACTCGGCGGGACGGCCATGACAACGGGAATCTGGATCGGTCTCGTGCTCGCGGCCGCTGGCTTCGCGGCGATCATCTTCACATCGCGAGAGGTTGCCGCGCTGACGAACGTCGCGCAGCAGATGCCGTACTTGGTCAGTGGCGGCATCTCGGGGCTTGTCCTCATTATCGCCGGTGCCACCGTGGTCGACGTGGCGGTGCGCAGGAGAGACAGCAACGAACGCACCGAACAGCTCGCCCAGATGACGCAGGCGCTCGCCGAAGTCAGGGAGCTACTGGAGTCTGAGCAGAGCGAGCGCGAGACCGAATAGGCATGACGACCTCCGAAGTGGGGGTGTCCGCGCAGACACCTGTCGGTATCGACTCCGATACTCTCCGTCGTGCGATCGCGCTCGCTCGGGCGTGGCGGGATCCCGCGTTGCCGGGGTTCGCCTTCCTGCTGTTGCTCGCCGTAACCGGGAATGTCGTGCTGGTGATCACCGTGGTAGCGACGGCGGGCACGCCCTACGTCGCGTTACAGCTGCCGTACGTCATCTCCGGCGGCCTCGGTGGCGTCGCCCTGGTCGTCATCGGAGCGCTGCTCGCGGCCGTGCAGGCCGAACGACGCGACCGTGCTGCGGCCACCGAGCAAACCCGGGAAGTTGTCGACGGAGTCTCCGCGCTTGCTGGCGCCGCAGTGCGCAGGCGCAGGGACTGATCGGACGGGGTTGCGGCAGGCGTCGCGGAGCCCGATGCTGTGCGTATGACCAATTCGGCGTGGTGCACTCCCGACAGGTAGTGGCGGCACGTGATGTCCCGGCCAGGATTTGACGACGTCTCGCCACAGCGAGGCGCCAACTTGGACGCCGAGACGCTCCAGCGGGCGATCGCGCTCGTCCAGGCGTGGCGCGATCCAGCGTTACCGGGACTGGTGTTCCTGATCGCGCTGGCCGTCACCGGTGGAGGAGCGATCGCATTCGTCGTGTTTCACATCGTGGGCGTGCCCTACGTCGCCTTGCAGCTCCCGTTCGTCGTCTCCGGAGCGCTGGGTGGCGCCGCGCTCGTTACGGCAGGCGCTATGCTTGCCGCGGTGCTCGCCGAGCGGCGCGACCGAGCCATTGCCTGCGCCGAAATGCGCGAGGTGGTGGACGAGCTCTGTGCCATCGTGCATCTTGTCAGCCAACGTCGGCAGTGACCCGTCCGCAGCGTGCCCGTCGAGCAGACAACGCCAGGTTGACCGTCCGGTCTCACTGGATATGACGCTTGGTGACGCTGTGACCTTGCGGGTGCCAGATCAATTGAGACTGCGCCAGGTCAACTGAGACAGGACAGCCCCGGTAGTTCTGCGTAATACACTCAAGAATGGAACTTTTGTCTTAATGAATACGCCTGCTTAGTGTTGGCGTGCGACTCCCGCGCGGCTCGAGTTCATGCCGGAAGGAAGCCGTTCATGAAAACTGAGGGAAGTGTTATCGCTGTTTCCGGAGGCGCGTCTGGCCTCGGCGCCGCCACATGCCGGTATCTGCTCGAACAGGGTGCTCGTGGCGTCATCGCCGTGGACTCCGACGAAGAACGTGGCAAACAACTCCGGTCCGAGCTAGGAGAAAACTGTCTCTTCACGCCTGTCGATGTCGCTAATGAACACGACTTCGAACGCGATTGCATTGGGACTTAAGGAATTCGGCCGTCTGGATGTTGCAGTCGCCGCAGCGGCTATCGGCGCACCGATGAAACTGATATCGCAACGGCGACCGTTCTCGATGAGTCTTTTCGATCGCGCGATCCGAATTAACCTGTACGGCGCGATTCACCTTCTCAAAGCGGCCGCACACGCAATGATGGACAACGTGCCGCAGAACGGGGAACGTGGGCTCCTGGTCAATGTCTCGACCGGCGCGGCGTATGAAGGACAGGTTGGGCAGGTCGCTTACAGTGCGTCGAAGGCGGCGATGGTCGGTATTACGCTGCCGCTCGCGCGAGAGCTTGGCGCGTACGGAATCAGGGTGATGACGGTGGCGCCGGGCGCCTTCGACACGCCGATATGGTCTCAGGTTCCGGCCGAACTGAAAACAGATCTGGTAAGTCGCGTGCCCTTCCCACATCGGCTCGGCGCGCCCGCGGAGTTCGCCTCACTGATTCACGAATTGATCCGAAACCCGATGCACAACGGACGCACGTATCGGCTTGACGCCGGACTGACTCTTCCCGCTAGCAGCACGTAACGACTGCGGCCGGCCAGCTTGGCTTCGCCCCAGATAATTGATCAACCTGTGCCGAATTCGTCACTGATTGTCGCTTTATCGTGGCCCATTTCCCGGCGAGGCCGCAGCGCCCGGCCGCTACCGAGTCCGCCAGCGCCTATCGATCCCAGAGTCACTCATGATAATTGACCGAGGTCATGGTCAGCCGTACATTTAAACCAACGTCTTGATAGATAAAACACTCGGACAGTGCTGGCGTGGTTACCGGCGCAAGAAACCAGGAGCCACTCGTGACTTTTCGGCGCAGCCTCGTGTTCCTCGCAGTGGGGTTGCTTATCGCGCTGTGCGGCCCGGTGGCGCAGGCAGCGGAAAGCGGGACGGCGACTGTCGGCACGCAGACCGAAGCGTGGTACCTGACGGCCACAAGTGAGACGTGTTCCACCCCGACCGTTGACTGTTCCCTGCTTCCGCCACCGGATTATCCGAAGAACACACTGCACGTCGGCATCTCGAGTGGCACGCCGACCGCGGCGACCTATATCGAACTGGACCTCTTCAGCGCCAATATCCCGCTTGAAGCGGTCCTCACAACGGGCACGCTGACGCTGCCCGTTGATATGGCACCGTCCGACGGCACGCTGCGGCAAGACAGTGCCAAGCTCAGAGTCTGCCAGGTCACCGACTTCTTCAGCGCCGCAGCGGCATCGCCGCAAGAACCACCGGAGACCGACTGCAAAGCAGCCTCGGCCAACGCCACCTACTCGGCGAAGCCGGCGCCGACGTTCCACGTCGACCTCGAGCCGTTCCTGGAGGGATGGTCGGAGGGGGACTCGGCCGCGCTGGCGATCATGCCTGCGCCGAGTGCCGTGAAGGACTCCGAAACGTGGCACGTCGCGTTCTACGGCAAGGACTACGGCGCCGACCAGCAGGACGACCCGGCCTCGCTGGAACACGGCGATCCCAAGCCCATCACGGCGAAGCTGAGCTACGAGTCCAGCGAGACAATCACACCTCCGCCTCCACCTCCGCCACCACCGGAGTTCGAGGTTGCTCCGCCACCGGCACCGAGCGCGCCAGAGTTGGGCCCGATCGACGTATCGCTGCCCGAACTCGGCGGGGCCGCACCGGCTCCTCAGGTCGAACCACCGGTGGAGTCTGTCGAACCAGCGCCGCAGCCGGTTGCGGCGCCCGAGTTCATCACCGTCGGCTACAAGTACCCGATCGCCTGGATCATGCCGTTGTTACTGCTCGTCGGGTTCGCCATGACGGGGCACTCGCTGACGCGAAGCCTAGAACGGCCAGGAGGTTCGCTGGCATGACAGAGCAGACAGGACGGCACCGGACAGCGCTCGAGGAGACCGAACAACCGGAGCACCTCGACGACACACGACGATTCGAAAGCACCAACCCGGCGGAAGAGGACGCCACCCAGGCGACGTCCCCAGCCGAACTCGACCGGGTTCACCACGAGCGAGACAACATCGGCCGACCGCCCCCTCGGTGGAAGGCATTGCTGCTCACCCCGTCGAATGGCGTCTGGGCGGGCCTCGCCGTCGTGGCCGCAGGCTTCAGCGCCATCTTCTACAGCTGGGGCGCCGTGGCGGGCACGGTCGCCGTCGACGAGCAGATGTCGCCACTCATCTCCGCCGGTTTCACCGGACTCGCGCTCATTGTGCTCGGACTCGCCGCAGTAGACATCGCCGTGCGACGGCAAGACCGGCCAGAACGCATGCAACAGGTCGCCCAGATCGAGCGCTCCGTCGCCGAGCTGCGCGACCTCCGCGCGGGACGGACCCGCGCACATCCCTGACGTCGTCAGGCTCAGAGACCGGCGAGCAGGGCTTGCAACCTCCGATGCGCCTTCCCCAGCGTGGCGGCCCGTCCCGTCCCCTTTTGCTGGCGCTGTCATTGCCGGCGCACCCGAGTCAACTGACTGGGGCAGTCCCGTACCCGGCGGTTGTCCCGACAGGTGTCCGGGTGTCCGTAGGCTTGATCGCCAGGAGCGACGTAGTCAACAGCCTACGACCTGCGAGAACAGATGGCGAGAGTCCATTGGACAGCGTGATCGCGGGCCCGTCCTGCCGTCCTGAACACGGCGGTCCCGAACTTCTTCAGTGAGTGCGAAAAGCTGTCCCGCTAGACGGATATGGTGCTTTGGTGATCTAGGCAGGACGGTGCGTTATCGCATCAGTGGAGGCATCGAACCTTCGTTGTGTGGGTTCGTCGGCGCGGGAGAGGGCAGTATCAAGGATCGCTTGCATGTATGGGCGGAGCACTGTGTCAGCGCCGAGCTCGGCCCACCGGGATACGGCTCGGGCGGATACGCCCAGGTGCTCGGCGAACTCACGTACGCTCATGCGTGCCACGACTCCGCAGCGTGATGATCAAGAAGCGGGGCCGCAACCTCCGAGCTGGGCAGCTACAGGATTGGACGGCAGAATGGTTCAACGGGCACGGTCTGTATCGACTTCGCGGCACTATCCGCTATCCGAAGGCAGCGTAACCATGCCAAGAAGATCATCGGTAAGCCGTATGCGGGAGAACCGCACGTACGGAGGGGGACGGGGAAACGGGCCCACACGGGCACCGCGCCCCTGACTACCAGTGGCCGATGAGCAACGCGGTGCGTGGCACACGTTCGGCGAACGGCTGATCTACGACAACCCGTGGGTCAAGCTGGGCTGGCTGACGTGCAGGCTCCGAACGGCGAGCGCTGGGAGTACCACATCGTGCACCTGCACCGCATCGCGATCGCGCTCATCGTCGACGACGCGGATCGCGTGTTGATGATGTGGCGCTACCGGTTCCCGACCGACCAGTGGGGCTACGAGCTGCTCGGCGGCCTGGTGGAGGACGACGAGGAACCCGCCGCGACGGCCGCCCGCGAGGCGGCCGAGGAAAGCGGATGGCGTCCGATCGGCGAGCCAGAGCATCTGATCGGCTTCGAGCCGCTGCCGGGCCAGATCACGGCTCCGACTGATGTGTACCTGTGGCGGCGGGCCGAGCACGTCGGCGATCCGACCGACACCGAGGAAGTGGGCCGGATCGAGTGGGTTCCGCTGAGCCGCGTTCCCGAACTCGCACAACGGCAGCAGCTTCTCGGCGCGGGTGCGATCGTGCCGCTGCTGTACTACATCGCCTCACGTGGGTAACGCGAGTCCGCTGAGCCGTCGTAGCTGCCGGTCGGACTTGATCTGTGAGGCGAGTCGCCGCGCCTGAGAGGCGTAGTCGAGCACGGCGTCACGGTCACCGTGCGCGGCATAGGCGTGCGCGAGGTCGACGAGCATCCCCGAGCGAGCGCGGGTGACGTCAGCGG
>Ga0299914_10000267_pt1 | contig 31503 bp, 23 predicted proteins | sample RVTome_10_FD_201361 | JGI IMG/M metagenome (GOLD analysis project Ga0299914, IMG submission 201361) | Soil microbial communities from uranium-contaminated site in the Upper Colorado River Basin, Wyoming, United States - RVT153D57 (version 2) ... | reverse complement strand
TGACCGGTGTAGCCGCGCGGTGTCGTGGTATCCGCAAGCGGTGTGACGCGGAACGGGTTGGTGGTGAGTGTGCCGGCTTTCGTGGGTGCGCCCCAGGCGTCGAAGCTGTGGCGCTCGATGACTTTGCCGAGTTCGTTGGTGATGAGTGTGATGGAGCCGAGGTGGTCCTTGTGCAGGTAGCGCGTGCTCTCGGCACCACTGCCGGCGTAATCGGTGACGATGGCGATTGCCTGGCCGCCGGCAACGATGGTCTGGCGGTATTCCACGCGCGTGGTGAAGCCTTCACGTTTTTCGATGCGTTCGACGAGTCCGGCGCTGTGCGTGGTTTCGGTGGCGCTGTTGGCGTAACGCTTGATGTGTTTGTAGCGGGCGCGATCCGGCCCGTAGGCGAATTCGCTATGGGCGCTGTCCTTTTCGATACGGACGGGTTTGTTGTAGCTGCTCCAGGTGATGGCGCGCCCGTCGGCGTCTTCGACGTTGCCGTTGGCGTCGTAAAGATAGGTGAGCGTGCCGGTTCTGGTGTTGCCGCTGTAGCGGTCGATACCGATGACGGCGTGCGGGCGGTGTTCGCCGTTGCCGCCTTCGCCATACTGGAAGTTTCTGAGGTTGCCCTTGCGGGTGATGTTGCCGGCAGCGTCGTACGCGAAGGTCTGGCTGCCGGTGTAGCCGGCGGCGGTCATCTTCGTGTGGACAAGCCGGTTAAGGCGGTCGTACTGGTAGGTTTCGGTGGTGCCGGTGATTTCATCCTTGCGTCGCGTGAGGTTGCCGGCATTGTCCCAGGTGTAGCTGTTGAACTGGTGGGTGTAGTTGGTGTTCGCGGCGGAACCGGCGCCAAGCTCGATGACGGCGCCGGTTGCGGCGTCATAGCGCGCGTTGTTCGCCAGGTTGTTGCCGAGTGTGGCGCGGGTGAGCTGGCCGCGCGCGCTGGCGGTCACAGCCTGCCAATAGTCGGTGTTGTGACCGTTATCGGTACGCTGCACGCGTTTGAGGTGGCCGGTGGCGCTGTAATGATGCGTGAGTTTCAGCGCGCCTGCCGTATCCGGAGCGGTGACATCCGCGCTGGTAGCGGGAATATCGCGCGCCGCCGGATAGATGACGTCTTTCACGCGACCGAAGGCGTCGTAGGTGGTGCGGGTGAAGTACGCGAAGTCGTCGATGATCTTGAGCTGGGTGTCGATTTCACCGAACGCGGTGTAGGCGTACGCTTCGGCGTAGCCGTCGTACTGCTCCACGCGCGCCAGCTTGTCGATGCCTTTTCCGGGCGCGACGTCATAGATCCAGTTCGTGATGCCTTCGGGTTCGCTGCGCTGGATCATCCGACCGAGGGTGTCGTATTTCAGCGTGACAATCTGACCTTTGGCATCGCGCTGCCAAACGAGTTCTCCGAAGGCATTGTGGGTGTACGTCCAGTCGCCCATGTCCGGATCGTGCATTGCTGTCTTGCGGCCGCGTTTGTCGTAGCTGAGCGTGATGGCGTGTCCGGAGGGTGGCGTGACCCGTGTGGTTTCGCCGGTGGCGTTGTAGGCGTAGTGCGTTTCGATCGCTGTATCGCTGTCATCCCACTCGGTGACGCTTGCAAGACGGCCGGCAACGTTTTCGGTGCGACGGGTCTTGCGGACCTGTCCACCGGCGGCGGCCGGCGGCGTGACGGTGGTGCTGAGCCCGCTGTACTCGAACGTGGTTACCGCGGTGTAGCGCGGCGGCGGGATGTTCGCGTCGTAGAGGCGCGTGATATCGAGTTCGCTGCGGCGATCGCATTCGGCGGCATTCGCGGCGCGGTGCTCTCGTACGATGCGATCGAGGTTGTCGTATTCACGGAAGCGGTAACACACGACAGGGTCATCGAAACGATACGGTTCCGAAACGAGATACGCGCGGCCGAGCAGGTCGTACCAGGTTTCCGTTGCGGTGAAGACGCCGTCCAGCCCGCTTCCATAGGCAAGAACTTCGCGGCCGAGACGGTCAAGCTCGACGATGCCGTTGCTGCCGTCGGTGCCGGCGGTGTGAATCCGGATTTCCGCGTTCTCGTGATGGCAGGCCGTGCCGCCACCGCACCAGTTGCGCACGACGGTCGCGACCGACGCCGCACGCGGCGCGACTTCGCTGATCTGCTGGCCGAAGCTGCCGTACCCGCGAACGGTCTTCAATCCGTTGGGACCGGTCGCCGTTTTCCGAACGTTGAACCTCGCATCCCACGTCCAGGTTTCCTGGTGACCGAGATCGTTCCGGACTTTTACCGGATAAACGCCCTTGCCGTCATACACCGTTTCCGTCAGGCGCGCGGCGATGGCGTGTTTCCCTGTCGCGCCACTGGAGACGGTTTTCCATGTGCCGTTGCCAAAAGCATCATGCGCATAGTCGGTGACGAGATTCAGCGTGGCGCTGCCCGGCTCGAGTTCTTCCCGAACCAGCTGGCCTTTTTCCGGGTGGTAGCTGAACGATGCGCGGCGCGTGATCGATGCCGTGCCCGGCGCGGAATGCGTTACCGCGGATGTTGCGAGACGGCCGAGCAGCCAGCGGGCGGTGTCGTCAGCGTAGGTGTTGACGGTACGTATGCGGTGCAGGTCTCCGCCCTGTCCGTTGTCGGTTTTCACATCGACGAGCGTGGCGTTGCCGTGATCGTCGTATTCATAGGTGGTGCGTACCCGGCGAATCAGCGTACCCGTCAGGTCATGTTCCTTTTCGGTACTGTTCGCGTTGAACACGTAATGCGCGTTGCCGATCTTTCGTGTCTGTGCAGTTGCTGTCGTGAGCCGGATCAGTTCGCCGTTATCCGGGCTTTCGGCGTAGCCGATCTGCGCATTGGCTGCGAACGGTTGCAGATTGCAACCGATGGCTTGCGTGGAGAATGGAATCTGCCCAGGGCAGCCCGGGAAGAAATGATCACGAAGTCCGTCGTTATCGAGGTCAACGACAGGCGCCGCCGGCAAGCGTCGCTGTTCGGCCCGGTGAACGCTGCCGGTAAACGGAAAGCTTTGCTTGTGATTGTTGATGGTGTTGATGCCGGTGTTCGCGTTGCTCGCCTGCACTTGCGCGAACCCGAGAAAACCGCGCCCATGAATGTCGAGCTTGGCGCCCTTGTAGCGATAACTGGTCGCGATCTTGACCGCGCTCCCGTTGTGCAGCACGCGACCGGTGTCCTGCGCGAAGAACCGCACGACCGGCATGGCGCCCTGGAAATCGCGAATGTGCGATTTATCGCGATCTTCCGGCTCCAGTCCCGCGTTGCTGTGCCCGAGATAGTCGTCGCCCAACAGGCTCAAGGGGAGATAGCCGATCGCGGTTTCCATTCCCTGGCCATCGACAATTCCGTCCATGAGCGACTGGCCGATGCTGGTCGGCCTGGCGACCCAGTAGTTGTCGTCGCCACCGTAATACAACAGGTCTTCGATGCCATCGCCGGACAGGTCCGCGAAAACGGCACTGCTGAAGGCTCCGTCGTTGAATCCGCTGTCCTGCTTCGCGAGGAATCGCTTTCCATCGGAAAGGTGCACTGTCCACACCTGGCGCCCGGCCCACGGGCCGTGCTCCGCCACCATCAGGTCCTGCTTGCCGTCACGGTTCCAATCCATGGCGCGCAGCTTGTCGTGCTTCCAGTTGCCGCCACGCCATGCCTGCTGCTCCCAACTTTTCCCGGTATTCACGTACAGCACCCAGCTGTCGCTTTCTTTGCGCAGCACATCGGTCAGGCCGTCGCCATTGGCATCGATGAATACCGGCTCTTTGCTGGCCGGACCGATTCTCGCTGTACGTTCAAACCCATCGCCCGTACTGACCCATACGCCCGATGACGCGCACCCGGTGCTTCCCTGTGGCGGCGGGCTGAGGGGATCCGGATCGATGGTGCTGCATCCGTTGGTTATGAACAGGTCGGGCAATCCGTCGCCGTTGGCTTCCATGACATGTATTTTCTGACGGCTGAAAACCGGAATTCCGAGATCGACGGCGGCGCCGAAGCCGTTGCCGTCGTAACGAACGATTTTCAATCGGTCTTCGTGCTTGACGAGCAGTTCGCTTTTGCCATCGCTGTCGATGTCGATGACCGTGTTATGCCACTCGTGCAGGCCGCCTGACTGCTTGCCGAACGGGACTGCTTCAGGAATCTCTATGCTCAATCCCTGCTCTGTGCCTTTCAGCCACCAGTACGTTTCGCTGGCAATGTGGGGCACCATCAGATCCTGCTTGCCGTCGCCATCCATGTCCGCGAGCAGGCTTTGATCGAGCCACAGTTTCCCGAGCAATCCGCTCGTCACCTGGGTTGAAATGCCGGTATCCACCGGAACGTTCATGCTGCCGCCGAAGCGGATGAAGATGCGGTTGTCGGCGCGATAGATGAAGTCGAGAATTCCGTCGCCATTCGTGTCGCCACGGGTGAAGACATCGGCACTGTTGATGTGATCTCGCGTGCCCACTTCAGGCTGGTAAGCCAACCATCCGAAACGGGTCGCGGGCAGGCAGCGATTGTCCGCGTCGCACATTTTCATGCTGACCAGCGTGCTGTGGCCGGACGCCGGTGCCTGCTCATAGCCGAGCACGTAGCTGCGCACGAGCTGCGTGCCTGCCTGCACTTTTACCGTGCGCAGGCGTTTGGTTACCGCGGATTTGCCGCCTCCCGGCAAGTAGCCGTCGCTCTTGTCCGGCCGTGTTTCGTATTCGAGCACTACGCGTCCGATGCGCGTGCCCTGATTGTTGTACCAGGCGATCTCCTTCGGATAGAACTCGCCGTTTCCGTTCGCTCCGGAGTTTTCCTGGTACGTATATGCAATGTGATTTCCGAACCGGTCCTCGATTTTCGATATCGCCCAGGTGATCGGCATCGCAATGCCCGGTACATTGACGCGCGAGTCCGGCGTGGTTCCGTAGTGGCGAATCAGCCCGCTCTTGTCTTTCATCGTGAATTGTTCCGGTGCGATACCCAGGAAATCGAGATTCCCGCCGATCTTCTGGAACGATTCGATTTCCGTGTGATATTCGACGGTGTTCAGAAAGCCTTCGCTTTTCTTCATCAGCCGCTGCCCGTCCAGACAGAAGACGTCGTGCCGATCGAACTGCACGCCGCGATTGAAGCCGTCCTGCGCAATCGTCTTCGGACAGCGCGTAACAGCCGACAGACCCGAAAGCGACCAGCCGACGCCAAGATGTCCGTTGCCGGCGCGACTCGAATACAACAGAGCAAGATCAGGCTGCATGCTGCCGGCGCCTTTCGGTACGTCGATCGGAATGCGGTAATTCGCTGTGCCCGTCGGATCTACGGAAAATTCGCCGGGCAAGCGTCCCACTGGATGGCTGCGCCGATCAGGCTCCGGCTCCGGCAAGGGCATCACGTCCGAGATGTTACCGGCCCGATCCACGACACGGGTGTAGAGCCGTCCAGGTGGCAGGTCGGCATTGTCGATGACAACCGAGAAGCCGCCATTGGCGTCGGCAAAAACACTTTGGATGATCAGGAAGAATTCCACGAGCGCAATACCATGGCGTCTGTCGTGATCTTGCAGGGAATCTCCACCGGTGACGATCTGCACTTCCGAGAACGGATCCACTGAGCCCGGTGCGCCGATGATTTCGATTCCGTTATCCGTTTCCACCACGGTGATGGCACCTGGCGGTTTCGGCGGAACGGTGTCGCGGGTGACATGCACCGACTCGTGGGCGGCATTGCCGGCAAGGTCCGTGGCCTTGATGTCGATCCCGTTCAATCCTTCCTGCAACACGCGCGAGCCGGAAAACGTCAGCCCGGACATGACAGCGGGTTTTCCGTCGATGGATACGCTCGCGGGTTCGTTGACGCCGCCGCCGATCACAACCTGTTCCTCGCGCGTGTGCAGGCCATCTTCCGGCTGGCTTACGGATATCACGGGAGGAATCGTATCGAGCAGGTATCTGATCACGGTGTCCGTGATATTCCCTGCCCTGTCCGTCGCCCGGAACCGGAAGATGTTCTCGCCTTCGGCCAGTTCGACGCCATGTTCGAAAGCTTCCGCGGCAAGAAGAAGCACATCGTTGTCGTTAATGCTCAGCGTGACGGGCTCATTGTACTTTCCGGTAATTTCCTGGCTCGCCTGATTGGTCAGAAACCCGTCTGCAGGATCGAGGTTCAACAATTCCGGCAGACGTGTATCCACGGTGAAGGAAACGCTGGCGGGCTCCGAACGATTGAAGGCGTAGTCGTCGACAACGGTCCCGAGCGTGACATAGCCATCCTTGATGATTTCCCGAGGCACGCAAACCGCTTCCGCGTGAGTCTTTTCGCAATCCATGCTCAATGGCTTGCCGTCCAGCGTGAAGGTCAACGTCTCCACATCCACGGCAGAGCCGATGTCGGAATACGAGACAAGCACCGGCGGACGGTCATTGTTCGTGAATGTGTCCGGCGTCGGTTTTTCGATATGAACGACCGGCGGCGTGATATCGAAATGCAGGGCGCCGTTGCGAATGTGTCGCGGCGTTTCGATGATCATTTCGATGTCTTCGAGCACGTTGCCCGCGGAATCGAGCTGAACGATCCAGCGACCGTTCATGATCCACGCCGTCCGATCCCATGGATCGGCGAAAAGACCTGTCGAACGGCCGCCCGGCTGGTAGCCATGCGAAGCGGAAAAGATATCGGTCTGAAACAATATCTCGCCATCCGCAGATAGAGCAGCAACCTCGTGATTGCTGGCGACCCACACAACGCCCCTCTGATCGGCGCTGATGAAATCGGCGAACGGTGCGACCGGATCCGCGAAGGATCCGCCGACGGCGCCCGCGCCGGAATACCATTCAATGCCGCTATTGCCAACGATCCAGAGACGGTCCATGCCGGGATCGAAATCGATATCGCGCACGTCTCCGCTCGCATACGGAATTTCCGCAAAGACGCTGCCGTCAGGAAAGAAGCCAGTTACGCTGTTGGAAAAGGCCGCCCACACCACACCCCGATTCCTGTCATGCACGAAGGAAATTGCGCGCTCACCGACGCTGACATTCCCCAGCACGACGCCGTTCGTGCTGACGCGAAAAATGTCGTTGCCAATGGACAGCCAGAGTTGACCTTCAAGGTCATCAAGGAAAATGGCCGACGCTACGGTCGCCGGAAATGTCTGCAGTTCGATACCGGGATCGGTCTCTCCGTTCGCGCGTATGCGCGTAACAGTCCGGTGCCCGTAAACCCAGGTATCGCCCGTCGCGTAGTCCGTCGTAACGGCATCGATGCTTGAAAAATCAGGCAGTTCGAAACGAAGCGCACCGGTATACGTCGCAACCTTCGTCAGTCCCTGGTTTTCGACCACCCAGAGAGCGCCGGGATGCCGGTCGGGATCCGGCGAGACGGCAGTGGCAGACGCAATGGATACGCCGAGAAGAAATATGGAAACGAGCAAGCGGAGACAGAGGTGCTGGTACATGTGCGATTCCTTTCGCTGGCAGCCAGTCCCTGGCTGCATGTCCTGTTCAGAGAGATTGTTATTACCTCAACAACGCCTCGGTGTGCAATTACCTGAAACCGGATTCAATAACAAAAGTGGTAAATAAGAGAGGTCATTGAGGGAGGGCGTCACTATGAAAATGCCAGGCGGCATCTTCAGGGAATAAGAAACACAAAACATTGCAGGTTCAAGTGCGAGACCGAAACCAGCCCGTCAGTGAAAACCGTTCACGTCGCGTCGGCAGCACTTCGTGCGGAATTTCGTGACTGAGAAATGCGACGAGCGTGCCGCCTTCGGGCAACACGTCAACGATTCTTTCGCCGTTATCCTGCGGAATGAACAGCCGCAGTTCGCCGCCATCGTCGTGCGTCCAGTCGGCGTCATTCAGGTAAAGAATCACGGAAAGCTTGCGGTGCGCGGCATCCTGAAACTGATCCACGTGGCGCGTGTAGAACGCGTCCGGCGGGTACACCGTCACGTGAGCTTCGTATTCCTGGATGCCGAGAAACAAGCGGCGGTTGACCGCAATGCGCAAGGGCTCGATATGCCGCTCGTGAAAAACCGAAAACGCACCGCCAGTCGAGAAGTCCAGCCAGCGGACATAGTCGCCGCGGATATCTTCACGTACCTGGAATGACTTCCCCCGCCCGATACCGGCTTGCCGCAGTTCGCCTTCTTCCCACCACGCCCTGAGTTTTTCGCGCAGGTCGGCAACCTCGGAATGCGAAATGAAACCGCGGCACACCGACCAGCCGTGCGCGTCGAGCTCATTCGCAATTGCGGCAAGCATGCTTTCGGTCATTTCGGTGTTCCGGCTGCTGGGCCAGCCTCGCTGGCGCCGCAGTCTAGCGCCAAAGGACTGCCGCTGGAATCGACACCCGATACGGCATCACTGCTCCGTCGCGAGGCACGAGCCAGGACTTGCGGTATTTCACCTATTTAAATCGCGGGTGCTGGCGCCAAATACGTGTTTTGTCACGACGAATCAAAGGTGCATCGCCATGAAAGTAAACGTAGTGCTATGCGCAGCGCTGCTGGCCCTGGGACTGACGGGGTGTGAGCAGCCGGCCGAGCAGGATGAGCCGGAGCAGCCCGAACCAGATACGAAGGCGACCATGCAGAGCCCGCCGGAGACGGAGTCGCAGCCGGCACAGATCGAAACGCCACCCGAGCGCGGCGCCAATGTTGAAACCACGACGTCGGAGACCGGCGAACGCGGCGAGGAGGAGGAAAGCGAAACGGACGAGCCGCCACCGAAATAGGCGCGGGCGAGACAACACGGCAGACAAGTCCATCTTTCAGAGAAAGTGGATGTGATGAATTCCCGGCTTTTCTACGAGAAGCGGGGCCCGAGTTAGGAACGGCGCCGCAAGGCGCCGTTTCCTATCCGGAAGTCTTCGTTCATTCGTCATCGAAGAGATCACCGTTCACATAGAATCGCGATGATTGTGTCAGCACGAGCACGATTTCCTCAGTTTCGTTAGCTGGAAACATGGCCACCAGCGAATCCCAGTGCAGACCATTCCAGAAACCTGGTTCGTTCACGGTAGCGCTGTTGATGGCGAGGAAAAAGGTCCCGTGGTTTTCAGAGCAATCCGGCGGTCCGTCAAAGACCTCGCGAGTGCTCCGGATTCCGCCATTCAAGCCGAACCGCACCGGGCATAGGATAAACACCACCCGCGTCGTCCGTGCCCAGCATGGAGAGCCGGATTTGAAGTTCTGGTTCTGGTTCCGGTTCCATCGGCCCCGGTTGGGAAGGAGGCAGTGATGGAATCTGCGGCGGACCAAACGGCCCCGCAGGATCGATCAACGACGGGCGACCTGCCAGTGGCGCCTCGGTTGGCGCATCGTCGTTGTTGCACGCAGCAAGCAGTGCAGCGAAGGAAAGTAAAAGGAATGCGCGAAGCGGCATCTTTTGGCGTCCGTATCGAATCGGGAAGATGCGGGCACGCTATTCCGGCAGGCCGGTGAACGGCATCGGGCGTTCGCTGATATTCAGAACAACGGAGAATTGAATACGCTGAAAACCGGCGTTATTCGAACGGGTTTGCGCGGCCCGGTTCCGCACGTGATTTTTTGAGGCAAGGTCTTATTCAGCGCCATAAAGCACTTCATCAAGATAGAAGAGCCTTGATGACGTGTAACTCATGACCATCTGCGGAAGCTCGTCGAGGTCGTCGTCATCAGGCACATTGACAGCAACAAAGGAATCCCAGTCGACGTCCGCCCCGTCCTCGATTCGCTGCCGCTCCCAGTCGCGGATTGCAATCAAATACTTGCCCGTGTAGTGATCGCCGCAGCGCGAGTCGGGCCACGCCTCCTTGATCTCATAGTCGACAAGCATGGGCACTCGACCGACAGGCGGATTCTCCGTGTACCGATACAAATAGAAATCCTCCATGAAGTAGTCGCAGTTCTCGACGTCCATCGCGTCACGCGCGCCCGGCACGGAAACCGTGACCTCGAACACCGGAATATCCGGCAAGTAAAAAGTGCTATTGAAACGCACCGGGAAATCGGCGGTTACACCGACGCGGTGAATGTAAGCGACTGACGCATTCGGACGGAAAGTCAGCACCACCGGCTGCGACAGCACCTCTGCCAATTCCGCTCCGCTGTACTCCCGTCCGTAGAAAAAGCGAACCGATCCCGGCGCGAAATACCACTCGTCAGACACCGTCACATTCAATTCGTAGATTTGGTCGTCCACAAGCGCGCCGAGTGCCAACTTGACACTACCCTGCGCGTCCGCCTCGCGAACAAGCTCGCCGAGCAGTTCGCCGCTTTCGGGATTCCGCCATCGGAGCCGAACCGCGCCCGGCACGGAATGCATGCCGCCGACATCGTCCGTTCCCAGCAACGAAAGATGAATCGTGAGATCAGGCTCGGGTTCCGGCTGTGGCTGAGGTTCCTGGTCAGGTTCAGGAACGATCGGCAAGGGCAAGGGTTCTGGACCGAACGGCCCCGCAGGATCGATCAACGACGGCGGGCGACCTGCCAGTGGCGCCTCGGTTGGCGCATCGTCGCTGTTGCACGCAGCAAGCAGTGCAGCGAAGGAAAGTAAAAGGAATGCGCGATGCAGCATCTTTTGGCGTCCGTATCGAATCGGGAAGATGCGGGCACGCTATTCCGGCAGGCCGGTGAACGGCATCGGGGATTTTCTGATATCAGGAACGAGGCGTTATCGAATGCCGCAAAAAAAAGATTCTTCGCGGATCAGCGGGACGGAGAAGCCGAGACTTCCGCTAGCCGCCCCTGCCTTCCCCTGTGGCCCGTTGCAACGGCAAGACAACAAGAGCAATGGACAGGATCAACAGGATGAAGAAAGATTTTCAGGATGAGAGCGTCCTGTTGATCCTGAAAAATCCTGTTGATCCTGTCCATTTGATCTTCTGCAGGCCGCCGGTGCTGCAAAAACCCTTTCTTGCCGCCAGCAATGCGGGTCGGTCATCCAGGTCATGTCGATCCGGTTATCCCGCCAATCCGGGAAGAACAAGAAAAACGGCGCCTTGCGGCGCCGTTCATCTCTTCAACCATTACCGGTATTTCATATCAATGCGGTTTCAATATCCGCGATCAGGTCTTCGATGTCTTCCACGCCGACCGACAGGCGCACGAGGTCATCGGTGATGCCGAGCTTCGCGCGATTCTCCGGTGGCACGGAAGCGTGCGTCATGATTGCCGGGTGGTTGATCATCGATTCCACGCCACCGAGCGATTCGGCCAGCGCGAAGATTTCCAGGCGCTTGAGGAAACGCTTCGTGCCTTCGAGCCCGCCCTTGATGCGCACGCTGATGATGCCGCCGCCGCCTTTCATCTGCCGGCGCGCAAGATCGTGTTGCGGATGACTGACAAGACCCGGGTAGATCACGGTTTCAATGCCCGAATGTTTTTCCAGGAATTCGGCGACCTGCAAGGCATTCGAATTGTGCCGTTCCATGCGCAGCGCGAGCGTCTTCAATGAGCGCAGCGCGATGAAGCTGTCGAACGGTCCCTGCACGGCGCCGACGGAGTTCTGCAGGAACGCCATGCGCTCGCCGAGCTCCTCATCACGGACAACGGCGACACCACCGACCATGTCGGAATGACCGGCGATGTACTTGGTCGCGGAATGCACGACCATGTCGAACCCGTATTCGAGCGGACGCTGCGCCCACGGCGATGCAAAAGTGTTGTCGCAGATGGCGAGTATGCCTTTCGCTTTCGCGATCTTCGCGATCGCTTCGAGATCGGCCAGCTTGAGCATCGGGTTGGTCGGCGTTTCGACCCAGATCATTTTCGTTTCCGGGCGAATTGCCTGCTCGACGCTCGCCGGATCGCTCATGTCGACGAAATCGAACTTCAGGCCCGCGCTGCGTTCGCGCACGCGGTGAAACAAACGGAATGTGCCGCCGTAGAGATCATCGCTCGCAACGACGTGATCGCCGGTGTCCAGCAATTCGAGAATTGTCGAGGTCGCTGCCATGCCGGAGGCGAATGCGAAACCGCGCACGCCGGATTCCAGGCTCGCGATGCAGTCTTCGTACGCGAAGCGCGTCGGATTGTGCGTGCGCGAATACTCGAAGCCCTGGTGCTCGCCGGGACCGGCCTGCACGTAGGTCGAGGTCTGGTAGATCGGCGTCATGATCGCGCCGGTGGTCGGATCGGGCTGCTGGCCGGCATGTATGCCGCGCGTCGCGAAGCCTTTCTTGAGTTTGCTCATTGTCATGGATCGTCTCGCTTCAGTTCGTAGGGCGGATCAGCGAAGCGTAATCCGCCGATGGTTTCTCGTCGGTCGGGCCAGCGGCCCAGCCTTCAACCCCTTCAGCTCGCCTGCTTGCGCAAGTAATTCAGAATGTCCGACCGCGTGATGACGCCTTCGAAACCGCTCTTGCTGACGATGGCGACGGACGTTTCCATTTCCAGCATCGACATCAGGTGCTGGACGGGCGTATTGACATCCATGGTCGGGAAATTCGGATTCATCGCGTTTTTCGCGGGCTGCGCGAATCCACCTTCCTGCACGGTACGGATCAGGTCCGCTTCCGTGATGACGCCGAGATACCGTTCGCCGTCAACGACGGGAATCTGCGAGAAGCCGTGATTGCGCAATCGGTTGTGCGTTGTCGCCAGCGTGTCATCGGGACCGACGACGACGGTGGAACGATCCGAGTGCGGCCGCGACACGAGATCGCGCAGGTCGCCGAAGGTTTCGCGTTTGGCAAAGCCCTGATCGAACATCCAGAAGTCGTTGTAGACCTTGGAGAGATAACGGTTGCCGGTGTCGCAGGCAAAGGTGACGACTTTCTTCGGCGCGGTCTGCGCGCGGCAGTAGCGCAGCGCCGCCGCGAACAATGTGCCGGAAGACGATCCGGCCTGTATGCCTTCCTTCAGCAGCACTTCGCGCACGGTTTCGAACGCTTCCCGGTCGGGAATGGTGTACGCGGCTTTCACCCCGGAAAGATCGCAGATGTCGGGAATGAAATCCTCGCCGATGCCTTCGACCAGCCAGGATTTCGATTCGATCATCTTGCCGGTGTTGATGTACGGCGCAAGGATGGAACCTTCCGGATCGGCGAGCACGATATCGACGTGCGGCGCGTTCTCGCGGAAGAATTTCGTCAGGCCGGAAATGGTGCCGGACGAACCGACACCGAGCACGACGGCATCCACGTCCGGAATCTGTTCGAGAATTTCCGGCGCCGTGCTGCGCTCGTGCGACAGCGGATTGTCGGGGTTGCCGAACTGGTTGATGTAATACCAGCCGTTTTCGTCCGCGAGGCGTTTCGCGTAATCCTGGTAATACTCGGGATGGCCCTTCGCGACATCGGAACGCGTAAGGATCACTTCCGCGCCCATGGCACGGCAGTTGAAGATCTTTTCCGGCGACATCTTGTCCGGTATCACGAGCACCAGCCGGTAACCTTTCTGTTGCGCGACCAGCGCAAGCCCAAGACCGGTGTTGCCGGCGGTGGATTCGATGATGGTGTCGCCAGGCGCGAGCTCGCCGCGCTTTTCGGCTTCCTCGATCATGGTCAGCGCAATGCGATCCTTGACGGACGCGCCGGGATTCGCGAGTTCGAGTTTCGCAAACAGCCGGCAGGGGCCGGTGTCCAGGTGCGTGAACTCGATCATCGGCGTGCGGCCGATCATTTCCAGGACGTTGTGATAGACCTTCATCGGGAACTCATTTTATTGTCGTGTGCGCACCGCTGGCCGTTGTCGCCGGGCGTTGCGAAACGCGCATGATACACCAGCGCCGCGGCGCGTTAACGCGCCGGACCGCGGTTCCAGATGGCCACGGGTCCCGGTCGCACGTGACGACGAATGACTTCACCGGATTTGCGTACCGCGAAGGGTAAAGCCTTTATCATGGCGGCCTCTGCCCACCCGGAACTCGCCGACCTGAATGCCACACCCGCCGACAACCTGCCGTGACCTGCTCGCCCGCGCGGCGGGACAACTCGCTGCCGTCGGGGACAGTCCGCTGCTGGATGCGGAGCTGTTGCTCAGCCGCGCGCTCGACCGTCCACGCACGCACCTCAAGGCCTGGCCGGAGAGCCAGCCGGATGCGGAACAATGCGCATTGTTCGAAACATTGCTCACGCGGCGCCTGCGGGGAGAACCCATGGCGTACATACTCGGCGAGCGGGAATTCTGGTCACTGAGCCTGCAGGTGAGTCCGGACACGCTGATTCCCAGGCCGGATACCGAAGTGCTGGTCGAAGCCGCGCTTGAAAGAATTCCGAAAGGCGGCCATTGCCGCGTACTTGACCTTGGAACCGGTACAGGCGCCATCGCACTCGCCTTGAAACATGAACGGCCGCTCGCGGATGTCTGGGCCAGCGACGCAAGCTCCGGCGCGCTGCAGCTCGCACGCAGCAACGCAAAACGGCTGGGTCTCGAGATCACTTTCCGGGAAGGAGACTGGTGGTCCCCCTTCCGGGGCATGCAGTTCGACATCGTGGTGAGCAATCCGCCTTATATCGCGGAATCCGATGCCCACCTGCAGTCAGGTGACCTGCGCTTCGAGCCGCGCAGCGCGTTGGCCGCCGGTCCCGACGGCCTTGCCGACATTCGCCGGTTGATAGCCGGCGCTCAAGCCCATCTATCGGCCGGCGGCTGGCTGCTGCTGGAACACGGTCACGACCAGTCCGGGGCGGTGCGCGAACTGTTTGTCGCTGCGGGTTTCGAAGAGACCGGCAGCCATCGGGATCTTGCCGGTCATTTCCGTGTCAGCTTCGGGCACAAGGCAGCGTGACAAACCGCGGTTTCAAGTCCCGCCTGTTGCCTTGCCTCGCCAACGCTCGTAACGTTCTCTTCGCATCGAACAACCTGTGAGATTCCCATGAAAACCGTGTACATCGCGCAGCACAGCATAGATGCCCATGTCGTTCGCGGGCTGCTGGAAAACCATGGCATCGATGCCATCGTCATGGGCGATTACCTGCAGGGCGGCATCGGCGAGTTGCCGGCGTTCGGTGTCATCGAAGTGCGGGTCGACGATGACGACGAGCACGAAGCCCGCAGGATCGTCCAGTCCTTCGAAACCGGCGGGGACCCGGATGCGCAACTGGAAGCCTGACACCTTATATATCCTGCTGCTCCCGGTGACGCTGTTTTTCCTGGGTGGCTGCGCCGAACCTCCGCCGCCTGAACAGCGCGTGCGCCAGTTCGTAGAAGAGATCGAAACGCTGGCGGAAGAACGCGAGTTCACGACGCTGGTCGGATACATCGCCGGCGACTACCTCGATGTGCGCGGCAACGACAAGCTGAAAGCCGCCGGAATCCTGCGGGCGTTCTACCTGCGCTACAAGGCCGTCCATCTGCATCTCCGTATCGCGGACATCCGCACGCCCACGCCGGACCGCGCCGCCGTGACGGTTTATGTCGCGATGGCGCAGCGCGCGTTTCCGGAATCCGGCGGCACGTTGCCGGATGCGGACTTCTTTCGTGTCGAGCTCGAACTTGCCGCACACGGCGACAGCTACGAAATTCTCCAGTCGGAGTGGCAACGCGCGAGCGCTGCCGATGTGCTCTTCTGACCGGAATGGAAATGCAACGCCTCAGCCCCTAAACTCAGCAGACTCCTGCTCAGGATGAATCCGAAGTGAACGAATTTCGCACAGATCTATGGGCCGCCCAGCTTCCCGATGGCTGGACCGGTGAAGAAGACGAAGAAGGTGTATTGCTGCACCATCCGGACGGTCCCGGCGAAATACAGATCACCGTTTCCGAAAAGGAAGACGGGCTGGTCGACGAGGAAGACCTCGAATATTTCGCCGCCGACCTGATGGAGGATGAAATTCCGAACCGCATCGTGCGCGTCGGAGAATTCCAGGGCCTGCTGTTCGAGTACGAGGAAGACGACAGCTGGTGGCGCGAATGGTATCTCGCCTACGACGAGTTGTTCTTCTACGTCACGTACAACTGCGACCTCGCGGACAAGCATGAACAGGACCACGTCGTGCAGGACATCCTGAAATCCGTTTCCTTCCACTGATTTTTCAGCCGATTTTCCACCAATTTTCGGTAACAACAGACTCCCGGGGGAGTACACATGTCGGTATCCGTGACTGCGCTGTACGCCAGCCTGCTGGCGCTGCTGGTCGTCGCGCTTGCAGCTCGCATTTCCCTGCTGCGCAAGAAGCATCGTGTCGGGATCGGCGACGGCGGTAACCGGGAGCTGGCGCTCGCCGTTCGCGTTCACGCCAATGCTGCCGAGTACGTTCCTCTCGGCGTTCTTCTGCTACTGATTGCCGAACTCCAGGGACTGCCGGCATGGAGCCTGCATCTTGCCGGGTCCGCGCTGTTTCTCGGACGCATACTGCACGCCGCCGGACTGGGTCGCAGTGCAGGAACCTCCGCCGGACGATTCGTCGGTATGACGTTTACCTGGATGATGATCCTCGCGCTAGCCGTCGTTCTTGCGTTGCGAACGCTCACTGCATGAACCGGCTGCTCGCACCCCTGCCGGGCCTGCTGTTCTGCAGCGTCATCGGTCTCGCCTCGGCATTCATTGCGGATCATTACGGCGGCCCCACGCTGTTGTACGCGCTGCTGATCGGCATGACGTTCCATCATCTTTCCGCCGACGCGCGTTTCGCCGCAGGCATACGTTTCTCGTCACGCACCGTGTTGCGCTTCGGCGTGGCATTGCTGGGCGTGCGCATTTCGCTGGAACAGATACTCGCGCTCGGCATCACGCCGGTTGCCATCGTGCTCGTCGCGGTGCCGGCGACCATCGTGTTCGGCCTCGTGTTCGCGCGCTGGCTGGGCATGACGAAATCCCAGGGCGTACTCACCGGCGGTTCCGTTGCCATTTGCGGCGCGTCGGCGGCCATGGCCATCTCCGCGGTCCTGCCGGAAAGAAAGGACACGGAACAGCATCTGATCTTCACCATCGTCGGCGTGACGACGCTGAGCACGGTTGCCATGGTGCTGTATCCGTTGCTTGCAAAGCTGTTCGAGATGTCGGACGTCCAGGCAGGATTCTTTCTTGGCGGAACCATTCACGATGTGGCGCAGGTCGTCGGCGCGGGCTACATGATTTCGGATACCGCAGGCGATACGGCAACGTTCACCAAGCTGTTGCGCGTCGCCGCGCTGGCGCCCGCGGTATTGCTCATTTCCGTCATGGTTGCGCGCGGCGGGCATGCCTCCAGCGGCGGCGCGACGATTCCCGGATTCCTGGTTGCGTTCATCGCGCTGGTCATTGCCAACAGCCTCGGCTGGATACCCGCCGGATTGCGCGACCCGCTGGAAACCCTGTCGCGCGCCTGCCTGATCGTCGCCATCGCAGCGATCGGCGTCAAAGCGTCGTTCAAGGAGCTGGCCGAGCTCGGCTGGCGCCCCGTGCTGCTGATAACATTGGAAACCGTCTTCCTCGCCAGTCTCGTGCTGGCGGGTCTTTACCTTTTGAACTAGCTGCCGCAGCTGCGTTCCTGACTGCCAGGAGAAACCCATGGCCAACCCAACCGTCGTACTCGATACCTCGCTCGGCGAGATTCATGTCGAGCTGTTTGCCGACAAGGCGCCCATCACCGTCGAGAACTTTCTCAAGTACGTCGACGACGGGTTCTACAACGGCACCATCTTTCACCGCGTGATTCCCGGCTTCATGGTCCAGGGCGGCGGATTCACCGAAGACATGGCGCAGAAACCCACGCGCGACCCCATCAAGAACGAAGCGGACAACGGCGTCTCCAACGATCCCTACACGCTGGCGATGGCGCGCACCTCGGTGGTAGACAGTGCGACAGCGCAGTTCTTCATCAACGTTTCGGACAACGCCTTCCTGAACCACGGATCACGCGATTTCGGCTACGCCGTATTCGGCAAGGTTACGAAGGGCGAAGATGTCGTCGACACGATTGCCGATGTGGATACCGGCACGCGCGCCGGCATGGGTGACGTTCCGAAAGATACGGTGACGATCAGGTCCGCGAAGCGCGCCTGATGCGATAAGCGGGAAACCTGGCGCTTGCCGTCAGAAGGAAATTGAAGTTTCGCGGTCGGACAAGGTCCCCGCACCTGGGGAGACCGCTCCTACACGGCTTCGACAAAGGCAAACGAAGCATTGCAGGAGCGGTCTCCGACCGTGAAGGCACAACCGCCACTTCGTTTTCGACCGCACGAAGTCTCTGCCCTGCTGATCTTCTGAATAACCAAAAAAAAAGCCGGCCAATGGCCGGCTTTTTCACTTTCCTTACGCTGCAGCTTCAGAACGGCATTCCACCCATGCCGCCCATGCCCTGCATTCCCATAATTGCGCCCATGCCGCCGAGAAACACTCCGGCGATACCGAAGATGATACCGATCAGCAACAGCACGCCGTTGATGATGAAATACACCTTTAGCTTGTCCATCGCGCGAACGGCCGCATCCGAATCACCCTGCGAATACGCCACTTCCAGCGCACCGGCGGACTGGAACAGTAGCACGCCGATCCAGATCGGCAACCAGGCGATAATCAAACCGATGATCGTGATGGCAATCAGAACGCCGTAGATGATCATGACGACGCCGATCAGCTTCATCCAGAACTTCGCGTTGTACAGCGGCAGCATGACGTCCTTGACGACTGCGTTCGAATTCATGTCCTGCATAGTCCCCTCTCCTCTCGAATGTTTTTCTGTTGGTTTTTCTGGTTCTTTCATTTCAAGGCCGTCTCCGGCCACGCGGACAAGTATAGTCCGCAATCCGGCAGGTGTCAGAAGCCGGTTCTACTGAGCGATACCGACTTCGAGGATGCGACTCGCGGCGCGCCCCATGTCATCAACCGCGCGAACCTGGTAGCGGCCGGGCGCCGGCTTCCAGAACAACGACTCGCGTGGTTTCACGTGGCCGACATAACGGTCGTCGACGAACCAGAAAACCGCACGTGCCTCGCCGTCGGTTGTCGCCTGAAATGGAATCCGTTCCGATTCCAGACGTTCCGGGTGCAGCGCGTAAACGACGCTCGCGTCAGGCGATGTGATTTCCGGTGCCCCACCCATGTTGGCACGCGCATCCAGCCCGCAACGCGGATGCCATGGCGGCGGCGCTTGAAATGAATAGCCCGCCTGGCGAAACACGTCGGCGAGATCGGACGGCCAGACCGCAAAGATCTCGGTCGCGATATTGGCGTCATCCCAGCAGGCGCGCAGCCCGCTGACGGTATCGATACGGACGGGACGATGTACATCCGAAACCCTGATCGGCGATACGCCGGGAATGAACCAGCCTTTTTCCGTGCGCGGACAATACCTGCCCGGCAGATCGCCCGTCGGCGCGCAAACATCCACCTCGCGCAGGTTCAGCGAACGCGCAGGTGATTCGGAAAGACCCGCGAAGTCCGGCCGTGCCGCCAGCAAATCGGCAATGTCGAAAAACAGCGGCGCTGCCGCGCGCAAGCCGACCAGCGCCGGATTGCTGCTGCCATCGAAATTTCCCACCCACACCACAACGACGTACTGTCCCGCAACGCCGGCCGTCCATGCATCGCGATACGCGTAGGACGTGCCGGTTTTCCATGCAACACGATACGGCTTCCGTGCTGTCGTCAGCTGCACTGCGTCGGGTCGCGGCGCAGCGGCAAGCATATCGAGAGTCAGGAACGCCGCTTCCGGGCTGAGCAACGGGATTGACGGCGCCCGCGTTTCCTCGCCATTCAAGCCGGACAACGGCTGCCAGTTGCCGTCGCGCGCGAGCATTGCGTACAGCGACGCCAGCTCATGCATGCTGACTTCGTTGCCACCGAGCGCCAGCGCAAGACCGTAGTGCTCGCGTGTCGCCAGGTTTGCCACATTCGCGTTCACCAGCAGATCGTAGAGATCGGGCTGGCGCAATCTCGCCAGCAGTTCGACGGCCGGCACGTTGCGGCTGTATATCAACGCTTCCTTCGCCGTAACAGGTCCGGCAAAACCGCGATCGAAATTTTCCGGTGTGTAGATACCGTAACGCCGTGGTGCGTCCTTCAGCAGCGTTTTCGGATGGATCAATCCCTGATCGATCGCCAGGCCGTAGATGAAGGGTTTCAATGCCGATCCCGGCGAGCGTTGCGCGCGCGTACCGTTGACCTGTCCGGCAATCGCATCGTTGTTGAAATCCGCAGAGCCAATCTCGGCAAGTATCCTGCCGTCACGCGTATCCACCACCAGCGCGGCGGCATTGCGTATTCCTTCAGGAGCCCGCCGCTCGACGTATTGCCACAACAGGCGTTCGAGCTGCGTTTGCAGGCTGCCGTCGAGCGAACTGAACACTTCGCCGCCGCGGAGATGCCCGGACGCAACGTCACGCGTGAAATGCGGGGCGCGGTTCGGCAACGAAGCGGGGCCGGATGCCTGCACGGGCAAGGTCAGCAGCGATGCGGCATCCTCATCTTCGGGGTGCGTTGCACGCCATAGTTCAAACAGACGCCAGCGTGCGTCCTGCAACTCCGCGCGATGTTCATTCAAGGGATTGCGAACCGAGGGATTCTGCGGAATGACGGCCAGTGTCAGCACTTCGGCGAGGCTGAGATCGGCGGCGGGTTTGTTGAAATAGATGAGGCTCGCCGCACCCGAACCCTCGATGTTGCCGCCATACGGCGCAAGGTTCAGGTATGCCGTCAGAATTTCGTCCTTGCTGTAATGCCGTTCCAGTTGCAGCGCACGGAATATCTGCACGAGCTTGCCGCCGACGGTGCGTGTCTCCAGGTTGAAGCGCAGCCTTGCGAGCTGCATGGTGATGGTGGAAGCGCCGATCACGCGTTGACGCAGGACATAGGTCGTCCACGCTGCCCGCAGCAACGCCGCGGGGTTCACGCCGGGATGAAAATCGAACCAGCGGTCTTCATACAATCGCACGGCTTCGCGCAAGCGCGGCGAGATACGCGGCAGCTCCAGGCGCACGCGGTAACGTTCGTCCGGTGCGAGCGCGAGTTTCAGCAACTGTCCGTCGCGGTCATAGACGGCCGTCGAAAATCCGTTGCGCGGATAGAGTTCAGGGCGTGGCAGCAACAGCCAGGCAATGGCCACGCCCATGAACAGGACGGCGAACGAAACGGCGCCGACCTTCAGATACCGGCGCCCCGCTTTCATTGCGGACGATGAACCTCGAAGGCACCGCCCGCCGTGCGTGCACGCACCGTGCGGTCATACATGGATTGCGCGGTCGCCGGCGGAATCACGAAGCGGCCGGCCGCCGTTACCTTGGCGCGATAACGGATTTCGCTGACCGAACCGCCGAAGCCACCGTAGATGACCACGCGGTCCTCGCGCACGTCGCGGTAATCGGATCGCCAGCCGTCGGACACATCGCGCACGGAGTCGAGCTGTACTTCGAATCCGCCGGGCAACAGGTCCACCAGTGCAACGTTGCTGCGGTACTCGCCCGTCGAGCGGACACGCAACCGCACTGTCACTTCGTCACCGATGTTCGCGGACACAACGGGCTGGTCGTTCGCATCGAGATATTCGCGCTGTACTTCCAGGCCTTCACTGACGGCTGCCTGTGGGAGTTGCACATCGAAACCCGCCTGCGAAACGATGTAGAAGAGTTTCGATGCGGCATCCGCCTTGAATACCGCCGTCTTGACGGTCACCGGCAGTTCGGCACGTGCCAGTTCTGTTCCGCTCGACGTTACTTCCAGCGGCTTGCCGTTTGCGTCCGTGCCGCTGATGACTACCTCGCCCAACGCCTGGTCGCTGCGTTGCGAGGCCGTGTATGCACCAAGACCGAGTACTGCGTAACTCGCGGACAACGTGTTGTAGCGGCCCTTGAAGACCGGGTTCGTCACGGCATGCAACGCGTCACCGGGCAGTCGTTGCGCGTGTGCCGGGAAATGCTTCGCCAGCAGGTAGATGTACTGCGAGTCGCGGCCGAGACGCGTGTCGAAATCCGAGAACCACTCGCCATCGTTCGGCACCAGCGAATAACCGCCAAGCAGCTTGCCCGCAAGCTCGTCATGTTTCAGCAACTGGTAGCTTGCCGCCATGTACGCCGATACCAGATCCTGCTTCCATGTTTTCGCATGATCCTTGTCCAGCGACTCGTGCAGATGGGTCAGAAAGTTCGTCGTGACCTTGCCGTTGCGCGTCAGCACGTAAATGGCGTAAGCGCGTACGCGTGCGGCATACAGCGTATCCGCCGGACGTTCAGCCACGCGCCGCAAATATTCAAGCGCGCTGTTCAGCACATCGTCCGGCACCGGCATGCCCTGTTCGCGCGCGTCGGTCAGAAAATGCGCGATGTACACGGAAGGAAATTCCGCCGACTCCGACGGCGCCGGCCAGAACCGGAACCCGCCGTCCGCGTTCTGTCGCGGCCGCAACTGCAGGAGCGTGTGATCGAAGGCGGCACGGAACGCATTGCGATCGACGGGGAACAGCTGCGCGTCGAGCAAGCCAAGATACGGGAACACCTTGCTGACCATCTGTTCCGCGCAGGCATGCGGGAAATGTTCGAGATAGTTCGCCATGCCGTCGGCAAGTACCAGCGGGCTGGCGGAGGCTGCTGCCCGCTGTTGTGCAAACTCCGGACGGATGTCGCGCGACAACGCGAGATCGAAGTTGCCGGTGCCGCGCACACCTGCCTGCGTGGTGGTTTCGAATGCAACGGCAGGACGGACGCTCAAGGTTGCGGTACGGCTGACCGACGTATCGTCCAATCCTGGGCCGGAACGGGCGGTGAACTTCAGTTCCGCGCTGCCGACAGCGTCAAGTGCACGTACACGGAACGTCGTTCGGCCTTCATCGCCCTCACCGATTTTCAGCACGACACTCCTGCCGCCCAGGATTTCGACATGCTTCGACGGCGACACTTCCACCGTCACCTCGGCATCCGCACCGGCGCCTTCCATCGCATTGGCGACACCCAGCGTCACATCGAATTCGTCGCCGGGTGCGGCGGCCGTCAGCACATTCGGCGTCAGTACGAAGGGGCCACGCACAATGGTCGCGTTCTCGGCAGATCCGACGGCGCCGTCACCCGCGCCCACCGCCATGATGCGCAGGCGCCCATTGAAATAATCCGGTACGCGATACGTGAGCTCCCGGCGTTCCGGTCCTGCGTCGACCAGTCCCGCCCAGTACACCACCGGCGCTTCGGTCTTGCGCCGGAACGGATTCAGATTGGCGCCGAGTTCGGCCGACTGGTCACCACCGCCCGCGGCGGCAGCCTGCCGGATCAGTTCATACTCCGGCATGATCAGATCGAGAATCTGCCGCGTGACGACCTGCAACGCCTTCTTGCGGAAGAAAAACGACAACGGATCCGGCGTGCGATAGCCGGCAACCTGCAGGATGCCCTCGTCCACCGCGAAAATCGCGAGCCGCGATGGTTTCGAGGCGGTGTAAGCGATCTTCAGCGTTTCGCCGGGAATGACTTTTTCCGCGACATCCAGCGCAATATCCACAGTGCGTGCGCTGCGATCAATGGACACCGGCGCAACGGCGTAGCTCAACGGACTGACGAACACCTCCGGCGAGTTCATGTCGCGCACGAACGCGACGTGCACGTAAGCGTTGCCTTCGACACCTTCCGGTACCCGAATGCTTTGCAGGCTCGATTGCGTATCGGTGCGGAACCATTTCCACGCATACACCTTGTCGCGTTCTATGGTGATCAATCCCGTGCCCGTGTACGGCGCCGTGATCTGCAGGACGATGTCGTCGCCAGGTGCGGCGTCGGCATTCCGCAGCTTCAGGTCCAGCTCGGCATTCTTTTCCAGCTTCGCGGCAAGGTTCGCTTCGCCGACCACGTTGAAACCGATGCGTGCCAGCATGAGGCCGTTGGCGTCAGACACTTCGAGCGCGTACTCGCCGGGTTGATCCGTCGGCAAGCGCTGCGACAATCCGTCCACGCCGACGGCGGTATCTTCTTCGGAGCGCAGCTCTTCCTTCAGGGTCGACTGATAGGCATACGTGCCATCACGCTGCTTGATCAGCGTGGAAACGTGGCGGCGCTCGATCAGCCGCAATTTCAATCCTTCCAGCTTGCGTGTCTTGCCATCCTGGCCAAGCACGACGAAATGCACGTTGCGTTCGGCGTTGCGTTTCAGCCAGCCAAGCTCGCCGTCCGTCTTCCAGCCAAGCACATGATCCAGCGGCGAAACCATCACGCCGGTTTCGGCACGTACGCTGCGGCCGTCCCCGGGTTCGTAACCTTCGATTTCCATCTTCAGGTGATAGATGCCGCCGTCATAGTTGCCGAGTTCCACGGCAATTTCCGCGTTGCCCTGTTCGTCGCTGCGACTTTCAACCAGGTCGTTGACGCCGTTGATGCGACGGCTGCTGGTGCGCAAGGGATCTTCAAAGCGATAGCCGCGATACGCGGGAAAATACAGGTTGGCGGGTTGCAGACTGTATGACGCGGCCACACGGCGATCCTGCGCCGGCATGCCGAACAGGTTTTCAAGTTTCACTTGCGCCATGATCCTGCCGGGCTTCAGCCACGCCATACCGGCAGCCTGCGGAATCGCGGCATGAATGCGCATGGTGTCAGGCTGAAACTCCTCGATCCTGAAACCTGTCGAACCGAGCTGCTGTTCGCGGTGCCCTCGTGCCGACAACAGGTAAAGCTCGGCGTGGTAATCACCCGTTGGCGACACGGTCTGTGATGCCATCTCGTGCGTGAACAGGCCGTCGTCGACAAGATTCAGCTTGCGTTGCACGATGCGGTTGCCGCGCGGATCGACCATAACCAGTTCCACGGGAACACCGGCCAGCGTTCCCCAGTCATCGCGCGCGACGATTCCACCGAGGTGCACTGTGTCGCCCGGCCGGTAGATGCCGCGCTCGCTGAACAGGAACGCTCGCAGGCGGTTGCTTGTGTCCTTGCTGGCGTCGGTGAATTCGCCACCGGTATCGAATTTCGAAAGATCCAACTGCCGGTAACTGGCGTTGAACGGCATGAACGCCATATCGCCGCCGTTCCGAACGATGAAGACAGCCGGCTCTTTCTCGCGTTTGAAATCACTCGCGTCAGGCAGATGCGCATGCCCTTGCCCGTCGGTCGTTGCTCTCAGCACCGGCAGGCCGTTGACGCCCAGCAGTTCGATGCGCGCACCGGCAACCGGCGCACGCTGACTCAGGGACTGCACGAACAGCTCACGGCTGCCGTCGGCGTTCTGCTTTTCCAGCAGGCCCATGTCGGTAATCAGGATGAAGCGGCGGTCGGATCCACCCTGCGCGATATCGCGTTCAGGATCCCAGCCGCGCACGGTGACGAAGAACATTCCGCGATGCGCGTCCGCAGCGATGTACTCGTCGAGATCGACGTGCGAATAGGCGGCCTTCTGCGGATGCGGTGCCGCGAGCGACAGGACTTTCTCGAACCGTTCCGTGACGTTGTCTTCATCGAAACGGTAGTTCGAGAAATACGGCGAACTCATGTCGCCATGCGTCTGCGATACAAGATGATTCACCTGGCCGGGCACAACGCGACCTATTTCCACTTTCAGCGCCTGCAAACCGCGCGATACGAACGTGACGCGGCGGCTGCCCGTCAGTGGCAGCAGGCCGCCGTCACGCGCGATCTTCACTTCCTTCGGGTATTCCGGCAGGCGCAGCACGTTGTCATATGCCTCGCGCATGACAAAACCGTTTTCGGATTCCAGGCCGCCCTCCACTTTCACGTAAACATACCGGCGTTCCGGCGCGTCCAGGCGGAAACTCTGCAGGTCGGAGAACACGTCTTCCGTGGCATTCGGAGCGATCTCCAACCGTGAAGCGCGCGCCAGCACTTCCGGGGTCACTTCGCGCGGCGAGCGCCAGCTGTAGGTTCGTTGCGTGCGGTTTCCGACGACGTGATCTTCCGGCAGCAGCCAGACGCTGACCCGGCGCTGAAAGCGTTCGGTGTGCACGCGGTCGGTGAAATCGAACATCAGTACCTGTTCGGGTTCGCCTTCCTCATTGCGCGCGATACGTGCGGCGAAATCCTCCACGCGAAAAAAGGACGCGACGTCGGGAACGACGGCTTGCGCCGACAACGGCGCACCGAGTTTCGACGGGCCTTTTTCGGCCGTGAGGTCTTCATCCACTTCGAGACGAATGTAATTCTGCACATCGGGCAACGGGATCGGATCCGAATGCAGCCAGGCTTCGCGCCGCGTCGGATGATATTCCACGCGAAACCCGACCGGTTTCGCCTTGTCCAGCACGGTCGCGCCGTCTGCGCGCATGCCGAGCGCGATGGCGGACTCCAGCGTTTCGGGTTTTACGGGATGCGTGAAAATCAGCGTACCGACGGCCTTGCGCACGTTGCGCTCGACCGGGTCCTGGTAGAAACGAAAATCCTTGATGCTTCCGGAGAACGGCGCGGTAACGAAACTTATGCCGGAGTCACGCGGGACGACGTGCGGCGCGAACAGTTGCGGCGACAGGCGCACGCCGAATTCCTCGCCGGCGGGCCAGTCGTCCGCCGGGCGGAACACCAAGGTGTTTTCGTCCGCCCAGGTCCAGTCGCCGGCGTGAAACGGCGTCATGGTGACGAGATTATTCACGCGCTTGCCGAGCAGGTCGATGCGCGCGACGGAGTTCGCGTTTTCCGGTACCGCCAGGTAGTTCCTGCCTTCGACAGGCGGATCAAGGCGGAAACGCAGCGTAACCGGATCGGGATTGATGACGTTTCCGGAGACGCTTGAGACACCCGGCGGCGTAACGACAACCTGCGCGGTCATCGGTTGCGGCTTGTCCTGAAGCAATATCCATGCGACGGCGCCGCCCGCTGCGAGCAGCGCCGCGGCGACGGCCACATACATCAACGGCTTCGCCGGTTTCGCTTTCTCGCTTTCCCCGCTTGCGCCTTCCTGCAGTTTGTCCGACATTTTTATTCTCCCGATTCCTTTCAGCGGCAACGCCGCGGTTCAGCTTCCCGCCAGTGCCGGAAACAGTTGTTTCAATCCCGCTGCCATGAATTCCACACCAATGGCCGCCATGATCAGCCCCATGATGCGCGTGATGACGTTGATGCCCGTGCGTCCAAGCCGGTCGGCAACCGGTTGCGCGATCCGGAAGATCAGCCACACCAGTGTGGAAACCACGAGGATGCCGCCCGTCAGTACGGCGTAATGCAGGAGCGCGTCGGAGCGATTCGCATACAGGACGATGGTCGATATCGCGCCGGGACCCGCCAGCAGCGGAATCGCGAGCGGCACGACGGCGACGGACTCCTTCAATACCGATTCGCGCGCTTCTTCCGGTGTCTGCCGCGCAGGGCTCATGGTCGCCGACATCATCGAGATGGCCATCAGCAATATCAGGATGCCGCCACCGACACGAAACGAGGCGATGCTGATGCCGAAGAACGACAGGATGATTTCACCCGCGAGCAGCGATACCAGCATGACGATCGCGACCGCCATACCCGAAACCGACGCGGTCTGTCGTTGTTCCGCCGGCGACTGTTGCTGCGTGAGATTGATGAAAATCGGAATCGCGCCGATGGGATTGAGTATCGCCATCAGTCCGATGAAGAATTTGAAGTACTCCCCCCAGTCCTGCATTGCCCTGCCCTGCGTGTGTGATCTGTGTTTTTGCGTTCATCATGCGGTCAGCGCGCATGATGTCAAGCGGTTCAACCGGCGGCCAGCAGCCGGTCGATCTCGTCGTCCTTGTGCTGCCACAGCTCCCGCATCCACGCCTGGAACTCATCCCGCCAGGCGGCGTCGTTCTGATAGTCGCCATGCAGGAAACGCTCCGGAACGGCAAGTTCGCGCACGCGTACGGTCACCTTGCCGACCCTTCCCGAGAACAGGTCCATGAAGCCCGACCGGTGCGGGCGATAGACGACAGTGACGTCCAGCAGTGTGCGAATGGCGCCTTCCATCGCATTCAATGCAAATGCAATGCCGCCCGCTTTCGGACGCAACAGGTGCCGGTAGGGTGATGACTGCGCTGCGTGTTTGCCGGCGCGAAAACGCGTTCCTTCAACGAAATTCATGATCGTGACGGGCATGTCCCGGAATTTCTCGCAGGCACGCCGCGTGATGGCGAGATCCGCACCGCGTTTTTCCGGGTGCTTTTCGAGGTATTCACGCGAATAGCGGCGCATGAACGGCAGATCGAGCGCCCACCAGGCAATACCCATCAGGGGCACCCAGATCAGTTCCTTCTTCAGGAAGAACTTCAGAAACGGGATGCGGCGATTGAAGACCCGCTGCAGCACCACGATATCCGCCCAGCTCTGGTGATTCGAGATGACCAGATAGGAACTCCGGTAACGCAGGTCCGCGGGCAAATCCACGTCCCACTCGATGCGTTGCGTGAGATCGGTAATCCCGTTGTTGACGCTGATCCACAGTTCGGCGATCCAGGTAAGGACTATTGCGCACGTCCATTGCCAGGCGCGCAGCGGGATCAGCAGCTTGAAGACAGCGACAACGAACAGCGGAATGAAGCAGAGCACGGTATTGAGAATGACGAGGATCGCACCCAGCGGACCCTTGATGAACGACGGCAGAAAGGCGAGCACTGATACTCCTTTATGAACCGGTTGTGAAAGACATCAGTCCTTCCACTCGCGGCGCATTTCGTTGATGGTGAATGACGCCGACCATGTCAGCATCACGAAACCGGCGACTGCCTCGGTACCTGCGAGCGTTCGCAACGGTCCCGTGACCACGATATCGCCATAGCCGGCCGTGGTGTACGTTGTCGCCGAAAAATAGGTGCAGTCCAGCCAGCCTTGCAGCGCTGCGCCAGGCATCGCACCCAGTGACGGATGGTCCAGCGCCAGCCAGTACACGGTACCGAACAGGCCTATCGCGACGAGATGCATGACCAGGATAACGAGCATCATCATTATCATGCGCGGCCGCCGGCGGTCGCCGAAGCGCGGCAACCACCGGTAAAGCCAGTTCAGCACTTCGTACTGCATCAGCACGGCCAGCAATACCGTGATGACGGTGACGGCCGGAACTGCCAGGGCGTATGCGCCATTCATAGAAACGTCGCGATCTCCTCGAGCGGCTTCTTCTTTATATCGGGCACTTTCGCGCCGTCGGCAGGATAGCCGGCGACGAGCAGCAGGAACGGCCGTTCGTGATCCGGTCGCGCCAGTATTTCGTTGAGGAATTTCATCGGGCTCGGCGTGTGCGTGAGCGTCACCAGGCCGGCATGATGCAGCCCGGTAATCAGTATGCCGGTGGCAATGCCGACCGATTCGGCCGGGTAATAATGTTTCACCTTGTTGCCATTCGCGTCGTGATGCCACTTCTGGCTGAAAATCGCGATGAGATACGGCGCGGTTTCAAGAAACGGCTTGTGCTCATCGGTGCCCAGCGGCGCGAGCGCTGCCAGCCAATCCTCCGGGGCCCGGTGTTCGTAGAATTCGCGTTCTTCCTTTTCCGCTTCCTCGCGAATGCGTTTTTTTACTTCCGGGTCGCTGACAACAACGAAATGCCAGGGCTGCATGTTGGCGCCATTCGGCGCCGTTCCCGCAGCGCGCACGCAGTCCTCTATGATCTCGCGCGGCACAGCGTGATCGGAGAAGTCGCGCACCGTTCGGCGCCGCCGGACTTCATCGTAGAAATCGCGTGCGCGCTGCCGCATTTCGCTCTCCGGCAACTCCCGCCATCCGGAAAGCGGAATAAAGGGTGCTTCACGCATGCATTAACCCCCTGTTTCCTGTTTATTTTCACCGCAATCCCCGCGAATGGCCGTAAGCGGCCCGGGAACCGGGGTGCTAGAATGCGGCTTTCTGCGCAGCCTTTCCAGCCAATGACCACCCGTGACATAACGCCGGAACTTCGTTACAGCCGCCACCTTGCCTTGCCCGATTTCGGCCCGCAAGGCCAGCGGCGGCTCACGCGCGGCCGTGTTCTCGTTTTCGGACTGGGCGGGCTCGGTTCTCCCGCTGCCATGTATCTCGCCGCTGCGGGCGTCGGTGAAATCATTCTCTGCGATTTCGACTCCGTCGATCTCTCCAACCTGCAACGGCAGATCGCGCACACCGCGGATGACATCGGGTTGCCGAAGGTCGAATCGGCGGCCGACAAGCTGCTCGCCATCAACCCGGAAATCGCCGTCTACATCATCGACGAGCGGCTGGACGATGAGGAACTGCTGGAAGAAGTCGAGGGCGTGGATGTCGTGCTGGACGGCACGGACAATTTCGGTTCGCGCTTCGCGATCAACTCGGCCTGCGTCACCAGCGGCGTTCCGCTGGTCTCCGGCGCCGCCATCCGCTACTCGGGTCAGCTTGCCGTCTTCGAGCCGGCGCGCCCCAACAGTCCCTGTTACAGCTGTCTCTTCGATGAAACCGCCGAAGGCATGGAAAACTGCCGCTCGAACGGCATACTCGCACCCGTTGTCGGTGTCATCGGCAGCATGATGGCGGTCGAAGCGATCAAGCTCATCACCCGCATCGGCGAACCGCTCACCGGCCGGCTGTTGCAGTACGACGCACTCCAGGCGACGTGGAAGACATCGCTGCTGAAGCGCGATCCGCAATGCCGCGTCTGCAGCCACACCCACGACCATCCTCACGCCAGCACCCAGAAGGTCCGCTGAAATGCAAAGCTTGCTGCCCGCGCCGGCGGATGCCGCGCGCCTGCTCCAGGAGTATCTCGACCATGCCATTCCGCTGGTGCCGCAGATGCAGGTGCACGTGGAAGAACTGTCTGACACCGGATTGATACTCAGCGCGCCGCTGGCTCCGAACCGCAATCATATCGGCACCGTGTTCGGCGGCAGCCTGAACGGCATCGCGACACTCGCCTGCTGGGGACTCGTCTGGCTGCTGCTGCACGGCCGGAACGCGCATATCGTGATTCATGAAGGTCACATGAAATTCACGCGACCGGCGACCGGCACGTTCTCGGCGAATTGCGCGCTTCCCGACCGGCAGATCCTCGAAGATTTTGTTCGCCAGTACATGCAACGCGGTCGCGCGCGCCTCGCGCTGCATGCGACGGTCAACTGCGAGGGCAAAGCAGTCGCGGCATTCGATGGAAGCTTTGCGGCGATGGATCCATCACGCATTCCGGCTTACAGGCCGCCTGACGCACGCACGTCCGGATAGATCACATGACGCGTGTCGAACTGCCAAGAACATTGGCCATTGCCCTGCTGAGCGAAGCGCAGCGTTCGCCCGGCCAGGAAGTGTGCGGCCTGATAGCCGCGCGCGACGGCCAGCCAATACGCGTGATTCCCATGCGCAATGTTGCTGCCGACCCTCGCCGGTTATTCGAAATGGACGAACGCGAACTCATCGACGCCATGAAAGCGTTGCGCGAAAACGGCGAAACGCTATTCGCGACGTATCATTCGCATCCTGATTCAGCGCCCGAACTCTCACCGCTCGATATCGAGCGCCTCGGTTATCCCGATGTGCTGCATCTCGTCATTTCAATGGAAACGAAAGGCGTATTGCAGATGCGGGGATGGTTCTTGAACAGCGCAACGCCGGTGGCGGTTGAAATCGGTGTCACCGAAGATGCTTGAGCGTAGCGCGTAGGCGACTGCACCGCGTGGCCCGGATAGAGCACAGCGAAATCGGGGGAACCCAAAACTGTAGCCCGAATGCACCGCGTAGCCCAATGATATGGACTCCTCCCACCGTACGGCATCGAGTGCCAGACTGTGAGTTGTAACGACAGTCAACAGATGAGAGGAGTCCGACATGAAGCTTAAACGCCAGGTTTGGATTTGGCAAA
>Ga0299914_10000265_pt1 | contig 31717 bp, 32 predicted proteins | sample RVTome_10_FD_201361 | JGI IMG/M metagenome (GOLD analysis project Ga0299914, IMG submission 201361) | Soil microbial communities from uranium-contaminated site in the Upper Colorado River Basin, Wyoming, United States - RVT153D57 (version 2) ... | reverse complement strand
GGGCCGTAGAGCAGCACACCCTTCGGCGGGCGCAGCTGGTGTTCGCGGAACAGGTCAGCATGCAGGTACGGCAACTCGATCGCATCGCGGATCTGGTCGATCTGCCGGGCCAGCCCGCCGATGTCGGAGTAGTCGATGTCGGGGACCTCTTCCAGGATGAGCTCCTCGACCTCGATCTTCGGGATGCGCTCGTAGACGATGCCGGAGCGTGGCTCAAGCAGCAGCGAGTCGCCGGCTCGCATGACCGACCCGCGCAGCGGCTCCGCGATCCGCACGACCCGCTCCTCGTCGGTGTGGCCGATCACCAGCGCGCGCGCGTCGTTCATCAGCTCCTTGAGCATGACGACCTCGCCGACCTGCTCGAACTCCATCGCTCGAACGACGTTGAGGGCCTCGTTGAGCATCACTTCCTGGCCGACCTGGAGGGACTCGAGCTCGACTTCAGGGCTGACGGCTACGCGCAGCTTGCGGCCACCGGTGAATACGTCGACCGTGCCGTCCTCATAGGTCGCCAGGTAGACGCCGAAACCAGCGGGCGGCTGAGCCAGTCGGTCGATCTCTTCCTTGAGCGCCACGATCTGGTCGCGGGCCTCCCGGAGGGTCGCCGCCAGCCTGTCGTTCTGTGCCGTCACGGTCGCGAGCTGCGCCTGCGTTTCGGCAAGCCGCTCCTCCAGCACACGGGTGCTGCGCGGGCTGTCGGCCAGCCGGCGGCGCAGGGCAGCTACCTCTTCCTCGAGGAAGGACACCTGCGCGGACGTGTCAGGGTCTTCCGGCCCCGGCGCACGCTTGGAACGCTCGCTGCCGCCGTCGTGAGTCGACACGATCCCTCACCTCCGATAGCTGCCTGCAAAGGCCTCCACGCCATGACCCTACCTGCCGGAGCCGACTGCGCCACTGCTTCTTGGTCCCCGCCTGGCGTGGCGCGCGTCACGCCGTGCCTAGGCCGGTTCTTTGGTGCCTGGCGCGGGGCGCCGTCGGCGTGGTGGAGCCGTCACCCCCGGGGCGAGCCTGCGGGACGTCATCAGAAAACCGGTGTGGCCGATCATCCGGTGGTCCGGCCGTACCGCAAGCCCCTCCACGTGCCACGTACGGACCATGGACTCCCAGGAAACCGGCTCGGTGAACCCGCCGTGCTCGCGAACCGTCTCCACCGTCCGGGCCAGTTGCGTGGTGGTCGCGACGTAGCAGCAGAGCACACCGCCCGGCACCAGCGCCGAACCGGCCGCTTCGATGCACTCCCACGGCGCGAGCATGTCCAGTACGACCCGGTCGATGTCACGCTCGGCCAGCTCTTCGGCGAGATCCCCGACCGTCAACCGCCAGGCCGGATGCGCCCCTCCGAAGAACTGTTCGACGTTCTTGGTCGCCACCGCGGCGAACTCGGCGCGCCGCTCGTACGAGTGGACCAGGCCGTGCTCGCCCACCGCCCGCAGCAACGACATGGTCAGCGCTCCGGAGCCGACGCCGGCCTCCACCACCCGGGCCCCCGGGAAGACGTCGGCCATGGCGACGATCTGCGCCGCGTCCTTCGGGTATATGACCGCCGCCCCGCGTGGCATCGACAACACGAAGTCGGCCAGCAGTGGGCGGAGCGCGAGGTACGCCGTCCCGCCGGTGGACGTGACCACCGTGCCTTCTGGCCGGCCGATCAGAGCGTCGTGTAGGAACGAACCCTTGTGGGTGTGGAACGCCTTGCCCGGCTGCAGGGTGATGGTGTGGTGGCGACCCTTGGGGTCGGTCAGCTGGACCTGGTCGCCCGCGCGGAACGGGCCGGTGCCCTTCCTCAGGCCGGTGGCGTCCGTCGGGCCGGTGGAGTTCGTGGGGTCGGTGGTCACGGCACGCCAGCGTAGAGCGGAACGCCGCGGAACGCCCGGCTAGGAAGCGCTAAGGGCATTGTCGATGTCGGAGGTCGCGAGCACGCCGTACACCGCGCCGAGTTCGTTCACGACGAGATACTCCGATGCGGGGGTCGCCCTTATCGCCGCCACCAGCCGCTCGCCCGCGAGATCGCTCGCCAGGATCATCCCCGGCTGGATGGACCGGGCCACCTGCCGGACCGGAATCCACGGCCGGCGATCCTCCGGTGTGGCGATCACGGCCGCCTCGCTGACCAGACCGGTGGGCCGATTCGCCGAGTCGACCACGACCAGCGAGCGCACGCCCGCTTCGCGCGCCTGCCGGATGGCCTCTGCCAGTGGAGTGTCGGCCGCGACCGGAGCGGCCCGCCGGGCCAACGTGCGGGCCTCCAGCTTCGGCAACTGGCTGCGCAGTCGCCCGACCACCAATGCCTGGCTTGCGCCCGACCACAGCAACATCGCGATCAGAGCGGCCCACACGATCAGGAACATGCTGGGACGGCCTTCGGCGAGGATGAACGGCGCCACGAGCGCCGCGGCGGCCAGAACCTGACCCGCACGGGCGGCGACGATGGTGCCACGGTGCTCGTCGCCGGTCACCTTCCAGACGACGGCTCGTAAGATGTGCCCGCCGTCAAGCGGTAGGGCGGGCAGCAGATTGAAGATTCCCACCACCAGGTTGGCGAAGCACAGCCCGAACAGGATGTACTCCGCGATCGGCTGCTCCACCAGCAGGGATCCGATGAAGGCCACACCGCTGACCGCCAGCGACACGGCGGGCCCGGCGGCCGAGATGAGGACGTCACGCCCCGGCGTCGGTGATTCGCGCTCGATCTCGGTATGGCCGCCCAGGAAATGCAATGAGATGCCGCGGACCGGTAAGCCGAACGCCCTCGCCGTCAGCGCGTGGCTGATCTCGTGCAGCAGCACCGATCCGTACAGGAACACCGCGAAGGCGAAGGTCACCGCGTAGATTCCCGCTCCAAGACCAGGCAGAGCCCGTTCGGCGTTCGGCGCGAAGCCGAAGGTGATGACGGCGGCCACGACGAACCAGGTCGGGCTGACGTGAATCGGGATGCCGGCCACCCGGCCGAGGGTCAACTGCCGGAACACCTGGCGCGACCGTCCGCTACTCACTCGATCAGGCTAGTTCACATCCGGGATTGTCGGGGGTGTGCCCTAGAGTCCCTGCCATGAGGACTGCAGCGCCCACCACCGTCGAGGAGTCGGCATTCCGGCTGACCCTCTCGCCGTCGCGCGCGTCGGACTTCATGACCTGTCCTCTCCTGTATCGGTTCCGGACGATAGACCGTCTCCCGGAGCGGCCGAGCCCCGAGGCCACCCGCGGCACTGTTGTGCACGCCGTGCTCGAGCGCCTGTTCGACCTCCCGCCAGCCGAGCGCACGCCTGAGCAAGCGGTGGCTCTGCTCTACCCGCAGTGGGAGGAATTGCTCGAGGTCGAGCCCGAGGTCGCCACGCTGTTCGAAGACGACACCGACGGCACGGCGCTGCGAGGTTGGCTGGCCAGCGCCGAGGAGCTCGTCCGGCGGTACTTCTCCCTAGAAGACCCGACTCGTCTCGAGCCGGCCGAACGGGAGCTGTACGTCGAAACGACCCTGGACTCCGGGTTGTGCCTGCGCGGGTACGTCGATCGCCTCGATCGTGCGCCCGGCACAGGTGCGCTCCGCGTCGTCGACTACAAGACCGGCAACGCACCACGCGAAGGCTTCGAGCAGCGGGCGATGTTCCAGATGCGGTTCTACGCGCTGGTGCTGTGGCGGCTGCACGGCCAGGTGCCCAAACTGCTGCAGCTGATCTACCTCGGCAGCGGCGAGATCTTGCGGTACGAGCCGGACGAGGCCGACCTGCGGGCCACCGAACGCAAGCTCGCGGCTTTGTGGCGGGCGATCGAACGGGCCGTCGAGTCCGGCGATTGGCGGCCGAAACCTACCCGAATGTGCGATTGGTGCAACCACAAGGCGCTGTGCCCGGCCTATGGCGGCACGCCGCCACCGCTGCCTGAAAACGCCGGCCCGGGCAACGGCACCGACGAGGCGCCGTCACCCCGGATGTCGCCTGTCGACGCCTAGGACGTCGCGGCCACGTACTGCCGCATAGCCTTGGTCCGTGCAGAATCGGCGGTCCCACCTGCCAGGCCGCCCGTGGGTTTTCGACATCACGCTCACCGGCGTCCTGCTCGTCCTGGGGCTGGTCCTGCTGTTCACCTACCGGCCCGACGACGGCATCGACTACTCCGAGCCCGACTGGCTGGGCGTGCTGCTCGTCGTGGCCTGGACGGCGCCGCTGGTGTACCGTAGGGCCGCCCCGCTGCCGGTTGCGCTCGTGCTGGCCGTACTCAACCTGCCGTTCCTCTTCCGCGACTACTCCGTGCCGACCGCCGCCATCGTGGCGCTTATCGCGATCTACAGCTTGGGCGCGTACACGACCTTCGTTCGCGGCCTTGCAGGACTCGTAGCCGTATACGGAACCACAGTGCTCTACCTCGTCGTGGCCGCCGACCGGTACCCGCAGGCCGAAGGTGTCGGAGTGGTCGGCGGAGCGTTCGTCACCCTCGGGTTCTTCGGCGCGTGGGCGATCGGCCGGTCCGTGCGCGCCCCGCGGATGTATGCCCGAGAACAGGAAGAACGCGCCGACCAGCTCGAGCGCACCCGGGAAGCCGAAGTGCGCGCTGCCCTCGCCGAACACCGCGGCCAGATAGCCCGCGAGCTCCACGATGTCGTAGCTCATCACGTCTCGGTCATGACCGTCCAGGCCGCCGGTGCGCGGCGAATGCTGGACCGTGACCCCGAACGCAGCAGAGACGCGCTCGCCGCGATCGAGACCGCCGGGCGCTCCGCCTTGGCGGAGATGCGGCGAATCGTGGGCGTGCTGCGCGGGCCGGCAAGTGGCGCCGACGCCCCGGCCAGGTCGCCGCAGCCGGGCTTGGCCGAGCTGTCGGAGTTGGCCGAGCAGCTCGACAGCGCCGGGCTCAAGGTGACCGTCACGATCGAAGGGCGGCAGCGGGTACTGCCGCTGGGAATCGATCTGACGGCATTCCGGATCGTCCAGGAAGCCCTGACCAACACCCTCAAGCACGCCGGCACGGACAACGCCGCCGTCGTCGTGCGTTACGCCCCAGCCGAGCTCGAGGTCCGGGTGATCGACAGCGGCCAAGGGACGCAGACCGCCCAGCCGGCCGAGCCACCGGGTCATGGCCTGCTCGGCATGCGCGAGCGCGTCGCGCTGTACGGCGGTGAACTCTCGGCCTACAACCGGCCGGGCGGTGGTTTTGAGGTACGTGCGCGGCTCCCGCTGTCCGACGGCGCGTAGGGTGCTGCGATGGGAAGTCCGATCCGGGTGTTGCTCGTCGACGACCAGCCGTTGCTCCGTACCGGGTTCCGGATGATCCTTGACGGAGAACCGGACATCACCGTGGTAGGTGAATGCAGCGACGGGGAGGCGGCCGTGGCTGACTCCCGGGCGCTGCAGCCCGACGTCGTCGTGATGGACATCCGGATGCCCCGGCTCGACGGGGTGCAGGCCACTCGGGCGATCACCGGCGAGGCCCGCGACAGCACACCCCGCGTGCTGGTGCTCACAACCTTCGATCTCGACGAGTACATCGTCGAGGCGCTGCGAGCCGGTGCCAGCGGCTTTCTGCTCAAGGACGCTCCCGCCGACGACCTGGTTGCCGCCATCCGTACGGTCGCCCGAGGCGATGCCGTCGTTGCCCCGAGTGTGACCCGGCGGCTGCTCGACATGTTCGCCCGTCACGTCCCTTCCGCCGACCAACGTCATGGGTCCGGAGTGCTCGAGTTGCTCACCGAGCGCGAACGGGAGGTTCTCACGCTGGTGGCCCGTGGCCTGTCGAACGCCGAGATCGCCGCCGAACTCGTCGTGTCCGAGACAACCGTCAAGACCCATGTCGGCAACGTCCTGACCAAACTCGGCGTCCGCGACCGGGTACAGGCCGCCGTCTACGCGTACGAAAGCGGCCTGGTTCGGCCCGGGTCGCGATGACGCGGCCTTGTCGATCTCGCGGCAATCCACACCGTCCCACCCTGTGGATTGTCGCGAGATAGGGACGGTCCCTCGTCGAGTCAGCCGGCCAGCCGGTCGACGATCGCGCCGTACGCGCGAGGGAGCCGGCACGCCAACGGCACGATCCTGCTCCGGAGCGCCGGCCGGCGTCCCGCACCGACCAGCGCGCTCGTCAGTAGCCGGTAGTCGCGGGTGATCCGCCGCCACTCCGCTTCGTACCGTGCCGGGTTTCCCGCGGCCACCGCCGCGACAGCGGCGCGGGCCTGGACCAGGCCGAGCCGGATGCCCTCCCCGGTGAGCGCGTCGACGTACCCTGCCGAATCGCCGACCAGTAGCACCCGCCCGGCGACCCGCTTGGTCGCCGCCTGGCGCAGCGGGCCGGCACCACGCAGCATCGAGGCCCGATCGGCGTCGGCCAGCCGGTGCCCGGCGGCGGTGAGCCGCACGACAGCGTCGTAGTCGACGCCCCGGTCTCCCAGGACGGCAACGCCGACCAGATCGTGACCCACCGGCGTGACGTAGACCTCCGCCGACGGCGTCCAGTGAACCTCCACGAACTCGCTCCACGGCGCCACCCTGAAATGCCGCCGAAGTCCGAACCGGCGGGGATTCCGGACCGTCCGGTACAACCCCAGCTCCTGCCGGATCCGCGAGTGCAGGCCGTCGCAGGCGAGCAGCCACCGGGCGCGCAGGCCGGCAGCCGCGACGGCATCGGCATCTTGGAAGATCTCGGCGACCCTCGCCGCCGCGAAGTCGACTCCCAGCTCGCGCGCTCTGGCGGCCAGTGCCCGGTGAAGGGATGTCCGTCGCACGCCCAGCCCTGGCCCGGCGCGGAAGCGATGATCGGCGATCGATCCGTCCGCGACGTACCGGATACCGGCGAACGCAAATCCGTCGACGTGGGCCCCCAGTCGATCGAGCGCGGTGAGTGCGCCCGGCATGAGACCCTCGCCGCAGGCTTTGTCGATCGGTCCGGGCCGTGGCTCGCAGACGATCACCGAGAGGCCGGCCAGCCGGGCCTCGATGGCAGTGGCCAGTCCGACCGGCCCGCCGCCGGCCACAATCACGTCCGCATCAACCATTGCGGTCATCGTAGGTTCCCCCGCTTGGCGATCAGGTGACCAACTCCGAACCCCCGCCGAGGTCACCAGCCCGACACCTCACCTGATCTTCGACGCCACCACCACGGCGAACACGATCAGGTGACCAACTCCGAACCCCCGCCCAGGTCACCAGCCCGACACCTCACCTGATCGTCGACTCACTCGCGGTCAGGTGACCTATCGGCGATCAGGTGACCCGACGGTGGCGAGGGCGCGCTCCTCCACGGGGATTCGCCAGCCCAGCAAAAGGACGGCATTCGCGACGCTGAACACCACCGCGGTCACCCACGCGGTGTGTACCAGCGGCAGGGCGGCCACCTCTACAGTCACGGCCAGGTAGTTGGGGTGCCGCAGCCAGCGGTACGGCCCGCCCGTCACCAGCGGCCGGTCCGGCACCACGATGACGCGGGTGTTCCATTGCGCGCCCAGGGTCGCCACACACCACCACCGCAGCGCCTGGGTCGCCAGCACAACCGCCACCATCGGCCAGCCGAGCCATGGCACGAAGGGTCGGTCGGCTACGACCACCTCTGCAACACAGGACACCAGCAACGCGGCGTGCACGATCGCCATCGCCGGGTAGTGCGAGCGGCCGTACTCGACACCGCCGCGGGCGAAGGCCCAGTCCGCGTGCCGCTTAGAGACAACCAGCTCGGCGATTCGCTCCGCCGCGACCGCGCCCACCAGCGCGACGTATGCGATCACTCGGGCCACCTCAACAGGACGAGTTCGGAACAGAAGCCCGGCCCCATCGCCAGCATCAGGCCGGCCGTGCCGCGCGGCGGCGGGTGGGCCAGCGTCCAGCCCAGGACATGAAGGACCGACGCCGATGACAGGTTACCGACCTTGGCCAGCGACCACCGCGCCGCGCTGAGCTCGCCGTCGGCCAATCCGAGCGCGTTGCCCATCGCGTCGATCACCTTCGGGCCACCCGGATGCGCGACCCACGACCCCATGTCGGTGATCTTCAATTCGTGGTCCTCCAAGAATCTCGTGACGTCTTCGCCGAGGTGTTCCTCGACGACGTCGGCCACACTTGCGGCGAGCACAATGCGAAAGCCGCTGCCGCCGACGTCCCAGCCCATGACCCGTTCGGTGTCCGGGTAGAGCCTGCTGCGCGTGGCCACCACACGGGGTCCCTGCGCGCCGAGCTCTCGAGCGCGCGCGTCGCCCGCCAGGACGACCGCCGACACGCCGTCGCCGAACAGCGCGCTGGCCACCAGATTCGCCACCGAGTCGTCATCGCGCTGAACGGTCAGCGAGCAGGCCTCCGCCGCCAGCAACACCGCCACGCCGTCGGTGTCGCCGGCCAGCATGTCGTGCAGACGAGCCACGCCCGCCGCCCCGGCGACGCAACCGAGCCCGAACACCGGAACCCGCCGCACGTCCGGACGCAGTCCCAAGGCCGCTACCAGCCGCGCGTCGACCGAAGGAGCACCTATACCGGTAACCGACACCGTCATCAGTACGTCCACGTCCGCCGGTTCCAACCCCGCCGCGCTCAACGCGTCCCGCGTGGCCTCGGCACCGCACTCGACGGCGAACCGCAGGTAGGCATCGTTGGCGGCCCCGAATCCGTCGAGCCTGCCGTAGTCGTGCAGCGGCAACACCAGGTGTCGAGTCTCGACACCGCTGGCTACGTGGAACCGCTCCAGCAACTCACGGCGCCGGCCGCGCAGACCGAGCATCTGGACGACCGCTCGCGTGATCTCCGCCTGCTCGTACCGATAAGGCGGCAGTGCTGTGGCCGCGGCGAGGACCTGGGTCACTCTGCCATCGTGACAGACAGCTAGGCTCGGCGGCTGTGGTCAAGCAGATCGATCCTGACTTCCTCGCCCTTCCGATGCGCGCGCTCGCCGAGGTGGCTCTTCAACGGGCGCGAGAGCTAGGCGCCGAACATGCCGACTTCCGCCTGGAGCGAATCCGCAGCCAGGACCTCACGCTCAGGGACGGCCGCCTTGACGGCAGTCATGACGGTGAGGACGTCGGATTCTCGGTTCGCGTCGTCCGGGAAGGGACCTGGGGATTCGCCGCCGCGGTCGACTTGACCACCGACGAGGCCGCCCGCACCGCCGAGCAGGCCATCGAAGTGGCCAAGGTCGCCAGCGCGATGAGCTCCGAGCGGGTCCAACTGGCGCCCGAGCCGGTGCATGACGACGTCACCTGGGTATCCGCGTACGAGATCAACCCGTTCGACGTGCCGGATGCCGAGAAGCTGGCGCTGATGATCGACTACTCCCGCCGGGTACTGGATCGCGACGGCGTCGACCACGTCACGGCCCAGCTCCGCCAGGTGATCGAAGGCAAGTTCTACGCCGACACCGCGGGGACGATGACAACTCAGCAACGCGTACGAATCCACCCCGAGGTCGAGGCGCTGGCCGTCGATGGCGATTCGGGCCGGTTCGAGACGATGCGCACCCTCGCCGCGCCCGCCGGACGCGGGTGGGAGTACGCCACCGGCGCCGACGGCGTCGTCGACTGGGCGTCCGAGCTGGACCGGCTCCCCGAACTGCTCACCGAGAAGCTGGCCGCGCCGAGTGTCGAAGCCGGTGTCTACGACCTGGTCATCGATCCGACCAACCTGTGGCTCACCATTCACGAGTCGATCGGCCATGCCACCGAGCTGGACCGGGCGTTGGGGTACGAGGCCAATTACGCCGGAACCTCGTTCGCGACGATCGACAAGCTCGGCACGTTGCAGTACGGGGCCCCGGTTATGCAGGTCACCGGCGACCGCACCACCCCCCACGGGTTGTCCACGATCGGCTATGACGACGAAGGCGTGCTAGCGCAGCAGTGGGACATCGTCCGCGACGGAGTCCTCGTCGGCTACCAGCTCGACCGGAGGATGGCCGCGATGATGGGTGGCGCGCTCGGCGTCAGCCGGTCGAACGGCTGCGCGTTCGCGGACTCCGCCGGCCACGTTCCCGTCCAGCGGATGGCCAACGTGTCGCTCCAGCCGGCGGCCGGTGGACCAACCACGGACGAGCTGATCAGCCGGGTGGAGCGCGGCATCTACGTGGTCGGCGACAAGTCCTGGTCGATCGACCAGCAGCGGTACAACTTCCAGTTCACCGGCCAGCGGTTCTACCACATCGTCGAGGGCAGGCTCGCCGGACAGCTCAATGACGTGGCCTACCAGTCGACGACGACCGACTTCTGGGGCTCGCTCGAGGCCGTCGGCGGGCCGCAGACGTACGTGCTCGGGGGCGCGTTCAATTGCGGCAAGGCCCAGCCAGGTCAGATTGCACCGGTGTCGCACGGCTGCCCGTCGGCGTTGTTTCGCGGCGTACGGATCCTCAACACCGCCCAGGAGGCAGCTCAGTGACCATGACTCCGCAACAGATCGTCGACCGCTGCCTCGAGCTCACCAAGGCGGACGGCTGCGTCGTACTCGTCGACGAAAGCCACAGCGCTAACTTGCGCTGGGCCAACAACACCCTCACCACCAACGGCATCATGCGCTCCCGCTCGGTCACCGTGATCGCCACCATCGACGGCGGGACCGGAACATCGTCCGGAGTCGTGGCCCGCAGCGCGGTGACTCTCGACACTCTCGAACCGCTGGTCCGCGCCGCCGAGCAAGCCGCCCGCGACAACGGGCCGGCCGACGACGCGCAACCACTCGTCACCGGCGCAGCCGCCGCTGACTGGACAGACGAGCCGGGTGAAACCTCCATGGCCGTGTTCGGCGAGATCGCACCGGGCCTCGGCGACGCGTTCGGCCGCGCCCGGTCCGCAGACCGCGTGCTGTACGGGTACGTCGAGCACGACGTCACGACCACCTACCTCGGATCCTCGTCCGGGCCGCGGCGACGGCATGTGCAGCCAACGGGGCACATCGGAATCACCGGCAAGTCCGGCGACCTGTCCCGCTCGGCGTGGGTCGGGCAGGCGTCCCGCGACATGACCGACGTGGATGTCGCGAACCTCAACGCCGAACTCACTCGCCGGCTCGGATGGGCCCAGCGCCGTCTCGACCTGCCCGCCGGCCGCTACGACACCGTGCTGCCGCCCACCGCCGTGTCGGACCTGATGATCTACGTCTACTGGGTGATGAGCGCCCGCGACGCCCATGACGGCCGGACGGTGTTCTCCAAGGCCGGTGGCGGCACCCGGGTCGGCGAGCGCCTCTCCCGGCATCCCATCACGTTGTGGTCCGATCCCGCGGCGTCCGGCATGCAGTGCGCGCCGTTCGTCGTAGCTCATGCTTCGGGGGCACACCAGAGCGTCTTCGACAACGGGCTGCCCATCTCGCGTACCGAGTGGATCAGCGGCGGCACGCTCAACGCGCTGCAGCAGACCAGGCACTCCACCACGCTGACCGGCCTGGAGATGACACCCGTGGTCGACAACCTGGCCATGTCCGTGGCCGGGGCGACGGGGACCGCCGACGACCTGGTCGCCGGCGTCGAGCGCGGGCTGCTGCTCACCTGCCTCTGGTACATCCGCGAAGTCGACCCGCAGGTGCTGCTGCTGACCGGGCTCACAAGAGATGGGGTGTACCTGGTGGAGAACGGCGAGGTGGTCGGCTCGGTCAACAACTTCCGGTTCAACGAGAGCCCGGTGTCGCTGCTGGACCGGTTCAGCCAGGCAGGGGCGACGTTGCCGGCGTTCAGCCGGGAGTGGGGCGACTACTTCCCGCGCACCGCCATGCCGGCGCTGCGGGTGCCGGATTTCAACATGTCCTCGACATCGCAGGCCGCCTAACTCTCCGACTCGGCGGGGACGGCCTCGGCCGGCTGCACAGGCTGGCCGGTCGAAACCTGCGACCGGCGCTCCCGAACGTATCGGATCAGTTCGACCGCGACGGTGATGCCGATCGCGATCGCAAGCCCGGTCGCAAGGCCGAGCAGCGGCTCGTCTTCGAACGCCTGGCCACCGAGGTAACCGATCGTGGCCGCGTAGGCACCCCACGAAATGGCGGCGATGGCATCGAAGAACGTGAACTTCTTGAGCGGGTACCGGACGGTGCCACAGGTCAACGTCGTCGCGGTCCGACCGAAAGGAACGTAGCGCGCGATCACCAGGATCAGCCCACCGCGCTTGTAGAGCGTGCGCGCCGCCCAGTCGAACGCCTTGCGCGAGCGCGATTCAGCCCCGGCCTTTGCCACCAGTCGCGCACCGCCGTGCCTGCCGATGAAGTACGAGATGTGATCTCCGATGAACGCGCCGGCTGCGCTACTGAGGATGACCAGCATCAGGTTGGGATCGGCGCTGGTGGCGGCGAACACGCCCGCGCTGATCACCAGCGTCTCGCTGGGCACCACCGGGAAGAACGCGTCGATCGCCGCGAACGCCAGCAACGCCAGGTAGATCCACGGCGAGCCCATCGCGCTTTCGGCGGCCTCGACGATTCCGTCGATCACGTGTTCCCCTCTCGGCCATCGCCCTGACCTTCGATCGTAGGCGCCGCCACAGCACCAAACGTCGCACTCGAGGGTGAACATTCCCCGACATCCTCTCGGGGTTCGCCCCGATCCGCGAGGGGTCGATGACGATGCGGCCCGTCACCCCTCGAAGGCCGACGGCTCGGGGCACGTGCACACCAGGTGACGGTCGCCATACGCCCCGTCGATCCGTCGTACTGGCGGCCAGTACTTGTCCTCACGCACCGATGCCACCGGGAACACGGCCGTCTGCCGCGAGTACGGGTGCGACCACTCGGACACCAGCGTGGCCGCGGTGTGCGGTGCGTTGCGCAGCGGGTTGTCCTGCGCCGGCCACTCCCCTGCCGCGACCTTGTCGATCTCGCCTCGGATCGCGATCATGGCGTCGCAGAAGCGGTCGATCTCGGCCAGATCCTCACTCTCGGTCGGCTCTATCATCAGCGTCCCGGCGACCGGGAACGACATGGTCGGGGCGTGGAACCCGTAGTCGATCAGGCGTTTGGCCACGTCCTCGGCCGTGATACCGGTGGCCTTGGTCAGCGGGCGCAGGTCGACGATGGACTCGTGCGCTACGAGCCCGTTCGTTCCCGTGAACAGCACGGGAAAGTGTTCACTCAACCGGGCTGCGACGTAATTGGCCGACAGGACGGCGATCTTGGTGGCCAGTGTCAGGCCCGCCGGACCCATCATCCGGACGTACGCCCACGAGATCGGCAGGATCGACGCCGACCCGAACGGCGCTGCGGAGATCGGGCCGATGCCGGTCGCCGGCCCGGCTTCGGGCAGCAGCGGATGATTCGGCAGGAACGGCGCGAGGTGAGACCGCACGCCAATGGGCCCCACACCGGGCCCGCCGCCGCCGTGCGGGATGCAGAACGTCTTGTGCAGGTTCAGGTGGCTCACGTCCGCGCCGAACTGCCCGGGCTTGGCCACTCCGACCAGCGCGTTGAGGTTGGCCCCGTCGACGTACACCTGCCCGCCGGCCTCGTGCACCAGGCGGCACAGTTCGGTGATGCCCTCTTCGTACACCCCGTGCGTAGATGGATAGGTCACCATGATCGCCGCGAGGCGGTGCCGGTGTTCGGCGATCTTCGCCCGAAGGTCGTCCAGGTCGACCGTCCCGTCGTCGGCCGCCGCCACCACGACGACGCGCATGCCGGCCATGACAGCGGACGCGGCGTTGGTACCGTGCGCGCTCGACGGGATCAGGCATACCTCACGCTGATCGTCACCGTTCGAGCGGTGGAAGGCCCGGATCGTGAGCAACCCGGCGAGCTCACCCTGCGAACCCGCGTTCGGCTGGATGGACACCGCGTCGTACCCCGTGATCGCCGCGAGCCAGGCCTCGAGTTGCCGGATCAGTTCCAGATAGCCCTGCGCCTGCTCGATCGGAGCGAACGGATGGATACCGGAGAATCCGGGCCAGGTGATCGGTTCCATCTCGGTGGTGGCGTTCAGCTTCATCGTGCAGGAACCGAGCGGGATCATGCCCCTGTCCAGCGCGTAATCCTGGTCCGAGAGCCGGCGCAGGTATCGCAGCATGGACGTCTCCGAGCGGTGAACCGCGAAGACCGGGTGAGTGAGAAACTCCGTTGTGCGGCGCAGATCAGCCGGAACGGCGGACTCGGTTCGGGCCTCCACCCCGGAGGCACCTAAGGCCTTCCACACCAGTTCAAGATGTGCCGAGGTGGTCACCTCGTCGCAGGCGATCCGAACGTGATCGGCATCGGCCAGCCCGAGGTTGACCCCGAGCGAGGCGGCCGCGGCGACCACCGCCTCTGCCCGGCCGGGAACACGTGCAAGGACGGTGTCGAAGTACGTGTCGTGGACAACCTGGACACCACCGGCCCGAAGGCCGGCGGCAAGGGTCGTCGCATGCCCGTGCACCCGGCGCGCGATGTCGCGCAGCCCGTCCGGGCCATGCCACACCGCATACATCGAGGCGACCACGGCAAGCAGCACCTGCGCGGTACAGATGTTGGACGTCGCCCGCTCGCGGCGGATGTGCTGCTCACGCGTTTGCAGCGCCAACCGGTAAGCAGGCGCGCCGTCGGCGTCGACCGAAACACCCACGAGCCGACCGGGCAGTCCACGCTCCAGCCCGGCCCGGACCGCGATGAACCCGGCGTGCGGGCCGCCGTAACCGAGCGGTACGCCGAAGCGCTGCGACGAACCGACCGCGATGTCCGCACCCTGCTCCCCCGGCGGGACCAGCAGGGTCAGGGCGAGCAGGTCCGCCGCGACGCTGACCAGCGCCGACCGTTCGTGCGCTGCGTCGATCAGCGGCCGCAGGTCCCGCACTCGTCCCGACGCGCCGGGATACTGCAGCACCAGGCCGAACAAGTCGTCGTCGGGCAGCCCGGCGTCCAGGTCGGCCACCGCCACCTCGATGCCGAGCGGCTCTGCTCGCGTCTGGATCACCGCGATGGTCTGCGGCAGGCAGTCCGCGTCGACGACGAGCCGGTTGCTCGTCGTGCGGGTCGACCGCCGCATCAGCGTCATCGCCTCGGCCGCGGCCGTCGCCTCGTCCAGCAGGCTGGCGTTGGCGGTCGGCAGGCCGGTGAGGTCGGCCACCATGGTCTGGAAGTTCAACAGCGCCTCGAGCCGGCCTTGCGAGATCTCCGGCTGGTACGGCGTGTACGCGGTGTACCAGGCAGGGCTCTCCAGGACGCGGCGCACTACGACCGGCGGCGTGACCGTGTCGTAGTAGCCCAGACCGATCATCTGGACAAGCCGCTGGTTCCGCCGGGCCAGGCCGCGGAGTTCCTCCAGAGTCTCCTGCTCGGTCGCCGCGGCGGGCAGGTCCAATTCGCCGGCCTGGCGGATACCGGGGGGTACGGCGGCGTCGATTAGGGCGTCCAGGCTCGGGAAGCCCACGCGCTCCAGCATTCGGGCTATCTCGCCGTCGCGCGGGCCGATGTGGCGGGCAGCGAAGGGGGCGGACGTACTGATCTCGGATAGCGCTTGGGACATCGGCATAGCTCCTATTGGGCTGTGGTGTCCCCCTCTGTCGAGCCAACTGATGCCCTCCAGAGTTGCCTCGCCCGACCAGTCCTTCGTGCCTGAGAGGTTGACGGGGTGTTGCCCCTTCGGCGCCCCGGGTTGCTGAGGGGTCTCTCCCGGCCGGGTTCGACGGCTCGACAGTTAGAGTAACGCGGCTCGGCCGGCTGGGCGAACGGCGATTCGGTGGGCTGCCCACCAGGTGTCTCGGCGCCGTACCACCCGCGTGCGCATGGTACGGCAGGGTGGCGCATGCTGAACGTGATCAACCGGCCGGATCGTCAGACGCCGGCCACGCGGCTGCGGCGGCGGGCCGCGAGCTCGTCGCCCGGGTGCGGGGTGGCGTCCTCGCCCGGACGCTCGGCCGGCAGCTCGATGAGAGTGGCCTCGACCTCTCGCCAGACCCGCCCCACGGCGATGCCGAACACACCCTGACCGCCTTGCACCAGGTCGACCACCTCGTCGGCCGAGGTGCACTCGTAGACGCTGGCTCCGTCGCTCATGAGAGTGATGCCGGCCAAGTCCTCGACACCGCGTTCACGCAAGTGCTGCACTGCCTGACGGATCTGCTGCAACGAGACTCCGGTGTCGAGCAGCCGCTTGACGATCTTCAGAACGAGGACGTCCCGGAACGAGTACAACCGCTGGCTGCCGGACCCGTGAGCCGGTCGGATCGACGGCTCGACCAATCCCGTCCTGGCCCAGTAGTCAAGCTGCCGGTAGGTGATTCCGGCCGCGGCGCACGCGGTCGGGCCGCGATAACCGACGTCCTCCGGGACCGGCCCGACCATGCCCTCGAACAGCAGCCCTTGTCGGCTGGCTTCGGCCGCGGCGTCGCGATCAGCGCCCCCTGCCGGGCCAGCGCCGCGTGTGCTGTCTCCGCTCACGCCGATCCCTCCGTGAAATTGACTCGACCACTCGTGACGCTAGGGCGCGGACGGCACCCGGTCAATCCAACACGCGGGACGAGTCTCAACCCAAACTTCAGACTGTTCCGTTCGATCACGTTCAGCAGGCCGGCCCACGTACCTACAGGCACGCGAGCATGTAGGTACGTCGGGCCGCCTGCTGAACGTGATCGAACGGAATCAGCGTTCGCTGCCGAAGTCTTCGGGAGACACGTGGTCGAGGAACTCGCGGAACCGCTCCACCTCGTCCTCGCGATCGACATCGTTGCCCTCCGTGATCAGGATGCCGACCTCGTCGAGCAGCGGTTCGGCGGCGAAGATCGGGGTTCCGGTCCGCAGCGCGATCGCGATCGAGTCGGACGGGCGGGAGCTGACCCGCACGCCGCCGCTGAATACGAGTTCGGCGTAGTAGGTGCTATCGCGCATCTCGGTGATGAGTACCTGCTCCAGCCGGGCGCCCAGCGCGTCGAGCACGTCCTTGAACAAGTCGTGGGTGAGCGGGCGCGGTGGCGTCATGCCCTGCTGGGCGAACGCGATGGCAGTCGCTTCGACTGCTCCGATCCAGATGGGAAGATAGCGCTCGCCGTCGCTCTCACGAAGAAGAACGATCGGCTGGTTCGATGGCATTTCCACCCGGACACCGACCACGTCGAGCTCTCTCACGGCATCCACGTTACTCCGTGTTCTGCGCGCACACATTAGGGCGGCGCCGAGGTTGGTCGTTCGTCGGCTTAGCGGCCACCCAGCTGACGCACTCGGGATTCGACGAGGCTGGCGTGGAGGCGGCCGGTGAGCCGGCCCACCTCGCGGGCCACCTCGTTGGCCCGCCCCCGCGCCTCGGCACTGCGCTGGCGCAGCATGGGGGCGACGACCTGTTCGACGAGCCCGGCCTCGCGCTCGGCCGCGCTCAAGATGGTGCGAAGGTGGCGCGGCCCGATCCCGTATTCGGCCAGCTCACCGGCCGTTCGAGCAATGAGCAGGCCGTCAGCGTCGAAGGCTCCCCCGCGCGCGACGACCAGCCCGTACGACTCCAACTCCGCGAGCAGCTCGGGTGTGATTCCGGCGGCCTCGACCAGGGAGGTCCGGTTGAGCCGCACTTCTCGCGGATCGGCCGCCACGGCGGCGACCACATGCGGCACGCCCGGCCGGTGACCCCTGTCGGGGGCCTCATTCGCTTCCGATCCGAGCTCGACACCTCGGTCCAGCTGCTCGAGCTGCTCCTTGATCACTCGCAGCGGCAGATAGTGGTCGCGCTGGACGGTGAGAACGTACCTCAGCCGAGCCAGATCGTCGTGGCTGAACCGCCGGTAACCAGAGGGTGCCCGCTCGGGCTCCACCAGGCCTTCGGACTCCAGGAATCGGATCTTCGAAATCGTGACGTCGGGAAAATCGGCGCGAAGTTGCGCCAGCACCTCCCCGATGCTCATAGTCCGGCGCGCCGGAAGCGCGCTCACCGCACGCCGCCTCCGAACCCGTGCTGACTCGCGTAGTAGACCAACCGGTACTTGCCGACCTGCACCTCGTCGCCGCCTTTGAGCAGCACCTCGTCGATCCGGTCGCGATTCACGTACGTGCCGTTCAGACTTCCCACGTCCGTGACCACGAAGCCCTCCGGCGTGCGCCGGAATTCAGCGTGCCGCCGCGACACCGTGACATCGTCCAGGAAGATGTCCGAGTCCGGATGACGTCCGGCCTTGACCACGTCGGTGTCGAGCAGGAAGCGGCTGCCGGCGTTCGGGCCGCGCAGGACCGCCAGCAACGCACTACCGGCGGGCAAGGCATCGACCGCAGCCTGGTCCGCGGGCCCGAGGTCACCGACCTCGTCCCGCTCGACGTCCTCGCGCTGCAGCGCCATCGTGCTAGTGACCTCAGCGGCCGGCTCGGCAGCGGGTGCGGTCACCAGACGCGAGCCGCACTGGGAGCAGAACTTCGCGTCTGCGGGATTCTCGTGACCGCACTGGGTACAGAACGGCATCGGCAGCGTCCTCCCGCCGCGAGCAGCCTCGCGGATCGACAACAGTGGTGCCGTTCCAAGGATGTCAGTTCTCACCCTCGACCGGTACCTGAGGTTGATGGTTGGTGGCAACCTAGATGGGCTCGGCCCGCCGGGTCAACCGACGCCGGGCACCGCTAGGCCGAGATCTGCTCCTGGTAGTCAGCGGCGGACAGCAGGCCGGTCTCCGCGTCCAGGTCGGTCGCGGCGATGTCGACGAGCCAGCCGTTACCGTACGGGTCCGAGTTCACCAGCTCCGGGCGGCTCGACAACTCCTCGTTGACGGCTGTCACCGTGCCGCTCACCGGTGCGTAAAGGTCACTGACGCTCTTCGTCGACTCCAGCTCACCGCACGGCTCCCCGGCCACGACGTCCTCGCCGACCTGGGGCAGCTTGACGTACACGATGTCACCGAGCTGATCCTGCGCGTAGTGCGTGATGCCGACCCGTACCGTCCCCGGAGTCTCACCCGGATCCCGGACCCACTCATGCTCCGATGTGTACTTCAGATCTTCCGGATACACCTGTTCCGCCCTTTCTCCACAGCCGGTCAGTTGTCGTCGGGGGCCGGCCGGGCGTACTCGGGCCGTTCCGGCTCCCGCACCGCGTCGACAAGCAGGTCCTCGTGCTCCTCGACCAAAGACTCATCCTGGATCTCCTCGCTGCCGCCGAGGAACAGTACGCTCGCATTTAGCGCCGACGGGTCGCCGACGACGGTGAGGACGTACGGCCGCGTGATCGGCACACCGTCGACCGTCAGCACGCCGTCCGGGTCAAGGAAGTACGAGTCCACCCCGATGCGGACCACGTTGTCGTTGCCCCCTTCGAGCTGGATCGCCTCGGCTCCGGCCACTCGAAGCTCCTGCACTATCCCCATGACGTGGCGGGCCTGGACGCGCTCTGAAGGGTCGGCGATCGTCACCACGACACCCGGTCCGCTCGCCGGCGCCGTTCCGGCCAGGATCGCCAGTTGCCGGGCGCGGGTGGCGGTCTGCTCGAGCGCCGCCTCCTCCGTCTGTGCGCCGCTCTGCAGCTCGCGCCGGGCCGCCTGAAGCTCAGCGACCTCGTCTTCGAGCCGGCTGTTGCGCTGGTTGAGGTCGCTGAGTATCTGCACCAGCTCCGACCGGCGGGCCTGCGCCAACTGGTCGCTCTCGTCCGCGCGTACCTGCACGACGGCCCCGAAGCCAAGCGCGGCGATCAGCCCGGCGACCACCACCTGACCTCCGTCGGGCCGGGCCGTGAACGCCTTCCACAGCCGCCGCGGTCCGCTGCGCGGGCTGGACGGGACGAACTTGCCGTGGGCGTGATCAGGCATGGAACAAGTGCCGCCGGATGTTGGCGACGTTGGTGAAGATACGGATACCGAGGACGACGATCACCGCGGTGGACAACTGCGCGCCGACACCGAGCTGGTCGCCCAGAAAGACGATGAACGCCGCGATCAGCACGTTGGAGATGAACGAGATGACGAAGACCTTGTCGTCGAACACGCCGTCCATGACCGCCCGCACTCCGCCGAATACGGCGTCGAGGGCGGCGACAACGGCGATCGGCAGATACGGCTGGAGGGTCAGCGGCACCTGGACGTCCAGCATCAGGCCGGCGGCGATGCCGAGTAGCAGGCCGATGGCCGGGATCACGAGCGCCTCCTCGCTTCGGTGCTGGTCGTGGGGGACTCTGCCACTTGAAGGTTCGCGGCACCCCGAGGCAGCCTAAGGGACTCGCGGTTCTCGATGGTGAACTGGATCCCGCACGTCTGGAATATCTGTTGAAGGTACTTTCCGCCCGGCCCGTCCAAGAACTCGCCGGCCAGCCGTTGCGGATCACCTATCGCGCTGATCACGTACGGCGGCGCGATGGGCCTGATGTTGACCAGGATCACGTCGTTGACCGACCGCATCGCGGTGAGCGGCGTGACCCGCTCGTCGTTGATGCTCACGGCCTCCGCTCCGACTGCCCACAACCCGTTGAGCACCTGCTGAAGGTCATAGTCGAGTACGACCTGCAGGCTGGGGTCGCATTCGTCCAACTCTCCTCCGGGGGCCGGGTTGTTCACTGTGACGACGATCCCGGGGCCGGTGACGGGGGCCGTGCCGACCACGGCCTGGGCGGCGGTCATCAATTGGCGCAGCTCCTCGCCCTGGACGGTGTTCTGACCGGCGCGCGTTTCGATCTCGAGGATGTCGTCCTCCAGTTCGGAAACCTCGCCCTCCAGCGCCGTGCTGCGGTCACTGGCCTGTTCGACCTGCTCGAGCAACGAGGTCTTCTCGGCCGATACCACACCGGCATCTCGCTGCACGTGCATGGCCGCGGTCGTGAACAACAAGCCGATCAACAGGAGCCCGACCATGATCGCGGGCGACTTGGCCGGCAGGGATCCCGACGAGGCCGGTTTGCCCTCGGCTTCGCGGCGGGCGGCCGCCTCGGCGTATCCCTCGTCGATGGAATGCTGGAACAGATCGTTGAGCAGCGACATGGAGGCGTCGGGCCGAGCCTTGCGCTCAGTGCGCGGTGCTTGCCCCACAGCCACAGGGCACATGGTCCCACGGCACACCGGTCGCCTCATCCGGTGGTCCCAGGCTGGCGGAGTTTGTTACCCGCCCGTTACGACGCGGCCTTGAGCAGCCGGCGGACCTGCATCGCATAGAGAATTCCGGCCCACCAGTACAGCACGAGGCCCCAGATGCCGAACGCCCAGCCGAACACCCTGGCCAGCAGGGCGATGGTCGAATCGCCGTCGCCGAGCAGCAGCAGCGGCAGCGCGTACAGCAGGCAGAACGTCGCGGCCTTGCCGAGGAAGTGGACCGGCAGCGCGCTGAGGCCGCGCCGACGCAGTGCCGGGACGAGCAACAGCAGGAAGACGTCGCGGGCTACCAGCGAGGCGGCGAACCAAAGCGGGATGATCTCGCGCAAGGTCAGGGCGACGATCGTGGACAGGATGTACAGTCGGTCGGCGAGCGGGTCCAGCAGCTGACCCAGCCGACTGACCTGGTGCCATCGCCTGGCCAGCTTGCCGTCGAGGTAGTCCGTGACACCCGATACGGCCAGTACCACGACGGCCCAGCCGTCGGCCTCGCGTACCAACACCAGCCAGAGGAACAACGGGACACCCAGCAGCCGGACCACCGACAGCACGTTCGGGACCGTCAGGATCCGATCGGTTTGCACCCTGGACTCCTGAACGTCCAACCGGCACCTCCCATACGCGGCCGGCCAATGGGTCGCGCCGACGCCTGAGGCCGACCCTAGCCGACGGGTAAGTCCGTGCGGCCCGGGTATGCCGGAGTTGGCGGTTTGGGAAGGATCAGGGGGCTTCGAACGTTGGTACCAATGTGACGTCCGCACAGCACGGTTCCAACCGCGAGCGTGACGACGTCGACCTGGTCGGCCAGTACCTCGGCCAGATCGGCGCCACGCCGCTGTTGACCGCTGCCCAGGAGGTCGAGCTGTCCAAGCGCATCGAAGCCGGGCTGTACGCCGCCGAGTTGCTGCGCGCCGCCGACGCCGAGGGCGCCGAACCCGACCAGCCGCGCAGAGACCTCCAGGCACTCGTACGCGACGGCGAACTGGCCAAGGACCACATGATCCGGGCCAATCTGCGGCTCGTGGTGTCGGTGGCCCGCAGGTACTACCGGCACGCCGGGTTGTCCTTTCTCGATGTCATTCAGGACGGCAATCTGGGCCTGATAAGAGCTGTCGAGAAGTTCGACTATGCCAAAGGCTTCAAGTTCTCGACCTACGCGACGTGGTGGATTCGCCAGGCCATCGAACGCGGCCGCGCCGACCGCAGCCGTGCCGTCCGCCTGCCGGTTCACGTGGTCGAGAAGCTCAACCGGCTCAACCGGATCGAACGCAACCTGGCTACCGAGCTCGGACGCGACCCGACCAACGAGGAAGTCGCGGCCGAGGCAGAAATGTCCGTCGATCAGATCGAGGAACTTCGCGAGCTCACCCGCTCTGCGGTCAGCCTGGACACCCCGATCGGCGAGGACGGCGAGACACGTATCGGCGACCTCATCGAGGACGTCGACGTTCTGCAGCCCGCTGAGGTCGCCGAGTATCACGAGCTGACCGACGGGCTCCGATCGCTCGTGGCCTCGCTGCCGCCGCGGCAAGCGGCCATCATCAGCCTGCGGTTCGGGCTCGACGACGGCAGGACGCACACTCTCGCCGAGGTGGCCGAACGCGTGGGGCTCACCCGCGAGCGGGTCCGGCAGTTGGAGAAGCACGCGCTGGCCGAGCTCCGCAACCCCAAGCGCCACGCCAACCTACTCCCGTGGGCCAGCTGACCGTCCGTAGCGCCCGCCGGCAGCTAATCTCCCCGTCATATCCGGCTGCGCCCAGCGGAGGTGGCGGTTGAGCAGGACTCTGGCGATGGTCGTCGCTCATCCCGACGACGACACCTTCGGCGTGGCCGGTACGGTGGCGTTGCACGCCGACGACCCGCGGTTCCGGTTCGTTCTGATCCATGCCACAGACGGCGAAGCCGGCCAGATCCACCCGGCCAGCGGTGCCACCCGGGAGAACCTCGGCGCCGTGCGCCGCGAGGAGGATCGCCAGGGCTGGCGGACGTTGGGTCGTGAACCGGACCGACACGAGTGGCTGGGATTCCCTGACGGCGGGCTGACCGAGGTGCCCTATGAAACCCTCCTCACCCGAGTGGCGGCCATTCTCGGAGAGGAACGTCCGGACGTCGTCCTCACCTTCGGCCCCGACGGCATCACCGGACATCCCGACCACATCACCATCAGCCGTGTCGCCACGGACGCGTTCCACCGGTTTCTCGGCGACGGCGGTCCGGGGTTCAGGCGGCTGCTCTACGGAGCCATCCGCGAATCGATCGTTCAGCGCTGGAACGAGCGGCGGGTCGCGCAAGGCCTGGAACCGTGGGATCCGACGAAGGTCTACCACCTGCGGGGCGTGCCCGACGATCAGTTCGACATCCTCGTCGACACCAGTTCGGTCGCGCCCAGAGTCCGTGCCGCCCTGCTCGAGCACCAGACCCAGTGGGACGACGTGAACGACGTCTCGCTGACGCCGGACGAGCACCTCAAGGCGGTCAGTACCGAAGCCGCGATCATCGCCTGGCCGAAGGAACGTCCCGGCAAGATCCTCACCGACCTCTTCGAGGGTCTGTGATCCTCCGAAGTAACGGAAGGGTTACATACCGGCCGGTCGGTATTGACCTGCTGCCGTTCGGCGGCTGAGATGCGCTCATGGACCTGCCGGCCTCGGCGAGCTGAGCGACGACGATGGGCACCGACGCAGCCATATCGCGGAAAGGACGTCCTCCGAATCCGCAACTGCGGGCCCGCATCATCGGCGCGGCCCTGGAACTGTTCGCCGAGCAGGGTTACGACGCGACATCGGTGAACCAGGTCGTCGTGCGGGCCGGAGTGACCAAAGGTGCGCTGTACCACTACTTCGCGGCCAAGGAGGATCTTCTCTACGAGATATACCGGGGCCTGCTCGATCAGCAGCTCGCCGACCTGGACCGCATCACCGCCGAGGAACCGGATCCGTCCCGCGCGCTCCGGGCCGTCATCCACGACCTGGTGGTGACGACGATCAGGCACCGCCGGGAAGTCGCCGTGTTCGGCCGCGAGAGCACCCGCCTATCCCCCGAGCGGTGGCAGGTCCTGCAGCGGGATTGGCGGCGGTACCAGGACGTGGTTCGCACGCTTATCCGCGAGGTCCAGCGCCGTGGCCTGTTCAGCGCCGCGGCGAGTCCCGAAGTGGCGTCCTGGATGATCTTCGGGTTCACGACCAGCTTGCCGAACTGGTACCGCCCGGACGGCCCCAAGGGACCGTCCGACATCGCCGAAGAGGCCGGTGAGTTCGTTCTCGCCGCCGTCGGGACGACCCACATCGAAGGGATGCGTACGCCATGACCCGCCTTGCAGACAAAGTCGCTCTGGTGACCGGATCCGCCCGCGGGATCGGTGCGGCGACCGCCCGGCGGCTGGCCTCGGACGGCGCGGCCGTAGCCGTGATCGATCTGCGGGAGCCGGACACCGAGGAGACGGTGACGGCCATCCGGGACGCCGGCGGTTCGGCCATCGGCATCGGGTGCGACGTCGCCGACGCCGACCAGGTCGAAGCCGCCGTCGCCAGGACCGTGGCCGAACTCGGCCGGCTGGACATCCTGGTCAACAATGCCGGTGTCATTCGTGACAACCTGCTGTTCAAGATGACCGAGGACGACTGGGACACGGTCATGAACGTCCACCTCCGCGGCGCGTTCCTGTGCTGTCGCGAAGCCCAGAAGCACTTCGTAGCCCAGCAGTCCGGCAAGATCGTCAACCTGAGCTCGCGGTCCGCTCTCGGCAACCGTGGCCAGGCGAACTACTCCGCCGCCAAGGCTGGGATCCAGGGTTTCACCCGGACTCTGGCCATCGAGCTCGGCCCGTTCGGCATCAATGTCAACGCCGTCGCCCCCGGATTCATCGCCACCGCCATGACCGATGCCACCGCCCGTAGGATCGGCGTCGAGCCGGAGAAGCTCCGCGAGGCCGCTGCCGCCGCCGTGCCGCTGCGGCGCGTCGGACTGCCGGCGGACGTCGCCGGCGTCGTTGCATTCCTGGTGAGCGACGACGCCGCCTACGTGACCGGTCAGACCATCTACGTCGACGGCGGTCCCGGCTGAGAACCGGACCGGCCGGTCCAGGCGGTGTCATCCGGCCCGGACCTGGCATCCCGAGGAAGGAGACCGCAATGGGGTTCGCGTCGCTCGACGATCTTCGTGCCGCAGTCGGGACCGAAGTCGGGCACGGCCGATGGCTGGAAGTCTCGCAGGAGCGGATCGACAAGTTCGCCGACGCCACCAGTGACCATCAGTGGATCCACGTCGATCCCGAACGGGCGGCGTCGGGGCCGTTCGGCGGCACCGTGGCCCATGGCTACCTGACCCTTTCACTGGTTCCTGCGCTCACGGCGGGCATCACTGCAGTCGACGGGGCCTCGATGGGCGTCAACTACGGGCTCAACAAGGTGCGGTTCCCGGCGCCGCTGCCCGCCGGCTCGCGGGTGCGGGCGAGCGTCGAGTTGCTGTCAGTGGACGACGTGCCCGGTGGCGTCCAGCTGGTTTCTCGGGTCACCGTTGAGCGCGAAGGCGGCGAGAAGCCGGTCTGTGTGGCCGAGACGGTCTCGCGGCTCTATCTCTGAAAACGATCAGGTGAGGTAGGGACGCGGCGTGAACCCCTGTTGGTCACCTGATCGTCTGTCCATCGACCGAATGTGAGGGCACCCCGATGAAGGCCTGGCGCGTCACCCGCAACGGCGAGCCGCGAGAGGTCATGGTGCTGGTCGAGGTCCCAGAGCCCGAACCGGCCGAGGAGCAACTGCTCGTTCGGGTGCGCGCAGCTGCGCTCAATTTCCCTGACGTCCTGATGTGCCGGGGCCAATACCAGATCCGCCCTCCACTGCCGTTCACCCCCGGTATCGAACTGTGCGGTGAGGTGGTGGCCGGCGACGCGGGCTCGGAGTTCTCGCCGGGCGAGCGCATCATCGGGACGCCCGCGCTTCCCCATGGCGCGCTGGGCGAGTTCGCCATCGTGCCAGCGGCCGACGCGCATGCCGCGCCGCCCGAACTCGACGACGCGGCGGCAGCGGCCATGCACATCGCGTACCAGACCGCCTGGTTCGGCCTGCACCGCCGCGCGGGACTGCGATCGGGCGAGACCCTGCTGGTCAACGCGGCGGCAGGTGGCGTGGGTAGCGCGGCCGTCCAACTCGGCCGTGCGGCCGGCGCCCGGGTCGTCGCGGTCGTCGGCGGGCCGCGAAAGGCGGCGGTCGCCACGGGTCTCGGCGCGGATGTGGTGATCGACCGTTCGCGGCAAGACGTTATCCCGGCGATCAAGCAGGCCACCGGTGGGCGCGGCGCCGACGTCGTGTTCGACCCCGTGGGTGGCGATGCGTTCGACGCGGCGACCCGCTGCGTCGCCTTCGAGGGGCGCATCGTGGTGGTGGGATTCGCGTCCGGCACGATCCCTGCCCCGCCGCTGTCTCACGCCCTGGTGAAGAACTACTCGCTGCTGGGTCTGCACTGGGGCCTGTACCGCCAGTACGACCCGGCCGCCGTTGCTGAAGCCCACCGCACACTCACCGACCTCGCGGCGCACGGAACCGTCGCACCACTGGTCGGCGAGCGGTTGACGTTGGACGACGCGGCCGACGGGCTGACTCGCCTCGCGGCCGGTGATTCGGTCGGCAGACTTGTGGTGACGTTGTGCTGACGTCCGACCCGCCGGGCCTCGACCTGAGCCGGCTGCGCGCGTACCTGGACGCAGCGTGCCCCGGCCTGATCGACGGCCCGCTGTCGGCCGGCCTCATCGAAGGCGGACGGTCCAACCTGACCTACGAGGTGCGGGACAGCACCGGATCCTGGGTGCTCCGGCGCCCGCCCCTCGGACACGTGTTGCCAACCGCGCACAACATGGCGCGCGAGTTCCGGGCCATCGGCGCGCTCGTGCCCACGCCCGTACCGGTTCCCGAGCCGATCACCCTGTGTGAAGACGAGTCGGTGCTCGGCGCGCCGTTCTACCTGATGGAGCGGATCGACGGCACGGTGTACCGGACGGCCCGCCAATCGGCCGAACTGACCCCTCCGCAGGCCGCCGCGCTCGCCGGCTCGATGATGCGGGTACTCGCCGACCTGCATGCGATCGACCCCGCCGCCGTCCGGCTGGCCGATTTCGGCCGTCCTGACGGGTTCCTGCACCGCCAGTTGCGGCGCTGGCACGCCCAACTCGACGCCTCGCGCAGCCGGCCGATCGCGGACATCGACGAGTTGCACGCGGAGTTGAGCGAACAGGTCCCCGCGTCGCCACCGCCGGCCGTCATCCACGGCGACTATCGGCTCGACAACCTGATCGTCTCATCCGACCTGGAGATCGCCGCCGTCGTGGACTGGGAGATGACGACAATCGGTGATCCGCTGACCGACCTTGGCGTCCTCGTCGTGTACTGGGACGGGCTGTCCGCCTTGCCCGGATCGGTGTCGGAGGCGGTCGGGCCGTCGTCCCCGTTCCCGCGCGCGGCAGCACTGATCGAGACATACGCCCGGCACCGGGACGTCGACCTGTCCACGCTGCCGTGGTACGTCGCATTCGGGTATTTCAAGCTCGCCGTCATCACCGAGGGCATCCACTTTCGATACGTCCACGGACAAACGGTCGGAACCGGATTCGAGAGCATCGGCCAATACACCCCGACGCTCGCCCGGCTCGGCCGTTCCACACTTCGGGAGGCATGATGGACTTCGAGTTCGATCCCCCCACCCAGGAGCTTCGCGAGCGTCTGCTCGAGTTCATGGACGAACGCGTCTACCCGGCGGAGCCGGTGCACGCCGAACAGCTGGCGGCCGCCGAGCCGTTCACCCAGCCACCCGTCGTCGACGAGCTGAAGGCGGAGGCGCGCCGCCGCGGGCTGTGGAACCTGTTCCTTCCACATGACGAGTTCGGCGCCGGGCTGACGAACCTGCAGTACGCGCCGCTTGCCGAGATCTCCGGCCGCAGCCCGCACATCGCCCCGGAAGCGATGAACTGCTCAGCCCCGGATACCGGCAACATGGAAGTGCTCGCCATGTTCGGCACGCCCGAGCAGCAGGACGAGTGGCTGCGCCCGCTGCTGGCCGGTGAGATCCGCTCAGCGTTCGCCATGACCGAACCGGAGGTCGCCTCGTCCGACGCCACCAACATCGCCACCCGGATCGAGCGCGATGGCGACCAGTACGTCATCAACGGCCGCAAATGGTGGTGCTCCGGCGCGATGAACCCCCGAGCGAGGGTATTCATCGTCATGGGCAAGACCGATCCAGCTGCCGACCGGCACCGGCGGCAGAGCATGGTGCTGGTACCGCGGAACGCCCCGGGTGTCATGATTCGCCGGAATCTGCCGGTCTTCGGTTACGACGACCGGTCCCATGGCGGCCACGCGGAGGTCGACTTCGTCGATGTCCGGGTACCCGTCAGCAATCTCATCGCTGCCGAAGGTGACGGGTTCCTCATCGCCCAGGCCCGGCTGGGTCCCGGGCGGATCCACCACTGCATGCGGCTGATCGGCATGGCCGAGCGTGCGTTCGAGCTGATGTGCCGCCGGGCGAACGAGCGCCGACCGTTCGGCCGGCCCCTCGCCGAGCAGGGGGTGATCCGCGAGTGGGTGGCCGAGGCGCGGATCCGGATCGAGCAGGCGCGGTTGCTGGTTCTCAAGACGGCATGGCTGATGGACACCTACGGGAACAAGGAGGCCGCGACCGAGATCCAAGCCATCAAGATCGCCGTACCGTCGGCGGTGGAATGGGTTATCGACAAGGCGATCCAGGTACACGGTGGCGCGGGCGTGAGCCCGGACTTCCCGCTCGCCGAACTCTGGACCGCTCCGCGGGTCATCAGGATCGCCGACGGCCCGGACGAGGTGCACAAGATGTCACTGGGCAAACGAGAGCTGCGCCGGTTCACCCCTTCGCAGCGCATCACCGATATGAGAGAAAGAGCTGATCATGCCTGAAGCAGTCATCGTCTCGACGGCCCGCTCCCCCATCGGGCGGGCGGCCAAGGGATCGTTGGTCGATATGCGACCGGATGACCTGACCGCGCACATCGTCCGGTCCGCGCTGGACAAGGTGCCGCAACTCGACCCGGTCGACATCGACGATCTGGTCGTCGGCTGCGGACTTCCCGGTGGTGAGCAGGGTTTCAACATTGCCCGCGTGGTCGCCGTGATGCTCGGCTATGACCACCTGCCCGGCTGCACGGTCGCGCGGTACTGCGCGTCGAGCCTGCAGAGCACCAGGATGGCCTTTCACGCCATCAAAGCCGGAGAGGGCGACGTGTTCGTGTCCGCGGGCGTCGAGACGGTGTCGCGGTACGTCAAGGGCAACTCGGACTCGTGGCCGGAGACCATGAACCCGGCCTTCGACGATGCTCGGGCGCGTACCGCTGCGGCAACAGAGGGTGGCGCCGAGGCCTGGCACGATCCCCGCGAGGACGGCGACCTGCCCGATGTCTACATCGCGATGGGCCAGACGGCCGAGAACCTCGCCCTGGCGAAGGGGATCACGCGCGAGGAGATGGACGAGTTCGGGGTGCGGTCGCAGAATCTCGCGGAGAAGGCGATCGCGGACGGGTTCTGGGCTCGGGAGATCGTGCCCGTCACACTGCCGGACGGTCGGGTGGTCGAGGCGGACGACGGCCCACGGCCGGGCACCACCTTGGAGAAGGTGGCCACGCTGGCGCCGGTGTTTCGGCCCGACGGCAGGGTGACGGCCGGCAACTGCTGCCCGCTGAACGACGGCGCGGCGGCCGTGGTGATCATGTCCGAAAGCAAGGCGCGAGAGCTGGGAATAGCGCCGCTGGCGCGCATCGTCTCGACTGGCGTTTCGGCCCTCTCGCCGGAGATCATGGGACTCGGGCCGGTCGAGGCGTCGACCCGGGCCCTGGCCCTGGCCGGGCTGACCATCGAGGACATCGATCTAGTCGAGATCAACGAGGCGTTCGCGGCGCAGGTCATCCCGTCATACCGCGACCTCGGCATCGATTTGGACAAGCTGAACGTCAATGGCGGCGCCATCGCCGTCGGCCATCCGTACGGAATGACCGGCGCCCGGATCACCACCACACTGATCAACTCACTTCAGTTCCATGACAAGGAGCTGGGCCTCGAGACCATGTGCGTCGGCGGCGGCCAGGGCATGGCCATGGTGATCGAGAGGCTCAGCTGATGGCGGGACGACTGGACGGCAAGGTGGCGATCGTCACCGGCGGTAGCAGGGGTATCGGGCTGGCAGTGGTCAAGCGGCTGCTCTCCGAGGGTGCGCGGGTGTGTGTCACGGCGCGCAAACCCGAAGGGCTGTCCGACGCGGTGGATTCGCTCGGCGACGACGACCGCGTGCTCGCCGTCGCCGGCAAGGCGCACGATCCCGAGCACCAGGAGCGGGCCGTGGCCCAGGTGCTCGACCGCTTCGGGCGGGTCGACGTACTGGTCAACAACGCCGGGACCAGCCCGGTGATGGGCCCCTTGATGCAACTCGAGATGCCGGCGGCTGCCAAGATCCTGGAGATCAACCTGCTAGCCGCGCTCGGCTGGGCCCAGCAGGTCTACCGAGCCTGGTGGGCAGAGCACGGTGGGGCCATGGTCAACATGGCGTCCACGGCGGGCGTCGGGGTCTCGCCCGGCATCGGCATGTACGGCGTGAGCAAGGCCGGATTGATCAATCTGACCAAGCAGCTGGCCTTCGAGCTGAGCCCGACCGTCCGGGTCAATGCGGTGGCACCGGCCGTGGTCAAGACACAGTTCGCGCGGGCGCTGTACGAAAACGGTGAGCAGGAGGTTGCAGCCATGTATCCACTCAAGCGGCTCGGCCTGCCGGACGACGTCGCCGCGGCGGTGGCATATCTGGCGTCCGAGGACGCCGCCTGGGTGACGGGTCAGACCATCGTCCTGGACGGCGGCATCACGATGGCGCCGACCTGAGCCTGTCGCCGGAGGCGTTGGTCAACCCGACGACCTTGTAGCGCAAACGGCGAATTCACCGGCCGCACCCGCAGGTTCGCTACGTCCGCCCGGCAGTACTCCACTTCCCGCAGTCGGTCCGGGCCGCGTGCGGCGGTCCGCACACGGCCCGGAATGACGACTGACTTACAGCGCCCGACTGCGGGACCTCATCGCCGAAAGCAATCCGACACCCACAGCGGCCAGAACAACCTGCAGGAGTAGCTCGATCCAGTCGATGCCGTCCGTGTCGGCCACATCAAGAGCGCCGGCCAGGGCGGTGCCGATGAGTGCTGCGACGATTCCGACCAGGATCGTCAGGATGACCGAGATGTTCTGCCGGCCGGGCAGTACCAGTCGGCCGAGAACGCCGATGATCAGACCGATGACGATCGCCGAGATGATGCCACCGATTTCCATGGTGCTCCTCCCTGGGTAAGGTCCGGAGTTCGCGCAACTCCGGCCTGTAATTAATGCCGCGATATTCCGTCGTCAAACATCGGCGTTGTGCTTCGGACATGTGCATATCACTACATTCGTAGCATATGGCCGTCTCGATCGTCGAGGGATGTCTAGAGTGCGTGGACATGCCGGCCAAGCTCGTGCTCGTCGTACGCAGTGACCTCGGGATGAGCAAAGGGAAGATCGCAGCCCAGGTGGCGCACGCCGCCGTCGCGGCGGCGCTCCGCAACCAGCACACAACTCGATTCGCCGCCTGGTTGCGCGATGGGCAACCCAAAGTGGTACTCAAGATCGACGGCGCCGAGGAGTTGGAGAACTTGTGCGCGGCGGCCGAGGACGCCGGCCTGCCGGTAGAGCGGATACGTGACGCCGGCCGGACGCAGGTGGCACCGGGGACGCTGACCTGCTGTGCCATCGGTCCAGCGGCAGAGGAGGACATCGACCCGGTGGTGACCGAACTCACGCTGTTCTA
>Ga0299914_10000264_pt1 | contig 31730 bp, 27 predicted proteins | sample RVTome_10_FD_201361 | JGI IMG/M metagenome (GOLD analysis project Ga0299914, IMG submission 201361) | Soil microbial communities from uranium-contaminated site in the Upper Colorado River Basin, Wyoming, United States - RVT153D57 (version 2) ... | reverse complement strand
CGGCTGCCACGGCGGCGGCGCGCGCCGCGGGGATCCCCGACGACGCCATCGCCGCCGGCCTCCGGGGCTTCGCGGGCGTCCCGCACCGGCTGGAGCTCGTGCGCGAGGTCGACGGCGTCCGCTGGATCAACGACTCGAAGGCGACGAACCCGGAGGCGGCCGAGCGCGCGCTCGGCGCCTACCCGCCCGGCCTGCGCGTGATCCTGGGCGGCAGCCGCAAGGGCACCCCGTTCGGCGGGCTCGCCGTCGGCGCCCGCGAGGCGGGCGTCTCCTGCGCGTACCTGATCGGCGAATCGGCCGACGAGCTGGCCGAGGCGCTCGCGCGCGAGGGCATCCGCTTCCGGCACTCCGTCGACCTCGAGCGCGCGGTCGCCGACGCCCATGCCGACGCCGAGCGCGGGGAGGTCGTGCTGCTCTCGCCCGCGTGCGCCAGCTACGACCAGTTCGAGAGCTTCGAGGAGCGGGGAGAGCGGTTCCGGCAGCTCGTGGAGGCGCTGTGAGGCGGGCGGCCCGCGGCGGGCTCGAGTACCACCTCCTCGTCGTGATCACGCTCGGGCTCGTCGCCTTCGGGCTCGTGATGGTGTACAGCGCGAGCTCGGCGCGCGCCACGCTCGGCGGCGACGACGCCGCGCACTACCTTAAGCGCCAGGCGGTCTACGCGCTCCTCGGCATCGTCGCGCTCGCCGTCCTCTCGCGCGTGGACTACCGGCGGCTGCGCTACGCCGTGCCGCCGCTCTTGCTCACGAGCTTCGCGCTCCTCGTCGCCGTCCTCGTCGCCGGGATCGCCGTCAACGGCGCCCGCCGCTGGATCACGGTCGGGCCCGCCACGCTCCAGCCGTCCGAGCTTGCCAAGCTCGCGCTCGTCCTCTGGCTCGCGGCGTACCTCTCCCGCTCGCCGGCACCGCAGTCGCTGGGCGAGCTGATCCGCCCGATCGGCGTCGTCTTCGGCGCGGCGATCGGCCTGATCCTGATCGAGCCCGATCTCGGCACCGCGATCTCGATCGTCGTCATGCTCGCGGCCGTGCTCGTCGTGGCCGGGACGCGCTTCTCGACGCTGGCCGGCGCCGGCGCGATCGGCGTCGCCCTCATCGGCGCCGCCATCTGGCTCGAGCCGTACCGGCGCGAGCGCATCCTCAGCTTCCTCGACCCGTGGCAGGACCCGCAGGGCGCAGGCTTCCAGAGCGTCCAGGCGATGCTCGCCCTCGGCTCGGGCGGCTTCTTCGGGGTCGGGCTGGGGGAGAGCGTCCAGAAGGTCTACTACCTGCCCGAAGCCTCGACCGACATGATCTTCGCGATCATCGGCGAGGAGCTGGGGCTCTTCGGCGCCTTCGCCGTCCTCGGCGCCTTCGTGGCCTTCGGCTATGCGGGGTTCAACGTGGCGCTCTCCTGCAAAGACCCGTTCGGGAAGCTCCTGGCCGCGGGCATCACCGCGCTCATCTGCGGGCAGGCCGCGGTCAATGTCAGCGCCGTAATGGGCCTCGCGCCGCTCACCGGCATCCCGCTTCCGCTCGTGTCCTACGGCGGCTCGAGCCTGGTCGTGCTGCTTGCAGCCGTCGGCATCCTCCTTAACATCGCGGTCAACCATGCCGCCGCAGAGTCCAGCACCTCGGTTCCTGATCGCCGCCGGCGGAACCGCCGGCCACGTGCTGCCGGCGCTCGCAGTGGCCGAGGCGCTGCAGAGCCGCGGCGCGTCCGTCACGCTCGCCGGTCGGCCTGAGTCCGTCGAGGAGCGGCTCGCGCGCTCCGCCGGCCTCGAGTTCGACGCCTTCAGGGTCGAAGGCCTGCCGCGCCGGCCGAGCCTGCGCCTCGTCGGGGCGCTCGTGCGCGACGCGGTAGCGCCCGCCGCCTGCGTGCGCATCCTCCGCCGCCGGCGTCCCGGCGCGGTGCTGGGGGCGGGGGGCTACGTCGGCGGCCCGATGGTGCTCGCGGCGCGCACGCTCGGGATCCCGGCCGCGCTCACCGAGGCGGACGCCCACCTGGGGCTTGCCAACCGCCTGGCCGCACCGTTCGCGCGCACCGTCTTCCTGGCTTTTCCGCTCGACGGGATCGAGGGCCCCAAATACCGGGTCGTGGGGAGGCCGATCCCCTCGCGCTCGCACCCGCCGGACCGGGCCGCGGCGCGCGCGGCCTTCGGGCTTCCGGCGGAGGGCCACGCCGTGCTGGTCTTCGGTGGGAGCCAGGGCGCGCGCGTGCTGAACGACGCCGCCCACGAGGCCTTCGCGGAGAGCGGGCCGGCGCTCCTCCATCTCGCCGGCGAGCGCGACTTCCCCGAGCTCGACGCGCGCCCGCGGCGCGCCGACTACCGGCTGCTCCCGTTCACAGACGAGTTCGGGGCGGCGCTGGCGGCGACCGACCTCGTCGTCGCGCGCGCCGGGGGCTCCGTCTGGGAGGTGGCGGCGGCCGGAAAGCCGGCGCTCCTCGTTCCCTACCCGCACGCGACCGGCGACCACCAGGCGAAGAACGCCGCCTACTTCGCGCGGGGCGGCGGGGCGGTCGTGGTCGCGGAGGAGGAGCTCGACCTGCGCCGACAGGTGGACGAGCTCCTCGGCGACCCGGGAAGGCTGGCGGCGATGGGGGAGGCGATGCGAGCGCTTGCCCGGCCGGGCGCCGCGGACGAGGTCGCGAAGGAGCTGATGGCGCTTGCCGGAGCTTGACGGCCGCTGCGTCTGGTTCGCGGGCATCGGCGGCGCCGGGCTCTCCGGGTACGCGGTGCTGGCGCACGCGTGGGGCGCCGAGGTCTCGGGCTGGGACCGAAACGAGACGCCCTACCTCGCGCACGTCAGGGAGGCAGGCATTCCCGTGACGGTGTCGCCGGAGCCCCCCGAGCCGCCCGCCGGGGCCGAAAGCGTCGTTTCGACCGCCTACGCCGGCCTCGTCCCCGGCCGGCGCCGCGCCGACTTCCTCGCCGAGCTCGTGGCGGGGCGGCGGGTGATCGTCGTCTCCGGCGCCCACGGGAAGACGACCACCGCCGCGATGGTGGCGTACTGCCTCGACGGCCTCGGCGACGACCCGTCGTTCCTGATCGGGGGCGAGATCCCCCAGCTGGGCGGCAACGCCCGTGCCGGCAGCGGGTGGCTCGTGGTCGAGGGCGACGAGTCCGACGGCACCGTCTTCGAGCTCCCGGCCGACATCGCGGTGATCACCAACGTGGAGCTCGACCACCACGCCACGTTCGCCTCGACGGCCGAGCTCGAAGAGCGCTTCGAGGAGTGGGCGGCCGGCCTCCCCGTTGATCGCGTGGTCTGGGGGAGGAGCCTCGAGCCCGCCGACCTGGCGCTCGCCGTCCCCGGCGAGCACAACCGCCTGAACGCCGCCTGCGCCCTCGCGGCCGTGGAGCTGGCGGGCTTCGACCGCGCTGCCGCTGCGCGCGTCCTCGTGGAGTTCCGTGGCGCCGGGCGGCGGCTCGAGGAGCACGGCGAGACGGGAGGCGTGCGGCTCCTCGACGACTACGCGCACCATCCGGCGGAGCTCGCCGCCTCGCTCGCCGCCGCGCGCGAGCTCGCCGGCTCGGGCCGAATCGTCGTCCTCTTCCAGCCGCACCTCTACTCGCGCACGCTGCACCTCGGCCGCGAGCTCGGGGAGGCGCTTGCGGAGGCGGACGCGGCCGTCGTCACGGAGATCTACCCCGCGCGCGAGGACCCCGTGCCCGGGGTGAGCGCCAAGCTCCTGGTCGACCGGCTCGCCGAGGTGCGCCCGGGAATGACGGTGGCCTGGGCGCCGGAGCTCGCCGACGCCGCCCGTCTCGCAGCGACGCTGGCGCACCCGGGCGACCTGGTCCTGACCGCCGGCGCCGGGAACGTGGACTCGGCGCTGCCGCTGCTCCGGCGGGAGCTGGGGCGGTGAAGGAGGAGGTCTCCCTCAGCCGGTACACGACCCTCGGAACGGGCGGGCCGGCGCGCTGGTTCGACGAGCCCGGCTCGGTGGACGAGCTGACGGCTACGCTCGCCTGGGCGCGGTCCGAGGCGCTGCCGGTCGCGGTCGTCGGGCTCGGCTCCAACCTGCTGGTGGCCGACGAGGGGTTCCCCGGGGTCGTCCTCAAGCTGAGCGGCGAGCTGGCGCGAGCCGAGGCGGCCGGCGGGCTCCTCGCCGCCGGCGGGGGCGCCCCGCTCGCGGTGTGCCTCCACCGCGCCAGAGCGGCGGAGCTCGGCGGCATCGAGTTCGTCTGTGCGATCCCCGGAACCGTCGGCGGAGGGGTGTGGATGAACGCGGGGGCGTACGGCGGTGACGTTGCCGGCGTCCTGCGCCGGGCGCTCGTCGTCGACGCGTCCGGCGCCCGCTGGCGGACGCCCCGGGAGCTCGGCCTCCGCTACCGCGCCTCGGGCCTCCGCCACGGCGAGGTCGTCGCGGTCGCCGAGCTGGAGCTCGAGCCGCGCTCGGCCGCCGAGATCAAGGCGGCCGTCGCGGAGATGCAGTCGCGGCGGAAGGCGGCACAGCCGACGAACAAGCGGACGTTCGGGAGCGTCTTCAAGAACCCGGAGCACGAGCTGACGGCCGGCCGCATGCTCGAGGCCTGCGGCCTCCGCGGCTTCGCCGTCGGCGGGGCGCAGATCTCCCCGAGGCACGCCAACTTCATCGAGAACGCGGGCGGTGCCCGGTCGGCCGATGCCGTGGCGCTGATCGCCGAAGCACGGCGCCGTGCGCGCGAGCAGTTCGGCGTCGCGCTCCAGCCCGAGGTCCAGCTCCTCGGCGCGGTCGAGATTCCCGTCCTCTAGAAGGGTCTGGCGAAACCACCGCGGTGCCGCCGGGCAACGAGCGGGAGTTTGCAATCCATCCAAGGGAGTAGGACCGGGCCGGCGCGCGGCGAACTCGGACCCGTGGTCAGCCGGCCGCACCTTGCCCTCGTGCCCGCAAACGGGCTCTCTCCTCGCGTGCGCACGACCGTGGTGCGCGCGCTGGCGGTCGTCGCGCTCGTCGCGGTCGCCCTCGGCATCGGCTACGCGGCGGCCCGCTACACCGCCCTCTTCGCCCTGCGCGAGCTCGAGGTCAGCGGCGGCTCGCCCGCTGTCGACGCGGCGGTGCGCGAAGCCGGCGGCGCGTTCCTCGGCGAGAGCCTCGTCGCCCTCGACCGGGAGGAGGTGCAGCAGCGCATCGCCGCGCTCCCGTCGGTGCGTGCCGTGCGGCTCGACCGCGCGTTTCCGCACACGCTCCGAGTGACCGTGGTGCCGGAGCGGCCGCTGGCGGTCGTCCGGAACGGCCAGGAGGCCTGGCTCGTCTCGGAGCGCGGCCGCGTCATCCGGGCCGCTCCCGAGGCCGCGGGAGCGCGGCCGCTGGTCTGGACCGCCTCCGAGCCCGACCTCCGGCCGGGCGCATCGGTCGAGAGCGAGCGGGTGCGGCTCGCCCTTCGGGCCCTTCGCGCGCTGCCGCCCAGGTTCCCGGAACGGATCCTGGCCGCCCGCACCGACGCCGCCGGGATCACCTTCGTCCTCGCCGACGGAACCGAGCTGCGCCTCGGCACACCCGACCAGCTCGTCCTGAAGCTCGCCGTCGCGGCGAGGATCCTCGGGGAGGTGACTGCCGCCGAGCAGGCGGAGCTCGCCTACCTCGACGTCTCGGTGCCCGAGCGGGCCGTCGGCGGGTCAAGCCTCAACTCTCAACTAGAGGGTTAGACTTAAGGCGCAATGTCGCTGCAAATACGCATTTGACAACCTGCCGTAGCGTGCGTACCCTCAGCCCGACGCTCAAGCTGAGCTTCAAGCTCGGCAGGTGAGGGAGAGGATCACAGTGAGAGATCAATCGGGCAATTACCTGGCCATCATCAAGGTCGTCGGCACCGGCGGCGGCGGCTCGAACGCCGTCAACCGGATGGTCGAGGCGGGTCTCCGCGGCTGCGAGTTCGTCGCGGTCAACACGGACGCGCAGGCGCTCCTCATGGTGGAGGCGGACCAGAAGATCCACATCGGCGCGGCCGCGACGCGCGGGCTCGGCGCGGGCGCCGATCCGCAAAAGGGCTACGAGGCCGCGATGGAGACGCGGGACGAGCTGAAGGAGGCGCTCAAGGGGGCCGACATGGTGTTCGTCACCGCCGGCGAGGGCGGCGGCACGGGCACGGGGTCGGCGCCGGTCATCGCCGAGATCGCGCGCGAGCTCGGGGCGCTCACGGTCGGCGTCGTGACCCGTCCGTTCAGCTTCGAAGGCGGGCGCCGGGCCGAGCAGGCCCAGGCCGGCATCGGCAAGCTGCGCGACCACGTCGACACGCTGATCATCATTCCGAACGACCGCCTGCTCCAGGTTGTCGAGAAGCAGACGCCGCTCGGCGACGCCTTCCGGATGGCCGACGAGATCCTCCGGCAGGGCGTCCAGGGGATCACCGACCTGATCACGATCCCGGGCCTCGTCAACCTCGACTTCGCCGACGTCCGCACGATCATGACCGACGCGGGCTCCGCCCTCATGGGCATCGGCGAGGCGGAGGGCGAAAACCGCGCTGCCGAGGCGGCGCGTGCAGCCGTGTCGTCGCCGCTGCTCGAGGCCTCCGTCGCGGGCGCGACGGGCGTGCTCCTCAACATCACCGGAGGGCCAGACCTTGGCCTCTTCGAGGTGAACGAGGCCGCCGAGGTCGTCACGGGCGCGTCCGACCTGAACGCGAACGTCATCTTCGGCGCTGTCATCGACGAGGCGATGGGCGGCCGCGTCCGCGTCACGGTCATCGCGACCGGGTTCGACAAGGCCTATCGGCGCGAGCCGCGCGAGCGGGAGCGCGACGAGCCGATCGCCGAGCGCGAGGGGACCGGCGAGGGCTTCGAGGTGCCGTCCGGCGTCCTCGAGGTTCCGTCCTTCCTCCGCCGCCAATAGCCGGCGACCTCCCGACGGCACGCTTTCGGCGCACCTGGGTGTGCCAGCTGCGTGCCCGCCGCCGATAGCATCGAATCAGGGGGCCTCGCAGCCCCCCACGGGGGTGCCGGCCGGGGGGCGGGCGGATAGGATTCGCGGCCGGTGCAGACGCTCCGGCGCACGCCCCTCTACGAGCGACATGCCGCACTCGGCGCGCGACTCGTCCCCTTCGCGGGCTGGGAGATGCCGGTGCAGTACGCGGGCATCGCGGAGGAGCACCGCGCCGTCCGCACGCGCGCGGGCGTCTTCGACGTGTCGCACATGGGCGAGCTCCGACTCGCCGGGGAGGGGGCGCGCGACTACCTGCAGGCGCGGCTCTCGAACGACCTCGACCGCATCGGCGCCGGCGAGGCCCAGTACACGCTCCTGACCAACGACGAGGGCGGCATCGTCGACGACCTGATCGCCTACCGCCGCGGCGACGACGACTTCCTCCTGGTGGTCAACGCCGCGAACGTCGAGGCCGACCACCGGGCGCTGCCGGAGACCGAGGACGTGTCCGACGCCTGGGCCTACCTCGCGGTGCAGGGGCCCGAGGCGCTCGAGCGGCTCGGCCTCGAGGTCGAGCCCTTCACGTTCCGCGAGAACGTCGACGTTCTGGGCGTCCGCTGCCTGGTCGCCGGCACGGGCTACACAGGCGAGCGCGGCTGCGAGCTCGGCTGCGCGCCGGAGGACGCGCCGGCGCTCTGGGACGCGATCCTCGCGCGCGGGATCGAGCCCTGCGGCCTGGGCGCCCGGGACACGCTCCGCCTGGAGGTCTGCTACCCGCTCCACGGGAACGACATCACGCCGGAGCGCACGCCGATCGAGGCCGGCCTGGCCTGGGCCTGCGCGCTCGACAAGGACTTCACCGGCGCGGCCGTCCTCCGGCGGCTCCGGGCGAGCGGCCCCGCCGAGAAGCTCGTCGCGTTCGTCATGCAGGATCCCGGGATCCCGCGCACCGGCATGCCGATCACCGAGGGTGGCGTGGTCACCTCGGGGACGCTGTCGCCGTCGCTCGGCGTCGCCATCGGGCTCGGCTACGTCCCGGCGGCCCTGGCCGAGCCGGAAACCGAGATCACCGTCGACCTGCGCGGGCGCCCCCGCCGCGCCCGTATCGTCCGCAAGCCGTTCTACAAGCGAGAGGAGGCCTAGTGGCCGCGGAAGAGAGCTACCCCGACGACCTTCGCTACCACCCCGAGCACGACTGGGCCCGCGTGGAGCGCGACACCGCGACGCTCGGGATCACCTGGTACGCGCAGGATGCGCTCGGCGAGGTCGTCCACTACGAGCCCCCGGAGGAGGGCTCGTCCGTCGCGCAGGGCGAGAGCTACGGCGAGGTCGAGTCCGTCAAGGCCGTCAGCGAGGTCATCTCTCCGCTCTCGGGGGAGGTTCTCGAGGTCAACGCGAAGGTCGTCGCGGAGCCCGAGACGATCAACGAGGACCCCTACGGCGAGGGCTGGCTCGTGCGCATCCGCCTGTCGGAACCGGCCGAGGCCGACGCCCTGCTCGACGTCGAGGCCTACCGCGCCGTCGTGGCCGAGCAGTGAGCCACCTCTCGCTCACCGACGCCGACCGGGAGGCGATGCTCGCCTCCGTCGGTGTCGCGACGATCGAGGAGCTCTTCGCCGACATCCCCGCAGGCGTCCGCTTCGGCAGGGAGCTCGACCTCGAGCCGGCGCTGTCCGAGCAGGAGATCGTCGCCCATCTGACCGAGCTGGCCGAGCGGAACGTCGACACCGGGAAGGAGCTGTCCTTCCTCGGCGCCGGCATCTACGACCACTACGTGCCGGCCGTCGTCGACGCGATCCTCTCGCGCGGCGAGTTCCTCACGGCGTACACCCCCTATCAGCCGGAGATGAGCCAGGGCGTCCTCCAGGCGATCTTCGAATACCAGACGGTGATCTGCGAGCTCACGGGAATGGACGTCTCGAACGCCTCCGGCTACGACGGGACGACCGTCGCCGCCGACGCCTGCTTCGTCGCCAAGCACGTGACCGGCCGCGATCGGGTCGTGCTCTGCGAGGCCCTGAACCCGCAGGTGCGCCAGGTCGTGAAGACCTACGCCCCCGGCTTCGGCCTCGAGGTGGTCGAGGTCGGCCATCGCGGCGGCGTCACGGATCCGGACGAGCTCCGCGCGGCCGCCGCCGGCGCCGGGTGCGTCATCTTCCAGCAGCCGAACTTCTTCGGGTGCCTCGAGCCGGCGCCCGACCTCGCGGCCGTGGCCGCCGAGGCGGGGGCCCTGCCGGTCGCCCACGTCGACCCGGTGTCGCTGGGCGTCCTCGAGGCGCCGGGCGCCTACGGCTGCGCGCTGGCGATCGGCGAGGGGCAAAGCGCGGGCAACTACCTCTCCTACGGCGGGCCCCACTACGGGTTCATCGCCGCCCGCTCCGACTTCATCCGGCGGATGCCCGGGCGGATCGTCGGCGAGACGACCGACCTGAACGGCGAGCGCGGCTTCGTCCTTACCCTGCAGACGCGGGAGCAGCACATCCGCCGCGAAAAGGCGACCTCGAACATCACGACGAACCAGACGCTCCTCGCGCTCGCCGGGCTGGTGCACCTCTCCTGGCTCGGGCCCCAGGGCCTGCGCGAGCTGGGGGAGACGTGCATGAGCCTGGGCGAGTACGCGAAGGAGCGGCTCGAGCTCCCGCTCGTCTTCCCGGAGCAGGCGACGTTCAAGGAGTTCGCCGTCCGGGTGGGAGGGAGCGCGAAGGACGTCGTGCGCGCGGCCCGCGAGCGGGGCGTCCATCCCGGGTACGCGCTCGGGCGCGACTACGCGGGTCTCGACGACGCGCTGCTGGTGGCGGTCACGGAGAAGCGCAGCCCCGCGGACATCGACCGGCTGGCCGAGGTCCTCCGCGAGGTGGCGGCATGAAGCTCATCTTCGAGAAGTCGCGGCCCGGGCGGCGGGCCGGCTCGCTGCCGGCCTACGACCTGCCCAAGGCGGAGGTCCCCGACGAGCTCGCCCGCCGGCAGCCGCCGCGCCTCCCCGAGATCTCCGAGCCCGAGCTCGTACGCCACTTCACCGCCCTCGCCGACCGCAACTTCGGCGTGGACACCGGCTTCTACCCGCTCGGCTCCTGCACGATGAAGCACAACCCGCGGGTCAACGAGCGCGTGGTCAACCTGCCGGGCTTCCGCGACCTGCACCCGCACCAGGAGGAGGAGGCCGCGCAGGGCGCGCTCGAGCTCATGTGGCGCCTGCAGGAGATCCTCGCGGAGGTGTGCGGGCTCCACGCCGTCTCGCTCCAGCCGGCCGCGGGCTCGCAGGGCGAGCTCACCGGCCTCATGCTCATGCGCGCGTACTTCGCCGATCGGGGCGAGGCCGAGCAGCGGCGCGTGGTCATCACCGCCGACACCGCCCACGGGACGAACCCGGCGAGCGTCGCCATGGCCGGCTTCGAGCTGCAGAAGGTCGGGACGGACGAGCGCGGGAACCTCGACCTCGACGACCTGCGGGCCCAGGTCGACGGCCGCACCGCCGGCCTCATGCTCACGAACCCGTCGACCCTCGGCCTCTTCGACGAGCACATCGAGGAGGTCTCGGCCATCTTCCACGACGCCGGCGCGCTCCTGTACTACGACGGCGCCAACCTGAACGCCGTCTGCGGCATCTCGCGGCCGGGGGACATGGGCTTCGACATCGTCCACATCAACCTGCACAAGACCTTCTCGCAGCCGCACGGCGGCGGCGGCCCGGGCGGCGGGCCGATCGCCGTGCGCGACGTTCTCGAGCCGTTCCTGCCCGTCCCCGCGGTCGTCCGCGACGGCGACGCGTTCCGGCTCGACTACGACCGGCCGAAGACGATCGGCAAGGTCCGCGGGTTCTGCGGCCCGTACGGCGTGTTCGTCCGCTCGTACGCGTTCATCCGCGCGTACGGGCCGGCGCTGCGCGAGATGTCCGAGGTGGCCGTGCTGAACGCGAACTACCTGCTCGCGCGGCTGCGCGGCGTCTACGACCTGCCGTTCGACCGGCTCTGCATGCACGAGTTCGTCCTCTCGGCCCGGAACCTGAAGCGCGACCACGGGATCACCGCACTCGACGTGGCCAAACGCCTGATGGACCACGGCTTCCATCCGCCCACGATCTACTTCCCGCTGATCGTCCCCGAGGCGCTCATGATCGAGCCGACGGAGACCGAGGCGAAGGAGACGCTCGACGAGTTCGTCGAGGCGATGCGCTCGATCGCCGCCGAGGCGGCCGCCGATCCTCAGGTGCTGAAGGACGCGCCGCACCGGCGGCCCGTTCGCCGGCTCGACGAGGTGAAGGCGGCCAAGCAGGCGATCGTCAAGTACGGCTTCGACGAGCACCCCGTGCGCGAGCCGGACCGGCCGGAGGACGCGGTCGAGGCCCACAAGAGCTCGTGACCGCGACGAAGGAGGAGATCGGCGCCCGGGTCGACGCGCTGGCACACGCGCACGAGGGCAAGGCGTTCGTAGCCGCCGTCGAGCAGCTGGCCGATGAGGTCGGGCCCGAGGGGCAGCCGGTGCTCCAGGAGGTGCTCCTCGAGCGGGCCGCCGCCGAGGAGGAGCTGCGGCGGGCCGTCAGCCGCGGCTATGCGGAGAAGGGGTGGTTTCGCAGAATGTTCGGGCGGCTGGAACGCCTCCAGCGGGACGAGCAGGCGGAGCGCGTGGCCGCGGCGCTCCTCGCCGGGCCGGACGGCGAGGCTCTCGCGGCGGACGTCGAGTCGCTTCGCGCCGACCGTGGCCGCGCGGCCGTCGTGCTCGACCAGCTGTCGCGCCACGCCGATCCGGTCGTCCGTGCGTGGGTGCCGCCGACGGCCGCGGAGCTTCTCGGCGACGGCGGCGACCGCCTCGTCCTCTCGCTGACCCGCGACCGCGATCCGGCCGTGCGGAACGCCGCCGTCCGGGCGCTCGTCGGGCTCGGGCCCGAGTCGGCGCGGCTCGTCGTTCCCGACCTCCGGCGCCGCCTGCACTCCGACGACGCGGAGGAGAGGATCGCCGCGCTGGATGCGCTCGCCGCGGCGGGCGATCGGAGCGCCCTTCCCCAGATCGAGCAGCTCGCCGCGGCGGCCACCCTTCCGGCCGAGCGCGCCGCGGCCGAGGAGGCGGCGGCCTCACTCCGGGCAGGAGGTGCGTGATGGAGGTGAGGAGCCGCGAGGAGGCCGAGGCGTTCACGACGCTCGACGGCTCGACGATCAGGGTCCTCCTCGACGCCAGGCTCGGCGGTGCGTTCAAGCAGAGCCTGGCCGAGGCGACGCTCGCCCCCGGCGCGGGGACGCGGCGCCACTACCACGCAAGGGCCGAGGAGATCTACGTCGTGCTCTCCGGCTCGGGGCTCATGGAGGTCGACGGCGACGAGCGCACGGTCGGCCCGGGCGACGCGATCCTCATCCCGCCGCGGGCATGGCACGAGATCCGGGCGGGCGAGGCCGGCGAGCTGCGCTTCCTCTGCTGCTGCGCTCCCCAGTACTCGGACGAGGACACGTTCTTTGAGTGAGATCCTCGCCGCCGTCTACCGGGGCGACCAGGCGCGGGTCGACGAGCTGCTCGCCGCCCGCCCGGAGCTGGATGTCTTCGAGGCCGCCGCTGTCGGCCGCTCCGAGCGCGTTCAGGAGCTGCTCGACGGCGACCCCGGCCTCGTGAGCGCGTGGACGGAGGACGGCTTCACCCCGCTCCACCTCGCCGCGTTCTTCCGGCAGCCGGAGGCGGCGCGTCTGCTCGTCGAGCGCGGCGCGCTCGTCGACGTCGTTGCCAGGAACGACGAGCTGCGGGTAACGCCGCTTCAGAGCGCCGTCGCCGCCCGCCAGGAGGAGACGGCCGCGCTCCTCCTCGAGCGCGGGGCCGACCCGAACGCGCAGCAGTTCGGCGGCTTCACCGCCCTCCACGCTGCCGCGCAGAACGGTGACGAGCCAATCGCCCGGATGCTCCTTGCGCGCGGAGCCGACCCGGCGCTTGCGGCCGACGATGGCGGCACAGCCGCCGACTTCGCCCGCGAGCACGGCCATGCCGACCTCGCGGCGCTCCTCTCCGCGGGCTAGAACCCGGGCCGCGCCGGCGGCCGGCGCCACGGCCGTCTGGGGCCACCCCGGACCACCACCCGCTTTCGACGCTAACGGGTTTCGGCGCGCCGGTGTGTGACGCATCGTGCCGAGAGCGCGCCAGCCTGTATCGAGAGTGCGACAGAGCCCGGACGGTCGGCTAGCGCGTCGCCGCCAGCTGGCCGCAGGCGGCCTCGATGTCCCGGCCTCGGGTGAGGCGCACCGTCGCGGGCACCCCGCGGCTCACGAGCGCCGAGCGGAACGCGTCGATCGCCCGGCGGGACGAGCCGTCGAAGCGCCCGGTCGGGTTGTAGGGGATGAGGTTGACCTTGAAGTCCCTCGGCCCGAGCAAGGTGGCGAGCGACCGGCCCTGGCCGGCCGAGTCGTTCACGCCCGCGAGCATCACGTACTCGACGAAGACCTTGCGGCCGCGCAGCTCGACGTAGCGCCGGCACTCGGCGAGCACCTCCGCGAGCGGGTAGCGGTCGTTCACGGGCATGAGCTCCGACCGGAGCGCGCCGTCCGGGGCGTGGAGGGAGAGGGCGAGTCGGATCGGCTCCTCGACCTCGTCGACGAAGCGCCGCAGGCCGGGGAGCCAGCCCACCGTGGAGACGGTCGTCCGGCGGTGCGTGATTCCGAGGTCCGGCAGCCGGCGCGCGGCCGCCACGACGGCGTCGAGGTTCAGCATCGGCTCGCCCATGCCCATGAAGACCGCGTGGTTGACCTCGCCGGCGCGGCGGAAGTGGAGGGCTTGGTCGAGGATCTCCCAGGCCGTCAGGTTCCTGCCGAAGCGCATGGCGCCCGTCGCGCAGAACGTGCACGTGAGCGGGCAGCCGGACTGCGACGAGAGGCAGAGGGAGCGGCGGCCGTCGCGGTACGGCATGAGCACCGTCTCGACCGGGTGCCCGTCCGCGGTGCGGAAGAGAGCCTTGACCGTGGCGTCCCGCGCCCGGGCCTCGTCGACGAGCGTCAGGGTCGACCAGGGAACCGCGGCGGCCAGCTCCGCCCGCAAGGCCGCCGGAAGGTTCGTCATCTCCCCGTAGCCGGACGCGCCGCGCGCCGCCCACTGCCACGCCTGGCCGGCGCGGTAGGCGGGCTCGCCTAGCTCGGCGAGCGTCGTCTCGAGGAGGGTCACGTCCACGACGCCTCACGGTAGCCCGAACGGGTGATGCGGCGCGGCGGGCGCTGTGGGTAAAATCATTAACGATGTTAACGATCTCCGATCCGGTCGAAGTCGCCAACGGGCTGCGGCCGACGCTGCTCCACCTGAACCGGCGGCTTCGCAAAGAGCTGGGGCCGCTCGGGATCACCGGCGGGCAGGCGTCGCTCCTCTGGGCGATCCGCAGGAGCCCGGGGGTCGGCGTGCGCGACCTGGCCGAGCAGGAGGGCGTCTCCCCGCCGGCGATGACCGCCTACGTCGACCGGCTCGAGGCCGCCGGGCTCGTCGCGCGGACGCGTTCCGAGCAGGACCGCCGCCGCGTCGAGCTCGCGCTCACCGACGAGGGCGTGCGCGTCCTCCGCTCGGCGCGGAGCCGCCGGACGGCCTGGCTCGCCGCCCGGCTCAACCGGCTCGAGCCGGAGGAGCTCGCCGCGATTGAGGACGCGCTCCCGGCGCTCAGGAAGCTGATCGGAGACGAGGCGTGACGGCCGCGTTCCTGCGGGCCAACCGCCGCACCTGGTCGAGCCTTCGCAAGCACAGGAACTACCGGATCTTCTTCTCCGGGCAGGTCGTCTCGGTCACCGGGACCTGGATGCAGAACATCGCGGCCGCCTGGCTGATCCTCCAGCTGACGCACTCGCCTGTGGCCGTCGGCCTCCTGATGCTGTGCCAGTTCCTGCCCGCGACCGTGTTCGGGCTCTTCAGCGGCGTCCTCGTCGACCGCCTCGACGTCCGCAGGACCGTGATCGCCACGCAGGCCGCCTCGATGGTCTTCGCCGCCGCCCTCGCCGCGGTGACGCTCGGCGGCGTCGTGGAGCCTTGGATGGTCTACCTGCTCACCGGGCTGCGCGGGATCTCGCTCGTCGTCGACCACCCGGCGCGGCAGGCGTTCACGTTCCAGCTCGTCGGCCGCGACGAGCTGCCGAACGCCGTTGCCCTCAACTCCGGGCTCTTCAACGGCACCCGCGTGCTCGGCCCGGCGCTCGGAGGCGCGGTCATCGCCGTCGCGGGCCCGGGCGCGTGCTTCCTCCTGAACGCCGTCAGCTTCGTGGCCGTGCTGGCGAGCCTGCGGCTGATCCGGCCGGCCGAGCTCTTCCCGCTCGACCGCGGCGACGAGCGGCCGACCTTCCTGGGCGGGAGCCGCGAGGCGTTCGCGTTCGTCCGCCGCGTTCCGCTCGCCGGCGTGATCCTCGGGACCGTCCTGCTCGTCACGACGCTCGCGTTCAACTTCAACGTGCTCCTGCCGGTGCTCGCCAAACAGACGCTCTTGTCCGGGCCCGAGGTCTTCGGGATCGTCACGGCGTGCTTCGGCGCCGGCGCGCTCGCGGGGGCGCTCGTCTCCGCCACGATCTCGCGCGCGAGCCCGCGGCTGGTCGTCGGGGGCGTCGCGGCGTTCGGGGTCGTCGAGCTGCTCCTGGCGACCCAGTCGACGCTCGCGACGGTCGGGCCGCTTCTCGTCGTCGCCGGCCTCGCGTTCACGCTCTGGACGTCGAACGCCAACGCGTCGCTGCAGCTGGCCACGCCGGACCGGCTGCGCGGGCGGATGATGGGCTTCTACTTCTTCGCGTTCAACGGCGTGGCACCCGCTGGCGGGCTGCTCGCCGGCTGGCTCGCGGCCGCCGGCGGAACCGCCCTCGCCTTCACGGTCGGCGGGGTCGCCTCGCTGGCGGTCGCCGGGGGCGCGTACCTCGTTCTCTCGCGCGCTCCCGGACGTCTGCGCCCGGTGACGCGGCCAGGTACGGTGAGCGCGTGATCGACCTCCGCTCGGACACCCTGACGCAGCCGACCCAGGGCATGCGCCGCGCCATCGCCGACGCGGTCGTCGGGGACGAGCAGAAGCGCGAGGACCCGACCGTGATCGCGCTCGAGGAACGCGTCGCCGCGCTCGTCGGCCAGGAGGAGGCCGTCTTCGTCCCGACTGCGACCATGGCGAACCAGATCGCCCTCCGCGCGCTCACCGAGCCCGGCGACGAGGTGGTCGCCGAGGCAGGGGCGCACATCTTCCGTTACGAGCTCGGCGGGCCCGCGGTGCACTCCGGGCTCGTGATGAAGGCGCTCGTCACCGAGGACGGCCGCTTCACGAAAGCCCAGCTGCGTGACGTCGTGAACCCGCCCGCCGACCTGCACATGGCGCCGACGCGGGTCGTCTGCGTCGAGAACACGCACAACGCGGGGGGCGGGCGCGTCTGGCCGCTCGCGCAGGTGCGGGAGGTGACCGCGGAGGCGCGCGCCCACGGCCTGGCGGCGCACCTCGACGGCGCCCGGCTTCTGAACGCGTCGGTCGCAGCGGGAATCCCCGCCGCCGAGTACGGCCGCGAGTTCGACACGGTCAGCCTCTGCCTCTCGAAGGGGCTGGGCTGTCCGCTGGGCGCGCTCGTGGCCGGGTCGCGCGAGCGGATGGCGAAGGGCCGGCGGCTGAAGCACCTCTTCGGCGGGGCGATGCGCCAGGCGGGAATCGTCGCCGCGGCCGGGAGCTACGCGCTCGACCACCACGTCGAGCGGCTGGCCGACGACCACGCCAACGCCCGCCGCCTGGCCGAGGGCCTCGTGGAGGCGGGGCTGCCGGTCGACGTCGAGCAGGTCGAGACGAACTTCGTGCTCGTCGACGTCGGCGCGCTCGGGCTCGGCGCGGACGACGCGGTCGCGCGGCTGCGCTCCGTGGGCGTCCTTCTCTCGTTCGCCGCCCGCCGCGACGTGCTCCGCGCGGTCACGCACCTGGACGTCTCGGCCGACGCCGTCGAGGAGGCGCTCGAGCGCATCCCGCGCGCCCTCACGGGGTCTCCGCGCACCGCGGACCTCGCCGGACCGGCGCCGACGCCGTACTGATCCGACCGCGGACGGCCTCTCTATCATCGGACGGTGGGCTACTCGCGACAGCAGCTCGCCGCACGGCGCGAGCGGCGGCGACGGCGTCGGCGCGCGCGGCTGCGCGGCATCGCGCTTCTGGCGGGCATCTGCTTCGTCGCCGGCCTCGGCGCCGCGCTCGCGTTCGGGCGCGCGGAGCCGGCCGCCGACGCTACCGCTGCCGGCCCGGGGACGCAGGCGGCCCCCGCCGCTCCGGCGACGTCGACCACCGAGGCCGCCGCGCCCGCCCGCGAGGGGCCCGTCGACGAGACGGTGACGATCGCCGCGGTCGGCGACATCGCCATGGGCCGCGACGGCTTCCCGCCGCCCGGCGGGGGCGAGGGCCTCTTCGCCCAGGTCCGCCACCTGCTCGAGGGCGACATCGTCGTCGGCAACCTCGAGCAGGCGCTCACCGAGGAAGGCACCTCCAAGTGCGGGAAGAAGGCGAAGAACTGCTTCGCCTTCCGCACGCCGCCCTCGACCGCCGAGGCCCTCGCCGGCGCCGGCTTCACCGTGCTGAGCCTCGCCAACAACCACTCGTACGACTACGGACAGGCCGGGCTGGACGACTCGGTGGCCGCCCTCGAGGCGGCCGCCCTCGCGCACACCGGGCTGCCGGATCAGGTCACGCGCGTCCGCAAGCAGCCCGTGCGCGTCGCCGTGCTCGGCTTCGGCTTCTACCCGACGAGCGCGAGCCTGCTCGACGTCGAGGGCGCCGCGCAGCTCGTGCGGGAGGCCGACCGCTGGGCCGACGTGATCGTGGTCACCTTCCACGGCGGCGCCGAGGGAAAGGACGCGACGCGGGTCCCGCGCGGGCCGGAGACCTACCTGGGCGAGCAGCGCGGCGACCTGCGCGCGTTCTCGCATGCGGTCGTGGACGCCGGCGCCGACCTCGTCGTCGGCCACGGCCCGCACGTCCTCCGCGGGATGGAGTGGTGGAACGACCGGCTGATCGCCTACAGCCTGGGCAACTTCGCCGGGAACCACACCTTTCGGATCGACGGCCCGGGCGGGGTCAGCGGCGTCTTGCACGTCACGGTGCGGGGCGACGGGTCGTGGGTGAAGGGCGACCTGGCGCCGGTCGCGCTCGTCGGCGACGGGGCGGCCCTGCCGGACCCGGCCGAGGCTGCGCACGGCGCGGTGCGGGAGCTCTCGAAGCAGGACTTCGGCAGACGCGCGATCCAGGTCTCGCCGACCGGCGAGCTCTCTCCCCCGGCGAACGGCTAGAGCCGCCGGGCGCCGACCCAGCGGGACGCGTACCAGGAGTCCCAGATGCTCGAGATCTTGACCACGTCGCCCGTGTGCGGGGAGTGCACGAAGCGGCCGCCGCCGATGTAGATCCCCACGTGTCCGAGGCCGTTGAAGAAGACGAGGTCGCCGGGCGCGAGCTGCGAGCGGGACACCGCCCGGCCGTAGCGGTACTGCCACGAGACGTAGTGCGGCAGCGAGATGCCGATCTTCCCGTAGACGAACAGCGTGAAGCCGGAGCAGTCGAAGCCCGACGGCGAGGCGCCGCCCCAGCGGTACGGGACGCCGAGGTAGCGGAGCGCGATCGGCACGACCTCCGGGTGGCCCGGGCCCGCGGGCGGCGGCGGGGCGGGAGTCGGCTCCGGCTGGGGCTCCGGGGCAGGCGCGGGCGCCGGGGCCGGTGCGGGCGGCGGCGCCACCTGGACGGGCGCCGTCTCCGGCTCCGCCCGGCGCGCGGCTGCGGCCTGGCGGCGCTCGAGCGCGGCCGCCTGGCGGCGGGCTTCGGCGGCAAGCCGGGCCTGCCGCCGGCGCTCCTCGGCCTCGAGCACGGCGATCTCCTCGCGCACCGAGTCGTAGAGGGCCTGCCGCTCGGCGAGCCCGGCCTCGATCTCGGCGCGCCGGGCGGCGCGCTTCGCCACGATCTCCCTCTGGCGCGCGAGCATGCCCTCGAGCGTCTGCCGCTGCCGCTCGACCTCGGCCTTCGAGCTGCGGACGTCCTCGAGGATGCGGGCGTCGTCCGCGGCCACCCGGCTCGCGGTGTCGAGCCCGTCGAGGAGGTCGTCGAAGCTCGTCGCGCCGAGCACGACCTCGACCACGTCGACCTGGCCGCCCTGGTAGAGGGAGATGAGGCGCTCCTCGACGACCGTCTGCGCGCGGCGCAGGCTGGCGCGGGCGACGTCGAGCCGCCGCTGGTTCGCGACGAGGTCGTTCTCGAGCTGCTTCAGGCGGACGTTGGCGCCGTTCCACTCGTCGACGGCGAGCTCGAGCTCCGCGTCGAGCTCCTGGATCTGCGCCAGCACCTGCTCCGCCTCGGCCCGCTTCTCGTCGATCCGGTCAGGGTCCGCCGAGACCGCCCCGGCGAGGGCGAGCGTCGCGACGAAAGCGAGGGCGAGCGTCGTAAGGCGTGCGGCGGTCGGCATGAGGCTCTCCGTCGCGCGACTGCGCGCGAGCGCGGACCCTAGCAGAGGGTTCGCCGGGGAATCCGCTTCCCCTCCGGCCGCGTAGTCGCTGGTGGGGGTAAGGAAGGAGGCCGCCGGCCGCGTCAGCGTAGACACCACCCGCATCGCATTCGCACGACGGCCATCAGTCGACCCTGGAGGGGAGTTGCGATGAGAAGGAGAGGAAGGAGCCGGCGGCTTGCGCTGCTGGCGGTTCTGGGCGCACTCGCGCTGCCGGCGGCGGCGCAGGCGCAGATGCCCGAGGTGCTCGATCCCGACCTCGCCGTCCGCGTGGCGGCGAGCGGGCTCAGCCAGCCCACGGGCATGGCGTTCATCGGGGAGAACGACATCCTCGTCAACCAGAAGGCGAACGGGCAGGTCCGGCGCGTCCTGAACGGCGTGCTCCAGCCCGATCCCGTGCTCGACCTGGCCGTGAACTCGAACTCCGAGCGCGGGCTGCTCGGCATGGCGCTCGACCGCAAGTTCCGCGTCAACGGCTGGGTGTACCTGTACTGGACCGAGAGCTCGACCGGCATGGACACGAACGCGAACGCGGACGTGCCGCTGCTCGGCAACCGCGTCGACCGCTTCGTCTGGAAGGGCTCGACGCTCGAGTTCGACCGGAACGTGATCATGCTGCGGGCCGCGCAGCCCGCGGTGCCGGCCGACCCGGGCCCGGCCCAGAACGCCGCGGGGAACCACGACGGCGGCGTCCTCCGCGTCGGCCACGACGGGAAGCTCTACATCTTCATCGGCGACGTCGGCCGCCGCGGCTGGACGCAGAACCTGCGCTGCGGGCCGGCGACGTTCTACGACTGCCCGCCCAACTCGCCGGTCGCGGACGACATCTTCGGCGGGCCCATGCCCGACGACGCGCACATGACCGGCGTCGTCCTCCGGCTCAACCCCGACGGGACGGCCCCGCGCTGGAACCCGTTCTACCGCCACGGGGCCGAGGTCGGCGGCGAGGTCGGGGAGAACATCCAGAAGATCTACGCCTACGGCTTCCGCAACGGCTACGGCATGGCCTTCGATCCGGTCGGCCACCGGCTCTGGGAGGCCGCCAACGGCGACGACACGTTCAGCGAGCTCGAGCTCGTCGAGGCCGGCATGAACTCCGGCTGGATCCAGATCATGGGCCCGGTCTCGCGCGTCGCGCAGTTCAAGGCGATCGAGACGACGACGATGCCCGACCCGCCGGACCCGCGGGCGCCGAACGGCTACTTCGGGCTCCAGCAGAACCGCTGGCTGCCGACGAACATCGCCGACACGCCCGCGGAGGCGCTCTCGAGGCTGCAGATGTTCCCGGGGGCGCACTACTCCGACCCCGAGTTCTCGTGGGTCTACGAGGTCGGCCCCGCCGCGATCGGCTTCCTCCAGGGGAGAGGTCTCGGCAACGAGTACAAGAACGACCTGTTCATGGGCGGCTCCCGGAACTTCCTCGAGGGCGGCCACCTCTTCCGCTTCGAGCTCACCGCGAACCGGAAGGGCATCAGGGTCAGCGACCCGAGGTTGAACGACCTCGTCGCCGACAACCTGGGCAAGTGGAACCTCGTGGAGAGCGAGAGCCTGCTCTTCGGGCGCAACTTCGGGATCGTCACCGAGATCCTGACCGGTCCGAACGGGAACCTCTTCCTCCTGTCCAACCAGGCAGGCGCGATCTACGAGATCTACCGGCCGTAGGCCGTGGAAGGAGAGGGGCGCGGGCCCGACGCCCGCGCCCCTCTCTCCGTTACTCGTACTGGAGCGCCCGGAGGACGTTCAGCTTCGCCGCGCGCCGAGCGGGCATGATCGCCGCGACGATCCCGACGATGACGGCGATGACGGCGAAGAAGACGAGCTGGCCCCACGGGATCTGGAAGCGGACGTCGAACTCCTGCAGCGCCTGGGTCACGAGCGCGGCGAGGAAGATGCCGAGCGGGAGCCCGAGAGCCGCGCCGATCAGCGCCGTGATGACGCTCTCGTGCCTGATCATGCGGCGCGCCTGCCGCCTGGTCATCCCGACCGCGCGCAGCATGCCCAGCTCGCGCGTCCGCTCGAAGACCGAGAGGACGAGCGTGTTGACCATGCCGAAGATGCTGACGATCACGGAGAGCGCGAGGAGGACGTAGAGCATCGTCAGGAACTGGTTGAAGTCCTCGTCCTGCTGGGCGATCCAGGCCTCGCGGGTCTGCACCTTGGCGTCGGGGAAGTCGGCGACCGCCGCCTCCAGCGACTCGGTCGTGGCGTCGCTCGGCTCGGCGGAGACGTTCACGAACGTGAACTGGTTCCGCGGCCGGTCGACGACCGAGTCGAAGGTCTCCGTCAGCACCGAGACGCCGCCGAGGAGCGGGTAGAAGGGGGGCGGCTCGTAGAGGCCCCGGACGGTCTGGTCGAGGGTCGCCCCCGACGGGGTCAGGACGGAGATCGTGTCGCCGACGGCGATGTCGTTGTCCTCCGCGAACTTCGCGTCGACGATCGCGTCCTCCGGGCCGAGGCTCTGGACGACCGAGTCGTCGCCCTCCTTCCAGTCGAACGTGTACGTCTGGAGGATCGTCGCCGGGTCGATCCCGGTCAGGTACGTCGAGGAGTCGTCCACCTCGGCGACCTCGGAGCGGACGTTCGAGACGACCGCGGCGTCGGGTGAGGAGGCGGCGGCGTCGCCCGCCGCCGCCACGAACGGCGAGAAGCCGTCCTGCGCGGTGATCACGTAGTTCGCGCTGATCTGCTCCTCGATCGCCTGCCGGTTCGAGGCCTTCATCCCGTTGGCGAGCACCGCCACGAACGTGACGAGCGCGATGCCGATCATGAGCGCCGCCGCCGTCGCCGCCGTGCGGCTCGGGTTCCGGGCCGCGTTTCCGCTGGCGAGCTTGCCGGCCGAGCCGCCGACCATCCGGGCGGGCCAGCCGACGACGACCGCGAGCGGCGTCACCAGCCGCGACGAGATCATCGCTACGCCGACGAAGAGGAGGACGACCCCGCCCGCGATGGCGAGCAGGCGCGAGGCGGTGTCCAGGTCGTCCCTGAACATCGCGTAGCCGAGCAGGAGGAGCGCGAGGCCGAGCACGGCGAGCGCGATGTACGGCACGAACCGGTGCAGGCGGCCGTGCGGGAGCGTGAAGCCTTCGCGCACCGCGGCGATCGGCGGCACGCGCGTGGCACGGATCGCCGGGAAGAGGCCGGCGACGAGCGTGATCACCGTCCCGACCAGCAGCGAGACCACGATCGTCCGGGTGGCGAACACCATGTTCGCCGTCGGCAGCTCGAGGTCGAGGGCTTTGAAGAGCTCGTTCAGTCCGATCGCCAGGCCGAACCCGGCGAAGAGGCCGATGACCGAGGCGATGATCCCGATCGTGAGCGCCTCGACGATGACCGACCAGAGGATCTGGCGCCGCGACGCGCCGACCGTCCTCATCGTCGCGAACTCGCGCGTGCGCTGCGCGACGGTGATCGAGAACGTGTTGAAGATGACGAAGGCGCCGACGAAGAGGGCGATCCCGGCGAAGGCGAGCAGGAAGTAGCGGATGAAGCTCGTGAACTCGCTGATCTCCTCGATGTCCTCGTCGGCCTCGGCCTGCGCGGAGCGCACCTGCGCATCGGCGGGCAGAACGGGCTGGATCTCCGCGATCAGCTGCTCCGGCGTCGTCCCTTCGGGCCCGGCGACGGAGATCGTGTCCACCTGGCCCTCGCGGTCGAGGAGCTCCTGGCCCGTCGGCAGGTCGAAGATGGCGAAGGTCGCCGTGCCCAGCGAGTCGACGTCGCCGAACTTGGCGATCCCGGTCAGCGTGAAGTCCTGCTGGGGCTGGAGGGTGGCGATCTGGATCGTGTCCCCGATCGCGTAGCCCTCGCGGTCGGCGGTGCCGGCGTCGATGACGACCTCGTCGTCTCCCCCCGGCCAGGTGCCCTCGACGAGGTTGAGGGGATTGAAGCGCTGCGCTTCCGGGCTCGTGTCGATGCCGAAGCCCAGGCTGGGCGCGCCCTGCGTGTTGATCGCCTTTCCGTCCGAACCGATGATCTTCGTGGCCGTCTCGTCCGAGACGGCGCCGGCGGCAGCCTCGACGTCGGGGAGCGCCCTCACCTCCTCGACGAGGGACTCGTCGATCGGGGGCGCCTGTGCCTCGATGCCCTGGAAGCTGATGTCGGCCCCCTTGCCGGAGACGACGACGTCGGTGCCCGCGTAGGAGTCCTCGAAGATCGTCGAGAACGCCTTGTCGATCGTGTCCGTGAGGACGTAGGTGCCGCTCATCATCGCGACACCGAGGATGATCGCGAGCGCGGTGAGGATCGCCCTGAGCTTGCGGCCGAGCAGACCTCTGAGAGCAACGCGTATCACGGGGACTCCTTCACCTCCTACTCGTACTGGAGCGCCTGCAGCGGGTTGAGCCGGGCGGCCCGCCGCGCCGGGAAGATCGCGGCGATGATCCCGACGATGACGGCGGCGATCGCGAAGACGACGACCTGGCCGACGGGCACGGCGAAGTCGATGAAGTCGACGCGCCAGACCAGGAGCCCGGCGAGGACGATGCCGAGGATGATCCCGAGGACGGCTCCGATCAGCGCGGTGATCACGCTCTCGTAGCGGATCATGCGCCGCACCTGACGCCTGGTCATGCCGATCGCGCGCAGCATCCCCAGCTCGCGCGTCCGCTCGAAGACGGTGAGGACGAGCGTGTTCACGATCCCGAAGAGGCTGACGACGACGGAGAGCGCGAGCAGGACGTAGAGGATGTTGAGGATGTTGTTCAGGAAGCTGATCTGGTTGTCCTTGAACTCCTCGCGCGTCTGCGCCTTCGCGTTCGGGAAGTCGGCGAGCGCGGCGTCGAGTGCCTGCGTGTTGGCCTCGGTGACGCCCCCGTCGGTGTCGACGAACGAGTAGAGGTTCTGCGGCTGGTCGTAGTCGGCGTCGAACGTCTCCGCGGAGAACGTGACGTTGCCGAAGGGGGAGCCCCCGGCCGGCGGGTCGAAGATCCCCCTGACGGTCAGATCGAGCTGCGTCCCGGACGGCGTCGTGATCGTGACGGGGGAGCCGACGGACAGGTCGTGCTCCTCGGCGAAGTCCTCGTCGACGAAGGCGCCGTTCTCGCCGAGCTCGGAGAAGACGGCCTGCGAGCCGTCCGTCCAGTCGAGGTTGATCGCGTCGCCCGCGTTCGGGGTCACCGCGGTGATGACGGACGGCTCGCCGAAAAGGAGCGCCTCGCCCGTTCTCACGCTCGCGACCGACTCGACGCCGGGAGCGCCCTCGGCCGACTGCGCGGCGTCGATCGGGATGGGGGAGAAGTTGTTCTGCGCCGTGATCGCGTAGTCGGCGACGAAGATCTTGTCCACGGCGTCCGTGAACGTCGAGCGGATGCCCTGCCCGAGCACGGCGACCAGCGTCACGAGCGCGAGGCCGATCATGAGCGCGGCCGCGGTCGAGGCGGTCCGCTGCGGGTTCCGCTTGGCGTTGCCGCGCGCCAGCTTGCCGGCGGCGCCACCGGCCTGGGCTGCGGGCCAGCCGAGCGCGGTGGCCATTGCCGGGACGAGCCGCGAGGCGAACAGAGCGACCCCGAAGAAGACGAGTAGCGCACCCAGTCCCATGAACAGGAGGATCTGCGTCGTCGAGAGGCCGCTGCCGAACAGGCCGAAGATGAGCGCGGCGAAGCCGAGCGCGCTGAGGACGAGCGCCCCGACCGTCCGGTAGCGCGCGAATCTCGACTCCGGCAGCGTCGCGCCCTCGCGGACCGCTGCGATCGGCGGAACCCGAGTGGCCCGGATCGCGGGGCGCAGGCTGGCGAGCAGCGTGACGAGGATGCCGACGAGGAGCGCGACGACGATCGTGCGCGTCTGGAAGAGGAGGCCGGTGTTCGGCAGGGTGAACCCGACGGCGTCGAAGAGCCAGAAGAGGACCCTGGCGAGGCCAAGGCCGAGGAAGAGCCCGATCACCGAGGCGATCACGCCGACCACGAGCGACTCGACGATGATCGAGGTCAGGACCTGGCGGCGCGACGCGCCGATCGTCCGCATCGTCGCGAACTCGCGCGTGCGCTGCGCGATTGTGATCGAGAGCGAGTTCGCGATCACGAAGGAGCCGACGAAGAGCGCCACGCCGGCGAAGACGAGGAGGAACGTCTGCAGGAAGGAGATGAACTCGTCGGTGTCCTCGGCGTCGCTCCGCGCCTGCTGGGCCGCGGTCTGGACCTCGGTGTTCGGGGGGAGCACCTGCTGGAGCTCCTGGACGAGCGCCTCGTCGGACACGCCGGGCTGCGCGGCCACCGCGATCTCGTCGAGCTTCCCCTCCTTGTCGAAGATACGCTGGGCCGTCGGCAGGTCGAAGCCGGCCAGGGTAGCTCCTCCGATCGTCGAGACTGAGCCGAACTTCACGATCCCGGAGATGTCGAGCTCCTGCACGGGACCGGCGCCCTGGATCCCGACCGTGTCGCCGACCTGGAAGTCCTCCTTGTCGGCCGTGGCCTGGTCGATGACGACCTGGCCGTCGGCGGGCCACGAGCCCTCGACGAGCTGGAGCGGGTTGAAGCGGCTGTCACCGTTCGCGATCGAGAAGCCGAGGTTCGGCGCGCCGCCGTAGACGATGGCCTTGCCGTCGTCACCGATGATCTGGGCCTCGCCGTCGACGCTGCCCTCCGCCTCGGCGACGTCGGGAACGGCCCTCACCTCGGTCAGGAGCGACTCGTCGAACGAGGGGGCGGTCGCGCCGCTGCCCTCGCTCAGGTCGAACGCCGACTTCCCGCTGATGACGGCATTCGAGCCCTGCCGGACGTCGCTGAAGATGTTGCCGAAGGCACGGTCGATCGAGTCGGTCAGGACGTACGTCCCGCTGACCATGGCGACGCCGAGAACGATGGCGATCGCGGTCAGCGTCGCCCTCAGCTTGCGGCCCGAAAGGCCCCTGAGGGCGACGCGGATCACAGCCTGCTCACTTCCTCCATCGTCTCGACGACCTCGTGCGTCGACGCCTTCTGGAGCTCCCTGACGATCAGCCCGTCCGCGAGGAAGAGCGTCCGGTCGGAGAAGGAGCACGCGTTCGGGTCGTGCGAGACCATGACGAAGGTCTGGCCGAGGGTCTCCACCGACTCGCGCAGCAGCTCGAGGATCTCGTTGCCGGTCGTCGAGTCGAGGTTGCCGGTCGGCTCGTCCGCGAAGACGACCGTGGGCCTGGAGACGAGCGCGCGGGCGATGGCCACGCGCTGCTGCTGCCCGCCCGAGAGCTCCGCCGGGCGGTGGGTGCGCCGGTCGGAGAGGCCGACGCGCTCGATCACGTTGTCGACCCAGTCCTTGTCGATCTTCCCGCCGGCCAGCTCGAGCGGGAGTGAGATGTTCTCCTCGGCCGTCAGCATGGGGAGGAGGTTGAAGAACTGGAAGACGAAGCCGATGTGCTTGCGCCGGAGCTTCGTCAGCTCCGTGTCGCCCAGCTCGCCGATGCTCGTGCCGTCGATGGACACCTCGCCTGCGGTCGGCTTGTCGAGCGCCGCGAGGATGTGCATCAGGGTCGACTTGCCCGAGCCCGACGGGCCCATGACGCCGGTCAGCTTGCCGCGCCCGACGTCGAGGTCGATGCCCCGGAGGGCATTCACTGCCGTGTCGCCCTCGCCGTAGACGCGGGTGACGCCGCGCGCCGTCACGACGGCGCCGTTGGTGCTGCTCTGAACCTGCTCTGTCTCGGTAGCCATGTGCGCCACTCTAAGGACCTCCTGCGGGCCGTGGGTGCAAGGCATCGTTCCAGGGCTCGGCCGCGCCCAGCAAGGTGGGGAGCGCGAGCCGTGAGGTGGGGTTAACCGAACCCGCCTACGCGTCCTGCGCCGCGGCCGGGCGGCGGCCGCGCAGCGGGCCGCCGACGAAGAAGAGCGCGACGAGGAACCCGCAGAAGGCGATGAGGACGTCGACGCGGAACGCCCACTGCATGCCGGCGACGAACGCGTCGCCGGCGAGCTCGACCAGCTGGTCGGCGACCCGCGCGGGGAACGAGGCGACCACCTGCTGCGCCGACTCGGTCCCGGCGAGGATGCCCTGCACGGCCTCGAGGTCCTTCTCGTCGGCCGAGATCCCCTGCGAGGCGGCGTCGGACTCCAACCGGTGCGAGGACACTCCGGAGAAGATCGCCGTCGTCAGCCCGAGGCCGATCGAGCCGCCCCCGACCTGGAACATGTAGACGATGGCGCCGGCGAGGCTTGCGCGGGACGGGTCGACGGCGGTGACGCCGGCGGTCGTGACGGAGGAGTAGTAGAGGCCGATGCCGATCCCCATCACCACCATCCCGGGCACGAGGACGGCATAGCCCGACTCGGTGCCGACGAGGGAGAGGAGCAGGAGGCCGAGGCAGATGGCGAGCGCGCCCCCCGAGACCACGGGCTTCGCGCCGATCCGGTCGTAGGCCGGCCCCGCGACGAACGAGACGACGGCGAACACGATCATCAGGGGGAGGAGGGCGGCCCCCGCCTCGAGCGGCGAGTAGCCCTGGATCTTCTGCAGGTACTGCGGCAGGTACATGAGCACGGCGAAGAACGTCGGCGACAGGAGGAGCACCGACAGGCACACCATGCGGAAATGCCGGTTTCCGAGCACGTCCGGGGGCAGGAGGGCCGCGTCCCCGACGCGGTGCTCGACCCGGTAGAAGAGCGCGAGGAGGACCGGCGCGGCGACGAAGAGGGCGATCACCGGCCAGGCGGTCCAGCCGATCTCCGATCCGAGGTCGAGCGCGAGGAGCAGGGAGACGAGCGCGAGCGAGAGCGTGGCGATGCCGAGGTAGTCGAGCCGGCGTTCCCCGTCCTCGCCGCGGCTCTCGGGAACGGTCCGCCAGACCGCGAGCGCGGCCAGCGCCGCGATCGGCAGGTTGACGAACAGCACCCAGCGCCAGCTCAGCGAGTCGGTCAGGACGCCGCCCAGGAGCGGGCCGGCGGCGTTTCCCAGGCCGGCCGAGCCGATGATCAGCCCGCCGGCGAGCCCGGCCCGCCCCGGCAGCAGGGCGTATGTGAGACCGAGCGTGGCGGGCCAGACGATCGCGCCACCGACGCCCATGAGGCCCCGGCAGACGATCAGCCAGGTGACGTCCTGCGCGGCGCCGGCGAGCACGGAGAACGTCGCGAAGACGGCTGCGCCGAGCAGGAACAGCCTCTTCCGGCCGAAGAGGTCCGCGAGGCGGCCGCCCGAGACGATGAGCACGCCGAAGACGAGCGCGTAGGCGTTGATCACCCACTGGACGGTGCCGACGTCCGAGTCGAACTCGGCCTCGATGCTCGGGAGGGCGACCGTCAGCGCGGTGAAGTCGTTCGCGATGACGAAGACGGCGAGCGCCATCGCGATGAGCGCGAGGGTGCTCCCCCCGCCCGGGCGGTTCAGGTTCCCCTTCGACGCCACGCCGCGAGGCAGCCTAACCGGGTCGCGCCGCGGCCGGAGCTAGGCCGCGCGGTCGCCCACGGCGTAGAACGCGTACGCCACGCCGCAGTAGGCCGCGATCAGCACGGCGCCGCGCCAGCGCGAGGAGTAGCCCCGGAAGAGCAGGGCCACCGTGAAGAGGACCGATCCGCCCATGACGAGGATCTCCACCTCCCGGAACGCGAGCGCGAGCGGGTCGATCAGCCACGAGATCAGTGCCACCGCGGGGATGAGGAACACTGCCACCTGAGCGCTCGAGGCGAGCGCGATCTCGGCGGCGAGCTTGATGTTCCCGCGGTAGGCGACGACGACGGCGCCGCCGTGCTCGGCCGCGTTTCCGACGATGGCCACGATCACCGCCGCCACGAAGAACTCCGTCAGCCCGACCTCCTCGGCGAAGACCTCGAGCGAGTGGACGAGCGTCTCGGCCACGAGCGCCGTCACGACCGTGGCAGCGGCGAGCACGCCAAGCGAGAGCCGCAGCGACCAGGCGGCCATCACCGCCGCCTCGTCGGAGACGTGAAGGGAGCGATGCCGTCGCAGCGCGTACCAGGTCACGCCCACGTAGACGAGCAGGAGCACGATCGACACCGGCACGCTGACCACTGCGAGCGAGTGCCGGTCCGGGTCGCCGTCCCAGCCGGGCACCGACGGGATCAGGAAGAGCAGGACGGCGAGCGCGACGAGCGCGAACGAGGTCAGGCTCGACTCGCGGTCGAGGCGCCCCGACCCGCCGAAGACGAGCGAGAACCCCAGCACGAGCAGGAGGTTCCCGATCACGCTGCCGGTGAGCGACCCGCGCACGACCTCGGTCAGGCCCGAGTTCACCGCGATGAGCGCGATGATCAGCTCCGGCGCGTTTCCGAAGGTCGCGTTGAGGAAGCCGCCGATGCCCGGGCCGGTGTGGTGCGCGGCGTGCTCGGTCGCCTCGCCGATGAGCCACGCAAGCGGGATCAGCGCCAGCGCTGCGAGCACGAAGAGCGTCATCTCGCCGACGTCGGTGAACGCGCTCAGGGCGGCGACTACCGGCCCGAGCGCGAGCAGCGCGAAGAGGATGCGGCGAACCACGGCGGGCGCACCCTATCCTCTGGCGAGCGTGCTCCGCGCCGTTCTCTTCGACTGGGGTGACACCCTCTTCCACTTCGCCTACGACGAGGAGCTCCTCGCCGCCGGCTGGGAGGCGGGCCTCGCCACGCTCGACCGCGACGGCCTCCCCGGCCACGACGAGACGGCCGCCGTCTTTCGCGACCGCTACCTGCCGCTCCTGTTCGTTCCGGGGGCGATCGAGGAGGTCGAGTACCCCGGCCTGATCCGGGAGCTGCTCGGCGGCTTCGGCGTCGAGGTCTCGGACGACGAGCTCGACCGCTTCCTCGCCGCCGAGCACGCCGCCTGGGAGCCGGCGCGGCTGCTGGGCGCCCACACGCACGCACTCCTCGACTCGCTGCGCGAGCGCGGGCTTCTCACCGGGCTCGTCTCCAACGCGTTCGACCCCGGCTGGCTCCTGCACCGCGACCTGGCCGACATGGGGCTCGCCGAGCGGCTCGACGCGGCCGTCTTTTCCTCCGAGGTCGGGCTGCGGAAGCCCCACCCGGCGGTCTTCGAGGCGACGCTCGCCAAGCTCGGCGTCGAGCCGGCCGAGGCGCTCTTCGTCGGCGACCGCCGCTACGAGGACGTCCGCGGCGCGAAGGAGCTCGGGATGACCACCGTGCAGGCGCTCTGGTTCCGGGCCGACGACGACGAGCGCGGCCTCGATCCTGACTACGAGGCCTTCACCGCGATGGACGTCCTGAACGTCGTCAGGCGGCTGACCGGCGAGCTCTAGGTGTAGTTCCTAAGCACGTTGGTTCATCCGGGCCTCCTTGGAGGCTGAGGGCTGCCAAGCACTTCAGCCCCAAGGAGGACCAGGATGAAGCTTCACCGTAACGCGGCACTCAGTTGGAGCGGCCGCCGGCGTGTGGTCGGGCGTGTGGTCGAGCAGGGATGGACGCTGACAGCTGCGGCTGCGGCGGCTGGTGTCAGCGTGCGCTGCGTGCGCAAGTGGGTTGCCCGCTATCGGCTGGAGGGCGAGCGCGGGCTGCAGGATCGCTCCTCCGCGCCCAAGCGCGTCGCCAACCGCACACCGCAGGAGCGCGTCGAGGCGATCATGGCCCTGCGCCGCCTGCGCTTCACCGCCGATGAGATCGCCGAGGCGCTCGGGATGGCGCTCTCGACCGTGTCGGCGATTCTGCGCAGAGTCGGGATGGGCCGGCTTGGCCGACTCGGGCTCGAGCGGCCCGTGCGCTACGAACGCTCGCGCCCGGGCGAGCTCGTGCACGTCGACGTCAAGAAGCTCGGCCGGATCGAGGGCGGAGCGGGCTGGCGTGTTCGCGGCGGTCGCCAGCACTACAACCGCACCTTCACAGACCGTGACGGCCACCGACGCACGACCGTCGGCTACGAGTACGTGCACGTCGCGATCGACGACTACAGCCGCCTCGCCTACGCCGAAGTGCTCGCAGACGAGAAGGCCGCGACCGCGGTCGGCTTCCTCCGCCGCGCCGTCGCCTTCTACCGCCGCCACGGCATCAAGGTAGAACGTGTCCTCAGCGACAACGGCTCCTGCTATCGAGCGACGATCCACGCCCTCGCCTGCCGACAGCTCGCCATCAAACACCTACGCACCCGCCCCTACCGGCCACAGACAAACGGAAAGGCGGAGCGCTTCATCCGCACCCTCCTGCACGGCTGGGCCTACGGCGCCATCTACGCATCAAGCCGCGAGCGCACCGCCGCCCTTGACGGATGGCTCTGGCACTACAACCATCGCAGACGACACTCAGCACTCGGCCACCAACCCCCGGTGACCAGAACCAACCTGCTTGGGTCTTACAGCTAGGCCCGCCCGGGCCCTACACCTGGCGGCGTGCCCTGTCAAGACTTGCGGGGGTCGCAGGGCCGGTCAACAATTCAGGGACAGCCTGTGCGGCGCCAGATGTTCACCGGGACCGAGCTTCCGCTCCGACCTCAGGAGGAGACCGAGTGTCGGCGGTGCGAGGTGCACTGCGACAAGGTCGTCCATCCCGGCGCCTGCGTCGAGCGCGCGTGCCCGTTCCTCTACGCCTACGAGGAGTGGGGGCGGACGTACGTCGGCTGCATGCAGAAGGTGTACGCGGTCGAGAT
>Ga0299914_10000263_pt1 | contig 31877 bp, 35 predicted proteins | sample RVTome_10_FD_201361 | JGI IMG/M metagenome (GOLD analysis project Ga0299914, IMG submission 201361) | Soil microbial communities from uranium-contaminated site in the Upper Colorado River Basin, Wyoming, United States - RVT153D57 (version 2) ... | reverse complement strand
CGAATCGCAGAAGATCAGCTCCTGACCGGCGTCGGCCGCGGCCTGGCGAATGCCGTCCGAGACGAGCTTGACGAAGGGGACCGAATCTCCGAGCGAGATGTAGCCGATCTTGAAGACCTCGGACGGGGCGTCGGTGGCCGGCGCATCCGTCGGCGCGTCGGTGGCCGGTCCGCTCGTCGCGGGGGCCGCCGTCGGGCTGCTACCTGGGTTGCTACAGGCGACCGCCACGAGGGCGATCACGACGAACAGCGAGGACCAACGGGCGAGCTTGCGGCGCGCGTCGATCCCGGATCGGGTCTCCTGCACGTTTCCTCCTCCGAATCCGTGGTGGGGCCCGCGCCTGACGACCCGCGAATGGCTGCTCGCGACGTCCACGAGAATTGTTACTGGAAACGTCGTCAGGGCCGGTCAGCGGAGAGTAGTGCCGCGCTGGAGACGGTGTCAAGTCGGGGTCGGAGGCGGTAGAGTTGCCCGCCATGGCCTCTGTATTGACCGATCACCCGGGTGCCGCCCGCCCATCCGCGCGCCAGACCCTGCGTCTGGCGGTCATCCCCGGCGACGGCATCGGGCGCGAGGTCGTCCCGGTCGCTCTCGAGGTCGCCCGCGCGGCCGCGGCCGGAATCGTCGAGCTGGACACGACCGAGTTCCCCTGGGGCTCGGACTTCTATCTCGAGACGGGCGCCATGATGCCGCCCGACGGGCTGGACGCGCTTCGGACGCACCACGCGATTTTCCTCGGAGCGGTCGGCGACCCGGCGCGTGTCCCGGACACGGTGTCGCTGTGGGGGCTCCTCCTCCGGATCCGCAAGGGCCTGGGGTTGTCGGTCAACGTCCGGCCGGCGCGGTTCCTGCCGGGCATGCCGTCGCCATTGCGCGACCCGGGTGAATTCGACGTCGTGGTCGTTCGCGAGAACACGGAAGGCGAGTACTCCGACATCGGCGGACGGATCCACACGGGCGATCGCGAGCTGGCGATCCAGGTCAACGTCTTCACCAGGATCGGGACGACGGCCGTCGTGCGCCATGCCCTCGACCTGGCGCGGTCGCGGCGGCGCCGGCTCACGAGCGCGACGAAGTCGAACGGGATCGTGCATGCCATGCCCTTCTGGGACGAGGTGGTGCGAGACGTCGCCGCGGAGTACCCGGACATCGAGGTCGAGTCGATGCACCTCGACGCCCTGCTGGCACGGCTCGTGCGCGAACCGGCCCGTTTCGACGTCATCGTCGGCAGCAACCTGTTCGGCGACCTGCTGACCGATCTGTCGGCGGCGCTGATGGGCAGCATCGGCATAGCGCCCTCGGCCAACATCGATCCGACCGGCACCAACCCGTCGCTGTTCGAACCGGTCCACGGATCGGCGCCGGACATCGCCGGCAAGGGCATCGCGAATCCGATCGGCCAGGTCTGGACCGCGGCGGTGATGCTGCGCCACCTTGGATTCCAGGCGGCGCACGACCGGATCGAGGCGGCCATCGGCGGGATCATCGAGGCGGGCGAGCTGACGCCCGACATGGGTGGCACGCTGACGACCGCGCAGGTCGGCCAGCGACTCCTGGCGAGACTGGACGTCGCGCCGCGCTGACTTCGACTGCTGAGTCGCCTGCTAGGACGACATGATGTAGCCGCCGTCGACGTAGATCGTCTGGCCGGTGATGTAGCCCGCGGGATCGGACAGCAGAAATGCGACGACGCCCGCCATCTCCTCGGGCGGGGCAGATCGCCCGAGCGGCACGAGCTTGAGCCGGGTGCTGCTCAGCTCTTCGTAGCTCATGCCCCGAAGGGCCGAGACGTCGCGGAGCACCTGCTCCTGCATCGGCGTATCGGTGATGCCCGGCGAGATCGCGTTGACCCGGATCCTGCGCGGCGCATGGGCCACGGCGAAGGTCCGCGTGGCACCCTGGATGGCCGTCTTGGTGGCCGAGTACGGGGCCGTCTCGAGGGTGTAGGCCCAGCGCGCGGACGGCGACGAGAAGTTGACGATCGCGCCGCCCTCGACCATCCGCCGGCCCACGTCCCGGCACAGGAACCAGGTGGACTCGAGGTTCACTGCGAAGATGTGGCGGAAGTCGGCCTGGGTCACGTCCCAGATCGGCTTGAGCCCGAGGATCCCGGCGGCATTGACCAGGAAGTGCACCGGCTCGGCGTCGGCCAGCGCGATGACCGGCGCCCGTCCCGCGTCGTCGCTGAGGTCCGTGACGAGGACATCAGCGCCCGCATCGCGCACCGGGGCGAGGCCGGCCCCGTTCACGTCGACGGCGGTGACCCGGGCGCCCTGGCCGAGCAGGTGCAACGCCGTGGCCTTGCCGATCCCGCTCCCGGCGCCGGTGACGATCGCCCGACGGCCCTCGAAGCTCACGATTCGGTCGTCCCGGCGGCCGCCGGGTTTGGCGGTTGCTGGATGACCGGCAACTGCGGCTTGGTCCGCCCGATGCGCTCGTACTCCCGCTCCGGGATGGCCTCGAGTGATTTCCACACCGACCACTGGCATTTGCGGTTGGTGGCGGGATCGTCCGGCCCGCGCCAGAGCGGCGGATCGACCGTCCTCACCGGGTGTCCCCACCGCTCCGCGGGGATCGTCGACAGGGCGAAGTTGCAGTGGGCGCAGTAGTGGCAGACGCCCGTTTCGCCCCAGGTCCACGGCCGCGGTTCCTCGATCACGCCGAACTCGTACGGGGCGAGGACCCGCGACCCGGTTCCCTCCTCGGGGTCACCGCGCAGGATCCGTCCGCCCGACCCGCACGGGTCGAAGCGGATGACCCAGCGGTCCTCTTCCTCGACGAGCTCGATGTCGCCTCGCCGGCCGGGCCCGACGAGGTGCCCGCGCATCGCCTCGAGGCTGATGTACAGGTTGCGGTCGAGCGTCTCTTCGTACGGCGACTGCCGCACGTCGAACGGCATGTAGCGCTCCTGGAGGTACGGCTCCATGATCGCCCGGTAGCAGTCCTCGAGGCGCGCCTCGCCGAAGCGCTTGACCACGAAGGCAAGGATGCCCGCCATCAGGTCCGCTGCGCGGTCGTGCAGGCGGCGCCAGTCCTCGCGGACGCCGTCGAGCTCGGCGAGGGCCGCCTCGACCGGCAGGTCGTAGCTCCGAATGCCGTTGGCCAGCCGGCCTGCGCGCAGCCCGAGTTCGTCCCAACGCGACTCGCGCTCGAGGGGGGTCCCGTCCGGGTACGCGAGGAGGACGCTGAGTCGCTCGATCTCGGCATCGAGGTCCGCTCGGGTGACGCCCTGGTCGCCAAGCCAGTCCTCGAAGCCCGCCGTCCAGACCTTGTAGACGACGTAGACGACCTTGGCCTCCTCCATGAAGTAGTCGACAAGCTGGGCGGCGTTCTCGCGGCGGTTCGCGGCGAGCCCGAATTCGTCGCCCCCGGCACGCAGCTCCTCCTCGATCCGGGCCACGGTCGATACGGCCTGATCGGCCCAATCGCCGCTGCGCACGCGCTTGCCGATCGACTCGGACCATTCGAGGTGGGTGGCCATCGGCGCGCCTCCTGGGCCGGGGGCAAGAATGGTTACTGGAAACGTCGTCACCACCGGCCCGGCGAGCCTAGTGGCGGCTCTTCCGCGCTGTCAAGTGGCGCGCCGAGGCTGACAGGCGCTAACGGCCGCCCGGGCGTTCGGGGTCGTTCGGGTGGGCTGCCAGCGGAAAGACCTCGACGTCGAGGTAGGGGAAGAACGGCAGCGATCCGATGGCTGCATGGAGCGCGGTCGCGTCCTCGGCCTCCCAGATGCCCCAGTTCGCCCGGCGACCCGGCACGCGCCACATCCGCCGGATCGTGCCCTCGGCACCGAGCTCCGCGCCGCGGACCCGTTCGGCCGCCGTCAGCCGCGCAAGTTCGTCCGGATCGCCGTCCGCGGGCCAGTCGACCTGGATGTTGACCAGGAACTCCACAAGTTCACCCTCCGCTCGCTGGGGACCGGGCCGGGCTGCCGCGAGCCCGTTCACCGGTCCAGTTATGATACCGGCTGGAAACGCTTTCACCCGGTTCGGCCGACCTCCTCGGGAGGTCGGCGCGGAACCCCGATCGCAGTCACGTATGCATGGAGGCAGCGCATGGCCCGCATCCCGATCGAGATGCCCAAGCTCGGCTACGACATGGAGACCGGCAAGGTCGGTGGCTGGCTCAAGCAGGTCGGCGACGAGATCGCCCGGGGCGACGTGATCGCCGAAATCGAGACGGACAAATCGACGGTCGAGATGGAAGCGACGGCCGGCGGGACGCTGAGCGAGATCGTCCACGAGGCGGGTGCCGAAGTCGCGGTCGGGGAGACGATCGCCTGGCTCGAGGACGGCGCGTAGGGTGGGGGACAAGATCAGCGGTCGCACGCCCGTCGTCCAGGGGCCGATGCGGCGGGCGATTGCCCGTCGTATGGTCGCCAGCAAGGGAGCGACCCCGCACTTCTACCTGTCGACCGAGATCGAGATGGACGCTCTGCTCGACGAGGTCGCGCGCGCCAACGACGGGCGTTTACGCGAGGAGCGCGTCACGGTCACCGCATTCCTCCTGCGCGCGGTGGCGCTGTCACTCGCCGAGCACCCGGCGTTCAACGCCGCCTGGAACGGCGATGTCGTCGAGCGGTGGGATGCGATCAATATCGGGGTCGCGATCGCCCTCGATGAGGGGCTCATCGCACCGGCGCTCCTGGACTGCCGCGAGCGGACGGCCGAGGACCTGGCCGCGGGCCTGGCCGATCTCGTGGCGCGCACGCGGGCCGGCAAACTGCGCGCGGCCGAGATCGGCGAGGGCACCTTCACCCTCTCCAACCTCGGGATGTTCGATGTGAGCGCATTCACCGCGATCATCACGCCCCCACAGGTCGCGATCCTGGCCACCGCCCGCACGCAGGAACGGGCTGTCGTGCGCCACGGCGCTGTCGTCATCCGCAGGGTCATGACCGCGACGCTGTCTTCGGACCACAGGGTCGTCGACGGTGTCGGTGCCGCAGGTTTCCTGGGGACGCTCAAGGGACTGATCGAGGCGCCCGGCACCTGGCCGGCCGGGGCACCATGACGCTCCTGGCCGGGGCGGCCGAAGCCCACATCACGCCACCGTTTCCGGTCGACCTCCTCGGCTACGTCCGGCGACCCGAAGCCGCTCGCTTCGCGTACGAGCCACTGATGGCGACTGCCTGTGTCTTCCACGACGACGATGCGGGCACGACCGCGGTCATCATCGCGGCCGATGTCGTGGGCCTAACCACGGCGATGGCGGATCGCATTCGAGGACGCGTTGGCGAGCTCGTCGGGTGCGACCCGGCCGCCGTCCTGCTGAACTCGAGCCACACCCACGCCGCACCGTGGCCGGGGGCGACGATCAAGCTCGGTGGCGAGTTCGACGACTGGACGGAGCAGGAGCTCCGCTACTGGGAATCGGTCCCGGATCGGTACGCCTCGGTCGCGCTGGAGGCGATGGCTCGACGTGCTCCGGCACGGGTCGGCGGCGGCGTGGGAGAGGCCCGCGGTTTGGCCGTCAACCGGCGCGAGCGAACAGCGGATGGCCGAACGATCCTCGGCTGGAACCGGGACGGTGTCCGCGACGACTCGGTCGTCGCCATCCGCGTCGATGGACGCGATGGTCCGCCACCGATGGCCGATGGCATCGCGACCATCGTGTCGTTCGCGTGCCACCCGGTCGTCATCGGGCCGGATCTCCCGGGCGCGGGTCCGGACTTCGTCGGGCCGCTTCGCGCCGGCGTGGCGGCGCACCGTCCCGGCGCCGTCACGGTCTTCCTCCAGGGCGCGGCCGGCGATGCGCTGCCGCTCGAATCGTTCCGTGACGACGAAGATGCGCACGTCGCGGCCGCGGTGTTCGGCGAGCGGCTCGCCCTCGAGGCCGCCCATGCGGTCGCCGACGTCGACCCGTGGCCGACCGAGATCGAGCGGTCTGACTGGGGCTCGGTCACCCCGATCCGCCTGTCCCGCCGCCGCCGCGCCGACGCCCCACCGCCACAGGTGCTCCGTACTGCGCGACGGATCGTGCCCCTGCCGTTCCTCGAGTTGCCCGCCGCGGCGGACCTGCGACGCGAGCTCGACGAGCGTCGCCGGGACCTGGTCGCTCGCCGCGACCGCGGCGAGTCCCGGGTGACGATGAACCCGATTCGCTACCACGTCTCGTGGCTGGAGACGATGCTTGCCCTGGAGGAAGCCGAAGGCCGACCGACCGCGGTGGACGGCGAGGTCTGGGCCGCACGGATTGGCGATTGCGCCGTCGTCGGCGGGCCGGGCGAGATCTTCGGAGCCATCGGCACGGCGGTCCGCCGGGCGTCCCCGGCCACGGTGACGATCTTCGCCGGCTACTGCCAGGGCACGCTCGGCTACATCGCGACGCCGGACGAGTACCCGCATGGCGGCTACGAGCCCACGGTGTCGCACCGTGGCTACGGCCAGCCGGCGCCGTTCTCCCCCGACGTCGCGGGCATCATCGAGCGAACGAGTCTCGAGCTGCTCGAGGAGCTGTTCGCGTGAGGGCGCGGTAGGCTCGCTTCGAGCAACAGCTGCTCGACGCGCGACGCCCCAGGGGAGTGGGCCGACGATGGTCGGACTCAGCCCCGCGAGCGCACCCGGCCGCGCCCCACGACACCCTCCGCGAACCACGCCTCCAGCTCCTCCTCCGAATGACCGAGCTCTCCGCACAGGACTTCGCGGTTGTGTTGGCCGAGGTCACCGCCGAGATGGCGGACCTTGCCCGGCGTGTCCACCAGGCGGGGGACCGCGTTCTGGACGCGTGCCGTACCGAGGATCGGGTCCTCCACCGTGGTGATCGTCTCGCGCGCCAGGTACTGCGGATCCTCGAAGATGTCGGCGATGGAGTAGATCGGTCCGATGACCGCCTCCTGCTCCTCGAACGCGGCCTGCACCTCCGCTGCCGTGTGCGCCCCGATCCAGTCGCCGATGAGGCGATCGAGCTCCTTCTGGTTCTCGACCCGACCAGAGTGGTCCTTGAACCAAGGCTCGTCGATGACCTCCGGGTGGCCGACGAGCCGCATGACCCGTTCCGCGATGGACTGCGAGCTCGCGGACAGGCCCAGCCATTTGCCATCGGACGCCTGGTATGCGTTGCGCGGCGCCGTCCACTCGGTGCTGCTGCCGGTCCGACCCTGGACGTAGCCGAGCTGGTCGTACACCAGCGCCTGGGGACCCAGCAGCCAGAACAGGGGCTCGTAGATCGCGAGGTCGATGACCTGGCCGGGCGCGTCATGCTGGTCGCGGTGATACAGCGCGAACATCGCGGCGAACGTTCCGAAGAGCGACGCGACGCCGTCTCCCAGCGCGAATGGCGGCAGGGTCGGCGGGCCGTCGGGCTGCCCGTTGATGTGCGCGAAGCCGCTGATCGACTCGGCCACGGTGCCGAACCCGGGGCGCGGCGCGTACGGCCCGGTCTGGCCGAAACCGGACGTGCGGACGATGACGAGTCGCGGGTTGATCTCGTGCAGGACCTCGGGTGCGCAGCCCCAGCGCTCGAGAGTCCCGGGTCGGTAGCTCTCGATCAGGACATCAGCCGTCGACGCGAGCTCGCGCAGCAGCGCCGCTCCCTCCGGCTTCCCGAAGTCGATCGACACGAAGCGTTTGTTGCGGTTGACGAACGCCCACCACAAGGAGACGTCGTTCTTCTTCCAGCCCAGCGTCCGCAGCGCGTCACCACGGGGATGTTCGATCTTGATGACGTCCGCACCGAAGTCCGCCAGCAGGGTCGCAATGACGGGCCCGGCGAACAGCACGCCGGCATCGATGACACGGAGACCGGCCAGCGGGCCGTCCGCTCCGGGTGCGCCGCCGGTCGGGTCCCGATCCGCGGTCACGAACCTTGCTCCGCTGCGTAGTCGGCGAATGAGCGGCGGGTCTGGATGAGCTCGACCCGGATCCCGTCCGGGTCTTTCATGTAGACGGCCCGACCCCCTTCGTTCGGCCCGATGGTCGGAGTCACAGGCGGCGAGACGGACTCGACGCCGCGCTCGGTCAACCGCAGGTACAGGTCGTCGAGGTCGTCGACGAAGAAGGCGATGTGCGCCGTGCCCGGGTTGGCCGTCCCCGTGTCGACCGGAGTTCGCTCGACGTTGCGGTACTCGAGCAGCTCGAGCATCACGTCGGAGCCGGGGAGGCGCAGGATCGCCGCATGGATGTCTGCGTCCGGGTAGCCGACCATTTCCCCGATGTACGGCGCCCGCGGGTTCCAGGCGAAGGCCACCTGGAACCCCAGGATGTCGCGGTAGAAGGCGAGCGAGCGGTCCAGATCAGTGACCTGCAGACCCATGTGGTGCGCCCTGGTGATGGATGCCATGCGGAGCTCCTGCTTAGAGGTCGTCGAGAAGCCTGTGGGGGTCGGTGACTTGTTGGGTGGCGATCCACGCCGGGTCGACGAGCACGCCCAGGCCTGGTGCGGCCGGTAGGGGTTCCATCAGTCCGTCGGTCACGACCGGCTGGGCCAGGCTGTCGTCCATGGGGTGCACGCCCGTGCCCGGAATGCCCCACTCGATCGGGGCATCAGTCCGTCCGATCGCGGCCAGGACCTGGCTGTGAACGTGGGGGAACATGTGTGGAGCGACCCGAACGCCGGCTGCAACGCCGGCACCCACGACGCTGCGCAGGCGGGTGATCCCGCCGTTCGTCGTCGCGTCGACACGCAACACGTCGATAGCATCGAAGCGCAGCAGTGCCTGCGGGTGGTACGAGCCGCCCTGTTCGTCGCCCATGGCGATCGGAGTCTCGATCGCGCGCCGGACGCTGGCCACCATCGCCGCGTCGCCGGGCGGCACGATGTCCTCGAACCAGCCGATGTCGAGGTTGTCGAGCCGCCGGCCGAACTCGATCGCATCCGCCGCGGACTTGCTGTAGAAGTTGTTGTCAATCCCCAGCCACGCGTCGGGAAACGCCTCGCGCGCCGCGCGCAACCGGGCGATGGATGCGTCCGGGGTCGGTGCGATCGGCAACTTGAAGCGACGCCAGCCGCGCGCCCACAGGTCCGCGATCTGGGCGACAGTCTCGTCCGGAGAGATCGACGGAGGGTAGCCAACGATTCCGGTCACGGGCATCGGCGCCCTGTCCCCGCCAAGGTACGTGGCGATGTCCTGTCCGGCCGCCTTCGCCGCGAGGTCCCAGGCCGCGATGTCGACGACGGACAGGGCGCGCATCCCGATCCCCGCGGCATGCACGGCGTTGTTCGACCAGAGGGCGGCATGGAAGCTGCCGGCCGGGTTCGCCACCTCGCGCCCGACATAGACCGGCGCGATGGTCCGGTCCACGATGGCCGCCAGGGGACCGTCGCGGGTCAGGCAATAGGCAAAGCCGGACAGCCCGCTGTCCGCGTCGACACGGACGAGCGCAAATTCGCGGTGGCGCATGATCCACGTGCCGAATTCAATCGGGACCTCGAGCGTGTGCAGGACCGTTGCGACGCGGACGGTCCTGATCGTGTCGACCGCGTCGCTCATGCGGTGAGGTACCCGTCGTCGCACATCAAGGTGTGCCCGGTGACCAGCTCGGCCGCGTCGCTGGCGAGAAAGATCGCCGCGCCGATCAGCTCACGTGGCAGGCCCAGACGCTGCCGGATCATGCGCGCCTTGATGAAGTCCGCGGTGAGCGACGTTCGCTGGGCGGCCTGGCGGGTCAGCGGCGAGTCCATCAGCGTCGGTCCGATGGCATTCACCCGGACGCCGCGATCACGCCACTCGAGGGCGAGCCCGCGGGTGATGCCAAGGACACCGCCCTTCGACGCGAGATACGCACTCGCCCATGGGTAGGCGATGAACGAACCGATCGAGCCGAGGTTGATGATGCTGCCCTTCCCTGCTGCGAGCATCTTTCGCCCGAACGCCTGGCAGCACAGGTAGGTGCCCTTCAGATTGAGGTCGACAATGAAGTCGAACTTGTCCTCCGGAAAATCCTCGGCCGGCGAGCGGTACGCCGAGCCGGCGCTGTTGACGAGGATGTCGACACGACCGTACGTCTCGGTGACCCAGTCCGCCGCCGCGTCGACAGCGGTCTTGTCCGTCACGTCAACGGCCCGCATGGCACACGCGGCGCCCGCTCCGACGCTTGCCGCCGTCGCGGCCATGCCCGTTTCATTCACGTCCAGCAGGACAACGCGCGCGCCCGCCTGCGCGTACCCGACCGCGATCGCGGCTCCGAGCCCGCTTCCGCCGCCGGTCACCACAGCGACGCGGTCGCGCAGGTCGAACAGGTGCGCGACGTAGTCGGCAGGGATCGTCAGGTCGTCGTCGTGTGTCATTGGTCCGCCCTCCGTCATCGATCGACGCGTCCGTACGACGTGGGCAGGCCCGCGACGTCGGAGTCGATGCGCCACAGCTGGCCCCCGAAGCTCGCGTCGGCTGTGTCTGCCAGGACGCCGGCATCGGTCATGTACAGGATCGACCCATCGAACACGCAGTTGGTGGGGATCACACCCGCCTTGATGAACTGGTCGTAGCGTCCGTCTGCATACAGGACGTCGATGCCGCCGCCATTGACCGTGGTGACGAACAGCCGACCGTCCGACGCGACGGCCATACCGTCCGCGACGGGCTTGTCGCCGGGCAACCGTGCGATGTCCTCGATCGCGCCGGTGTCGAGCCGAAGGCGTCGGACCATCCCGGTATACGACTCGGCCCAGACCACGCTTCCGTCAGCCTCCACCGCGATCCCGTTCGGAAAGGTCGGCGGATCGAGCTGGGCGAGGACTCGCCCGGTGCCGTCGGGCTCGAGCACGAACAGGTACGACGGCTCCGGGTCCGCCGGGCGATACGTCCCCGGATCGGTGAAGTAGAGCCTCCCGTCCGGTCCGAAGACGAGGTCATTCGGCCCGTGGAACGCGACGCCGTCGAGCTCCGTGGCGATGATCTCGGCCCGACCGCCCTCGCGGTCGATCCGCTGGATCGACGGCGGAAGCATCTCATCGGCGCGCCACGGACCCACCGTTCCGCCGTTCTGGCAGGCGTAGAGGACGCCGTCGAGACCCAGGACGCACGAATTGGGTCCACCCGCTGTATAGGCGTAGCGACTGACACCCCGCCCCCGTTCCCATACCGAAATCTGGCTCCGATACGTCTCGACGAAGCACACTCGACCGTCCGGCAGGACGGTCGGACCCTCCGCCCATCCAAGGCCGTCCGCCAGGAGCTCATGGGTCATGGCCGAATCCCTCGCTTGCTCGATGGCACGTCAGCGCACCGCGCCCGCGGTCACGCCGCGGACGATGTAGCGCTGGATGAACAGGGAGAAGATGAAAATCGGGATGATCGTCACGATCCCGATCGTCGCCGCGACGTTCCAGTCGATCGGTCGCTGCGCCGAGATGAGCCCGGCAGCGCCGAGCGGGATCGTCTTGAGATCCTGGCTGTTCACGATGTACAGGCCCACCAGGAACTCGTTCCAGATGAAGATGGCACCGAAGATCGCCGCCACCACGAGACCCGGACGCACCAGCGGCAACATGATCAGCCGCAGCACGTCCAGACGGCTGCAGCCGTCGACCAGCGCGGCGTCGTCGAGATCGCGCGGAACCTCGTCGAAGAAGCCGATGAGGATCCAGATCGTCAGCGGCAGGCTGAATGCCACGTACGGCAGGATGAGCCCGGGCATGGAATCGTCGAGGCGAATCGTGCGCATCATCAGCAGGACCGGGATCGCGATCGCGACCGGGGGCATGAACCTGAAACTGAGGATGGTCGTTGCCCAGCGGTCGCGTCCGCGGAAGCGCAGCCGCGAGAAGGCGTACGCCGTGGGCGTTCCCAGGACGAGTGCGATGCCCACCGACGCGGTCGTCACGAGGATCGAGTTGACGGTGTAACGCAGGAAGCCGCGGTCGAAGATGACGCCCGTGTAGTTGCGGACGATGACGTCGACGTCGAGTGCCAGCGTCGGCGGCACCTCGAGGACCTGGATCCGGGTCTTGAAGGAGATGATCGCGAGCACCGCGAACGGCGCAAACCCGATGATGGCAATGACCACCAGCAGCACGTATGCGAGGGTCCGCTCGATCCGTCGGGCAATCACGTCCTGACGTCCTCCCGGCGGAAGTTGACGTAGCGGAAGAGGAGGGTCATCCCGACGACTGCGACGATGACCATGATGTACGCCATGGCGGAGGCATAGCCGTAGCGCGTGAACGTGAAGCCGTTCTCCCAGGTGTAGAAGCTGAGGGTGGTCGTGAAACGGCCCGGTCCGCCATAGGTCAGACCGAAGACGACGTCGAACGAGCGGAACGTGTCGATCGCGCGGAAGATCGCCGCGAACAGGATCGCCGGCGCGAGCAGGGGCAGGGTGACCCGACTGAGTGTCGCCAGGCGGCCCGCACCGTCAACCTGTGAGGCCTCGAACACGTCGCGCGGCAGCGCCTGGAGTCGTGCGAACACGACGACCATGACGAACGGCGTCCACTGCCAGGAGTCGACGACGATCAGCGTCCACAGGGCGAGGGTCGGATCGCCCAACCAGAGCGGTGTCGGCATGCCCAGCTCGCCCAATGCCCAGTTGATCATCCCCCAGTCCGGGTTGAGCAAGGCACGCCACATCAGGCCGACCACGACCGGCGTCAGGAGCATCGGTAGCACGAGGACCCCCCGGACGAACCACGATCCCCGGAGGTGGAGATTGAAGAACAGGGCAAGTGCCGTTCCCAGCAGGACCTGGACGGTGACGCCAACGACCGTCATGACCGCCGTGTTGACGGTCGATTGCCAGAAGACCGGATCCGCCGCGAGGTTCTGGTAGTTCAGCAGGCCGATGAATTCGAACCGGGATCCCACCTGGTCCCAGCGCATGAACGAGATACCGAGGCTGTAGAGCAGTGGAAAGACACTGAAGACAACCAGGTACGCGATTGCGGGCGTCACGAGCAGCGCGATATCGCGGCGCGTGTGCAGAGGGCTGCCCCTGGCGGGCGCCTCCGCTGCCTGCACCGATTCCCTGCCGCGCATCAGGTCCTGTGCCGGCCGTCGTCGCGAGAGCGACGACGGTCCGGCTCCGTTCCGTGGGCGTTTATGCGAGGTGGCCGCCGGTTCGCAGGATCGCCTCGCTCGCTTCCTGGACCTTCTGGCAGGCCGTTGTCGCGTCCTGGGTGCCGGTCAGGGCGAGGTTGAACTCGCGCGCGGCGGCGCCGACGATCTCAAAAACCTCCGGGATGTTGGCGATCTCGAGGATCCGTGCGGACTCGGCCGCCTCGCCCGCCACCGGCAGGTGCGGCAGCTGGGTGACGAGCTCGGGATCGATGAACGTCGAAGCGCGGTTCGGGTCGGTCTGGTAGGTCCCGACCTGGTACTTCTCGAACTCCTTCGAGGTGAGATAGGTCAGGAAGTGCCACGCGACGTCCTTGTTGCGATCGGGCAGGTTCTTCGGGATTCCCAGACCCCAGCCGCCGCGAATCGCCTGGGGGGTCTGTCCGGAATCTGCCGGCACGAGTGCGTCGCCGACGGCATCGGACACCGTCGATGCCTCCGGGTCGTACAGGCTGCCACCGATCGTCGACCAGAAGACCATCATCGCGACGCGTCCCGAGGCGAACGCGTCGAGGCTCTCGGTGAAGCCATAGCTGGTCACCGCGCTCGGTGCGTACGGCAGGCAGTCGATCATGTGCTGGAGCGCCCGGACGGCAGGGTCGCTGGTGAAGTTCGTGTTGAGCGTCTGATCGTTCTTGTCACCGCTGGTCAGCTGCCCACCCATCGTGATGAACCTGGTGTACCAGTCGACGAGGAAGAGCGACACGTCGTTCGCGCCGATCATCGCGTTGCCCGCGACCTCGTCGGTGGTCAGGGCCTCGGCCGCAGCGAGGTACTCCTCCCAGGTGGTGGGGACGGACAGGCCGGCGGCATCGAAGAGGTCCTGACGGTAGAACATGATGCACGAGCCGCTGTGGACGCCCGGAATGAGGTACAGCTTGTCGCCGCCGTACGACCCGGTCTCGACGTCGAAGTAGCCCGTGTACTCGAGTTGGCCGGCCGGGAAGTCCTCGAGATCGTAGTCCTCCGGCGTCCGCTCCGGATCCGCCACCCAGTCCGTGATCTCGGTGAAGAGGTCGGCACCCACGGTTCCGGCCACGGAGAAGCCCAGGACGTGCATCACGTCGAAGGCCGATTCGGGCGCGCGCAGGTTCTGATTGTTCGACTCGAGCAGCGCTCCGAGGGCCATCGTGGTCAGGTCGACATCGATGCCCATCTGCTCCTTGATTTCCGGGATCTTGTCGCGGAGCCCCAGCTCGTCTCGTTCGCCGTCGACGATCGCGATCCGCACCCTCTCCCCGGCATACCGCATCGGGTCATAACCCCCGCCGGCACCGGTCGGTGCCGCACCGGTCCCGGGCGCGCCCGTCGGTCCCGCCGGGGTCTCGCCGCCGCATGCGGCGATGACGGCACCGATCGCGCCACCGGAAAGGCCGAGGATCGTCGCTCGGCGGACGAACGCACGGCGACTTATCCGGCCGTTCAGCACGTCACGGATGGCCTGCGACACGAGGTCCTGCCCACCGCGGGCTCCTTGCTGTTCCACGGGCGTTCCTCCTCCAGTGACCGGAAACGACTCCGGTTAAGGCCCATCGGCACCTTACGCCGGGGATACTGGGACTGTCAACAATCCTTTGTCTAGATGCCGTGTTTTCCTCCCGACTCCTGCAGGACGCGGTTTCGATCGGCCTCGAACCACAACATGTCGGGCGACCGCCGCTGCTTGCCGGCCCGGTACTCGAGCAGGCGGCGCGCGACGATATCGATCCCTTCGGGGTCGAGCCCGTAGTAGCGGTACTGGTGGTTCGGCGGTCCGATGATTGCGAACTCGTCGTGCAGCCCATGCGTGTAGAGCGGTATCGACACCCCGGCCCGGAAAAGCGCCTCTGCGACCAGGCTGCCGAGCCCGCCCTCGACGTTGTGCTCCTCGACGGTCAGGACTGCGACGTGTGACGCGGCGATATCGGCCAGAGCGGCGGCCGGGAACGGCTTGATCGTGTGGACGTCCACGACTTCGGCCGCTATCCCGTGCCCCCGCAAGGCGTCGGCGGCTTCCAGCGAACGCTTCACCATGATCCCGGTCGCGACGATGAGCAGGTCCGAGCCGGTCCGCGCGACAAACGGCGCCCCGGGTCCGTAGCCGGCCGGAACCGCCGCGTAGGTGCCCTCGTCACGGCCCCGACCCAGGCGGAAGTAGATCGGCGTGGGCCAGTCGACGGTCGCCTCGGCGAGAGCGACCGCGGTCGCTCCATCCGAGGGCGACAGAACCGTGAGGTTCGCGATGCCGCGCAATGCAGCGAGATCCTCGGTCGCATGGTGCGAGGTCGACAGGAACCCGAGCGCGAGTCCGGCATGGGTCGCGACGATGCGCACCGGCATGTTCGGATAGGCGAGGTCGGTGCGGATCTGCTCCAGGCACATCAACGAGGCGAACGCGGCAAACGTCGACACATAGGGACGCAAGCCGGTTGACGCCAGGCCGGCGGCGGCGGACACCATGTTCCGCTCCGAGATGCCGAACTGGAATGACCGGTTCGGGTGGCGGGCTGTGAACTCCGTCAGGAGGGTGGAGACGGTCAGGTCGGCGCTTCCGACGACGATCCGCTCGTCGTGGTCGGCCAGATCGGCCAGGCCCCGACCAAAGGTGACCAGCCCGCCCTGCAGGTGGCGGTATCCGTCGCCGGACATGCTCCGAGGGTCGCGCAAGGTCGGCTCGGTCATGCAGGATCCGCCCCGACCGCCGACGCGATCTGACGGACAGCCTCGTCATGATCCTCCCCGGCCAGGTAGCCCAGGTGCCAGTCGGCGCTACCCTCGATGAAGTCGATGCCGCGACCGGATACCGTCGTTGCGATCACCATCGTCGGGGACGCGCCCGGCATTCCGCGCCGAGCGTCGAAGTCCTGGTAGGCGCCGAGCAACTGGGCCGTGTCATGCCCATCCAGCTCGACAACGTGCCACCCGAATGCCCGCCAGCGGTCGGCCATCGGCTCAACCGACAGGACGTCCTCGGTGCGGCCATCGACGCACACGCCGTTCCGATCGCAGATGACCATGAGGTTCGCGAGCTTGTTGTGGCCGGCGTAGGCGGCCGCCTCCCAGACCTGACCCTCGTTCTGCTCACCGTCGCCGATCACCACCACGACCCGACCGTCGATGCCCTGGAGGCGCATGCCTTCGACCATGCCGATGGCGATCGACGGTCCGTGTCCCAGCGACCCGGACGAGAAGTCGATGCCCGGGACCTTGCGAAGGTCAGGATGGTCACCCAGCGGCGAACCGAGCCGAGTGAAGGTCTCGAGAAGGCCGGCCTCGAAGAAGCCCAGGTCGACGAGGATCGGATAGAGCGCGGAGCATGCGTGGCCCTTGCTCAGGATGAAACGATCCCGATCGGGCCGATCCGGCCGGGTCGGGTCGACGTCGAGAAGCCCGTGGTAAAGCGTGACGAGGATCTCAACCGCCGACAACGCCGGGCCGTAATGGCCGATGCCCGCGATGGCTGCCGCCCGCAACACCGCGAGTCGAACGTCGCGACACGCGGATTCGAGCTGGACCGGGTCGGGGTGCGACCGCACGATGGACGTACTGTCATATGGCATACCATAGGATAAACAGATCCACATGCCCGTGTCACGCTTCCCGGAGGGCGAAAGTCATGCCGACGGTCACATGCGAAGCGACCCTCCGTGCGACGTTGGGCGAAGGACCGGCCTGGATCGGGCCCGAGCTCGCGTGGGTGGACATCCTCGCCCACGAAGTCCACCTGTTCGACCCGACGACGGGGTCGGACCGGGCCATCCCGGTCGGCCAGGCCGTCGGTGCGGCCGTGCCGGCGGTCGACGGCAGCCTCCTGCTTGCGGTGCGCGACGGCTTTGCCCGTCTCGACCCGGCGAGCGAGGAGGTGTCCCTGATCGCGAGCGTCGAGGCGGATCTGCCGGGGAACCGCATGAACGACGGAAAGTGCGACTCGGCGGGCCGGTTCTGGGCAGGCACGATGTCCGAGCCCCCCACCCCCGGGACCGGTGGCCTGTACCGGCTTGAGCTCGACGGGTCAGTGACGGTGGTCCTCGACGACGTCACGATCTCGAACGGCCTCGGGTGGAGCCCGGACGACCGTCTCTTCTATTACATCGATACGGCCGAGAGCACGATCGACGTGTTCGACTACGACGGCCCGACAGGTGCGATCGCCAACCGCCGCGTCTTCGCCCGCATCCCGCCCGGGTCCGGCGACCCCGACGGGATGGCCGTGGACCGTGAGGGGTACGTCTGGGTGGCACTCTGGGACGGCTGGGCGTTGCGTCGGTTTGCACCGGACGGCACGCTCGATCGCAAGGTTCGGCTGCCGGTCAGCCACGTCACGAGCTGCGCCTTCGGCGGGCCGGACCTGACGCGCCTCTACATCACGACGGCCAGTTCGAACGGCTCCGAGCCGTATTCTCCCGCTGTCCTTGCCGGGCAGCCCCTCGCCGGCAGCCTGTTCGGCCTGGACGCGCCGGTGCCCGGCCTGCCGGTCGCCCGGGCGGGGGTGCAACCTCGGTCACATGACCCGGGCAGTGGCGATCAGGGTGCGCCCGCAGCGCCGAACAGGCCGGCGGACTGAGCGAAGTGTTTCGGGGTCAACCGGGCAAGCGCCCGTTCCGAGTCCTTGAGGTGGTCCACCATCGCGCTCCTGGCGGCCTCGCCGTCGCCGGTCTCGATCGCCGACAGGATCCGTTGATGGCCGGATACCGCATCCGGCAGCCGGTCACCGAGCTGGAGCGTCGCGAGTCGAATGTCCATCAGCGGATCACCGATCGAATCGAGCAGGACAACGTACAGCTCGTTGTGGGTGCCCACGGCGATCTCGCGATGGAATGCGACGTCGGCGCCGGCCGTCGAGACGTCGTCCCTCGCTGCGGCCATCGCGTCGGCTGCAGTACGCATGCGGTCGATGTCCAGGTCCGTGCGATTGCCGGCGGCGACCCGCGCGACCTGCACCTCGAGCATCGTTCTGACCTCGTGGAGCATCGCCAGCGCCTGGCCGAGGCTGTCCGGGTGGAGAAAAGCGCGGCTCCGCAGGAAGCGGTTCATCGAGTCGCGCATGACGTTGGAGGCGACCTCCCGGACGACGACACCGGAACCTGCCCGGCCGTCGACCAGGCCGGTCCCGGTGAGCCGACGGACCGCTTCGCGGATGACCGTCCGCGAGACGCCGAATCGCTCGGCGAGCTCACGCTCGGACGGCAGCCGTTCGCCGGGGGCCACATGTCCATCGAGAATGAGTGCCTGGAGTTGGTCCGCCACCCGCTCGGACAGGGTCGGCGCTCGCGTCACCGGCGTGTAGACGAACTCCGGGCGGGGCTCGGTGGCACGGTCCATTGGCATACCATACTACCAAGAGCATCCGAACAGGGGAGTGGTCGATGGACATGACCGGCAAGGTCGCCGTGGTGACCGGAGGCGGATCGGGCCTGGGGACAGCGATTGCGCATGGGTTCGCCCGCGCCGGAGCGACATCCGCAGTCCTCGACCTCGATGGCACCGCCGCCGGGACGGTCGCCGCGGACATCGTCGCGGCAGGTGGAGCGGCCAGCGCGCATACCGTCGACGTCAGCGACGCAACCGCCGTCCGGGCAACGATGGATCGCATCGCCGCGGACCACGGCGGTATCGACGTGCTCGTCAACAGCGCCGGCGTGCGGTTCATCAGCCCGTTCCTCGAGATGGATGAGCGGACCTGGAGTCTGACCCTCGCGGTCAACCTGACCGGCGTCTTCCTGTGTTCGCAATCCGCGATACCACACATGCTCGCTCGCGGCGGCGGCAAGGTCGTCAACATCGCCTCGACGTCCGGCATTCTCGCTCTCACCCGGCGAACCGCCTACTGTGCCAGCAAGGCGGGCGTCATCGGCCTGACCAAGGCAATGGCCTACGAGCTGAGCGGACAGGGGATCCACGTGAATGCCGTGGCGCCCGGTCCCATCGAGACGCCGATGAACGCGCCGTACTTCCAGGACGAGGAGATGATCGCGACGTTCCGCAAGGAGATCCCACGAGGCAGCTGGGGTCAGCCCGCGGACGTGGTCAACGCGACCCTCTTCCTGGCCTCGAACGACTCCGATTACATCGCCGGTGCGGTTCTGGCCGTCGACGGGGGGTGGTTGACCGGCAAGGGCTATTGACCGGGAGCGGGGCCGCCACGCGGCGCTTCCAGCCCCGGAGCCCAGCACCGATCGTCGACTCGCACGATCTCTTCGTTCCGCTGGTTGCGTCCCACGACGGACCGTTCGACCGTGCCGCCCAGGCCGTCCTCGTCCGGGAATACCGCGTCCACGTGTGACTCCGCGATGACGGTGTCGCCGGGCAGGACCGGTCCCAGGAGGCGAATGAGCCTCCACCCGCGGGTCATTGCCCTGGCAGCCAGGTGCGGTGCCGCCGTGGCCGGGGCGGCCAGCCCGATCACGATCGCCACGGACAGAGCCCCGAGCACGATCGGTCCACCGAACTCCCCGCGCGAGGCCCGGTCCGCGTTGCCATGGACCTCGCTCGCGTTGTTCGTCCACCACGCGAGCAGGACCTGCTCGTCGGGCCCGATTGTACGGCCACCAGGATGACGGAGGACCGCGCCCGGGGCGGCATCCCCGAACACCCAGCCGCGCTCCACCTCAGAGTCCCTCCAGGATGCCTTCCGGATCGTCGTGCGGCTGCGCGCGTATCCAGGCAGGTTCGACCATGTGCCCGAAACCCGGACTCTCGGGGAGCGGCGCCATGAGCCCGCCGTCGATGATAGTCGGCTGGGGAAGCGGGTCGTCCATGGGGTGGACGCCGGTTCCGGGGATTCCCCATTCGATCGGGACCCCGGTGTACCCGAGACCGGCGAGCACCTGGCTGTGGACATGCGGGAACATGTGCGGGGCAAAGCGCAGTCCGGCATCGAGGATCTGGCGGATCAAGGCCCTGCCGCGCGTGATGCCGCCCATGCACGTGAGGTCGACCCGCACGACGTCGACAGCCTCGGCCAGGATGAGAGCCTCCGGGTAATAGATCCCACCCTGCTCGTCGCCCTGTGCGATCGGCACATCGACCCTGTCACGAAGCTGTCTGAGCGCGCCGGCGTCTCCGGGGGGAAACACGTCCTCGAACCAACCGAGTCCCACGTCCGGGATGGATTCGATGAATGACGCCGCCGAGTCAACATCGTCGTAGACCCAGGCCGCATCCATGCCCAGCCACGCGTCCGGCGCCGCGGCGCGCGCGGCGCGCAGTCGCGCCGCGGTCCGTTCGGGGGTGGCGGCGATAGGAGCCTTGAAGCGGCGCCAACCGGCTGCAAACAGCGCGGCCGTCTGTGCGCCGGTCTCCTCGGGTCCCATCGTACCGGGCGGGTACCCGATGATGGCGGTCGCGGGCATGGCTTCATTGCGCCCGCCGAGCAGGCCGGCGATCGAGCGGTCCGCGCGCCGCGCCGCCAGGTCCCAGCAGGCAAGGTCGACCGTCGACAGCGCCCGCAAACCGATACCCGCTGCGTGCGAGGCAAGGCTGCGGCGCCAGGCGATGGTGAAGGTCCGCTCCCACGCGTCAGCCGCCGATCCGACGTAAATCGCGGCGATCGTCTTGCGGATCTGTTCGGCGACGGCGCCGTCGCGCGTCAGCGTGTATGCATGCCCAACCGCCCCGTCCGTCGAGCGCACGCGGACGAGAACGAACTCCCGGGTTCGCATGATCCATTCACCGAAGATGACCGGTGCCGGCAGCCGCGCCTGGATGGTCATCGCGCTGACCGACTCGATGGTCGCGCCGTCGGTCATCGGGTGGTGCCTCCCGGGTGGTGTGCTGCCATCATCAACGAGCGGGGTGATCGACGGTCGGGTAGAACAGGGGCGTTCCGACCAACCCGTCCACCCGAAAGCCCGTGACATGCCAGCGGCCGATATTGGGGACGGCGATCCGATCGAGCTGCGACCCGTGGAAGACGCAGTTCGTCGGGGCGGCCAGGGCCGTTCCCTCGGGGTCGTGGGCGAGGATCTGGACACCCAGGTCGTGGCGCCAGCGCAGGACGGCATCCGGCCGGTAGCACGCGATCACGACCGAACCATCGGACGCGAAGGCGATCCCGTCCGGAACGGTGCCCGGCAACTCCACGAGGACCTCGCGTGCACCGGCGCTGCCGTCGGGCCGGATTGGGAAACGCACGAGCCGGCCGGGCGTACTCTCGAGGACCCACAGCTCGCGGGCATCCGGCGAGATTGCGAGACCGTTGGGAAAGTCGACGGACGCGTCCGTCCATGGCTCCGTGCGCCCGTCCGGCCGAATGACGAGGATCCGGCCGTCGCGCTGCTTCCACCGACCCGAATCGGAGACATAGAAGTTGCCATCGGGACCGAAGGCGCCCCAGTTGGGCGTCACGAACGCGGCGTCGTCGGCGCCGTGCGAGACGACATCAATCGCGTCCGTCTCAGGGGTCCAGCGGAGGATCGCTTGCCGGACCGGGTCACAGGCGTAGATCCGACCCGCGCCATCCGCCGCCAGGCCGAGCGTCCAGCCGCCGGTTGTCGCGACCTGGACGGCGCCTCCGTCGACAAGCCGATAGACCTGGCCGGCCTCGCCGCTCACGTATACCGTCCCGTCGGGCGTCACGCAGATTCCCTCGGGGTGATCGAGGCCTGCGGCCAGCGTGTCGAGCGCCTCGATCGGCACGAGGGGCTCCATTCGGTCGATACTCATGAGGCCTCCTTCCTGCCGCAGCCGTGCGAGGGCACCGGCACAGGATAGACTATCGATTGTCCAGTCTTGGATTTCCAGGAGACCCGCTGTGTCCCGCGACTCCCGCACGGTGACCGAATCGTCCGCACTACCGGACCTCGCGAGCGCGATTGCCGCGGGGGACGCCCGACGGGCAAGCGTGCGCGACGCGCTCGGCCCGCGCAGGGCGCTTCTCCCGCTCCGCTACTGGCGGCAGCAGGCACACCTGACGACGCCCGCGGCAGATGCCGCCATGGCCGGCAAGGCCGTCGAGAGCGGCACGGCACCGACGGCGCGAATTCTTGAGCGTCTCGGCCTGACCGCGAGCGACCTCGCCGAGGCACTCGGCGTCGATCCGGGTCGAATCGAGGATCGCCTCGCCCAACCCGTCCGGGCACCGCTCGTCATGCTCGACGGGGAGGACGCCATCGCGCCGGGCGATGCGATGGCGGCACGCGGGCTCGAGGTTGCGGCCGGCGTTTTCGCAGAGGCCGACTGGTCGGGAGGTGGTCCGCGGAGTCTTCGCTTCTTCCGCCCCCCGGGGTTCAACCTCGAGACGACTGTCCGGGACCTGTACACGCTCCTGTGGCGACTGGCCGAGCGCTCGCCTGCCGGCGCGATCCCGCTGGACGGGATCGTGTTCCCCAAGGTCGAACACCCGGAGGAGGCACTCCTCGTCAACGAGCTGCTCGACGCGGCCGAGGCGGCGCTGCGGTTGCCGGCCGGCGGCATCCGCGTGGCGTACCTGGTCGAGTCGGGCTTCGCGGCCAGCAAGCTCGCGGGGATCGCCGAGGCAGCCGCGCCGCGGCTCGCGTCGTTGATCTTCGGGCTGGCCGACTTCTCGGCGGACCTGGGCCTGCCCGCCATCGGCAACGACCACCTTCTCGCGGACTGGGCGCGTGCCGAGATCGTCGCCGTTGCCGGCGCGGTCGGCGTCCCGGCGATCGACGGGATGACGCTCGACTACCCCGTGTCGGACCCGGGTCTCGATCTCGCGGCCAACAGGACGCGCTGGCTCGACCGGATGAAGCTCGCATACGACGACGCCGTTCGGGCGCGGGACCTCGGGATGCTCGGCAAGTGGGTCGGTCACCCGGCGCAGCTCTTCGCCGTGCTTCTTGCCTATGACGAGGCGTTCGCACCTGAGGCGCTCGAGGCGGAAGCCGCCAAGCTCGAGGCCTATGAACGGGCGCTGTCGGCGAACGTCGGGGCAACGATGATCGGAGGTGTCATGAGCGACCGGGCGACCGACCGGCATGCGCGGGTGCTGCTCCGTCAGGCGACCGCGCTCGGCCGGTTCGACCCGGGCCGCGCTCGTGCCCTGGGCATCATCAGCGAGACAGAGGCCGCAGAGGTGACCGATGCCTGATCCAGCTCCGGCGCGCTCGTCCGGGCGATTCCTCGAGGACTTTGCCGTCGGCGACATCTATCGCCACGCCCACGGTCGAACCGTGAGCGAGACGGACAACACGTGGTTCGCGCTCCTGACGAACAACCCGCACGACATCCACTCCAACGCGGACTACGCGTCGAAGACCGAGTTCGGCAAACCTCTCGTCGTGTCCACCCTGACGCTGGCGATCGTGACCGGGCTGTCCGTCCCGGATGTCAGCCAGAACGCGGTCGCCAATCTCGGCTGGGACGAGGTCAGGCTGACTGCTCCGGTGTTCGCCGGTGACACGCTCTATGCCGAATCGGAGGTTCTGGAGGTCCGGCCATCGCGGTCGCGACCCGGCCAGGGCCTGGTGCGGGTCCGGACGCGCGGCTACAACCAGCGGGACGAGACCGTCATCAGCTACGAGCGCACGATCCTCGTGTACGCACGGGAGTCGTGGCCGGGCGCGTGACGCGGTGTGGCGCCCGCCCGGCTCCGGAGCATTCCGCGCAACGGGCGATACACTCGGCTGACATGGACCGCAGGGATTCAAGCAGCGTGCTCGCAAGTGACGTGCCATCCGAAGTGGCGCCGCGCGTCGTGGTCATCGGCTGCGGCGCGCTCGCCCGCGAGCTGCTAGCGCTGACCCGGGGCATCGCGGCGGTCAAGGTCCACTGCGTCGACGCGCGACTCCACATGCAGCCGAGTCGTATCGCCGGCGCCGTTGCCGAGCGGATCGCGAAGACCCGGAGGCAGTACGGCGATGACGTGAGGATCTTCGTGGCGTACGCGGACTGTGGTACCGGCGGCGCGCTCGATGTGGTCCTCGAGCGCGAAGGCGTCCAACGAATCGGCGGCGCGCACTGCTACGAGTTCTACGCCGGGCCGGAGGTCTACGCGGCCCTCCAGGAGGAGGAGGTGGGCACGTTCTACCTGACCGACTTCCTGGCACGCCAGTTCGAGAGCCTGGTGCTGGCAGGACTCGGCCTCGATCGCCATCCAGAGCTCCTCCCCGAGTACTTCGGGAACTACCGACGGCTCGTCTACCTCGCCCAGACGGACGACCCGGACCTGACCGCCAGGGCACGGGCCGCTGCCGACCGGCTCGGCCTCGCCTTCGAGCGCCGCGCGACCGGCTACGGTCAGCTGACTCCGGCCATCCGATCCGTGACCAGCGGAGTTGGCGAGCCATCGTGATCGCGGGCGAACCCGGCGCAGCGGACACGCGCCGGCTGCTCATCGGTTGCATCGCCGACGACTTCACAGGGGGCACGGACATAGGAAATACGCTCGCCCGCGAGGGCCTGGACGTGATCCAGACCGTCGGGGTGCCCGGTCCGCACGACCCGATCCCGGCGACCGATGCGCTCGTGGTGGCGCTGAAGAGCCGCACCATTCCGGTTGCTGACGCGGTCGGCCTGTCGTCGGAGGCGCTCGCATGGCTTCGTGCGCGGGGCGCGGAGCACATCTACTTCAAGTACTGCTCCACCTTCGACTCGCGGCCGGACGGAAACATCGGCCCGGTTGCGGATCGCCTGCTCGACGACCTCGGCTCATCGTTCACCGTCGTGTGCCCCGCCTTCCCGGAGACCGGCCGGACGGTTTTCCAGGGGCACCTGTTCGTGGGCGACAGGCTGCTCGCGGAGTCCTCGATGGCTCGCCATCCGCTCACGCCGATGACCGACTCGAACGTCGTGCGACTGCTCGCCGCCCAGACGCGCCGGACGGTCGCGCTCGTGCCGCACGACATCGTCGACCGCGGCGCGTCCGCGCTCGCGACGAGGCTCGACCAGGCCCGCCATGCGGGGATCGGCTACGCGGTGGTCGATGCCACGAGCGATCGCGACCTCCGCACCATCGCCGAAGCGGCCGCGGGCCTCGAGCTCGTGACGGGTGCGTCTGGCCTGGCGCGTGGGTTGCCGGCGGCGTATGGCCATAAGGCGCGTCCGGTGTCGGGCAACGGCGTCGTCACGCCACGGGGCCCTGCAGCGGTTATCGCCGGGTCTGCCTCGCAGGCGACGCGGGAACAGGTCAGAAGGCTCGCGGCGATGGCCCGGACGGTGGCGGTTGACCCACGAACGTGGCGGTCGGACCTGGCCGACGACGTGATTGCCGAGGCGCTCGCCGCAGCCAGCGAGGGTCCGCTGCTCGTTCATGCGATCAACGAGCCCGATGCCGTGGCCGATGCCCAGCGCGAGCTCGGTGTGGCGGAGGCGGGTGCGATCGTGGAGCGTGCGCTGGCGGCCATCGCGGTGCGCCTCGTCGGCGGCGGCATCCGGCGCATCGTCGTCGCCGGCGGCGAGACGTCGGCGGCTGTCGTCCAGGCGCTCGGGGTCACGTCGCTGCGGATCGGCGCCGAGATCGCCCCCGGAGTTCCGGCCTGCGTCACCCTCGACGAACGTCCCCTTGCGCTGGTCCTGAAGTCCGGCAACTTCGGCGGGCCCGACTTCTTCCTCGATGCGCTTCGAGCCCTGCCCTGACCCGGTCCCCTGAGAGCGCGGCGCGACGGCGATGTTTATCCCGCGCGCTCGTCCATCTTCGCAAGCAGGGTTGACGTCGTCCGCCAGTTGCGGATCGTCATTTTCTTGTAGATCGGCAGGCCAACGATCTTGCCGAGCTGACTCTGCGTCACCCGCTCGATGAGGCGCGAGGAGTACACGACGCCGACCCCGGCAGTGGCGACGTCGACGCCCTCCCTCGTCCTGATCTCGGCCATCGCCTCGGTCGCGCCCAGCGGCTCCTTCAGGAAGATGACGTCATAGCGGTACAGCTCAGGCTCGGATCCGAAGCCGCGCGGCGCGTTCGTGACCACGGCTCGCAGCTCTGCGTGGCTGCGCAGCACGACGGTCCCGTCGTAACCGAAACGCCCGGCCAGGCCCCTCTCGATCCGCGCCGACCACGCCTTCCGGCTGCGCCTGCCGCCATCGAACAGGACGTTGCCGCTCTGGATATAGGTGGCCACGTCGCTGGCGCCCGCGTCCGCGAAACACTCGCGGAGTCCTGCCATGGGAATGATGTTGTTCCCGCCGACATTGATGCCCCGCAGAAGGGCAACGTACTGGGTCGCCATGTGGGTTCAGTTGGTACCGCGGCGCGTCGAACCGCCCCGAGCCGAAGCGCGCGGAGCGGCTGGACGACCGGCGACCGATGCCTTCAGAAGCGGGGTACGCAACCCGGTCAGCGTGACCTGGACAAGCCGGCGGACAGCCGCCATCGAGGACAGGCTGCCGGCTGCTGCAATCGCGTGGAGGCAATAGTTCGTGAGCTCGTCCGGTGAGACATCGTTGCGTACATCGCCGGTCGTGGCGGCGTCGGCGATAAGGTCGCGGACCGTGGTCCGCAGCTGATTCTCGGCCCGGGCGACCTGCTCGTCTCGATGCAGGAACGCGGCGAGGTCTGCGTCGTGATGTCCGCGCGACCCGTGACCAACCTGTGCGTAGGCTTCCAGCACGGCCTCGAGTCGACGGCCAGCGCCGACGGTCCGGTCGCGGACTTCGGCGAGCATCTCCAGGTGGCCGCTGATCTGCCGTTCGTGCCAGGCGAGCAGGATGGTCTCGACGTCCGGAAAGTACTTGTACAGGGTGGCTCGGCCGATCCCGGTCGACTCGGCGATTTGAGACATCGTGACCGAGCGCAGTCCGTGCTCGGCGACCAGCGCTGCGGCCGCATCAAGCGTCGCGTCGCGCACGGTTCGGCGGTGCGCCTCGATCGTGTCCGTCCAAAGCTTCGGCACGGCCGCAGTATATGGCGTGCCGTGTACGAGACGTGGTGACTCGACAGCGACAGAGTGTTTCGATAAAGTGGGGCGTGACGGGCCCGTGCGGGGCTTGCGCTAGCGTCGCAATGAGGAGAGCCACTGAGATGGAACGTGCACCTGGTGGCCCCGCCGCCAACGAAGATCCGGGGACGCCGCGATGGGTGAAAGTGCTCGGCGTGGTCGTCGTCGCCGTACTGGTGCTGGCTCTGGCCGTGGCCCTCACGATGGGCGACGACCATGGCCCCGATCGTCACACGGGGCGCGACGGCGTCGACGATCCTCCGCCGACCGCAAGCGCCGAACCGGGCCACGACAGGCCAGGCGTGGCGGCGCCGATCGCGATCGGCTGACATCGCCATCCGAGGCCGATCAGGTCCATGATCATGCGACCCCGCCTTCGCAAACTCGCCCTCGCCATGCACCTCACGGTGGCTGTTGGATGGATCGGCGCCGTCCTGGCCTATCTCGTCCTCGACGTCTCGGTTGCGACCAGCGAGGATCCGCGGGTCCTGCGGGCGGCCTGGATCGCGATGGGGCTCGTCGTGTCATCAGCTGTCGTCCCGTTGGCCCTGGCCACGCTGCTCACCGGGCTCGCCATGTCGCTGGGCACGAAGTGGGGCCTGTTTTGGCACTGGTGGGTCGTGATGTCGCTTCTCCTCACCGTCGCCGCGGTGCTCGTCCTGCTCGTGGAAGAGCCCGTCGTGACGGCCAACGCGGCCCGTGCCGCCGATCCGACGACGTCCACCAGGGCCCTGCTCGCGATCCCGCCGACGCTCCCGCACTCAGTCGGCGGTCTGATCGTGCTGCTCGTGATCCAGGTCCTGAACGTGTACAAGCCCCGTGGCTTGACCGCGTACGGGTGGCACCGCCTGCAGGGGCAGCGTCAGCGCTTCGAGCGGCGAAGGGCGAGTGCCGGAGGGAGCGGGTGACCCCTGGGCGATGGGAGGTGCATCATGGATGCGCGGGCTGCACAGATTCTTCGTGCTCCGGCGCGGACGCCGGCCACACGGTCTCGACGATCGCGATCACCAGCAGAGTGCCCGCGACGACTGTCAGCGGCCAGACCGGTGCGAGAGGCGCGACGACGACGAGGAGGCCGGCCATGACCGCGAGCAGAACCAGGCGAGAGCCCAGGATCCGCCTCGTCATCCGCCAGTAGGCGAACGCGGAGAACCCGACGAACAGGGTGATGCCCAGGCCAAGGGCCACGAGGACAGCGCCGCTCAACGGATCGTCGGGATGGGCCACGATCTCCTCGATCGCTACCGCGAAGCCGATGATCCCGCACAACATCGGGAAATGCCCGAGGCTGTACGCGTCGCGCGCGAGCCGCCCGACGTCTCGATTCGAGGCGGCCGCGAGCCGCTCCTCCAGAGCCTCCTTGAACCAGCCGAAATAGGTCCACCAAAGGAGACAGGCGACCGCGATCGTCCCCGCCGCTGCGCCGACCAGCGACGGTCCGCGGGTCTCGCCGGCGGCCGCGGTGCCGGCCACGATCAGGGACTCGCCCAGCGCAATGATCACGAACAGCCCGTGGCGCTCCGCGAGGTGGGCGGCGTGGATGTCCCAGGTTCGTCCGCCGGCGACGCGGGTCGCGAAGAGGTCGGTCGCGATCGCAAGGAGCCACACTGCCGGACGAAGGGAGGGTTCGGCCAACGCGCCGGCCAGCACGATCGCGAGGCCGATCGTCGACACGACGGACCATCGCCAGATGCCGGTGCGATCGTCATCGACCCGCTCGAGATCGACTCGCACCTGGAGCCACAACCCGAGCCCTCGGACCACGAGGTAAGGCATCGCGAACCACAGTGCGTCGCCGGCGAACGCGCGCTGGACGGAGGCCGCCATGACGAACGCAGCGGCCGTGGCAGCGAGGGTTACGACCCGCACGACCGCGTGGTTTGTGTCCGCGGGGTTGAGCGTCCACGTGAACTGGGTCCACGCCCACCAGATCAGCCAGAACAGGATGAGCGACCTCACGATGCCGGCGAAAGTCAGGTCGTGTGCGGTCAGCACCGTGAGCTGCGTCACGGCGAAGACGAAGACGAGATCGAAGAACAGCTCGACGAAGGTGACGGATTGTGGGTACGGGGCGTGCAGTCGCACTCGAGAGGATCCGGTCATGCGTTGGTCTCGTGGGCGTTGGTTGGGCGGCCACTCTACCGGGCTGCACAAGACCACCGGGCCGGCTGGTCCAGTGGCGGACCGTGGAGCGTCGTACTCAGGCCAGGACTGCCTCCGCGAGGCCTTCGAGCTGGTCCATCGACGCCCCGGTCGGATCGAGGATCAACTCGTCGGTGCCGATCTCCTCGAACGCGCTGACCGTCGCCCGCAGTTCATCGGGGCTGACGGGGATGGCAGCAGCCATGGCCGCCCCGTACTCTCCGTAGTAGTCGCCCAGGTATCCGGCGGCCCGTTCGCGCGCCCCGGGTCCGTATCCGTAGTAGGCCAGGGCCACGAGGCGCGGCTGGCCCTCGCGACCGGCCGCTGCCCACGCCGCCCGAGCCTGGTTGAACAGCTCTGACGTGGCGTCGGGCGGGGCACCTCCGGCCGTGAAACCGATGCCCCACTTCGCTGCCCGCTCAAACACCGCGGGCACCCCGCCGCCGATGAGGATCGGGACGGATCGTCCGTTCGTCGGGGTGGGGGAGACGGACTTCCAGGAGCCACGGACCTTCTCGCCGGCCCACACCCGGCCCATGACTTCGAGGTCCTCGTTGAATCGCCGACCTCGGGCATTGTAGGGACGTCCGGTGACGATGAAGTCATCCTCGCGCCAGCCGACTGCAAGCCCGAGCGTCAGGCGACCCTCCGACAGGACGTCGAGGGATGCGGCCTGCTTGGCGAGCTCCACGGGGTCGCGTGCGGGCGCGATCAGGATGTTCGTCAGGAGGCCGATCCGTTCGGTCACCGCAGCAACGGCCGACAGGCTGACGAGCTCCTCGAGCGCGGGATAGGTCAGCCGACCGATGGTCGCGACGCTCGAGAAACCGAGCTGCTCGGCGGCCCGCCCCCAGTCGATGATCGCTCGGCCGGATGTGTCAGGGATGATGCTCGGAAGTCCGATTCCAATGTGCACGGGGTCCTCCTGGATCGCGACGCTGCCCGCTCGGGCGGGATCACTACCTTAGCCGAATCCGGCAGATGTGGTTGCGTGCGCAACGGTCAGGTCTGATCCTCCCCGTGCCGATCTGCAGCGCCCTGAATCGGCGCGGCCGAGCCGAACCACGGAACCTTCAACGTCCCACGTGTCGCGCGACGGCGACCGTGCCTCAGGCGCGAGAGGCCAGCGCGATATGGATCTTGTCGAGGCACTGCTCCAGGCCGACCCGGGAGAGCTCGACGAGGGGGATCGGGGGCCAGCCTTCCTCGGTGAACGTCACCATCGTCCTGCCGACGCCGAGAGCTTCGAACCTGACGACATGTCGCTGGGCCCGCGGGAAGTCAGGAGGCATCCCGACAGTCGTCGGATCGACCTCGTTCCGATCGGCATCCGTGGCCTTTCGGACGTACGCGATCAGCTGGTGGGGCACGACGTCCTCGTAGTGCCAGTTCCTGTAGTGATCGCCGTACTCGGGCGAATGCATCACCACGAAGGATGTTCCACCGACGCGGACGTCCATGTCGGCGACGGGGCACGTGAAGCCGTTCGGCCCCCACCATTGCCGCACCTTGGCCGGGTCGATCCAGTACGACCAGACTTCCTCAACAGGGGCGTCGTAGATTCGCGTGACGACGAGGTCCACGGGGTTCGCCTGGTCCATGGTGCTGTGTTTCATGGGTGCCTCCTGCAACGTCGGCGGTCGATCCGTCATTCGATACGACGCGATCCAGCGCGGAACTCACCGATGAATTCGCGGATGTGAGTCGTCCTATGGGTATGACGGACCGATCGATCTCGCGATCACGTGTGGTGCAGGCGGCCGCCGACCGCACAGCGGTGCCGCGAGACGACGCGACCCTCTTCGGGGGACTCATCGAGCGACACCGCCGAGAGCTGCACGTGCATTGCTACCGGATCCTCGGGTCCTTTGACGAAGCGGAGGAGCTCGTCCAGGAGACGCTTCTTCGTGCGTGGCAGGGCCGCCGAACATTCAGTGGCGCCGCCCCAATTCGTTCATGGCTCTATCGCATCGCCACCAACGCCTGCCTCGACACCCTGAGGCTGAGGGCGCGCCGCGTGCCGACCGACGCGTTTGCGGACGTGCCATGGCTCCAGCCCTATCCGGATCGCCTCCTCGACGAGCTGGCAGCCACCGACGCCGGGCCCGACGCGGCAGTCGTCGCGAGAGAAACGATCGAACTGGTCTTCCTTGCGATCCTCCAGACCCTTCCACCCCGACAACGGGCGGTACTGGTCCTGCGCGACATACTCGACTGGTCGGCCGCGGAGACGGCGGAAACACTTGGGACGACGGTCGTGGCGGTGAACAGCGCGGTGCAGCGGGCCCGGGAAACGCTCCGCCGCCGGCTGGCAGCGGGCCGGCTTGACGGACCAGGCACCGGCCCGACCGACCAGGAGGCGGTCGTGGTGGCGCGCTTCATTGCCGCCGTGGAGAGAGGGGATGCCGATGCCGCCGTCGCCCTGGCACACGAGGACATCCGGATCGCCATGCCCCCGATTCGGGCGCTTCTTCGCGGACGCGCGGCATTCGCCGACCTTGCGCAACGCGGCCTGGGGCCGGAGGCGATGGGGGAGTGGCGTCTCCTCGCAACTGCCGCCAACCGACAGCCTGCGATCGCCAACTATCTGAGGCGGCCGCAGGCGCGGTCATTCGAAGCATTCAAGATCGACGTGTTGAGCATCCACGACGGCCGCATCGTCGAGATCGTCACATTCGGCCCCGGGCTGTTTCAGCAGTTCGGCCTTCCATCGGCGCTGGACGAGCGGGCCTGACCGGTCGCGCTGGCGGTTGGCTCCGGCTTCGTTCACGTTCCTACACGGCGACCGGCAGGTTGGCCCGAACGACGCTCGCAAACGGTGTCGCGGGTCGGCCGGTGAGGAGCTCGACGACGTTCGACAGCTGGGCCTGATGGCCCTCCCGGATCGCCCGCCCGAAGGTTGCCAGTGACGAGGCGAACTGTTCCGGCAG
>Ga0299914_10000262_pt1 | contig 31896 bp, 33 predicted proteins | sample RVTome_10_FD_201361 | JGI IMG/M metagenome (GOLD analysis project Ga0299914, IMG submission 201361) | Soil microbial communities from uranium-contaminated site in the Upper Colorado River Basin, Wyoming, United States - RVT153D57 (version 2) ... | reverse complement strand
GTGGCCACGGGCGGGGAAGTCCAATGGCCGCCCCCGGGGAGAGCCGAAGGCCGCCGGACAACCCCGCGAGGCGCGGTTCGTCCGGTTGAAACGTGAACATGAGTGGAGGTCAAACGTGAAGACCTCGCGATGCCGGAGGTGGGACTCGAACCCACAAGCCCGTGAGGGCAATCGATTTTGAGTCGATCGCGTATGCCGATTCCGCCACTCCGGCGCACTGGGAACAATAAGGGCTCACACGAGGCCGAAGGCTCCGGTCCACGGGGCGGCCAGGCCAAAGGCTGACTGGCCGCTCGGCCAGGCTTCGCACTAGACTCTTCGGCGCCGATGCGCATCCACCACCTCAACTGCGGCTCGCTCTGCCCCCACGGCAAGCGGCTGATCAACGGGGACGGCGGCCTGCTCGAGCAGGCCGCGGTCGTCTGCCACTGCCTGGCGATCGAGACGGCGGACGGGCTGATCCTCGTCGACACGGGGTTCGGCCTCGACGACGCGCGCAACCCGCGCCAGCTCGGCGCCGCCTTCCGGCTGCTGATGAACCCCCGCCCGCGCGAGGAGACGACGGCGCTGCGGCGGCTCGAAGCGCTCGACTTCGCCGCCGACGACGTCAAGCACATCGTCGTCACCCACCTCGACCTCGATCATGCCGGCGGCCTGCCCGACTTCCCCGCGGCCGAGGTCCACGTCTCGGGGCCGGAGCTGGCGGCGGCGCTGAACCCGACCCTGCGCGAACGCACCCGCTACGTCGGCGGCGCCCATTGGAGGCACAGCCCGCGCTGGGTCGAGCACGGCACGGGTGGCGAGGACTGGTTCGGCTTCGGCGGCGTTCGCATCCTCCCCGGCGTCGACCCGGAGGTCCTGCTGATCCCGCTCGCCGGCCACTCGCGCGGCCACTCGGCGATCGCCGTCAACGGCGGCGACGGCTGGCTGCTGCACTGCGGCGACGCCTACTTCCACCACGGCGAGGTGGCCACGCCGCCCAACTGCCCGCCGGCGCTGCGCGTCTTCCAGTCCGTGATGGCGGCCGACGGCGAGGCGCGCCGGAGCAACCAGGAGCGCCTGCGCGAGCTGGCCCGCAGGCACGGCGAGGACGTGACGCTCTTCTGCGCCCACGACCCGCGCGAGCTGGAGCAGGCGAAGGCCGCCGCGGCGGCGTGAGCCGGCCCGCACCCGAGAGGCTCTGGGAGCCGTCCGCCGAGCTGGTCGAGAACTCGCGCCTGCGCGAGTTCATGGCCTGGCTCGCCACCGAGCGCGACCGCGAGATCGCCACCTACGAGGAGCTGTGGCGTTGGTCGGTCGAGGACCTGGAGGGCTTCTGGTCGGCGATCTGGGACTTCTTCGGGGTGCGCGCCGACGGCCGGGCCGAGCGGGCGCTCGGCAGCCGCGCGATGCCGGGCGCCGAGTGGTTCGCCGGCACCAGCCTCAACTACGCCGAGCACGTCTTCGCCGGCAAGGACGCGGCGGAGACGGCGATCGTGCACGCCTCGGAGCTGCGCGAGCTGGGCGAGCTGAGCTGGGGGTCGCTGCGCGTCCAGGTCGCCGCCGCGGCGGCGGGCCTGCGGGCGCTCGGGGTCGAGCGCGGCGACCGCGTCGTCGCCTACATGCCGAACGTCCCCGAGACGATCGTCGCCTTCCTCGCCACCGCCAGCATCGGCGCGATCTGGTCGAGCTGCTCGCCCGACTTCGGCCCGGCCAGCGTGATCGACCGCTTCGCCCAGATCGAGCCCAAGGTGCTCTTCGCGGTCGACGGCTACCGCTACGGCGGCAAGGACTTCGACCGGCGCGAGACGCTCGTCCAGCTGCAGGAGGCGATGCCGAGCCTGGAGCGCACCGTCGTCCTGCCCTACCTCGACCCCGAGCCCGACCTCGGCGGCCTGCGCGACGCGACGCCGTGGGCGGAGCTGCTCGCCTCCGGGGAGGGCGCCGAGCTGAGCTTCGCGCGCGTCCCCTTCGACCACCCGCTCTGGGTCCTCTACTCCTCCGGCACGACGGGGCTGCCGAAGGCGATCGTGCAGTCGCAGGGCGGCATCCTGCTCGAGCACCTCAAGAAGCTCCACCTCCACGTCGACGCGCATCCCGGCGACCGCCTCTTCTGGTTCACGACGACCGGCTGGATGATGTGGAACTTCCTCGTCTCCGGGCTGCTCACCCGGGCCGCGATCGTCCTCTACGACGGCAACCCCGGCCACCCGGACATGGGCGTGCTCTGGGACCTCGCCGAGCGCGCCGGGGTGACCATGTTCGGCACCAGCGCCTCCTACATCGCCGCCTGCATGAAGGCGGGGCTGGAGCCGGGCGCGGGGCGCGACCTCTCCCGCCTCAGGGCCGTCGGCTCGACCGGCTCCCCCCTCTCCCCCGAGGGCTTCGACTGGGTCTACGAGCAGCTCGGCGAGGACACCTGGCTCTTCTCGACCAGCGGCGGCACCGACCTCTGCACGGCCTTCGTCGGCGGCGTCGCGCTGCTGCCGGTCTACCGCGGCGAGCTGCAGGGGCGGGCGCTGGGGGCCGCGGTCGAGGCCTGGGACGAGGACGGCAAGCCGGCGATCGACGAGGTCGGCGAGCTGGTCGTCACCGCGCCGATGCCCTCGATGCCCGTCTCCTTCTGGGGGGACGAGGACGGCAGCCGCTACCGCGCCGCCTACTTCGAGCACTACCCGGGCGTCTGGCGCCACGGCGACTGGATCGAGATCACCTCGAGGGGCACGGCGGTGATCTACGGCCGCTCGGACTCGACGATCAACCGCTCCGGCGTGCGCATGGGGACGAGCGAGATCTACCGCGCCGTGCTCGGCCTCGAGGAGATCGTCGACGCCCTCGTCGTCGACGTGCCGCGGCCGGGGACCGAGGGCTGGATGCCGCTCTTCGTCGTGCTGCGCGAGGGTGCCGCGCTCGACGACACGCTGCGCGGCGAGATCGCCCGCCGCGTCCGCGCCCAGTGCTCGCCGCGCCACGTCCCCGACGAGGTCTTCGCGATCGCCGCGGTGCCGCGCACGCTCAGCGGCAAGGTGCTGGAGGTGCCGGTCAAGCGCATCCTCATGGGCACGCCCCCCGAGCAGGCCGCCAGCCGCGACTCGCTCGCCAACCCCGCCGCCCTCGACTGGTTCGTCGAGCTCGCCCACAGCCTCGACGCCGCGAGCTGACCCGTCCTCGCCGACGTGCCGGTAGTTGACCACCCATAGGGGCGGTCAACTACCGGCACGTCCCTACGCGGGGGTCACCGGGTTGCGGCGGGCGGCGAAGGCGCGGTCCCTGCTCGCGGCCAGGGCGAAGCGACGGATCAGGTCCTCGCGCAGATCGGCGGGGTCGACGACGGCGTCGACGACCAGCTCGGAGGCGAGGTGGAGGACGTCGATGTCCGCGGCGTACTCCTCGCGCTTGGCGGCGACGAAGGCCTCGCGCTCGGCCTCGTCGGCGATCGCCTGGATCTGGTTGTAGAAGACGGCGTTGACCGCCGCCTGCGGCCCCATCACGGCGATCGAGGCGCTGGGCAGGGCGATGCAGCAGTCGGGCTCGAAGGCGGGCCCGGCCATCGCGTAGAGGCCGGCGCCGTAGGCCTTGCGCACGACCACCGAGATCTTCGGCACCGTCGCTTCGGAGACGGCGCTGATCATCTTGGCGCCGTGGCGGATGATCCCCTGCCGCTCGACCGCGGTGCCGATCATGAAGCCGGGCACGTCGGCGAGGAAGAGCAGCGGCAGGTTGAAGGCGTTGCAGGTCTGGATGAAGCGGGCGGCCTTGTCGGCCGAGTCGACGAAGAGAACGCCACCGGTGTGCTTGGGCTGGTTGGCGACGACACCGACCGCCCGCCCGCCGAGCCGACCGTAGCCGACGATCAGCTCCTTGGCCCAACGCTCGTGCACAGGAAGGAAGGTGTCGGCGTCGAGCAGCGAGTCGAGCAGCAGCTGCATGTCGAAGGGGCGGTTCTCGTCCGCCGGGACGATCTCGGCGATCGGGGTGTCGGAGGCCGGATCGGCGGGCGGCGCGAGCGGCGGCGGCTCCCGCCAGCTGCCCGGCATGAAGGAGAGGTAGCGCTTGGCCAGGTCGATCGCCTCCGCGTCGCTGCGGACGAGGAAGTGGCCGCAGCCCGAGACGCCGGTGTGCATCCTCGCCCCGCCCATCTCCTCCAGCGAGACCTTCTCGCCGATCACCATCTCCGCCATGCGCGGCGAGCCGAGGTACATCGAGGCGTTGCCGTCGCGCATGATCACCACGTCGCAGAAGGCCGGGATGTAGGCGCCGCCGGCGGCGCTCGGCCCGAACAGCAGGCAGACCTGCGGAACCTGGCCGGAGAGCCGCACCTCGTTGTGGAAGATGCGCCCGGCGCCGCGGCGGCCGGGGAACATCTGCACCTGGTCGGTGATCCTCGCCCCGGCGGAGTCGACCAGGTAGAGGATCGGCACCTGCAGCGAGAGCGCCCGCTCCTGGACCCGCAGGATCTTCTCCACCGTCTTCGGCCCCCAGGAGCCGGCCTTGACGGTCGGGTCGTTGGCCATCAGGGCGACGCGGCGACCGTCGACCGTGGCCAGGCCGGTGACCACGCCGTCGGCTCCCAGCCCCTCCTCCTGCCAGTTGGCGAGCGCCGCCTCCTCGGCGAAGGAGCCCTCGTCGACAAGACGGCCGACGCGCTCGCGCACCGGCAGCTTGCCCTGCTCGGCGGTCTTCTCGTGGTGGCGCCGCGGCCCGCCCGCCAGAGCGGCCTCGAGCGCCTGCGCGAACTCGGTCACGCGCCGCAGCCTATTCGCACCCGCCCCCACATCCGAACTGCATCAAATTCTCGGTCTGGCAGGTAGAGAATTCGATGCAGTTCGGATCAATGGCGCCAGTCCACCGGCCCGGCGCGCGGTAGGTGCGAACCGAGCGGGCGTCCCAGCGCATCCTGTGCGGCGCGCGAGGCGCCGAGGAGCGCGTCGAGATCGACCCCCGTCCCCACCCCCATCTCGTGCAGCATCGAGACCATGTCCTCGGTCGCGACGTTGCCGGTGGCCCCCGGCGGCACCGGGCAACCACCCAGCTCGCCGAAGCTCGACTCGAAGGACTCGACCCCCTGCTCCAGCGCGGCGAGCACGTTGGCCAGGCCCTGGCCGCGGGTGTTGTGGAAGTGGGCGGTCAGCTCGACTCCTCCCAGGCGCTCGGCCGCGGCGGCGAAGAGCTCGCCGACCTGGCGCGGGTTCGCCATCCCGGTCGTGTCGCCGAAGCCGATCTCCGCGCAGCCGGCCGCGGCCAGCCGCTCGGCGATCGAGAAGACCCGCCCCGCCGGCACCTCGCCCTCGTAGGGGCAACCGAAGGAAACCGAGATCACCCCCTCGCAGCGCAGCCCCGCCCCGCGGGCGCCGGCCAGCGTCCGCTCCAGACCCGCCAGCGACTCCTCGATCGAGCGGTTGACGTTCTCGCGGTTGTGAGTCTCCGAGGCGGAGACGAAGACGTTGACCTCGTCGAAGCGGTCGCGCAGCGCCAGCGCCCGCTCCAGCCCCCGCTCGTTGGGGACCAGAACCGAGAACGAGACGCCGTCCCGCCGCTGCACGCCGGCCAGCACCTGCTCGGCGTCGGCGAGCTGCGGGATCGCCTCGGGACGCACGAACGAGGTCACCTCGAGCCGCCTCAGCCCGGTCGCCGAGAGCATGTCGACGAGCCGCACCTTCTCCGCCGTCGGGATCCTCTCCGGCTCGTTCTGGAACCCGTCCCGCGGCCCGACCTCGCGGACCCGCACCGACTTGGGCAGCTCCCCCATGGGGCAGAGCTTAGGATCTACCGGCCGACTGTCGACTTGACCCACGGTTTCGGTGGGGAACTCGACAGCCTGTCGGGTTCCCCCCTCCACCCTCGAAGGAAACGCGACGGGGTCAGACCATGCCCAGGCCGCCGCTCACGCCCAGCGTCTCGCCGGTGACGTAGGTGGCGTCGTCGGAGACGAGGAAGGCGGCCGCGGCGGCGACCTCCTCGGGCTGGCCGAGGCGGCCCATCTGGGTCGCCGACCTCATCGTCTCGATCACCTTCTCGCCGATCTCGCCGAACTCCCTGGCGCCCATCAGCAGCGGCGTCTCGATCGGCCCGGGGGCGATCGAGTTGGCGGTGATCCCGTAGCGGGCGTTCTCGCGGGCGATCGCCTTCATGAAGGCGACGATGCCGCCCTTGGCGGCCGAGTAGACGGCCGAGCCCTTCGAGCCGACGCGGCCCGCCTCCGAGGAGATGCCGAGGATGCGACCGTAGCCCGCCTCCTGCATGCCCGGCAGCGCCGCGTGCGTGCAGTTGAGCGTGCCGAGGAGGTTGACGCCGATCACTCGCTGCCACTGCTGCGGCGTCGTGTAGGTGAAGAAGCCGAACTCGTCGGTGCCGGCGTTGTTGACGAGGACGTCGAGCGTGCCGGTCGCGGCGACGGCGGCGCGGGCGCTCTCCAGGTCGGTCACGTCGAGCTCCAGGGGGTGGCCGTTGACCTCGGCCGCGACCCGCTCCGCGCCGGCCACGTCGACGTCGCCGACCCAGACCGCGGCGCCCTCGGCCGCCAGCCGAGCCGCGATCGCGGCGCCGATGCCGCTGGCTCCGCCGGTCACCAGCGCCTTGCGTCCCTCCAGCCTCATCGGGCGGGAGCATAGACTGGCGCCCCTTGATCGCGGAGCGACCGAACGTCCATATCTGATTCTTGGTGAGGAAGCGAAGCGTGATCCAGTGATCTCAACAGCGGACCTCCCCACCATCCCGATCGTCGGCGGCACCGGCGCGCTCGGCGCCGGCCTGGCGCTGCGCTGGGCCCAGGCGGGAGCGCCGCTGGCGATCGGCTCGCGCTCCGCCGAGCGCGCCGAGGGGGCGGCGGCGAAGCTGCGCGGGGCGGTCCCCGGCGCCAAGGTCGAGGGGCTGCTCAACGAGGACGCGGCGCGGCAGGCCGAGATCGTCTTCCTCACCGTGCCCTTCCGCGCCCAGTCGGAGAACCTCAACAACCTGCGCGAGGCGCTGCGGCCGGGCCAGATCCTCGTCGACTGCACCGTGCCGCTGGCCGCCGCGGTGAGCGGCAAGGCGACCCGCTCGCTCGGCGTCTGGCAGGGCAGCGCCGCCCAGCAGGCCCAGGAGATGGTGCCCGAGGGCGTCACCGTCGTCGCCGCGCTGCACACGGTCGGCGCCCCGACGCTCGCCGACCCCACCGCCCGGCTCGACGAGGACGTCCTCGTCTGCGGCGAGCGCAAGGCCGACAAGGCGCGGGTGGCGCGGGTGGTCGAGCTGATCGGAGGCCTGCGCGCGGTCAACGCGGGACCGCTGGAGATGGCGCGGATCGTCGAGCAGCTGACGCCGCTGCTGATCTCGGTCAACGTCCGCTACAAGGCGCACGCGGGGATCAAGCTGACCGGCCTCCCCGGCGGCGACCACTGGGGATAGGGGGAGCGGTGCGGATCGCGCTGCTCGCCGGCGGAACCGGCGGCGCCAAGCTCGCCGCCGGGACGCAGGAGGAGATCGGCGCCGACCTGGCCGTGATCGCCAACACCGCCGACGACGTCGAGACGCTCGGCGTCCACGTCTCCCCCGACCCGGACCTGATCACCTACTGGCTCAGCGGCGAGATCGACGAGAAGCGCGGCTGGGGACTGCGCGACGACACCTTCACCGTCTTCGACCGGCTGGCCAAGCTCGGCGCGCCGAGCTGGTTCGGCCTCTCCGACCGCGACCTCGCCGCCTGCCTCTACCGGCGCCAGTTCCTCGACGAGGGCGGCCGGGCGACCGACGCGCAGGCCCAGATCTGCCGGGCGCTCGGCGTCGACGCCCGCGTGCTGCCGATGTGCGAGGCGCCGGTGCGGACGCGGGTGCTGACCGCGGCCGGGTCGCGCGCCCTGCAGGAGTACCTGATCGTCGACCGGGGCGAGCCCGAGGTCCAGGGCGTCGAGCTGGCCGGGATCGAGGCGGCCGAGCCCACCGCCGAGGCGCTGGAGGCGCTGCGCGCGGCCGAGGCGATCGTGATCGGCCCCTCCAACCCGGTGATCAGCATCGGCCCGATCCTCGCCGTGCCCGGGATGACCGAGGCGATCTCCGCCTCCCAGGCGCCGGTGGTCGCGGTCAGCCCCTTCGTCGCCGGTGAGGTCGTCAAGGGACCGACCGAGCGCTTCATGCGCGCGCTCGGCAGGCCCGCGACGGCCGCCGGCGTCGCCTCGCTCTACGCCGGCCTGCTCGACGGGATGGTCGTCGACGAGGGCGACCCCGACCCGCCCCCGGCCGAGATCCCGACCCTCGCCGCCGCCACTCTGATGGAGGGCGCGGCGGGACGGGCGCGCCTGGCTCGCACCGTCCTCGACTACGCAGCGAGCCTCATCCCGAGTTGAAAGCGACCGCCGTCCTCCCCGTCAAGCGCTTCGCGGCCGCGAAGCAGCGGCTCGCGGCCGGGATGGACGACGAGCGGCGGGCGGCCGTCGTCGCGGCGATGCTGGAGGACGTGCTCGAGGCGATCGGCGCGGCACACTCGATCGAGCGGACGATCGTCGTCAGCGACGAGCCGCGGGCGCTGGAGCTGGCCGGGGCGGCGGGCGCGGAAACCATCGCCGACCCCGACGAGGGCGGCCACTCGGGGGCGGCACTGGCCGGGATCGGGCGCGCCGGGGAGCTTGGCGCCCGCTGCGCCGTCCTGCTGCCCGGCGACTGCCCGCTGCTCGACCCGCGCGAGCTGGAGCGGCTGCTCACCGGCCTGCCCGAGCGCTTCGTCGCCGTCGTCCCCGACCGCCACGGCACCGGCACCAACGCCCTGGCGCTCGCCCCCCCGGACGCGATCCGTCCCGCCTTCGGCGAGGGCAGCTGCGCGCGCCACGTCGTCGCCGCCCGCGAGGCCGGCGCCCCCTACGCCGTCGAGGAGCTGCCCTCGCTGGGACTCGACCTCGACACGCCCGCCGACGTCGTGGCGCTGACGCTGGCCCTGGAGAGGCGGTCGGGACGGGCGCGACGAACGGCGAGGGCGCTGGGAATATGAGCCGCGCCGGCCTGAGCCCGCGGCACAGGGTGGGCGAGGAGCGGTGGCGTGGGTGAGCTGCGGGCGATCCCGGTCGGGGGCCTGCCCGAGGTCGAGGAGGGCACCGATCTGGGCGGGCTGATCGCCGCGCACGCCGATCCGAGGGACGGCGACGTGATCGTCGTCGCGCAGAAGATCGTCTCCAAGGCCGAGGGCCGCGTGCGCCGGCTCTCCTCTGTCATCCCCGGCGCCGGAGCCCGCAAGCTGGCCGCCGCGCTCGGCAAGGACCCGGCCCTCGTCGAGCTGATCCTGAGCGAGAGCGCCGCCGTGCTGCGCGCCGAGCGCGGCGTGCTCATCGCCGAAACCCACCACGGCTTCGTCTGCGCCAACGCCGGCGTCGACACCTCCAACCTGCCCGAGGACGGCACGGCCTGCCTGCTGCCGGAGGACCCCGATGCCTCGGCGCGGAGGATCCGAGACGAACTGATGGCGGTCGGGGGCGGGTCGGACAGAGCGAGGTGGCGATCGGCTGCGCCGGGCTGACGCCGCTCGAGGACTGGCGCGGCCGCGCCGACGCTCACGGCCGCAAGCTCGAAGCCACGCACATCGCGATAGCCGACGAGGCCGCCGCCGCGGCCGATCTGGTCCGCGGCAAGGACAGCAACGTGCCCGCGGTCATCCTCCGCGGCCTGGAGCGCTTCGTCACCGTCGAGGACGGCCCCGGCGCCGCGTCCCTGCGCCGCCCCCCTCACGAGGACCTATTCCGCTGACGGTTAAGCCTCCCGGTAGGGGTGGAGCGTCTTGTCTTTTTCGCGCTTGACCGGAGGCGCCAGACAGGTGCGGCCCACACGAAAGTCAAGCGAAGCCTCTGCCGGGATGGCTAGTAATGCTCCGTCGGATCACCGGGCCCACCGACCTTGAGGACAGCCGCGCCCTTGAGGCGGCCGGTGCGGATCGAGTCGATCGCCTCGTTGGCGCGCTCGAGCGGGTGCAGCTCCACCTCCGTGTGGACGGGCACTTGCGGCGCCAGCGCGATGAACTCCTCGCCGTCGCGGCGGGTCAGGTTGGCTACGGAGGTGAGGCCGCGCTCGCCCCAGAGCCGCGCGTAGGGGAAGGAGGGGATGTCGCTCATGTGGATGCCGGCGCTGACGATGCGGGCGCCCTTGGCGCTGGCCCGTAGCGCCGTCGTCATCAGGGCGCCGACCGGGGCGAAGACGATCGCGCCGTCGAGCTCCTCCGGCGGCGCCTCGTCCGAGGAGCCGGCCCACTCGGCGCCCAGCTCGCGCGCGAAGGCCTGGCCCTCCGCGTCGCCCGGCCGCGTGAAGGCGAAGATGCGCCGCCCCTCGTGCGCGGCGACCTGGCAGAGGATGTGCGCGGAGGCGCCGAAGCCGTAGAAGCCGATCCGCTCCGCGTCGCCGGCCAGGCGCAGCGCCCGGTAGCCGATCAGCCCCGCGCAGAGCAGCGGCGCCGCCTGCTCGCCGGGATAGCCGTCCGGGATCGGGAAGCAGAAGCGCTCGTCTGCGACGGCCAGCTCGGCGAAGCCGCCGTCGAGGTCGTAGCCGGTGAAGCGCGCCCGGTCGCAGAGGTTCTCGCGGCCGCTCCGGCAGTAGCGGCACTCGCCGCAGGTCCAGCCCAGCCACGGCACGCCGATCCGCTCGCCCGCCGCGAAGCGCTCCGCCCCCTCCCCCGCCTCGACCACCGTGCCGACGATCTGGTGCCCCGGCACCAGCGGCAGCTTCGGCTCGCCCAGCTCCCCGTCGACGATGTGCAGGTCGGTGCGGCAGACGCCGCAGGCGCCGACCGCAACCAGCACCTGCCCGACCCCGGGGCGGGGATCGGGAAGCTGCGCCGGCCGCAACGGCTCGCGCTGCCGCTCCAAAACCATCGCCCTCACCCCCCAATCATGGCCGATGGGCCGATACGTCAAGGCAGCCTTGACGTATCGGCCCATCGGCCCCGTCGGGGGGGTCAGTAGGTGGTGAGGATCTTGTAGAGGGTGGTGCGCTGGGCGGGTTCGCGGTCGGCCGCCCGGGCGGCGCCGATCAGCTGCTCGGGCTCGAGGCGGACGCCGTGCTGGGAGCCGGCCATGCGGGAGATGCTCTCCTCCATCAGCGTGCCGCCGAGGTCGTTGACGCCCCAGCGCAGCGCCTCGGTGGCGGCGCCGAGGCCCATCTTCACCCAGCTCGCCTGCAGGTTGGGGATCGTCCGCCCCAGCGCGAGGCGGAAGGCCGCCGTGTGCTTGAGGTTCTCCGCCGCCGAGATCTCCTCGATCCCATGGGTGCGCCCGAGCATCGTGTTGAAGGGGATGAAGCTGAGCGGCACGAACTCGGTGATGCCGCCGGTGCGCTCCTGCAGGGCGCGCACGACGCGCATGTGGCGGGCCAGCTCGCGCGGCTCCTCGATGTGGCCGAACATCACCGTCGAGGTGGAGCGCAGCCCCGCCCGGTGGGAGGCCTCGACGATCTCCACCCAGCGCTCGACCGGCAGCTTGTTGGGAGAGATCCGCTGCCGCACGCCGTCGTCGAGCACCTCGGCGGCGGTCCCGGGCGTCGAGCCGAGGCCGCACTCGATCAGGTACTCGAAGACCGCGTCGGGCCCCTTGCCCGACCGCTCGCACATGTAGTGGACCTCCATCGGCGAGTAGGCGTGCAGGTGCAGCTGCGGCGCCACGTCCTTGGCGAGCCCCAGCCACTTGCCGTACTCCTCCAGGGTCAGGTCGGGGTGGATCCCTCCCTGCATGCAGATCTCGGTGGCGCCGAACTCGACCGCCTCGCGCACCCGCGCGGCGAAGTCCTCCTCGGAGACTTCGTAGGCGTCCGGCGAGCGCCGCCCCTGCCCGAAGCCGCAGAAGGCGCAGCCGACCACGCAGACGTTGGTGAAGTTGATGTTGCGGTTGACGACGAAGGTGACCCGGTCGCCGGCCAGCTCGGCGCGCAGCTCGTCGGCGGCGACGCGCATCTCCTCGATCGCCTCGGGCCGCGTCTCGGCGAAGAGCGCCGTCAGCTCGTCCTCGGAGAGCTCCTCCCCCTCGCATCCCTTAGCGATCGCCCGCTCGGTCACCCCCGCCTCGATCCGCTCCTCGCTCCGCCGCCCGGACCCCCGGCGGGGGATGAAGCTCCAGTACTTGAGCTTGACCACGTCGAGGACCCCCTGCTCCATCCACTCCGAGTCCATGTACTGGGGGTAGACGCAGAGCCGCTCGGTGAGCGCGTAGCCGCGCGGCGCCAGCTCCTTGCGCACCTCGTGCGGGCTCGGGAACGGCTCCTCGGGCGAGATATGGTCCCCGTTGGCCGAGAGCCCCCCGAGGTCCGTCGCCCCAGCTTCCACCAGCTCGGACCAGCTGTTCGACAGGTTCGGCGGCACCTGCACCCCGACATCGGGCATCAGCCGCCTGCATTCGGCGATCAGGTGCTTGATCTCGTCGATCGAGACGGGACTTGCCCAGGGTGGGTAGAGGGACGGGGCCCCCTCCGGACCAGCCTCCCCGGCTGTTGCTGCGGCGGAGGGGTCCCCATCGCCCCCCCACCGCGCGCGCGAAGCTTCGTCGGCGATGTCCGCCACTTCCGCGCCGTAGTAGCGCGGGTGCGGGACGAAGTTCTGGAGGATGATCTCCTGCAGGTGGCCGTGCTCCCGGTGCAGCTCGGCCAGGGCTTCGAGCGACGCGACCCGCTCCTCAGGCGTCTCGCCGATGCCGACGAGGATGCCGCTCGTGAAGGGGATCCTCAGCTCGCCCGCCGCCTCGATCGTCGCCAGGCGCGCCGCCGGGCGCTTGGTCGGCGAGCCGGCGTGGACCGTGTCCATCAGGCGCTCGGAGACGGACTCCAGCATCAGGCCCTGCGAGGCGGTCACCTCGCGCAGCCGCGCCAGGTCGTCGCGGTCGAGCACGCCGATGTTGGTGTGCGGCAGCAGGCCCCGCTCGAGGGCCCGCTCGCAGCTCCAGGCGACGTAGGAGGTGAAGTCCTCGTGGCCCCACTCGGCCAGCCTGGCGGCGACGAGCGGGTTGACCTCGGGCCGCTCGCCGGTCAGCACGAGCAGCTCCTTGGCGTTGCGCCGCAGCGCCTCGTCGAGCAGCCGCTCGACCTCCTCGGGGGGCCGGATGTGCGCCTGATGAGTCGCGAAGGCGCAGTACTTGCAGTAGCACTGGCAGGTGCGCGACAGGGACAGCGTGTAGTTCCGCGAGAAGGTGACCCGGCGCACGGAAGGGGACGCTACCGAACGCGTTGAGGCGGCCCGGCAAACCCCCCGCCTTGCGGTCGTAGTTGTTCCCGCTGAGCGGGAACAACTACGACCGCAAGGCGGGGGGCGATTCTCAGGAGCCGGTCGGCGAGCCGGGCTTGACCCGCTCGGGCGGCTCGGTCGGGGCCGGGCCGCCGGCCTCGAGCACGAACTTGAAGACGCCTGCCGCGGCGAGCGAGCCGACGATCGGGCCGACCAGGTAAGGCCAGACGCCGCCCCACTCGTTGCCGACCAGGGCCGGGCCGAACCAGCGCGCCGGATTGAAGGAGCCGCCGTCGAGCGGGCCGCCGACCATGACGATGAAGCCCAGCGTGGTGCCGATCGCCAGCGGCGCCCAGTCCTTGAAGCTCTTCTTCGAGAAGACCGCGGCGAGGATCACCAGGACCAGGCAGAAGACGCCGATCGTCTCCACGATCGCGCCCTGGAAGTTGTTGCCGAGCAGGCCGGTGACCTGGACCGCGCCGTAGCTCGTCGCGCGACCCTCGTCGAGCAGCAGGCCCTTGCAGAGCAGGGCGCCGAGCACGCCGCCCGACAGCTGCGCGAGGCCGTAGATCAGCGCGTCCATCGAGGAGATCCGTTTGATCGCCCAGGCGGCCAGGGTCACGGCCGGGTTGAAGTGCCCGCCGCTGACCACGCCGAACATGACGACGAGGCCGAAGAGCAGGAAGGCGTGGACGAGCCCGATCACCGCGAAGTCGGTCCCGAACTGGGCCTGTTCGCCGGTCGAAAGGTAGAGCACCACGACGCTGGTGATGAAGAACACCAGCAGGAAGGTGCCGATCAGCTCAGCAAGATATGCCGCAAGTCCTCTTTCCTGCACTCTCTCCTCCTATATCCCGGGTTCGACTGGCGAGCGGCAGTCTACCCAGATCGGCCCGATGATCTAGCTTCCCGGCGGAGATGAGGATGGTTGTCGCGCTGCTGGCGGCCGCCCTGCTGCTCGCCGGCACCGCCGGCTGCGGCGGGGACGGCGCTGAACCGGGCGCGCCGCGGGGCGCGACGCTGGTGCTCGACTTCGCGCCCAACGCCGCCCACGCCGGCGTCTACGCAGCGCGGCGCCAGGGCTTCTACGACGACGCCGGGGTCGACCTGGCGATCCGCCAGCCGGGCGAATCGACCGACGGGCCGAAGCTGCTCGCGGCAGGACGGGTGGAGCTGGCGATCCTCGACATCCACGACCTCGGCATCGCCCGCGAGCGCGGCCTCGACGTGGTCGGCGCGATGCCGATCGTGCAGCGTCCGCTGGCCTCCCTGATCGCGCGCGCCGGGGAGGGCGTCGCCCGCCCCCGCGACCTCGAGGGGCGTCTGGTCGGCGTCACCGGCCTGCCCTCCGACGAAGCGGTCGTCGACTCCGAGGTCGCCGCCGACGGCGGCGACCCGGGCGCCGTGCGGCGGGTGACGATCGGCTTCAACGCCGTCGCCGCCCTCGCCGCCGGCAGGGTCGCCGCCGCGACCGGGTTCTGGAACGCCGAGGGGGTGGCGCTGCGCCGGCGCGGCGTCCCGGTCCGCATCTTCGCGCTCGACCGCTACGGGGCGCCGCCCTATCCCGAGCTCGTCCTCGCCGCCTCGCGCGCCACGGTCGAGCGGGAGCCCGAGCTGCTCGGCGCCGTCGTCGCGGCGACCCGGCGCGGCTACGCGCTCGCCGTGCGCGACCCCGAGCGGGCGCTCGACGACCTGCTCGCCGAGGCGCCCGGCCTCGACCGCGGCGAGCAGGCGGCGCAGCTGCGCGCCCTGCTGCCCGACCTGCGCCCCGCCCCCTTCGACCCCGCCGTGTTGCGCGCCTGGGCGCGCTGGGACCTCGCGCACGGCCTGCTGGAGCGCCCCCTCGACGTCGAGGCGGCCTTCGCCGAACCCTGAGCGGGCGGCGCCCGCTTCCAGCTACGCTTCGCCTCGATGAGCCTCGCCGCCGACTTCCAGCAGGTGCTCGACTCGATGCCGCCGGACTGGACGGACCTCGAGCTCGACCTGCGCATCGCCGACGAGAGCCGCTACGTCGACGCCGCCGTGGCGCTGAGCCAGGTCAACGCGCAGCCCTACTCGAAGGCCGACTGGGACTGGCGCCTGCTCGTCGCCCACAGCTTCGGCCACGCCGCCGCGGCCGAGACCGTCGCGGGCATCCTCGCCAAGCTCGACGCCGAGGGGATCGCCGGCGAGATGCAGCTGCGCGAGGTGCGCGAGGGACGCGCCGAGGTGGTGCAGATGTGGGGCCGCCCGGAGAGCGTCCGCGAGGAGCTCCGCCAGCGCCGCGCGCTCTAGTGGCAAGGATCCTCGCCATCGTCGGAGACCTGATGCTGGCGAGCCGCGTCGAGGAGAGCCTGCGGGCCGCGGGCCACGAGGTTACGATCGCCCCCGCCCTTCCCGACCCCGTCGAGGCCGACCTGATCGTCTGCGACCTCGACGCCGCCGACCTCGAGGCCGTCGCCGCGGCCCCGGTCCCCGCCCTCGGCTTCTACTCCCACGTCGACGTCGAGACCAAGCGCAACGCCGAGGCCGCCGGGATCGCACAAGCTATCCCCCGCTCCCGCATGGCCCGCGAGCTGCCCCAGCTGGTCGCCGACCTGCTCCGCGGCTGAGGCTCGCAGGCCGATTTGTTTGCCGGGGGACGGGTGGGGAGCCCTCCGACCGAGCCTCCCCGCTGTTGCTCGGGCGGAGGGCTCCCCGCCCGTCCCCCCTACGCCTACCTTCAGGCGCCCTCGCCGGCCGGCGGCAGCAGGTCCGGGCCGGGGATCGGCGTGCCGTGCGGGTCGTGGCTCGGCTCGCCCAGCTTGGCCGCGATCAGCAGCTCCAGCTCCTCGGAGATGTAGTGCTCGAGCACCTCGGCCTCCTCGTGGACGCGGTCCTCGGGCATCCCCAGCGCCTCGGAGAGGTAGGCCTCGATGAGGCGGTGGTGGCGGATCGTCTCCAGCGCCACCTTCTCCCCCGCCGCGGTCAGGGTCACGCCCCTGTAGGGCAGGTAGTCGACCAGGCCCAGAGCGTCGAGCCGCTTCAGCATCGAGGTCGCCGTCGCCGGGGCGACGGCGAGCCGTTCGGCCAGCTCGCCGTTGGTGACCGGGCCGGGCCGGCGGGCGGCGAGCGCGTAGATCGCCTTCGCGTAGTCCTCGATCGCCTCGCGGCCGAGGCTCTGCCGGCGGCTGCTCGGGCTGGTCCGGGAAGCGGCCATCAGACGGAGATCAGCAGCCCGGTCAGGTAGAGGACGGCGACGCCGGCGAGCAGGCCGGCGACGGAGAGCGGGTGCAGGGTGCGGCCCTCCCCGTCGCGCATCGCCGGGGCGAGCTGGACGATCACGCGGGCGATCGCCCCCACGCCGACCCCGAAGAGCAGCGCCGCCAGGCTCGGGTCGAAGGCGGCGGCGCCGACCCAGGCGCCGAGCACCGCCGGCGCGCCGGCGATCAGGCCGAGCGCGGCGAGGTGACGGAGGCGGGGGGCGGCGCCCGGCCCGGCGCCGTCGCGCAGCGGCGCGACGATCGCCAGCCCCTCGGTCGTGTTGTGGATCGCGAAGCCGACGACGAGGAAGGCGCCGAGGGCGAGCGCCCCGGTCGCGTAGGCCGAGCCGATCGCCAGCCCCTCGCCGAGGTTGTGCAGACCGATGCCGATCGCGACCAGCAGCGCCAGGTAGAGGCCGCCCTGGGCGAAGCCGCCGCCCGCGCCGGCGGCGCGGCGGCGCGCCAGCCAGGCGTCGATCCCGGCGAGCAGCAGGTAGGCGACCAGCGCCCCGGCGAAGACCAGCTCGGCGCCGCCGAAGGCACCCGGCGCCGCGGCGGCGATCTCCAGCCCCTCGAGCGCGGCGTCGATGCCGAGCAGTGCCAGCAGGCCCACCGTGAAGGCGATCAGAGCGGCGACCCAGCGCGCGTCGATGCGCCGCACGAAGGGCAGCCAGAGCATGCCGAGGCTGACCGGGATGACGCCGACGTAGACGCCGAGCAGGGCCATCAGGCCGAAGAACGAGAGGTCGGCGTCGGGCGTCTCGGCGGCGACGGGGATCTCGGCGTCGACCGTCCCCCCCGAGGAGGTGAGGATGAAGATCTCGTAGGCCTCCCCTTCGATCCAGGGGTAGGTGACGGTCAGCGTGGTCGAGCCGAGCCGGCCGATCTCCTCGCCGCCGGCGGCGACGAAGGGCGCGAAGGTGTCGTTGACGGCGACCTGGGCGACCTCGACCGGGTCGGGGCCGTCGTTGCGCAGGGTCAGCTCGATCTCGCCGGGCCGCAGCACCGTCCTCTCCACCGAAACCTCCTCGACCGGCGGCCCCGTGCGCTCGCCCAGCCCGGGCCCCCCGAGCAGCGCGAACCCCCCGATCGCCACCGCGATCAGCGCCAGCGGGATCAGGCCCAGCAGCCACACCGGCAACCCGGACGTGCCGCCCGTGGGAGGCCCGGAACGACCCCTGGGACGCGGCACGTCCGCTGGCGGCTCGGGTCGGGTCGCGGCCTCCACTCAGGCCCTCCCCGCGCCCCAGGGGAGGTCGCAGTACAGCGCGGCGGCCGAGGCGGCGTTGATCCGCGCCGGGTCGCCGACCCGGAAGAAGCCCGACCAGCCCAGCTCGGCGAACTCGCTGACGTGGGCGTGGAACATGTAGTCGCCGTCGAAGGGGAACTTCATCTCCAGGATCGCCCGCTGGCCCTGGCCCTGGACGATCGTGTCGGTCAGCTCGCTCGGCTCCAGCGACGTCCCGGTCGGGTAGTGCTGGAAGAAGTTGGCGTGGACGTGGAAGGAGTTGAGCGGGTCGAACTCGAGCACGTTGACCAGGTAGATGCGCAGCAGCTCGTCGCGGCGCACCTGGATCGGCTCGTTGACGTAGTGGAAGCCGACCGTGTTGACCGCGTAGACCTCGTTGCCGAGGTCGAAGTTGGTGTCGAAGCCGTTCATCACCATGACCATCTCGTCGGCCTCGGGGCGTCCCTTCTTCGGGTCGACGACGAAGGCGCCGTAGAGGCCGCGCGAGAGGTGACTGGCCAGCGGCGAGACGTGGCAGTGGTAGAGGTGGCAGCCGAAGGGCTCGGCGTCGAACTCATAGGTGAACTCGGCGCCGGGCTCGATCTGGCCGCCGCCGCGGTTCTCGCCGATCCCCGGCATGCCGTCCATCAGCGCCGTGTGGATGCCGTGGAAGTGGATCGTGTGCGGGTGCTCGGAGCCGTTGACGAAGCGGATCCGCAGCCGGTCCCCCTCGCGGGCGCGCAGGGTCGGGCCGGGCACGCGGCCGTTGTAGGTCCAGGCCTCGTACTTGACCCCGGGCGCCACCTCGATCTCGCGGTCCTCGGCGAGGATCTCCCACTCGCGCAGCAGGCGGCCGCTGGCGAGGCGGCGCGTGCGGCCGTAGTCGAAGTCGCGCAGCAGCTCGGTCGGGTGGAAGCCGTTGGCGCGGTGGTCGACCGAGCGGCCTGGGGCGAAGCCGGCGTGGACGAAGCCGTCGTGGCCTTCGTGAGCGGCCGGCCCGCCGGCGGCGCCGGCGGGCCGCGGGCCGCCGGAGTCGCGCGGCAGCAGGCCGTGCACGACGGGGAGGCTGGCGCCCGCCGCGAGAGCGCCGCCGAGCATCCGGCGCCGGCTCAGCCTTTCGCTCATGGAGCCTCCACCCTGGTCGGTGATTTAGACACGTCTAAAGAGTTTAGACAGATCTAAAACGGATCGGCCTCGTGGCCGCTTCTAGAATCGGCACATGGCCGAAGCGGGGACAGTCGAGCTCGATGCGCAGTACAGGCAGCTGCGCGAGGAGTGCGGGTTGCTCGACCGCTCGAAACGGGGCAAGCTGCTGGTGGAGGGCTCCGAAGCCGGTGAGTACCTGCAGGGGCAGCTGACCAACGACGTCGAGGGGCTGGAGCCCGGCGAGGGCTGCTACGCGGCGCTGCTCGACCGCAAGGGGCACATGCAGGCGGACATGCGCGTCCTGGACGTCTCGGGCACCCCCACCCCAGGCAGCGGGCACGGGGGCGACGAGCCGGCGGCCGGCGGGGCGCATCGCGGGCTCTGGATCGACACCGAGCCGGTCGCGCTCAGCGCAGCCAAGCGCCACCTGGAGATGTACAAGGTCGGTCGCGACGTCCAGATTCGGGACCTGACCTCGGAGTGCGCGATCCTCTCCCTGATCGGGCCGCGAAGCGCGGAGCTCGCCGGCGCCCCTCTCGCCGAGCACGCCTTCGACGAGATCGAGATCGCCGCGCGGAGGTGGATCGCGGTCGGCACCCTCCTCGGCATCGACCTGATCGGGGGGGTGGACTACGCCGCGGACGCGGGCGCCGCCCTGGCCGCGGCGGGGGCGCCGGCGGTGAGCGAGCAGGCCGCCGAGATCCTCCGCGTCGAGGCCGGCGTCCCTCGCCTAGGCGCCGAGATGGACGCCGGCACGATGCCCGCCGAGGCCGGCATCGTCGCGCGCGCCGTCGACTTCGAGAAGGGCTGCTACATCGGTCAGGAGACGGTCGCGCGGCTGCACTACCGCGGCAAACCCAACCGCCACCTGCGCGGCCTGCGGCTCGGCGCGCCCGCCGAGCCCGGCGCGCCGCTGCGGCTCGGCGAGAAGGCGGTCGGCGCGCTGGGCAGCAGCTGCGTCTCCCCGGCGCACGGCCCGATCGGGCTGGCGATCCTGCGCCGCGAGGCCGAGCCGGGCGCCGAGCTGGCCGTAGGTGAAGATGGCGTTACGGCTCGCGTCGTCGAGCTGCCCTTCGGCTAGATTCCGCCTCGATGGGTCCCCGGAGAGGCAGACTCGCCGCCGGCCTCGCGCTCGGCGCGCTGGCCTTGGCCGTGGCCGGCTGCGGCGCCGAGGAGCACGTCAACGAGCCGCGCCCGCAGCCGCCGACCCGGGTCAGCGTGACGATCTCCCCCGAGCGGATCTCGGTGCAGCCGCCGCGCATCGCGATCGGCCCCGAACCGACCCAGCAAATTCCCCAAAACCGCGACGCCGCCCAGCCGCCGGTGCGCTCCGACGCCCCCGTCGACGTCGTCTTCGTCGCCGCCAACCTGACCGGCTTCGACTCCAGGCTGGAGATCCGCGGCCCGAGGGAGGCCCGCTCCGAACCGCTCGTCGCCAACGGCAACGGCACCCTGCTCGTCTCCCTGCCGACCGGCGTCTACTCCCTCGCCGCCGCCGACATCCCGGCCGCCAAGCCGGCCCGGCTCAGCGTCGGCCCCTACCGCAGCTCCTCCGAGAACGACCTGCTGCTGCCGTAGCGACACCTCCGGCGTGGACGCGGCGTCACTTTTGCACGCATAGGAGGGGAAATAGACGCAGCTTGGCCCCTGCCGCCGGTTCGCTTGCCATGCTGATCCGATGCGCTCTCATGCGAAAGGAGCCCCGTGACCGCCCTCGTCGTGCTTTCGGTTGTCGGCATCTGCGCGGCGGTGGCGTATGCCGTGCACAGGGGGGTCGCGGCGAAGGCGACCGAGGCGAAGCTGAGCGACGCGGAGGGCCGGCTCGAAACCGCCGAGGCCAGGATCGCCGAGCTGACCGAGCTCAGGATCGAGCTGCGCGGCAAGGACGAGCAGCTCGTCGCCGAGCGGCGCGCCGTCGCGGATCGCGACCGGGACCTGACGGCTCTGCGCGAGCAGCAGGCGGGCGACCGTGCGACCGTCGCCGACCAGGCGGGCGAGCTGAAGGTCCTGCGGCAGGCGGTCGAGGCATTCCAAGGCAAGCAGGACGAGCTGGCCAACCGCACGCTGGAGGCAGCTGGCAGCAATCGCCGCATCGAGGCGACGCTGCTCGACTGGACGCGGCAGATCGCCAGCCCGAAGGGGCGTGGCTCCTTCGGCGAGCTGGCCCTCCGCAACCAGCTCGAATCTCTCGGGCTGGAGGAAGGACGGGACTTCGAGCGGGAGGCGAGGCCCGACGCCGACGGGCGGGGGCGAGTCGACTTCATCGTCGAGCTTGGAGGCCCGGTCGTGGCGATCGACTCGAAGCTGGCGAACGATTCCGGGATCAGCGGCATCTCCGACGCGCTGGCCGACGACGACCCGGAGCGATTGCGGGGCTTCGGGCGCAAGCTGCGAGATCACGCCAAGGCCCTGTCCGGCAAGGACTACTGGCGCGGCCTCTCGCCGAGCCCCAGCTTGACGCTGATGTACGTACCCGTGGAGGGGGCGATGCACGCCCTGGGAGCCCTCGACGACTTCGACCCCGCGAAGTTCTTCAACGCCCACCGCGTCTGCGTGGTCACCCCGTCGCAACTCGCCCTCTCGCTGATCTTGATCGCCGAGCTCTGCCACGCCGAGCGCAAGGAAGAGCACGTCGAGGAGCTCCTCGGCCAGGGCCATGCGATGGCCGAGGCGATGGCGAACTTCCTCGACAACTACGCGAAGCTGGGCAAGAAGCTCAGCGAGTCGGTGAGTGCCTTCAACGGCGGCGCGGCGATGACGACCGCGCACGGGCAGGTCTGGCAACAGGTGATCAAGCCGCTGGTGGAGTTCACGCCGAGCAAGTCGATCGAGGTGAAGGTCAAGGAGCTGGCCCCGCCACGCGACGACGTCGTCGACCTCGCCGAGCGCCACCGGGCGGTGGGGCGAGAGCTCGGCTCGGAATCCGACGCCGCCTGAGCGACGACGAAGCGGGCGCCTGATCTAGGATTCGCCCCCCGCCCACCAATCTCCGGAGGATCACCCTTGGCCGTTGACACGAGCGCAGTCGCGAAGTTGGACGTCGAGCCCGGCGAGCTGCCGGAGACGATGGCGGCCTGGGTGATCCGCCAGGACCGCGAGGGCGAGCCCAACGACGCCTTCCAGCTGGAGCAGATCGAGGTTCCCGAGCCAGGGGCCTTCGAGGTGATCGTGCGGGTGATGGCGGCCGGCGTCAACTTCAACAACGTCTGGGCGGCGCTGGGCAAGCCCGTCTCGGTCTTCGGCTACGGCGACCATCCCGAGCACGGCCACCACATCGGCGGCTCCGACGCCTCGGGGATCGTCTGGAAGGTCGGCGAGGGGGTGACCCGCTGGAAGCCCGGCGACGAGGTCGTGGTCCACTGCAACCAGGCCTCCTACGAGGACGTCGAGGTGCACGGCCTCGACCCGCTGGCGGCGCCGAGCCAGAAGATCTGGGGCTACGAGACGACCTGGGGCTCCTTCGCCCAGTTCACCAAGGTGCAGGCGCAGCAGCTCCTCCCCCGCCCCCAGAACCTCTCCTGGGCGGACTCCTCCGCCTACGGGCTGACCTACTTCACCGCCTACCGGATGCTGATCGACCAGTGCAAGCTCCAGCCCGGCCACAAGGTGCTGATCTGGGGCGCCGCGGGCGGCCTCGGCGTCTTCGCCACCCAGCTCTGCAAGGCGGCCGGCGCCAACGCGGTCGGCGTCGTCTCCTCCGCCGAGAAGGGCGAGCTGGTCAAGCAGCTCGGCGCCGTCGACTACATCGACCGGGGCGAGTTCGGCGAGATGATGCGCACGCCGGAGAACCTCGCCGACCCGGCCGCCGACAGGGAGCGCTTCAAGGCGTCGCGCGGCTTCGCCAAGCGGGTCAAGGAGATCCTCGGCGACGCTCCCGACATCGTCTTCGAGCACGTCGGCCAGGCGACCTTCCCGACCTCGGTCTTCGTCGTCAAGCCCTTCGGCAAGGTCGTCATCTGCGGCGCCACGTCGGGCTTTCAGCTCGACTTCGACGTGCGCTACCTGTGGATGCGCCAGAAGCAGATCCTCGGCTCGCACTTCGCCAACGCGTACGAGTGCACGCGCGCCAATCAGCTGATCGCGGAGGGCAAGGTCAGGCCGGTGATCTGGCGGACGATGGGCTTCGAGGGGGTCGCCGAGGCGCACCAGCTGCTGCACGAGAACAAGCACCTCGGCAAGATCTCGATCCTGGTCGGGGCGGAGTCCGAAGAGGAGGGCCGCGGCGAGGAGGGCCCGGGCGCGATCCGGGCGGAGGTGGGGGCCTGATGAGCGAGGTCTGCGTGCTCGACTGGCACGTCGCCCCCTTCCGGGCGGACCGCTTCCTCGACCTCTGGGAGCCGGCGGCGGCCCGCATGCCGGCCTTCGGCGCCAGGAGCTGGTCGCTGACCCGCTCGATCGACGATCCGTTGGCGATCCGCCAGTCCTCGGTCTGGGAGAGCCGCGCCGACTTCGAGCGCTACTGGTTCTCGGAGGAGATCGAGAAGGCCAGGGCTGCCTGCATCGACCTCTACGACCTGCCGATCGTGCCTACCTGGCACACCGTCCTGAACGCCGAGTAGAGCGCCGCGCCCGGCTCAGGCGCGCTCCAGCGGCGCCATCGTCAGGCCGGCGGCGTTGAGCTGCTGCCAGTAGTGCTCGGCCGGCTCGCGCGGTCCCGACCAGACGATCGCCTGGCCGCTGCCGTGGATGCTCTCGGCGAGCTCGTGGCCCCGCTCCAGGGACACGCCGGGGAGCACGCGGGCCAGCGTCTCGGCGACGTGGTCGAAGGTGTTGTGGTTGTCGTTGCGGACGATCACGCGCCAGTCCCCGCCCAGGTCCGAGCCAGGCCCCTCCACGCGCGGCCTCTCCACCGTCGTCGTCGCCATCCCCCCGCATTATGCGGAAAGCCCTGGATGCGGGCGGGAACGGGCCGGTGCTCCCGCAACGTTTGAGCTAAACTGTATTTAACTACTCAAGTTAGTTATGACGTAGACTTGCGCTGTCCGCCGCGAGCGCGACCGAGGAATCGAGGCTTCCATGCGACCGCGCCAAGCCCAAATCGACGAACAGCTGGCGAAGGCGCTGTCGAGCCCCCTGCGAGCGAGGGCGTTGAGTCTGATCTCCGCAGGCGTGGCGAGCCCGAAGCGGATCGCCGACAGCCTCGGGGCGGACGTCCGCACGGTCGCCTACCACGTGCGAGTGCTGAAGCGGCTCGGCTGCATCGAGCTGGTCGAAACGGTGCCGCGCCGCGGCGCGGTCGAGCACGTCTACCGGCTCGCCGAGCGCGGCACGAGGGCCATCGGCGGCTAGCGCCGCCTCGCCGACCTTGCCCGACGCGGTGCTAGAAGGGGCTGGGAGTGCGGACGACCACGTCGTCGAACGTGGCCCGGGCGCCCTTGGCCACCTTCGCGGAGCCGACCGAGAACCCCGAGGCGCGGCCGCTCAGCTCGCCGGCGGCCTCGTCGGTGACGTCGGCGACCAGCTCGCGCCCGACCCAGGCGAGGATGCGGCAGTTGCCCCTCTCCTCCCCCGCGGTGACGTTGAAGGCCCGCAGGCGCAGGTCGTTGGGCCGCTCGACGCCCTCGATCGCCGCCACGCCCTTCTCGATCTGCAGGTACTCGACGCCGCCGCTGGGCAGCAGCTTGCGCAGCTGCGACTTGCGCTGCCCGGGGTAGACGGCGAGCTGGTAGCGGGCACCGTCGCCCGAGCGCAGCTCGAGCGCCAGGAAGGTCGCGCGGTGCAGCGGCTTCGGCGTCCTGCCGAGCAACCGCCCGGTCGCGGCGATCTCCAGGTCGCGGCCGACCACGGGCGTGCGGTAGGAGCACTCCCGGGTCCCCCTGCCGACGAGGACTTCCAGCGCGCCGGCGGTGGCGCTGCGCCCGCAGCGCTCGCCCGAGAGCTTGGCGATCTGGCCGAGCTGCCCCTTGCCGGCCATGCCGTTGCGGTAGATGCCCACCAGCGCGGCGCTGGCGGTCGCCGCGGCAAGCGCCAGCGCGGTGACGAGCAGGGCGGCGATCGAGCCTGTGCGTAGCAGTCTCACGATCCCGCAGCCTAAACACAGCCGACCGGGAAAGATGCGCCCCGGCGGGGGTGAACGGGGGATTTCGAGAGCGGCCAAATATCATGGGAGCATGAGCGAGCATCGCCTCCCCGAGCGCGACCGACCTTGGGTGATGCGCACCTACGCCGGCCACTCCGACGCCCGGCGCTCCAACGAGCTCTACCGCCGCAACCTCGGAAAGGGCCAGACCGGCCTCTCGATCGCCTTCGACCTGCCGACCCAGACGGGCTATGACCCCGACCACGTGCTGGCCCGCGGCGAGGTCGGCAAGGTCGGCGTCTCGATCGCCCACAAGGGCGACATGCACCAGCTGCTCGACGGCATCCCGCTCGACGAGATGAACACCTCGATGACGATCAACGCCACGGCCGCCTGGCTGCTCGGCCTCTACGTCACGGTCGCCGAGGAGAACGGGGTTGCGCGCTCCTCGCTCAAGGGCACGACCCAGAACGACATCATCAAGGAGTACCTCTCGCGCGGCACCTACGCCTTCCCGCCCGAGCCCTCGATGCGGCTGATCGCCGACATGGTCGCCTTCGCGGTCAACGAGGCGCCGAGCTGGAACCCGACCAACATCTGCAGCTACCACCTGCAGGAGGCCGGGGCCACGCCCGTTCAGGAGATCGCCTACGCCCTCTCGACCGGGATCGCCGTGCTCGACGAGGTGAAGGCGCGCGGCCAGGTCGCCGAGGCCGACTTCGCCAAGGTCTTCGGGCGCATCTCCTTCTTCGTCAACGCCGGCATCCGCCTGATCGAGGAGATCGCCAAGCTGCGCACGATGGGCCGGCTCTGGAACGAGATCGGCCGCCAGCGCTACGGCGTCGCTGACGAGAAGATGCTGCGCTTCCGCTACGGCGTGCAGGTCAACTCGCTCGGCCTCACCGAGGCGCAGCCGGAGAACAACGTGCAGCGCATCGTGCTGGAGGCGCTCGCCGTGACGCTGAGCCGCGACGCGCGGGCGCGGGCGATCCAGCTGCCCGCCTGGAACGAGGCGATGGGCCTGCCCCGCCCCTGGGACCAGCAGTGGAGCCTGCGCATCCAGCAGGTGCTGGCGGAGGAGACCGACCTGCTCGAGTACCCCGACGTCTTCGCGGGCTCGACGGTGATGGAGGGCCTGGTCGAGGAGCTGACCGAGGGCGCCCGCGCCGAGATGGCCGTGGTCGAAGAGCACGGCGGCGCCGTCGCCGCGGTCCCCTACATGAAGGCCCGCCTGGTCGAGTCGCATCGCGAGCGGGTGGCGCGGATCGAGAGCGGCGAGCAGAAGGTGGTGGGCCAGAACAGCTTCGTCGAGAGCGAGGACTCCCCCCTCACCGCCGGCGCCGACGGCGGCATCCTCACCCCCGACCCCGAGGTCGAGCGCGAGCGGGTCGAGGCGCTGGAGCGCTGGCAGGCCGAGCGCGACGAGGGCGCTGTGCGCTCCGCCCTCGAGGAGCTCGGCCGGGTCGCCGCCGACGAGAGCCAGAACGTGATGCCGGCGACGATCGCCGCCGCCAAGGCGGGCGCCACGACGGGCGAGTGGGCGGCGGTGCTGCGCGAGGCCTTCGGCGCCTACCGGGCCCCGACCGGCGTCGACGCCGCCGCCCCGGCGGGCGACCGCGAGCAGCTGGCCGAGGTGCGGCGCCGGGTCGACGAGGTTTCCGAGCGGATCGGCCACCGGGTCAAGATCCTCGTCGGCAAGCCCGGCCTCGACGGCCACTCCAACGGCTCCGAGCAGATCGCCCTGCGCGCCCGCGACGCCGGCATGGAGGTGATCTACCAGGGCATCCGCCTCACCCCCGAGGAGATCGCCGAGTCCGCCCTGCAGGAGGACGTCGACGTTGTCGGCCTCTCGATCCTCTCCGGCTCCCACCTGGAGCTGGTCCCCGAGGTCGTCCGCATCCTCGCCGGGAACGGCGTCGAGGTGCCGGTCGTCGTCGGCGGCATCATCCCCGCGGCCGACGCGAAGCGCCTGCGCGCCGCCGGCGTCGCCGGCGTCTACACGCCGAAGGACTTCGACATCAACAAGATCATCGGCGAGATCGTCGACCTCGTCGCCCGCCGCACCGCCGCCGCGGCCGCCTGAGCCGCCGCCGGCATCAGCTCCAGAGGCCACTCACCGGCCTACCGGCAGAGCAAGGAGCTGCTGGCGTCGTCTCGCACCGCGCTGAAGCCTCCGGCGCGCCACAATGCAGATATGAGCGAGATGAACGGGGACCGCTCGGCCTGGCTTCGCTGCTACCGCTGCTGGTCGCGGAGCCTCGAGATCCAGATCCACTACGACGCGATCCGGCGCGTCGACCCCGAGAGCGGCGAGCTCGCCGAGGGGGTCGACGAGGTGCAGGAGGCGCTGGTGCAGTGCGTCGACTGCATGCACGACCAGCCGCACCTGACCTTCCAGGACAACCGCGTGGTGCCGATCGAGGACCGCTGGGAGCGGATGGTCGCCGGCACGCCCTGGGTCGCTTCCTGCACGGTGCGGGTCGACCAGGACCGGGTCGAGACCTGCTCGGGCCCGGAAGCGATCGAGTTCCTCACCTTCGGCGCCTTCGGCGAGGCCGGCGTGCGCGAGTTCTTCACCCACGTCCGCTTCCACAAGCACGACGAGGAGCAGATCGTCGTCCACATGCTGGTCGAGCTCTACGCCCGCTCGGCCGAAGAGGCCACCGAGGTCCTCGAGCACGCCGCCCACGGCCCCCTCGAGATCACCGCCCTGGCCGAGGAGTCAAGGCCCCCCGCTCACGCTTCAGACGAGGCCCACTAACCAAGCCCGAACTGCATCAACTTTTACTTCTCCTGGGTGGCGGGGTTGATGCAGTTCGGGCTTGTGCGCTTTAGCTTGCGGGCTGGGTCTTGGCGCTGACGAAGTCGGTCAGAGTGGCGAGCGTCTCGAAGGTCTCGGCGCTGACGTCGTCCTCGTCGACCGTGATCCCGAAGCGCTCCTCGAGGGCGAGGATCAGCTCCACGACGGTGAGGGAATCGAGCTCCGGGAGGGACCCGAAGAGGCGGGTTTCGGCGGTGATCGAATCGCTGCGGTCCTCCATCCCCAGCACCTCGACGAGCACCGTCTTGACGCTGTCGAGGTTCGCGGGGGCGTTTGCGTGCATCGTGTCCTTTCGTGGGGTTGTCAGACCAGGACCTCGGCCGGCGCCGGATGGCCGAGGAACGCCGTGGGGCTGGCGGTCAGCCCGTAAGCCCCCGCCTGGAAGATCGCGACGAGATCGCCGACGCGGGCGGCGGGCAGCTCGACCTGGTCGGCCATCAGGTCGAGTGGGGTGCAGAGGCAACCGACGACGGTGGCCGTCTCGTCGGGCTCGCGATCGGCGCGGTTGGCGATCGCGACCGGGTAGTTGCGCCTGATCACCTGGCCGAAGTTGCCCGAGGCTGCGAGTTGATGGTGCATGCCGCCGTCGACGACGAGAAAGGTCCTGCCGCGCGACTCCTTGCGGTCGACCACACGTGTGACGTACACGCCGCACTCGCCGACGATGTAACGGCCAAGCTCGACGACGACGTGGGCGTCGGGGAGGGCCGGGCGGATCCGCTCCCGCGACAACCGCGCCAGGTTCGACCCGACCGCGGCCAGGTCGAGGGGCTCGTCGCCCTCGAAGTAGGGGATGCCAAAGCCGCCGCCCACGTTCAGGTAGCGCACCGGCCCGCCGACCGCCTCGACGAGCCGCAGGAGCAGCTCGACGGTCCGCTCCTGCGCCTCGCAGAGGATCTCGGCGCTGAGGTTCTGCGAGCCGGCGAAGACGTGGAAGCCGTGCAGGTCGAGCTCTGCGGCGGCGATCCGGTCGAGCAGGGCCGGGACGCTCTCCGCGTCGACGCCGAACTGCTGCGGCCCTCCCCCCATCCGCATCCCCGATCCCTTGACCTGGAAGTCGGGGTTGACCCGCACCGCGACCTGGGGCCGGGCGCCGAGGGCCTCCCCGGCGGCGAGGACGCGGTCGACCTCCCCCGCGGACTCCAGCTCGATCAGCACGCCGGCGGCGACCGTCTGGCGCAGCTCGCCGTCCGTCTTGCCCGGCCCCGCGAAGCTGACCCGCCCGGCCGGCGCCGGCGTGTCGAGAGCGACGCGCATCTCCCCGGCGGAGGCGACGTCGAGCCAGTCGACGAGCCCGCTGAGGTGCTGGACGACGGCGGGCATCGGGTTCGCCTTGATCGCGTAGCCCAGCTCGACGTCGTCGGGAAGCGCCGCGCGCAGCTCCGCCACCCGGGCCGCGAGCAGCGCCCGGTCGTAGGCGAAGAACGGCGTGCCGCCGACGCGCTCGGCGAGGCGGTCGAGCGGCACGCCCCCCACCGCGTAGCAGCCGTCTTCGACCGCGAAGCGATCCGCTGCGGCGCTCATGCCGCGCGGAGGCGGTCGCGGATCGCGGTGCGGTCGAGCTTGCCGTTGGGCGAGCGGGGAAGGGCCGTCATGACCTCCACGTGCCTGGGCAACATATAGGCGGGCAGGCGCCTGCGAAGCTCGGCCAGCAGCGAGTCCTCGGCGAAGGCGTCGGGGTCGGCCGGCGCGAGGGCCAGCGCGATGCGCTGCCCGAGGCGCTCGTCCGCCAGGCCCAACGCGACGACGTCGCGCGCCAACCCGGTGTCGTAGACGGCCTCCTCGACCTCGGTCGGGCTGACCCGGTAGCCCGACGTCTTGATCATCTCGTCGCCGCGGCCGACGAAGGAGAGGAACCCCTCCTCGTCTTCGACGACCAGGTCCCCGGACCAGACGGCGATCTCGGGCACCTGGATCGACTCGTCGCGGCCGGGCGCCGGGCGGAACCGCCGCGCGGTGGCCTCGGGGGCGTTCCAGTAGCCGAGCGAGACGAGCGCGCCGCGGTGCACCAGCTCGCCCGGCTCGCCCGGCTCGCAGCGCGTCCCGTCCTCGCGCATGACCAGCACCTCGGCGTTGGGGATCGCCTTGCCGATCGAGTCCGGGCGCCGGTCCACCTCCGCCGGGTCGAGGTAGGTCGAGCGGAAGGCCTCGGTCAGCCCGTACATCAGGTACGGAGCGGCGGCCGGGAAGATCGCCCGCAGCGCCTCGAGCGTCGTCCTCGGCATGCGCCCGCCGGTGTTGGCGAAGTAGCGCAGGTGCTCGGTGGCCCCTGCCGGCCAGTCCTGCTCAGCGAGCTGGACCCAGAGCGGCGGCACCCCGGTCAGGCCGGTGATGCGGTGCTTCGCGCAGAGGCGGACCACGTCGCGCGGCAGCAGGTATTCGGTCAGCACCACCTCGGCGCCCGCCGCGAAGCCGGTGGTGAGCTGGCTGAAGCCGGCGTCGAAGCTGAGCGGCAGGATCGAGAGGATGCGGTCCTCGGGGCCGTTGCCGAGGTACTCGACGACGCTGTGGGCGCCGGCGAGAAGGTTGCGATGCGAGAGCACGACGCCCTTCGGCCTTCCGGTGCTGCCGGAGGTGTAGAAGATCGCCGCCATGTCGGCGTCGATGCCGGCCGGCTCCGGAGCGACCTCCCCGCGCTCGGCGAGCTCCTCCCAGGCGAGGATCTCGGCCCCGAGCCCGCCCCCGGCGCCGCCCCCGGCGTCGCCCACCAGCACCGCCCGCTCGACCCCCGCCATGCCCGGCTCCCCACCGAGCGTGGCGAGCCGCTCGGCCGAGGTGACCAGGCAGCGGACCTGGCAGTCGCCGAGTATGTGGTCCACCTGGGCGGGCCGCAGCAGCGGGTTGACCGGAACGAACGCCGCGCCCGCGGCGGCGGCCCCGAACATCGCCACGACGGCCTCGATCCGCTTGTCCAGGTAGACGGCGACGCGGTCCCCCCGGCACAGACCCATCGCGGACAGCCCGGCGGCAAAGCCCGAGACGGCTCGCCCCAGCTCGGCGTAGCTGAGCGTCCGATCCCCCGCGGTCAGCGCCGGGGAGCCCTCATGGGCGCCCGCGGCGCGGGAGATCAGGTGCGGCAGCAGAGCGCCGGCCGGGCCGCCTCCCCGGGCGATCTCACTCATCGGAAAGGCAGACCATCTCGGAGTACAGGTAGCCGATGTCCTCGTCGTGCAGCCGCTCGCTGCGGAACATCCGGGTCTGGGGCGAGCGCAGAGCGCGCGAGAGGCGGGGACGAAAGCCGACCACCCGCTCCTCCGCGACGTAGGCGGGCACGCGGTGACGAAGCAGCAGGTGCCGCGCGAACCTCCCAGCGTTCCGCCGCAACAGCTCCGGTTCGCTCGCGTGAAGCACGGTCAGCACCGGCAGGCGACCGTGGCGGTCGGGACGCAGCGCGACGTAACAGCTCTGGGTTGCGTCGACGATCGCCACGTGGCGCAAGCCGGGTGCGCCGGCGTGGTCCCGGTAGACGGCGAGGCTCCCTCCCCGCAACGCCCGCTCCAGCCGAGCGGGGTCGGAGGTGACCGACGCCCGTCCGGGCACGAACGGCCACGGCAGGCAGGGCGCCACGAAGCCCCTGCTGTCCAGCCGGCGGAACCCGAGGCGAGCGTTCAGCGCAACCACCTCCTCGGCCGGCGTGAGGTCGGTTACGTGGTACCCGTCCTGTTCGACGATCGCCTTGAGCAGGCGGACGCTGTGCATGCGGTGCTCGGGTAGGACGTGCCAGACGCCCAGGTTGCAGAAGCGCTCGCGGTGGTCGCGCACCTCCTGCTCGGAGTAGTGCGCGAGGTAGACGCCGACGACCTCGCCGTCCAGCGTCGCCATGAAGCCGTGGTTCGGCTGCTCACCCGGCCAGGGGGCATGCAGGGCCCGCTCCCAGGCCGCGGCGGAGCCGGTCGACTCCTGCGGGAAGTTCCGGTGCAGGTACTCGGCGACCCTGGGCAGATCGCCCTCGGTGATCTGGCTCAGCTCGACGGGCATGCGGTGAGCGCGAACCCTAGGGCACGCGCCCGACCGCCCAGCAAAGGCAGCGGCCGTAGGCGTGCGCGCCGGGACGCCTCGCGCTCGGCACGAGAGGCCACCGAGCTCCTCGAGCGCCCCCACCCACGCCAACGACGAGGCCCACTAACCAAATCCGAACTGCATCAACTTTTACTTCTGCTGGGTGGCGAAGTTGATGCAGTTCGGGCCTGGGCGCTTATTAGTGCTTTGGTAGCTCTGCGGTAGGGCTCGCCCCGGCCACGGCGAATCCCCTCGTGTCAGCGATCTCGACGCGAGGAGGCGAAGATGGTGGCAGTGGTGGAGCGCGGCGGCAGGCGCACGAGCGGG
>Ga0299914_10000261_pt1 | contig 31935 bp, 25 predicted proteins | sample RVTome_10_FD_201361 | JGI IMG/M metagenome (GOLD analysis project Ga0299914, IMG submission 201361) | Soil microbial communities from uranium-contaminated site in the Upper Colorado River Basin, Wyoming, United States - RVT153D57 (version 2) ... | reverse complement strand
CTATGTCCAGCGGATCGACTACGACCCCATCATCGAGCTGGCCGCCGCGCGCGAGGCGGTGGTCTGGATGCGCCGGGAGCCGGGCGCGTTCGTCGTCGCGGGCGCGCCGCTCGCGCTCGTCCACCCGGCCGCGGCGTGCGACGACAGGATGGCCGGGACCGTGCGTCATGCGTGCGTCCTGGGACGCGACCGGACCATGTGGCACGACCCGGAGTTCGCGGTGAAGCAGCTCGTCGAGGTCGCGCTGCGCGCGCTTTCGCCGGGCGTGAACGAACCGTTCACCGCGACCACGTGCATCGATCGGCTGACGGAGGGGCTGGCAGTAGTGGCCGCCTCGCCGCCGCCGCGCGCCGCATGGCGGGATGCCGCCGGGCGCCCGCGCGTCTACGCGAGGCCGCAGCGGTTCGAAACGCTCCTGCGCGCCGGGTTCGATCCGATCCGGATCTTCGCGGGCGGCAACCCCGCCATTTACGCGCGGCTGTTCGAGAGCATCGCCGAGCTGGTGCTGGTAGCCGATCGCGAGCACGATCGCCAGGAGCTGCGGCACCAGAGCGACGTCATTCACCGCGCGGCCCGCTCGGCGCTCTCGGATCCGGACGACCTCGCGTACGTCGAGTCGCGCTACGAGCACGCCGTCCGCCAGTTCGGCGGGCGCGCCGCCGCCACGCGGCAGTGAGACCCGTCCCGGGCATCCCGGGCCGCCGCCGCCGGCCGACTGTGCGAGAATCACACCCGCACAGTTGGAGGGCGCAGGCGCCATGATTGCCAGAACGTACACGACGACCATCGTGCGGGATGGACCGGCCTGTTTCATCCCCCTGAACTTCGATCCGAAGAGCGTCTTCGGCCGCGTGCGGGCGCCGGTGAAAGTCACCCTGAACGGGTATACCTACCGGAGCACGATTGCGGCGATGGGTGGCCCCCCCTGTGTTCCGCTGCGGAAGGACCACCGCGAGGCGGCGGGACTCGAGGGCGGCGAGTCCATCGAGATCCGGATCGAGCTCGACACCGAACCGCGCGAGGTCACGCCGCCCGCGGACTTCGTCCGTGCGCTGCGGAGCAGCCCGCCGGCGTGGGAGCGATGGCGGGACCTGAGCTACACGCATCGGCGCGAGCACGTCCAGGCCATCGAGGACGCCCGGAAACCGGAGACGCGCGCGCGGCGGATCGACCGCGCAGTTCAGGCGATTGCGCGGACGCCGAGGCGCAGGACCTCGCGCGCCCGGCCGTGACGATGCTCGAAGCACTCGCGTTCGCGGTGGCCGTTGCGATGATCGCCTGGGTCGGCATCGATGCCGCACGCCGGCGCCGAGACTGGCTCAGATGGTCGGGGGCGACGGCCCTGTTCGGGTTCTTCGGCCTGCTCGTCTGGCTGATTGTTCGACTCCGAGCCCCCACGGCTCCAGAACCAATCGGAATCCGCCGAGGCATCTCGATACTCCTGGCAGCGCCGCTGCTGTTCGGCCTGTCCATTGCGGTTGTCACGTCCTGGACCACTTTCGTCTTCCAGGTCGCGCGCGTCGAAGGGCAGGCCATGGCGCCCACCTTGCAGGATCAGGATCGGCTCATCGTCAACAAGATGGTCTACCAGAGCCGCCATCCCCGCGTCAGCGAGATCGTCATGCTCTACTACCCGCTCAATCCCGACCGCTCGTTCGTCAAGCGGATCATCGGCGAAGAGGGCGATCAGATACGGATCGTGCGCGGCCGCGTATTCCGCAACGACATCCCGCTGGAGGAGCTGTACATCCTGGACGGGTTCCGCAGTCACGACAACTGGGGGCCGGAGGTCGTTCCGCAAGGTTATTACTTCGTGCTCGGCGACCATCGCAACAACAGCTCCGACAGCCGGCACTGGAAGTATGTCCCCAGGAAGTACATCGTCGGGCGTGTGCAGCTTCGCTGGTGGCCGATTGCGCGAGCGACGACGTTCTGAACGTGCGGTGACGGGCGGCGACTGCTATCGCGTGACAGGTCAGAGCCGGCGCAGGATCGAGACCGGATCGGCGCGGCTGGCGCGGCGCGCGGGGCCGATGACCGCGAGCATCGCGCTGGACAGCATCACGAAGGCGGCCGCGCCGATGGCCAGCGGATCGTGCGCGCTCACGCCGTACAGCGAGCGCGACAGCACCCGGCTGCCGAGCAGTGCCGCGAGAAGACCGCCGGCCAGGCCGCGACCGGGCGCAACGCATCGCGCATGAGGTTCACTCGATCCAGGGCCGTCTCCCAACGGCTCGTCCGGTGGAGGCCGGTGGACGCGTCTTCACGAGGCTCGAGCATGCCGTCCATGAGGATCTCGCTCGCGCCGCCGTCTTCGCGCAGCCTCCTGGGCATCGCGCATCGGTGCCGCTCAACGCCGGAGCCGATGGGGCGGGCATCGTACACCACTACACGGGCGGCTGAACCGGCAATGTGATCGTGAACACCGCGCCCTGGCCGGGGCCCGGGCGGCATCCAGGGTTTCGGGGACTCCGCACGCGAAACTCGGGGCTCGGGGATCGGGGCGCGGGAACTTAACTCAGAACTCACAACTCACAGCGACCGAGATCCACGACCCGTGAGCCTCCCGGCTTTCATCATCAGATAGTTCCGCTCGGGAACGCTCGTGGTCTTTCCAGCCGCCGCGCGGAAGTGGGCAATCGCAGCCTCATGATCGCCCGCCATCTCGGACAGGTGCGCGCGGACCGCGTCCAGGCGGTAGTGGCCCCTGATGCGCGGGTCCTGGTCGAGCCGCTGGAGCAGCTCGAGCCCGGCCGGGGGGCCGTGCACCATGGCGGTGGCAATGGCCCGGTTGAGCGCCACCATCGGATTCTCGGAGATGCGCGCGAGCACCCCGTAGAGCGCCAGGATCTGGGGCCAGTCCGTCTCGTCTGCCCGCGCGGCCTCGTCGTGGACGGCGGCGATTGCCGCCTGGAGCTGATAGGGACCAACCGCGCCCCTCGAGAGCGCCCGCGTGATGAGTGCGACACCTTCCGCGATGGCCTGACGATCCCAGAGCGTCCGATCCTGCTCGGCGAGCGGGATCAGCTCGCCGTCGGGTCCCGTCCGCGCCGCGCGCCTGGCGTCGGTCAGCAGCATGAGCGCCAGCAGGCCGGCCACTTCCCCGTCGCCGGGCAGGAGATGATGCACCGCGCGCGCGAGGCGGATCGCCTCGTTGGCGAGGTCGCGGCGCTGGAGCGACGCGCCGATGCTGCTCGCGTACCCCTCGTTGAAGATCAGGTAGAGGACGTGCAGCACGGCGTCGAGCCGCCCGGCGCGCTCCCGTTCGGTGGGCATGCGGAACGGAATCCTGGACGCCTTGATGCGCGCCTTGGCGCGGCTGATCCGCTGCGCCATCGTCGCCTCGGGCACGAGAAACGCATTGGCGATCTCGGCCGTCGTGAGGCCGCCCACCGCGCGCAGCGTCAGGGCGATGGCCGAGGCGCGCGTCAGGGAAGGATGGCAGCACATGAAGAGCAGGACGAGCGTGTCATCGCCGGCGGCGTCGGCGCGGCCCGCCAGGCCGAAACCGGCGCCAAGCTGCGCGAGCGAGAGGGTATCGGCGGCTGGAGACTGCGGCTCCTCCCGCGCGGCCTCGACCGCGACGGCCGTTTCGCGCCGGCGCCGCGCCGTCTCGGCGCGCCGGTGATCGATGAGGCGCCTGGCGGCGACCTGGATGAGCCAGCCGCGCGGATGGTCGGGGAGACCCTGATCGGGCCATTGCAGCGACGCCGCGAGCAGCGCGTCCTGCACGGCGTCCTCGGCGGCGGAGAAATCTCCGAAGCGCCGGATCACCGCGCCGAGAACCTGTGGCGCGAGTGCGCGCAGCAGGTCCTCGGCCGCGGGATCGAGCCTCACCATGGAGATTGTCTTCACTCGCCAGGCCCGGGCTTCGAGCGGGCTACATTTCAGGCGGCGGCCCGCTCATGACTTCGCGCACCTCGATCGGCATGTTCAGCGGCGCGCCGCCGGGCCCGGGCGCGGCCGAGGCTTGCGCGGCGATCTCGTAAGCGCGCTGCGGGCTCTCGACGTCCACGATCCAGTATCCGGCAAGGAACTCCTTTGCCTCGGGAAACGGTCCGTCGGTCACCTCGGGCGCGCCGTTCCGGCCGGCGCGGACGATGCGCGCCTGGTCGGGCCCGGCCAGCCCTTCGGCGCCGACCAGCTCGCCCGCGTCGCTGAGTTCTTTGCCGAAATTCTTCATGAACTCGATGTGCGCCTTGAAGTCCTCCGGCGGCCAGCTGATCACCTGCCAGTCCCGCTTCCCGCGCGGCGCGTTCATCATCAGCATGTACTTCATCGGTCTGCTCCTGGATTGATCCTTACCTCATTTGGTAAGTCGGAGCCATCTCGGGGGTCAGATCTTGTTTTTTGCAGCCCCGCCCACAAGAGAGGACACTCTGCTCTTGCCGCCGGTCCGCACGAGAGGACGCTCGTGCAAAAAACAAGATCTGACCCTAACTCGACGGTGGGACGAGGCCGAGCATGCGGATGTAGGTCACGAGATTGCCGTAGTGGAGGTTCGTGTGGGCGATGTTGCCGACGAGCGCACCGGCATCGGCTGGTCCACCGTGCGCCGCCTTGCATGCCTCAGTGGCCTGCCCGAGCTTCTCGACGATCGCGGCCTTCTCCGTCCTCCCCTTCTCGATCGCATCGGTCCACTGGACCTTCCGGCCTGCGGCGGCCGCGCAGTAGTACGTGTAGCCGTCCGCGATGTGACCGATCATCTGGCCGAACGTGCGGACCGAGTCGGCCGGGCGGTAGGTGTACTTGTCGGCCGGCACGAGCGCCGCGGCCTTCGTCACGTACTCACTCACCTCCGCGAAGCTCCGTCGAATCGCCGCCATCGTGTCGTCGCTGTCCGCAGGGCTCGCGCCTGACGCCGCTGCCGCACGCGCATCCTTCGTCATGCTGAACGTCCCCGACCCGCCGTTGAGGGACAGTTTGCCCGTGGCTGAGCCCTGGGCCACCGTCCCTTCGAAGACGGCCACACTCTTCGCGTCGTCCTGCACGACCACTTCGAACCTCAGCGCTCCGGTTGCCTGATCGAACGTGCCGGTCCTGATCTCTCCCGGCCTCGGCGGCCCCGTGATGGTGCCCGTGACGCTCGTGCCGTCGAGTTTCAGCGCCACGGTGATGTTCTGGCGGTCGCCGCCGCCGATCCGGGCCATGTGCCCGGTCCACGTCCCGGTGATCGGGTCCGCCGCCCCCTGGCCGGCCTGCGGGGCGCCCGAACCTGCCCACAGCATCACGCCACATGCGATCAGAGTGCGCGTCAGTTTCATGTCGATTCTCCAGTCTCTGCCCGCGCCGGACGTCCGGCCGGGACTCACGCGATAGCCTACTCCGTTCTCAACGCGTCCATGGGGCTGACCGTCGTGGCGCGCCAGGCGGGGATCCAGCACGCGACGGCGGCTCCGGCGAGGATCAGCGCGATCGCCAGGCCATAGCTGGCCGGATCGCGCGGGTGGATGCCGTAGAGTTCGCTCTGCAGCAGACGGCCCGCGGCGACGGCGCTCACGAGACCGGCGGCGCAGCCGGCCGCGGCGAACCCCAGACCCTCGCGCAGCACCGCCCGGATCACGTGACTCCGCCCGGCGCCGAGCGCTCTGCGGACGCCGAACTCGTGGCGGCGGCCGGCGACGGCGTACGCCAGCACCCCGTAGACGCCCACGCAGGTCAGCGCCAGCGCCGTGAGCGCGAACGCGGCCGCGACGAGCACGGTGAACCGCCGGATGGACCGCGCAGCCTCGACATACGCCGCGAGCGGGCGGACGTCGTAGACCGCGAGCCGCGGATCGAGCCCTGACACCACGGCGCGGACCGGCATGGCCAGCGCTGACGGATCGCCGTCCGTGCGCAGGACGTACGCCGTCGGGTTCCGCTGCGCGAGGGCCCAGGGCACGAAGATCTGCGGCAGGAGGTCCTCCACGAGGCTGCGCAGCCTGAGGTGCCGCACCACGCCCACGACCGTCACCGTCCCCTCGCCCACGCGTGTGTGGAACCGCTGCCCTACGGCGCTGCGGCCCGGCCAGAGCTGTCGCGCGAGCATGTCGTCCACGATCGCCACTGCCTGTTTCGGGTCGCGATCGAACTCGGTGAAGAAGCGCCCCTCGACGAGCCGTACGCCGAGCGCCTCGAACACGCCGGGCGAGATCGCCCGCGCGTCGGCCGTCCGCGCGTCGGGCGGAATCGGCGTCTCGAGGCTGTATGGGAGACCCCAGTTCGGCAGATCGTCGTAGGGCAGGTGACTGATCGTGCCGACCCGCGTGACGCCGGGGATCGCGGAGAGCCGCCGGTGCAGTTCGCCGGTGAACGTCGCGAAGTCGTGCCGATCGGGGACGAGCATCCGGAACGTCAGGTGGCGGTCGGTCTCGAACGCCGGATCGACGCGCAGCACCTCGACGAACGCGCGCCCGATCAGCCCAGCGCTCACGAGCAGCATCACGCTGAGCGCGACCTGCACGACAACCAGGGCGGCCCGCGTGCGGTAGCGCACGGGTGTCAGCGTCGAGCGGCCGGCGCCGCTGCCGCCGAGCCTCGGCCATCCTGAGCGGAGCCCGCCTGCCCTGTAGAGTTCGGCGAGCGGCGCGAGCGACAGGCACACGCCCCAGATGAGCGACACGCCGAGCGTGAAGGCCAGGACGGTGGCGTCGATGCTCGCCGCTTCGAGGCGGCTCAACGCCTCGGGTCTCAGCGCCAGCAGCACGCGCAGCCCCGCGTACCCGGCGGGGATCCCCGCCACGGCGCCGAGCAGCGTGAGCAGGAGGCCTTCCACGAGGAACTGCCGGGCGAGCCGGCCGCCGCTCGCGCCGAGCGCCAGACGCAGCGCCGTCTCCCGCGCGCGCGACGCGGCGCGCGCCACGAGCAGGCTCGCGACGTTGACGCACGCGATCATCAGGAGGATCGCGACGCCGCCGAACAAGGCCAGCAGAGGGCCGCGGATCTCCTTGATCCCGTCGTCCTGGAGCGCCACGGTCGTGAAGCCCCGCTCGGTCCCCAGCTCGCGGCTGAGCGTTCGCGACAGCGCCGCCACGTCGTCGCGGGCCCCCTCGAGGGTGACGCCGGGGCGCATCCGCCCGATGACGCGCAGGAACAGGTTCTGCCGCGGCCCGTTCTCGAGGTCCGGCCAGAACGGTGCGAACGCCTGCAGGCGGTCCGGCACGGCCGCGTCGGTGGGCAGCAGCAGGCGGAACCCGGCCGGCATCACGCCGACGACCGTGACCGGCGCGTCGTTCACCTCGATCCGGCGTCCGATGATCGAGGGATCGCCGCCATAGCGGCGCTGGAAGAGATCCCAGCCGAGCACGATGGTGCGCGGCACGGGCGCGGCGTCGTCGCGGCGAAAGCCGCGTCCGAGCGCCGGTTCCGCACCCAGCACGTCGAAGAAGTTCGTCGTGACCAGGGCGGCGCGCAGCTGCTCGGGATCGCCGTCGCCGGTGAGCGCGATCGTTCCGCTCGCCCAGATCCCGGCGAATGCGCTGAAGGTCCGCGTGCCGTCCCGCAGGGCCCGGAGATCGGGACCGGACATCGGCCCGCGGGGATACCCGAGCGCGGTCAGGGTGACGCTCGTGGTGCTGCGATCGAGCCAGATGAAGGCCAGGCGGTCGGCGTCGCGATAGGGCAGCGGCTCGAGCAGCATGGCGTGCACGAGGCTGAAGATCGCCGCGTTCGCGCCGATGCCGAGCGCGAGCGTGAGGGCGATGACGCCCGCGAACCCCGGGGCCTTCCGCAGCCCGCGCCAGGCGCAGCGGAGGTCGAGCAGGCACGCGTCGAGGCCGGCGCCCACGCGCGCGTCACGCACCTCGGCCCGAACCTGCTCGAGACCCCCCAGGTGCCGGAGCGCCGCGCGGCGGGCGCTTTCGTCGTCGAGCCCCTCGCGGCGGCAGCGCTCGACCAGCGTCTCGAGCGCCGCGCGCAGCTCGTCATCGAGCTCGCGATCGAGCCGCTCCCCGTGCACCACCGTGTTCCACAGCGAGCGGACGCGCGGCAGCAGCGGCATGGCTCACTCCGCTTCCAGGACCTGTCCGATGGCGACGACGATGCGGGCCCAGTTCTTCTTCTCGGCGGCGAGCTGGCGCCTACCCGCCGGCGTGATGCCGTAGTACTTCGCACGATGGCCCTCGGGCGTGGTGGTCCACTCGCCGCGGATGAAGCCTTCCTGCTCGAGCCGGTGGAGGGCCGGAAAGAGCGAGCCGGGCTTGACGCGGAATGTCCCGCGCGTGATCTGCGCTATGCGATCCGACACACCCACGCCGTGGCGCGGCTCGAGCGCCAGCGTCTTGAGGATCAGGAGATCGAGCGTGCCTTTCAGGAGTTCCGCCCGCTCTCTGGCCATGCGTGCGCGCCTTTATCGATCGACTGTATAGATATTCGATAACCGTGGTGGGGAGCTTAATACCGGGGCCTCCGCGGCGTCAAGCGGCCAGTCCGCGGCGCCCCCCCACCCACGAGGTTGACAGGCGCTCCGGACGGGCATACACTGAACCTTATGGTTCAGTATCCGCCGCGGCTCGACTCCGGGTTCGCCGCCCTGGCCGACCCGACCCGCCGCGGCATCCTCGAGCACCTCGGACGCCGTGACGCCTCCATCAGCGATCTCGCCGCGAAGTTCGAGATCACCCTGACCGGCATCCGGAAGCACGTCCAGCTGCTGGAAGCCTCCGGTCTGGTCACCACGGAGAAGGTCGGCCGGGTCCGCACCTGCAGGCTCGGCCCGCGACGGCTGGAGGAAGAGGCCGCCTGGATCGCACAGTACCGCCAGAGGCTGGAGGCGCGCCTCGATCGGCTCGGGGCCTTCCTCGAGCGCACGAAAGGAACAGCATCATGAGCACGTCCGACACACGCCCCGCCACCGCGACCGCCACTGTCTCGACGCCCACCGACCGCGAGATCCGAATCGAACGTATCTTCGACGCGCCTCGCGACCGCGTGTGGCGCGCGATGACGGAGCCCGATCTCGTGGCCCAGTGGTGGGGCCGCGGCAACCGGCTCGACATCGAACGGATGGAGGTCGCGCGCGGCGGCCACTGGCGCTTCGTCGAGCACGCGCCGTCCGGCGTCCACGGCTTCGAGGGGCGCTACCGCGAGGTGACGCCGCCCGAGCGCCTCGTCCACACGTTCGAGTGGGACGGCATGCCGGGCTACGTGGCCGTCGAAACCATCACGCTCGAGGATCTCGGCGACGGCCGGACCAGGGTCGTCACGACCTCGATCTTCCACACGACCGACGAGCGCGACGGCATGCTGCAGTCGGGCATGGAGGCGGGCCTCAACGAGAGCTACGCCGCGCTCGACCGGCTGCTGGCGGGTCTGCGCTGAACCCCGTCCCGTGCGTGGCCGCCTCCCGCGGCCACGCACACCGCGCGCCCTGGCACGCCAGTCGTCTGCCTGTCGGGATTGGCTCGTGTGCAGGGAACGCAGGGCCCGCCACCCCGCGCTCCAGGGCTGCTACTATGGGCCACCGCCATGGGAGCCACCGATACGAACGAGTCGCCCGGCGGAGGCGACGACATCACCCAGCTCCTGCGCCGCCACCGGGCCGGCGACCGCGGGGCCTTCGACCACCTGGTCGGCCTCGTGTACCAGCACCTGCGCCAGACGGCGCGGCGGCAGGTGGCGCGCGGATGGGCGAGCCGGACGCTCGACACGACGGCACTCGTCCACGAGGCCTACCTGCAGCTCGCCGGCGAAACCTCGGTTGACTGGCAGGACCGCCGGCACTTCTTCGCGATCGCCGCGCGCGCGATGCGGCGGATCCTCGTGGATCACGCCCGCTACCGCGGCGCCAGGAAGCGCGGCGGCGGCCTCCGGCCGGTGGACCTCGATCGCCTCGCGGCCTCCGCGGACGATCAGCTGGAACTGGTCCTGATCGTCGACGAGGCCCTGACCGGGCTGGAAGCCTTCAACGACCGGCTCGCGCGCGTCGTCGAGTGCCGCTACTTCGCCGGCCTGACCGAAGAGGAAACCGCCGCCGCGCTCGACAGCTCGCTCCGGACCGTTCAGCGCGACTGGACGCGCGCGCGCGCGTGGCTGCTGGAGGCGCTCGCGTGACCGGACCGGACGGCCGTGCGCGCCGCGTGCGAACCGACGCGCTGCTCGAGCGCGCACTCGATCTCGATCCGGGCGAGCGCCCCGCCGCGATCGACGCCTGGTGCGCGGGCGACGCCGATCTCGCCGCAAACGTCCGCCGGCTGCTCGCACGGATCGACACGCGCGTGCCCTGGCTCGAGCCCGGCGCGCTCGACGACGGGCTGCGCCTGCAGGCGCTCGCGGCGCTGGACGGCCCGCCTGCCGTCGAGATCGCGGAGGGACAGCTCGTCGGCCGCTGGCGCGTGATCGAGGAGATCGGCCGCGGCGGGATGGGGACGGTCTATCTCGTCGAGCGCGCCGACGGCGAATTCGAGCAGCGGGCGGCGCTGAAGCTCGTCCGCACCGGGCGCGAACCGATCGGATCCTCACGGCGCGTCGAGCGGGAACGCCAGATCCTCGCCTCGCTCGACCACGCCGGCATCGCGCGCCTGCTCGACGGCGGCCAGACGGGGGACGGCCGTCCGTTCTTCGTCATGGAATTCGTCGCCGGGCGCACGATCGATCGCTACGCGGACGAGGCGCGGCTGACGATCGACGAGCGGCTCGATCTGTTCCTCCGCGTCGCGTCGGCGATCCTGCACGCGCACCAGCGCCTCATCGTTCATCGCGACATCAAGCCGTCCAACATCATCGTGACGGCGGACGGCGAGGTGAAGCTGCTCGATTTCGGCATCGCGCAGCTCCTCTCGGCGGAGCCGCGCCGCGACGATCCGGACGGCGTGGCGGCGGTGCTCACGCCCGACTACGCGAGCCCGGAGGACGTCCGCGGGGAGGCCTCCTCGACGGCGTCGGACATCTACCAGCTCGGGCTACTGCTCTACGAACTGCTGACCGGCCGGCGCGCCCAGCAGGTGGGCCACCCGTCACCGGCGGCGCTCGAGGAGGCGGTCTGCAGAACACCCGTCGTCCTGCCGAGCGTCCGGGCGGCTCAGGCGCCGGACGACGCGGCGGCACACGCGCGCCGGACCACGCGGCGGGCGCTCGTACGACGGCTGCGGGGCGACCTCGATGCGATCGTGCGGCGTGCCGTCCGGAAGGATCCGACGGAGCGGTATCCCTCCGTGGGTGATCTGATCGGCGACGTCCAGCGCTACCGGCGGCGGCTGCCGGTGCAGGCCGCGGGGGGCGGCGTCCTCGACCGGACGCGCAAGTTCGTGCGCCGCCATCCGGTGCCGCTCGCCTGGTCCGCCGCGGCGATCGCGGCCGCGGCGTGGATCCTGCCGCACCTCGGCGAACAGCGCCTGCGCGCGGCGCGTGAGGCGGAACGCGCCGAACAGGTCGAGCGCATTCTCGGCCGGGTGTTCACCCTGCCGTCGATCGGGCCGTCTCCACGCCCGCCGACCGCCCGCGATTACCTCGATCACGCGGTGGCCCTCGTCCGCGGCGAGCTCGCCGGGCAGCCCGCCAGCCAGGCGCACCTGCTCGAGCGCCTCGGCCGCGTCTACAACCTGCTCGGCCTGTACGCGCCGGCAATCGAAGTCCTCGAGGAATCCCTGGCCATCCGGCGCACATGGTTCGGCGAGGGGAGCGTGGAGGCCGCCAGCTCGCTCGCGCTGCTCAGCCAGAGCCAGCACTCGCTCGGCCGCTACGAGGACGCCGAGCACCACCTGAGGCGTGCGCTCGACATCCGGCGCACGCGGTTCGGCGGCGACGATCGTCTCGTCATCTTCACGAGCATCGACCTTGCCGATCTGCTGCACACGCGAGGCCTGCTGCTCGACGCCGAGGATCTGCTGCGCGGCGTGGTGCGCCTCCTCGACGGGCGCCCGGGAGAGCGCGAGGCGCTCGCGCGCGCCTCGCGCGATCTCGGCAACATCCTGCGCGATCGCGGGCAGCTGGCCGAGGCGGAGGGACTCTACCGGCGGGCGCTGCAGCTCATCACGGAGTTGAACGGACCGGCGGATCCCGACGTGGCGGCGACGGCCATCTACTTTTCGCGGCTGCTCATCCGGACCGGCGACCTGGCGGAGGCCGAGCGGCTGCTGGCGGCGGCGCTCCCCTCCCTGCGCGCGACGTTCGACGGCGAGCACCCGCTGACCGGCATGGGCCTTCGGAATCTCGGGTATCTCCGAATCGCGCAGGGCCGGTACGCCGACGCGGCGCGGGCCCTCGCGCAATCCGAATCGGTCCTGCACGCGTGGCTCGGCGCGGACCATCCGATGATTCCCCGCACGCGCGCGCACCAGGCCGATCTGGCCTGGCGCCGCGGCCGCCCGGCGGAGGCGCTGCAGCTCGCCGAGCGGACGGTGAACGACTTCGACCGGCTCGGGCTCGCCCTCCATCCCTCGGCGATCGATGCCTGCCTCACGGCCGGCGAGTCGATGATCGCGCTCGGCCGCCGCACCGAGGCGGACGGCCGCCTGGTCCGCTGCCTGGCGGCCGCCGAGCGCCTGTTCGTCCCCGGCGACCCGCGCACCGCGCGCCTGCGCGAGGCGCTCGCGCGCGCGCGCGCGTCCCTGGTCACTTCACGGTGAACGCGTTGTTGTTCTCGTCCAGCTCGGGCACGCCCGGCGGATCGTCCACGCGCAGTGTGATCTGGCTCGCATAGGCGAGCGGGGATCCCGCGTCCACGACGATCCACCGCGTCGCGCCTGCCGCGAGCGCCGGCACGTCGGCCTCGACCTTCATCACCTTGCCGCTGCGGTGATAGAAGAGCGTCAGCTTCGTGGCTGCCGAGGCGGCCGACCCCTTGTTCGCGATCAGCACGCGCAGCCGGCCTGGCGACGTGGGCGCCGCCTGGGCATCCGCCACCAGGAGGTCGGGAAGCGCCGCGGGCTCCTGCCCCGCCACGCGCTGCGGCACGCTGCCGACGCGCTGCGGCGGCGTCCGGACGCGCTGCGGCTCCTCCTTCGCGACGTCGCTCGACCGCCGCGCCCGCGGCTGCGGCTTCGTCTCGTCCGTCTTGAACACGGCCGCCGGGCGGCAGTGCACCCAGACGGGGAACCGCGCCGTCACCGTCCGGGCGACCACGACGGCGCCGGGCTCCGAAAACCCTCCCGACTTCGTCGACGGGTTGACGCACCGCAGCGAGAGCGTGGCCGGCAGCGCATTGTCGAACTGCCGGGCCCATCCCTTCTGCGCCTTGCCATACGCCCCGACCTTGACGTGCGCGGCGAGATCGTCGTTGCACAGGCCCACCGGATTCGGCACGCTCGCGTTGTCGAGCGCGCGCGTCGTCACGGCATTCGTGGTCAGCGTCTTGGCTCCCGAGAAGCCGCCGCCGCCCTTGCCCATGCCGATGGTGCTCACGGGGATCGTCGCGCCGGCGACCTCCAGCGACATGTCGTAGAACTTGCGGCCGCCGCAGTTCGCGGCCACGGTGAAGCGCAGCTCGAGCGGCTCCTCGTCTATCGAGAGGTAGCGCCGCTGCGTCTTGTCGAACGGCACGGCAATGACCGGACCTTCCGTCGGAACGGCCCCCCCGCCGCCGAGCGACACCATCTTGAAGATCCCGGGCTTGAAGCTGAGCGTCGCGGCCTGCGCCACCAGCACGCCGGTGGACAGGGCCAGAATCGCCGCGATGGCGGCGAGCACACGGGTCGGTCGGGACACAGCTCTCCTCCTGAAGGCAGGTTCTGGAGGAAAGTCGGAAACGGACGGCAAAAGCCGCCAGGCCGCCCTCCCACGCTGCTCAGCGGGACACGGCCAGCCGCTCGTGTTCGTCTGGCCGGCTCCCCCGGTCTCGGGCCTGATGACGACGGCGTGCGCATAGCCGCGCCACGCGGGCGGCATGCCTTTCTCGTACCGCACGGTCATGAACGCGCGAGCAGGACGGCAGCGATAGCGGCAGCTGACACGCGAATCTCCGAGGCATCGGCCGCACCCTGCTCGCGATGCGGCAGAGCCGGCGCCCGCATGATCAGGTGACGCTGGCCGTGTGCGGCTCCCTGCGGCCCCGCCCACGCCCCGATCTCGCACGATCATGCGACCCTCCCCCGGCGCAGATTGCGATGAATGTACTGGCTCCAAAGGAGACGACCATGCACAGCAGGCGATTGCCCGTTTGGATGCTCTTCATCGCGATCCTCACGCTGCCAGGGTGCGGCCTGATCCTCGATTTCGACCCGACCGCGACGCCCGCCGAACCGCGGCCGTTCCTGTGTGAAGCGGAGATCTTCAGGTACGCGGGGACCGAGTTCACGGAGAGCTGGCAGGGCTGGGTCTTTGCGGCCGACGAGTTCGCAGGCGAGGCCCTCTGTCGCGTCAAGCTCGAGGAATACGTGACCCGGTCTCTGGCTCCCGGCTTCGTCTGGCTGACACGCGGCTTCCGAATCACCGAAGGCGGCCCGCTACACGCGGACCCGCTGCTCAGGAAAGAGCCCGCCTCGGAGTGCCCGGCGGACGCGACGGGCCCGCCGTTCACGGCCGGCGGACCTCGTGGCGCCGACCTGGTCATGGCGAATCCGTCGCCGGCCGACGCCCGCCTCCTCATTGTCTCGGCTCTCGGCGGTGACCCGGTCTCAGCGGATCCGCCGCTGAAGCTGCTGACACTGCGCCTCGCGGAGCGGCATGGGTTCCCAGGCAGGCTCCCGCCGTTCGACTACCAGCGTCTCGAGCGGCACGTCCGCGTCTCCGATTTCTTTCTCGAAGTCGACACGCCCTTCCCGCTGGGCGCTGCGCAGGTCGACAAGCTCTACATCCAGGCCGTCGGCACGATATACGCGACCCCGTCGATATTCCGGCCCGACGAGTGGTTCTTCGAGAACCGCCCCACTGCGAAGTTCTACTTCTTCGGCCGCGCCCGGCTCGATAGCGACAGTGCGCTCACGAGCTTTTGCTTCCCCGCCCGGGCCACCTTCTTCCACGCCTCTCAGGGGCCCACGTCGCCTGGATTCGCGTTTCAACTGGCCCTGACTTCCGCGGATCTCGATGGTCTCCCGCTGTCTATCCTGTTCAATTTCGGCGCCCTTTCCAGCGATCCTCCGGTGCTCGTGTCAGGGGAGCCCTATCAGCCTTTCGTCAGGCTCTCCACGCACGAGACGCCGGCCTTCGCCATCGACCTCGGCGGAGCCGAGGGAGACGTGTTCCACGACAACGACACCGATCTGGCCAGGGTCCTCTGGTTCGAGGACTTCGAGACCGAGAGCGAACGGTTCCTGGGGCAGGGCCTGCCGCTGAGCGTCCGATTCTCCCCCGGGGACCGCGAGATCACCGCCGTGGCGTACGACACGAGGGGCGCCTACAACTTCGATACAGCGACTATCCGTGTCCTCGAACCGGTCGCGGCCGACGATGCCTTCACGACCGACGAGGACACGCCGCTCGTGGTGCCATCTCCGGGCGTCCTCGCCAACGACACCGACGCCGGTGTCCCGCGCATCGCCCAGCTGGTCAGCGGACCTTCCCACGGCGCACTCGTGTTCAGTCCGGACGGCTCGTTCCTCTACACGCCCGACGCGAACTTCTTCGGGAGCGATCTCTTCAGGTATCGGGTAGACCACGACGGCCTCGCGCTCACCAGCATCGCCGAGGCCGCCATCACCGTGGTCGAACTCTCGCCGCAGGAGGAAGCCGACAGACTCGCGGATATGTGTACGGAGCTTCAAACCCGCGGCCTGTTGACGGCCGGCCAGGCCACGAGCTGCCGCGCGACGCTGGACGGGGCGAGCGCCGACCTCGACAGGGGCAGTGTTGGAAGCGCCTGTAACAAGCTGGCCGCGTTCATCAATCACCTGACCAGCCTCGTGCGGGCAGGCACATTGACCGCGGAGGACGCCCAGCCCCTGCTCGACCGCGCCAACAACCTGCAGGCCGAACTCGGATGCTAGCGCCGGCATGCTTCAGCGGCCTGCGGTTGGTGAGCCCTGGAGGAGGATCAGACGAGCCCGTCGCGGATCGCGCGGGCTACGGCCTCCGCGACGCTGTGCACCTGCAGCTTGCCGTAGATGGCGCGCACGTGCGTGCGCACGGTGTCGATGCTGATGTCCAGCGCGTCGGCGGCCTGCTTGTACGAGGCCCCCCGCACGAGCGCACGCAGCACGTCCTGCTCGCGCGGGCTCAGATCCAGGCGAGCGGGCGCCCGGTCGCGCGATCCGGCGGACGCGGGATTCCTGACCAGCGCCAGAACCGTTCGCGCGACGGCCGGCGTGAGGGGCGCGCCGCCTCCAGCGATCGCCCGCAACTGCGACAGCAACCCGGGCGCCGAGATCTTCTTGAGCAGATAGCCGTCGGCCCCGGAGCAGATCGCCTGGAGAATTGTCGCAGGGTCTTCGAAGACGGTCAGAACGACGACAGGGAGGCCGGGGCAGAGCGCCTTGATCGCACGGGCCGCGTCGATCCCGGTCAGGCCCGGCAGGTCCAGATCGAGCAGGACCAGGTCCCACGTCGGCTGGCGCCCGGATGCTGCCGTCCGCCGCAGATCGGCGATCGCCGCGTCCGCGGCGGCGTAGCTCGCGGCGAGCGCAAACCCCGGCGCGCCGCCGAACAACAGCTCCAGGCTGTGGCGGTACCGGCTGTCGTCCTCGATGACAGCTACGCGCACGTTCCGGCGCTTCCTCTCATGCCGGACATCATGATCCGCTCCGCCGCCCGCGCGCCCCTCGCATATCCATGCGAAGCGTGCGGCGTCTGTCCCCCGCTCGAGGATCGAAGGAGAGCGACACGGTCGTGCCGCCGCCAGGGCGCGAGCGCACGGCCAGGCCGGCCCCGATCTGCTCCGCCCGCCGGCGCATGCTGCTCGATCCGAGGCCGCTGCCCGGGCCGGCGGTGGATGGCTCGAACCCCTTCCCATCGTCGGTTACCCAGACACGCCAGCGATCGCCCTCGCGCGCCACCCCGGCTTCAACCTGCCGTGCACCGGCGTGCCGGGCGGCATTGTGCAGGGCTTCGAGGACGATCAGCAGGACGCTGCGCTGCGCCGCCAGGCTCAGGCGATCCGAGGCGGCGCCCTCGGGTGCGTGCATGACGAACGTCGCCGATTCATCCGGAAAGAGGCGATGGCCCCGATCGGCGATATGCCCGGCGAGCTCCTGCACCGTCCGCTCGCCCGAACGGAGCGACCAGACGATGTCGCCGAGCGAGGCGCTGAGGTCGCCGGCCGTGTCGGCGATCTCGCGCAGGAGCCCGTGGTCCTTTCCGGCGGCGGCCGCGCGCGTCGTGGCAATGCCGGCAAGAATGCCGATGCTGCCCAGGCCCGAGCCGATCTCGTCGTGAAGATCCATCGCAATCCCTGTGCGCTGCCGCTCCAGCCGCAGCGCCAGCTGCAGCCGCGCGCGATGGATGGCGGCGAGAAGGACCGCCATCGCCGCGACGGAGAGCGCCAGGAACCATGGCCGGAAGTACCACGGGCCTTCAACGTGGAGCGCGAGACGCTGAGCCTCGGCCGACCACGTCCGGGCGTCGAGCGTCGCGCGCACGTCGGCGACGTAATCACCCGCGGGCAGATTGGGAAACCGGAACACGGGACCGCCGGTGGTGAGATCGAGCCAGCCCGCTTCTGACGACAGCCGTACCTGGTAGTGCAGACGGCTGCGGTCGCGGAACGTGAGCGCCGCGAAGCGCATCTCGACGAGGTTCGTGCGGTGTGGCAGCCGCAGCGCCCGATCGACGGGAACGCTCTCGCCGTCGACGAACAGGCCCGCCAGCTGAACGGCGGGCGCCGCGAACGAGACGCGCCGCGCATGGGCGGGGACGCGCACCAGCCCGGCGGCTGTCGCCGTCCAGATGGTGCCGTCCGCGTCCTCGATCAGGTCGCTCGCGCCGCCGGACGGCTGACCGTGCCAGGCGGAGATGACCTCCACGATTTCCCAGCCCTCGGCCGTGCCCGGCCGATCGACGACGCGGGAGGGCATTCCGAGGCTGAGTACCCACACGCTGCCGCCGGCGCCCCGGCGCAGCTTGAAGATCCGCCCGCCTCCCAGATCACGCGAGCCCGGGATCGGCTGCCAGGCTGTCCCCTGCCGGCGGAAGATTCCATCCCCCTCCGTCGCGAACCAGAACGTCTCGCCAACCTCCAGCATCGAGGCGGGTGCCGACGCGCCGGGCGCCGTTTCGCACGTCCACCGAGCCTCGGGCCACGGGGACGCCGCGTGACACAGGCGTCCGTCGACCCACACCCACAGGCGGGCGTCACGATCTTCGAGCAACGGTGCGGCGCCGCGTTCGAACCCTGACGGGCCCGCGACGTGCATGACGACACCCTCGGGCCCGGCGCGGGCGAGCGCCGAGCCAAGGCCGAGCCAGACCTCGCCATTTCCCGCCGGCGTGCAGAAGCGCAAGGGACCGTCGACTCGCCCGTGGCGCGTGGTCCCGCCGGCACGCCGCTCGATCAGGGACGCGTCGTCGACGTGCCAGAGACCACCGCGATCGTCGAGACAGACCTCGCCCGTGTGGGACACGACCGACGACAGCCGTTCCGGCCCGCGCGCCGGCGAATCCAGCCGCGCGAGCCCGCCCCACGTGGAGATCCACAGGCCCGAGGCGTCCCTGCCGAGGAAGCGCGCGTGGCTCGACGGCAGCCCGTCCCGTTCGTTCCACATGACGGTGTCGGGCTCCGGAAACTGCATCAGCCCGCGAAACGAACAGATCCACAGGCTGCCTTCGCGGTCCACCAGCATTCGGCCGCCGGCCGTGAGCCCGCTCTCCGGGCCGATGATCGCCGGCGGGCTCCCCGGCGTGAGCCGGACGACGAAACGGTCGAACGCCGCCCAGATGCTGCCGTGCCGGAGCGCCAGATCGACCGGGCGCGCGGCGAGCGTGAAGAGCTGCCTGAGGGCACCCGCCTCTACGAGCCACACGGATTCGCCGGCCAGTACCAGCAGCGATCCGTCCGGCTGACGGATGGCATCCACGGGCGCGCGGACGGCGGCCATCCGTGCCACGCGGCCCTGCGCGCTCACCGACCAGACCCCGCCGTCCGTCAGGACCAGCGCGTCGTCCTGACCATCGCGACGGACGCGCAGGAACGGTTCGTCGTCGAAGCGATCGCGGGCGACACGCGTCCACGCGCCGTCCGCCGCCCGGCGGGCGACTTCGCCGGCGCGCAGGATCCACAACGCACCCGACGGGGCGAATCGGGCGTCCCGCGCATCCTGAACGGGCCCTCCGTCGGGGCCAACCAGCGGGTCGAGTCCGCCATGCGGATTGACACGGAGGACGACACCGCGCGTGTCGAGGGCAGCCACGGCTCCGGACGGCGCGGTCGTCACGAGATCGATGCCGCGCCCGCTCTCGTCCCATCGGCGCATCTCGTCGCCGTCGAAGCGCACGAGCCCGCCGGGCGTGGCGATCCAGATGAACCCGGCGGCGTCCTGCGCCACGTCGGAGACGGTGTCGGTTGGCAGGCCGTCGCGGTGGTCGAACACGCGATACAGGCGTTCGGCTGCTTGGGCGGGGGACGGCGCCAGCCATATGGCGAAGAGGATTCCAAGCGCCGCCGCCGCGCGCGGACGTCCATCGCCGTGCGCCGGAGCGGCAGCCTGCGAGCAACGGCACCCGTTGGCGTGAAGCGGCACGGCCGTCATGATACGGGAGATCGACCGCGCGGCCCGCCGCCTGGACCGGTACCGCCGAGGTAGAGCCGAGACGATATGATGAGGACGTCACTCATCAATCCTTCGTCCCCGGGAGTCCCTGCATGCGCGTCGCCTTCGCCCTGACTGCTTCCACCATCCTGCTCGCCAGCCTGGCCTTTCAGCAGACGAGCGCTACGCCGTTCGGATTCGCCGCCGGCAGCGCCCGCACGTACCTGGGCGTTGAGAAGCAGTTTCTCTCGATGCCGTCGGCGGAGCGGCTTCGGGACGCCCACCTGTACCTGGCGGCCGAGCCGCACATGGCCGGCACGCCGCGCGACCGCGAGCTGGCCGAGTGGACGCGCGACAGGTTCAAGGAATATGGCCTGGAGGACGTGGAGATCACCACGCACGAGGTCCTCCTGCCCTGGCCGGAGGAAATCAGCGTCGAGCTGACCTCGCCGCGCGCGTGGCGCGCCGCGATGCGCGAAGAGCCGATCGAGGGCGACGAGTACACGCAGGCCTCCCCTCACGTCGTCGGCCTGCCGTATCACGCGTACTCCGCGTCGGGAGAGGTCGAGGCTCCGGTCGTCTACGCCGGCAGCGGCAACCCGGCCGACTACGATCGCCTCGCGGCCGCGGGGATCGACGTCAAGGGCAAGATTGCGCTCGTCCGCTACTCGGTCCCCTACAGCTATCGCGGCTTCAAGGCGCTCACCGCGCAGCGGCGCGGCGCCGCCGGGATCCTCATCTATTCCGATCCCGCTGACGATGGCTTCGCCAGGGGCCCGGTGTATCCGGACGGCCCCTGGGGGCCGCCGACCCACATCCAGCGCGGCGGCATCGTGTACGACTTCCTGGTCCCCGGCGATCCGCTCACGCCGGGATGGGCGTCCGTCCCCGGCGCGAAGCGCCTCGACAAGGCCGACGCCGTGTCGCTGCCGGACATCATCAGCGCGCCCCTGCCCTACACCGACGCGCAGGTCATCCTGGAGGCGATGGGCGGCCCGCCCGCGCCGGAGGAATGGAAGGGCGCGCTCCCGATCGCCTACCGGATGGGCGGCGAGGCGACCGTCCGCATGCGCGTGAAGATCGATGACGGGATCCGCCCGATCTGGACCGTGACCGGCCGGATCCGCGGGCGCGAGGAGCCGGACCGCGAGGTCATCCTCGGCAACCACCGCGACGCGTGGATCTACGGCGGCGTGGATCCCTCGAGCGGGTCGGCGGCGCTGGTGGAGCTGGCGCGCAACCTGGGCGAGCTCACGGCGAAGGGCTGGCGCCCCCGCCGCTCGATCGTCTTCGCGAGCTGGGACGCCGAGGAGTTCACCCTCACGTCGTCCACCGAGTGGGGCGAACAGTACGCCAGCAGGCTGGGGGATAACGCGGTCGCCTACCTGAACGTGGACAGCGCCGCCTCGGGACCCCGCGTGGCGCTGGCGGCGGTGCCCGCGCTCAACCAGGTGCTGGCCGAAGCCGCGGCGGTGGTGCGCGACCCCGAGCTGAAGATCTCCATCGCGGAGGCGCGGAACCGCCGTACGACGCAGGCCGGATCGCTGCCCACGGGATCCGGCGAGGCGCTCGTGGACAATCGTCTCGGGAGCGGCTCCGACTATACGGTGTTCCTGAACCACCTGGGTGTGCCGATCGCCGACCTGACGTTCGACGGCCCGTACGGCGTGTACCATTCGATCTACGACAACCACAACTGGGTCGCGCGCATCGGCGATCCAGGCTTCCGGTTCCACGTCGCGCTCGTGCAGCTCTGGGGCGTTGTGGCCATGCGGCTGGCGGACGCCGACATCATTCCGCTCGACTACGCACCGTATGCGTCGGCCATCGGCGAGTTCGCCGCGGCGGTCGAAAGCCGCGGCGGCACGAAGGTCGAGGGCTTCGCGGATCTGAAGGCTGCGGTGTCGGAGATGGAGGCCGCCGCGAAGGCGCTGAACGACGCACGGGCGGCCGCCCTCGGGCGCGGGAGCGCCGGGGACGCGCGCGCGATCAACCGCAAGCTGATGCAGGCCGAACGCGCCCTGCTCGACCCTGCGGGGATCCCCGGGCGCCCGTGGTACCGCCATCTCGTCTACGCGCCCAAGCACACCTATGCCCCCGAGCTGCTGCCGGGCGTCGCGGAAGCGCTCGCCGCCGGCGACGAGGCCCGCGCACGCGCGCAGCTGCTGGCACTCACTGCCGCGATCCGCCGCGCCGCGGCCGCGATAGGGGGGCGTGAGTAGTTTTGAGTTTTGAGTTTTGAGTTGTGAGTTTTGAGTCGAGTCGTGGGTCGTCAGTCGTGAGTCTCGAGTTCTGAGTTGGCGCACCGGCTGACCACCAGGCTCCGCCGCGCTCGGATCGCAGAGTTCACAACGACACCTCCGGTCGACGTGCCCCGGCCGACCGAGGACGATCAAGGAACCCGGACTACGGACCCACTCATAACTCATAACTCATAACTCACAACTACTCCCGTGATCGAAAACACCAACCTCCCCGCCCGCATGCGCGACGGGATCGTTCTGCGCGCCGACGTGTCCAGGCCCGAGGGCACCGGGCGGGTGCCGGCGATCCTCGTCCGGACGCCGTACAACAAGGACGGGCACCGCCGCCGCGAGTTCGTGGCCGCCGCCGTCGCCCGCGGCTACGCCGTCGTCGTGCAGGACGTGCGCGGGCGGTACGCCTCCGATGGCGCCTTCGATCCCTACCGGCAGGAGGGGCGCGACGGGTACGACACCGTGGAGTGGCTGGCGGAGCAGCCGTGGTGCAGCGGCCGCGTCGCCGGATCGGGGCTGTCCTACCCGGGCGGGACGCAGTGGCTGGCGGCCGTCGAGGCGCCGCCGCACCTGACGTGCATCTTCCCGTCGATGTGCTTCGCATCCGGCCGGCACTTCTTCTACTTCGGCGGCGCGTTCGACATGTCGTGGATCCCGTGGACGGCGACGAACATCGCGCCCGAGGCGCGGCGCCGGCTGAAGATTCCCGGTCCGCAGACACCGGGCGAAGCGCGCGCCCAGTGGCGCGACGCGGCCGCCGCCGCGTTCCGCCACGTGCCGCTCAACTCGCTGCCGCTGCTGCAGGGCGTCGCGCCGTTCTACTACGAGTGGCTGGATCATCCCGACGACGGGGACTACTGGGATTTCGCGGACATCGAGAGCCGGCACGACCGCGTGCGGGTGCCGGCATTCAATTTCAGCGGGTGGCACGACGAAGGCTACGGGCCGGTCGGCGCCATCCGCAACTTCAGCGGGATGCGGACGCACGGCGCGACGGAGGCCGCACGGGATCCGTTCCTGGTGATCGGCCCGTGGACGCACGGCGAGCCGACTCTCGAGCGGACGCGGTACGGCGATCGCGATTTCGGCCCGGCCGCGGCGCTCGACTACGAGTCGCTCGTGCTCGACTGGTGCGACCTGCACGTCCGCGGGATCGACCGCGGGCTCCGGACGTCGCCGCGCGTCCGCGTGTTCGTGATGGGGCGCAACGCGTGGCGCGAGTCGAACGAGTGGCCCATTCCGAATGCCCGTCCGCGCGCGCTGTACCTGCGCGGCGAGGGGCGCCTGACGTGGGAGCCGCCCGCCGCCGCCGAGCCGCCCGACCGCTACACCTGCGACCCGAACGATCCCGTCGAGGATCCGCACTTCGACGCCGGCCTCGGCGCGCACGATCAGCGCGACGTCGAGTCGAGGCGCGACGTGCTCGTGTACACGAGCGAACCGCTGGCGGAGGACCTCGAGGTCGTCGGCGCGATCGAGTGCCGTGTGTGGCTGGCCTCGAGCGCACCCGACACGGACCTCTTCGTCCGGGTGCTGGACGTCGAGCCGGACGGCCCGGCGTGGAACCTCATGAGCCCGACGATCGAGGTGCTGCGCGCGCGCTACCGACTGGGGGAACGCGAGCCCGAGCTGCTCGAGCCCGGCGTGCCCGTGGAGCTGAGCCTGCGCCTGGCCGTGACGGCCAACCTGTTCAAGCGCGGCCACCGCATCCGCGTGCACGTCGCCAGCAGCTTCTTCCCGCACCTGGATCGCAATCCCCAGACCGGCCGCCCCGTGCCCGCCGAGTCGCGTCTGGTCCCCGCGGTGAACGTGATCCTGCACGACGCCGAACGGCCGTCGCGGGTGCTGCTGCCGGTCGTCGAGGAGTAGCAACGGAACACGCGAGAGGCCCTTGACACCTGTCTCCGGGGCCCGGTCTCGTGGGATCATGGAGCCCATGCCGCCTGCTCGCGCCTTCCGCGCCGGCGAGTCGCTCGACGACTACTGCCGCGCCTGCAAGCTCGATCGCCGTCATACCGTGGTTGCCGCTGATGCCGACGGCCGGCCGATCCGGGTCGTGTGCGACTACTGCCGGAGCGAGCACAACTACCGGGGCGGTTCCAGAATGGACGCGACGCCCCGCGCCGGATCCGCCGGAGCGCCCGCCACAGCTCCTGCCCGCGGCGGCACATCATCCGCGCGGGAGGCCGTGCCCATCGTCACCGAACGCGAAAGGACGGCACCACCCATGACCTCCGGCGCTACCGATGATCTCGAGCTCCTGCTGCGTCGCGTCATTCGCGAGGAAACGGGGCTCACACCCGTGACGCCCGCAGAAAAGTGGCGGGGCGGCCGGCTGGTGCTGCAGCCGGGCGCGCCCGGCCTCCAGGAAAGGAGCTGGCCGATTGAGACGTTCTTCCACAAGGTCGTGATGGTGCGAAATCGGCTGCGAACGCTCGAGCAGCAGCTGAACGCGTCCGACCTGCCGGCGGAGACGAAGGTCAAGCTGCAGGGATATATCACCGGCTGCTACGGCTCCCTCACGAGCTTCAACGTGCTGTTCGCGGATGAGGACGATGAGTTCAAGGGGACTGGAGGCGACTAGGCCGGCGGCCGAACATCTCGAGGGTGGAATCGACTACGCCTCAATCTCCACGTCGACGAACGCCGCGCCCGACAACGCGAACTCGCAGTCGGTGCGGAGCGGCTGCGGCGAGTCGATCCACGGCTTCTCGAACTCGTCGAATTTCGGGAGCTGCGAGGCCGTGCTGCCGAGCGCCTCCTTGTAGTTGCGGACGTTCCCGACGCGCCGGCCCAGCTCGACGAGCAGGGCGGATCGCGGGATGGTCTCGTAGTTCTTCCGCACCGTCGAGACGACGGCCTTCGCCGTGGATGGCGCGCCGGCAGCCGGGAGCGGCAGGATGGCGTCCAGGATCGTGCCCGGCTCGGTCACCGTCGCGTCCTCGAGATCGTTCCAGGGCGTCGAGTTCTCGCTCCCGTGATGGCCGATCTTGAGGAAGTCGATCGGCTTGTTGAGCTTCGCCTTCCGCTCGTGCCACATGACGTTCCACGCGCCGTTGGCCTTTCCCGCCTTGAACGTTCGCTCCCACTCGGCGTCGCCGACGAACAGCAGCCGCTTCCCCTTCCACTCGATGAGCAGCACGACGCTGGTGTTGTTCTTGACGCGGCTCGCCAGCTCGGCGAAGGCGAAGGCGCTCGAGAGCAGGCGTGATGTCAGCCGGCGGAAGTCTGCCTCGCTGATGTTCGCCGGCAGGACCGCCGGATCGGGCGGCGTCCCGCTGAACACGCCGCCCGCGGCGAGCAGGCCCAGGAGGGTCTCGTCGACCTCTTCGCCGAGATAGAAATGGTCGATGTCGCGCTCGGGCCCGAGCACCTGGATCTTCACGCCCGTGAGCGGCAGACCGAGCTGCGCGGCCGTCATCCCCGCGTGCACGTAGGTCGGCGAGATGTCACTGCGCGCCGGCAGCGTCTCGCGCAGCGCCGCCATCGCCCCGTCGTTGTCGATCCCGAACAGCCCCACCAGCTCCGCGAGTTCCGGGCTCAGTGCCGGGTCGAGGGCCGCGACGTTGCGCATGGCCCGCGTCGCCAGCTGGTGCAGCTGGAACGCCTGCTCCGCCTGCGGGTGATCCGGATCCATCGCGGCGCTCATCCAGATGCTCTCGATCCTGATGTTCTCGAAGAGATCCGGGTCGAAGCCCGAGATGTGGTCCTCGTGCTCGTGCGTCACCACCAGCAGGTCGAGACGCTTCCTGCCGCCGCCGGCCTCCGGCAGCATCGACTCGAGGTTGGCGATGGCCGGCCTGACCCTGGTCATGCTGCGGCCGCGGTTGCCGCAGTCGATCAGGAGGTGGAAGTCGTCGATCGTCGAGCCGACCTTCCTCCCCTTCGGGATCCGGACGTACAGGCAGTCGCCGACGTCGACGTAGTAGGCCCTGACTAGGAGCTGATCTGCCACGCCCGCCCTCCGTTCACGTCTTCCTCGTCGTCATGGATGCCGAAGTGCGGCGCCAGCTCGAAGCGGAGCATGCCGTCGGCCGCGCGCGCCATCAGGGGCTGGATGCTCTTCGCGAGGAGTCCCTGCTGGCCGCCGATGGCCGTGCCGATGCGGCCCGCCTGGACTCGGCGGGCGAGCGCGTCGAGGAAGGCCGCCCGCCGCGCGGCCCCCGCCGTCTGCTCGGCGAGCGCCGCCGGGCTCCCGCCCGTCGGCTGCGATCCCGGCTTGCGCGCCCACATCACGACGTCGTTGTGCTCGTTGAGCACGAGCGTGCCTCCGCAGAGCAGGCTCGTCATCGCGCCGCCGAACCGGCCGAACCTCGCGCCCTCGAGCACGACGTCCTCCCGCCAGACGTACTGGACGATCACCTGCCGCGGCAGCCGGCGCGCCTCGCGCGTCCGCTTCTGCGCCGTGGACAGGTCGGTCACGATGACGTCGGCGTTCGGAGGGATGAAGAACCTGCGCCGGTTGTCGTCGAGATAGCGGTAGGCGGCGGGGCGCGAGCCGGCGATCGCGTCGATGTCGTGGAACACGTCCAGGTCGGGACGCTCGAACACGTGCCGCCGCACGCGCCGCTCGCTGCGGTGCGCCTGGTCGAGGATCCCCCGCTTCACGAACACGTCGAGCATCATCCCGCGGTAGTCGTCCGGATCGGTGGGGTTCGCGGTCTCCTCCGCGCGCAGGACGGCCAGGGCGTAGTCGGCGAACGTCACGTCCACCGGCGGCAGCAGATCGAGCGGTCCGATCGCCATGTGCTGCATGCGCTGGATGGTGTCCCAGAACGCCTCCGGCACCGTCCGCCCCCGCTCCTTCACGTAGTGGCGGGAGAGCCGGATCAGGATGTCGAACATGGCGCCGGTCAGCACCTGCGACAGGTAGTGGGGACGCTGATCGCCGGCCACCTTCGCCATCTCGAGTTTGTTCCTCGCGCTGCGCAGGTACGGCTTGTCCCGGACGTGCAGCCCGAACTGCTCCGCGACGCCCGACAGCGTGCTGTCCTGGTCCAGGTCGCCTCCCGTCTCGGCGATGAGCCGCTGGCGGAAGGGCGTGTTGCGGAGCGCGATCAGGATGGCGGTCAGATCGCCCAGGAACTCGTGGAACGCCGCCGTCTCCGGATGCACGGCCTCGAGGTAGTGCGGGCGGATGCCGTCGAGCACCGCGTGGCCGAACTCGTGATGGACGATGTCGGTCGAGAGGCACGTGTGGATGCGCTCGGCGCCGCGATCGAAGTAGTAGAACTGGAGCGACTTGCTCGTCCGGTCGTAATAGGCGTTCTCGCCGATGCCGGCGTGCGGCACGACGATCAGACGGTTGCCCTCGAAGGCCCAGGGAATGCCGCGCCCGAGACCGGACGGGTTCTCGAAGAAGTCCAGGGCGCGCTGGAGAATCGCCCACACGTTCACCTGGTGGAACTGCGGCGACTCCGCGTTCAGGCGATCCAGCGGCTTGCCGTCCGGATCGAGGAAGCGATTGGCCTTGCCGTCCCAGCGGGCCGGCGGCGCGAGCGTCTGCGTGTGGCCGTCGTAATCGACGACCGCGAATCTCGCGCTCGTCGGGCCGTCGGCGATCCCCGGCTCACGGAGCACGAAGCTCTCGTCGAAGCCGAACTGCGGCTGCCGCGTGGCGACCAGCGGGTCCTGGAAGTAGACGTCGAAAGGAATCAGAATGCCGAGCTTCTTCTCGACGTCGCTGCCGATGAAGCGGCGGGCGGCATAGAGGTCGGCGCGTTCGGCGGCCGTCAGCGCGCGCGGTGGAGACGCGCTCGTCCCGGCGCCCCGCGCACCTGCCCCGGGGGTCGTGCCGTTGGACATGGTGCTCTCCCCATCGCGATCTTCGAGATCGCCGGCCCGTGGGTGTGCGGCCACCCGATCATCCACGTTCTCCGGCGCAAGTCAATCGGAGTGGTGCGCGTGCCGGACCTGTGGCGCCCCCCGTCAGATCGGAGGGCGCCTCCAGCCCGGCACATTGCCCGTTCGCCCTAGGGCTTGACGGCGTGCACGTTGACGCCCACCACGCCGTACTTGCGTGCGGTGCGCTCCTTCGACGTCCCCCGGAACGGATCGAAGCGCTCAGTGATGGCGATCGACTGGAAACCGGCGTCCGCCAGCGCCGGGACGAGCTCTGCCTCCGGCAGAGCGCCGGCGATTCAACCGGTCCAGAGGTCGATGTCCCGTCTCGTCGACTCCGACAGTTCGCTCGCGACGACGATGTCGCCATAGAGGAAACGGCCGCCGGGCGCGAGGATCCGGAAGACCTCGCCGAAGGCCCGGGCCTTGTCCGGCGTGAGATTCAGGACGCCGTTCGAGATCACGAAATCGACGCCCGCCGACTCGACGGGCAGATCGAGCGCGTCACCGATCCGGACCTCGACGTGGCGCATTCCGAGTGCCTCCGCCGCGGCGCGGGCGCGCGCGGCCATCACCTCCGTCATGTCGATGCCGATTGCCTTCCCGGCCGGCCCCACGGCGGCGGCCGCGAGCAGCAGATCCATGCCGGCGCCGCAGCCGACGTCCACGACCGTCGCGCCGGGGGTCAGCGGGGCGATGCGATGGGGGTTCGCCACGCCCGCGAACGACGAGGCAGCGTCGGCGGGCAGCGCGTCGAGCGCATCGGCATCATAACCCAGCAGCTCCGCCGCATAGCGGGGGCCCCGATGGAAGTGGAACTCGCCCGCCGGGTCGGTCGCGACCCGCGCGTAGATGGTCCGAATCTCTTCGCGGAGCCTGATGGTGTCGAGATCGAGTGGACAGGCAATCGCCATTGAGACGCTCCTTTCAGATCGGTGACGGCTGTCGCGTTTCCTGCATACGGCAGGCAGTGATCGTACCCGAAAGCGCGGTGATGCCGGCCACGATCCCCATCGCGCCGGAAAGGCCGAGACTGTCGGCGGCCACCCCGGCGACGAGCGCGCCGGCCGCGTAGCCGAAATCCCGCCAGAGGCGGTACACCCCGACGGCCGATGCGCGCCACGACGGGTCCGCGACGTCGCCGATCGCGGCGAGCAGCGTCGGGTACACCATCGCCGTCCCGATCCCGAGCAGCGCGGCGCCGAGGGCGAAGCCGCGGAAGCCCGCGGCCGCGATCGTCAGGCCGATGCCCGCCGCCTGGACCCACATGCCGGCGGCGATCAGCCACTTGCGCCCGATGCGATCCGAGAGCGCGCCCGTTGCCAGCTGGACCAGGCCCCACACGGCCGGATAGATCGCGGCGAGGGTGCCGATCTGCGCGAGGCTCATCCCGGCGCCCGCGAACACGAGCGGAAAGAGCCCCCAGGCCATGCCGTCGTTCAGGTTGTTCACCAGGCCGGCCTGGCTGACGCTCGACAGGTTGCGATCCCCGATCGTCGTCCGCCAGAACACGCCGCCCTCCACAGGCGACGCCGGCGAGCGGCGGCGCCCCGATTCGAGGGCGACGTGCGGCGTCGTCTCCCGCACGAGCAGCCCCGACAGCGCGAGCCCGAGCACCACGAACGCGACGCCGGGATAGAACGGCTCGGGGCGCAGCCCGGTCCGTCCGGCAATCCACCCGGTCGCGAGCGCGGCGCCGGCGACGGCGAGGTACCCCGCGGACTCGTTGAGCCCCATCGCGAGCCCGCGGCGCCGATCGCCCACCAGATCGATCTTCATGATCACGGTCGTGGACCACGTGAGGCCCTGGCTGACGCCGAGCAGCCCGTTCGCGAAGAGGATCCAGTTCCAGGACGGCGCCCACATCAGGAGGAACGGCACGGGTGCGGCGGCCAGCCAGCCGGCGATCAGCACGGGCTTCCGGCCGATGCGGTCGGCGGCCCGGCCAGCCGCGTAGTTGGTCGCGGCCTTCGACAGGCCGAAGACGACGATGAACCCCAGCACCGCGGTCCGGGCGGCGAGGTGGAACTCCTGTTCGGCGATGGCCGGCAGGATGCTCCGCTCCATCCCGACCATCGCGCCCACGAAGGCGTTGACGAGCACCAGGAGCGAGAACTGCGAGAGGTTCTCCCGGAGGCCGAGCCGCGCGGCGGCGGGCGGCGCGTGGACCGCGGCCGTGTTCACGCGCGCCTCCCGGCATGCCGGGCCGGGATGGTCGCGAGCGCCCGCGCCTTGTCAGCGGCCTTCGCCTCGAGGACGGGATTCACCGCAACGCTCCCGGCTCGGGACCCTGCGCGACGGGGAGCCCCGCCGCGCGCCACTCGGGAAAGCCCTCGAGCAGGCGCCGCGCGCGGCGTCCGTTCGCGCGGAGGATCTCGACGGCGCGGTCGGCGTACACGCAGTAGGGCCCGCGGCAGTACGCGACATAGTCCTGGCTCCGGCCGAGATCCTTCAGGCGGCGGCGGAGGCCGTCCACGGGGACGGAGATCGCGCCGGCGATGTGCCCGGCCGCGTACTCGCCGGCGGGTCGCGTGTCGAGGATCACGACGCGGCGCGATCGCGCGCGCGTCAGCAGGTCGTCCATCGAGACCGGCTCCTCGTCCGCGCGATGCCCGAAGTGCTCGCGCACCAGCCGGTCCAGCTCGGCGAGGCGCCGTTCGGCGACCGTGCGAATCGCGTTCGACAGCTCGAAGACGCCGGGGTCGGCGAGGCGGTAGTGCACGAACACGCCGTCCTTCCGGGTCTCGACCAGGGCCGCGCGCCGGAGGGCCTGGAGGTGCTGCGAGGCATTCGCCAGCGACAGGTCCATCTCGGCCGCGAGCGACTCCACCGTCCGCTCGCCCTGCGCGAGCAGCTCGAGCATCTCGAGCCGGTGCGGGCTGGCGAGGGCCTTGCCGAGCCTGGCGAGCTGGCCGTAGAGGCGGTCCTTGAAGTCGCGATGGGTCGGCGAGGCCATAGTCACATATTCAATAGACTACTTGACTATGCGTTGTCAAGTGCCGGGCAGGTGGCGCGCGATCGGAGTCCGGCGCGGCGCGCGGGGCGGCGGAGCGTATGATCCGACTGGAGCGCCGCCGTGTCAGGCCGTCAGGAGGCGCCGACGCGAGCGGAGCGTTCGGTGGTCAGGAGCGAAGGCATGCACACGGCGGTGGTGTTCGGGATCGCGATGTGTCTGGCCGGCGCCGGATTCGACGAAAGCGCCGCGCCACAGAGCCCGCCGGGTGCCTGGCCGATCCACAGCAACCCGGCGCTCGGATACGAGCTGCGTCATCCCGGCGGATACGCGGTGTTCGCGACGGGCCCGGAGGGTGAGCGGGATGGGTCGAGGATTCGGGTCGCGCTCGAGGAGTACGCGGCGCCTGCGCCCGTGCTCGACATCTACGTGCGGCACGGCGCGGCCGCCATGCAGATGCCGGGTGCCGTGAGGCGGCACTGGCACGCGGAGGACACGGACGTCGACATGGCCGGCAGCCGCTGCGCGATGACCACGTATCGGTTCGGGCCGGGGGGGCAGATCGCCGTCGTGGACGTGCGGTGTCCCGACGTCGTTTTCCGGCTGACACCGGGCTCCGCCGCCGTCGACGTGCGACGGACGATCTGGTGGCAGATTATGTCCACGTTCCGGTTCCTGCCGAAGCGGGAACGGGAGCCGGGATAGTTTGAGAGGGTGGAACGGACGCGCGCGGCCGGGAGGCAGATCCCCATACTGAGCGTCGTGTGACACGGGAAGCGGCGATCGGCTGACCTCAGCGGAGGACACTCCTGCAAAAAACAAGATCTGACCCCTCACTGGCGCAGCCGCAGGATCGCTTCGCTGGCGGCCAGCCGGGAGTCGACCAGCGCGCGCGGCGCGAGACCGAAGCCGACCAGGGCGATCACCAGCGCGACGAACGTCCAGGCTTCGCGCCGCTTCAACCCGAGCGGCAGGCCTGACTGGGCGAGCGGGTCCGGGCGGCCGCAGAAGAGCGAGAAGTACATCCGCAGCACGGCCAGGCCGGTCAGCGCCGACGCCAGCACGGCGGCGAATCCCATCACCGGAAACGCGTCGACGGCGCCATGGACCAGCAGCTCCTGGCCGACGAACCCGAGCGTCCCCGGGAAGCCGGTGCACGCCAGCCCCATCGCGAGAAAGCTGATCGCCAGTACCGGCATGCGCTCGTAGCCGCCGTGATACGTGGTCAGATCGAGCCGCCCGCGCCGCGCCTCGAGGACCAGGACCGCACGGGCGAGTCCGGCGAACGCCAGGCCGGCCGACAGCCAGACCAGGAGCCCGCCCGCGAGCGCGCTCGGGCTCGTGCAGTCGAGGC
>Ga0299914_10000260_pt1 | contig 31935 bp, 29 predicted proteins | sample RVTome_10_FD_201361 | JGI IMG/M metagenome (GOLD analysis project Ga0299914, IMG submission 201361) | Soil microbial communities from uranium-contaminated site in the Upper Colorado River Basin, Wyoming, United States - RVT153D57 (version 2) ... | reverse complement strand
GCTGGCCCTGGCGATAGCGGCATCACCGTTTCCCATCATCCCGGCGATCCTCTTCCTGTTCACCCCGCGCGCACGGGCGACCAGTATCGGATTCCTCATCGGCTGGATGATCGGGATCATCACGGTGGCAGTCGCATTCGCCGCGTTGGCATCGGTGATCGACCCCGGCGACGAGACTCCCACGTGGGCTTCTTGGGCGAGAATTGGGCTCGGTGTGCTCCTCGTAGTCCTCGGTGTGCGGCAGTGGCGTCAAAAGAACGAGAAGTCGGCGACTCCGGCGTGGATGCAATCCATCGAGGACGCCACGCCGGGTCAGGCCTTGCGGCTGGGGTTGCTGCTTTCGGCAGCCAACCCGAAGATCGTGCTGTTGGCTGCGGCGAGTGGACTGGCCATCGGCTCGGCAGACCTGACGACCGCTGGCGTGGTCGGTGCCGTCGCGATGTTCACCGCTGTCGCGGCCAGCACCGTCGCACTCCCGCTGCTACTCCACGCGTTCTTGGGTGACCGTATGCTCGGTCCCCTGGGCAGAGCGAAGGACTGGCTGAAGGCCAACAACGCCGTGGTCATGGCATGGGTGCTCATGGTGATCGGTGTCGCGCTGAGCGCGAACGGTGTCGGTGGGCTGTGATCACGCCGACGCCGTCGTGGCCCGCGGGACGCGGAAACCTGGTGAAGGGTTGACCCGGATCATCGCCGGCGCTGCCCGTGGCCGGCGGCTGCTCACTCCGGCCGGGTCGGGGACGCGGCCCACCTCCGACCGGGTCCGCGAGGCCATGTTCTCTGCGCTCGAGTCGGAGCTGGGCGCCTTCGCCGGCCTGCGCGTGCTCGACCTCTACGCCGGCAGTGGCGCCCTGGGCCTCGAGGCGCTCTCGCGGGGGGCGGGGCACGTGCTCCTGGTCGAAGCAGACGCGCGCGCCGTGCGGACCATCAGGTCCAACATCTCCGCCGTCGGGCTGCCCGGTGCCCGGGTGGTTCAATCGTCGGTCCTGCGGGCACTCGCCGCGACCCCACCGGAGCCGTACGACCTGGTCCTCGCCGACCCGCCTTACGCGACCCCCGGCGAGGAGATCGAGCCCGTGCTCGCCCGGCTCGTCCAGGGATGGATCGCGCCGCGGGCGACCGTGGTCGTCGAACGGTCCACCCGCGACGCCCCTCTGACGTGGCCGGCCGGCTTGGACGGTCAGCGGACACGCCGGTACGGCGAGACGATGCTCTGGTACGGTCACCCGTCCGGGTGACCGACAGCGGCTTGGAGGTCCAGTGCGCCGTTGCGCCTGCCCTGGGTCTTTCGACCCGGTGACCAACGGCCATGTCGACGTCCTCGAGCGGGCAGCCGGCCTGTTCGACGAAGTCGTCGTGGCCGTCCTGGTCAACGTGTCCAAGCAGGGCCTGTTCAGCGTCGACGACCGGATCGACATGCTCCGCGAGGTCACCGGCCATCTGCCCAACGTCGTGGTCGAGAGCTTCCACGGCCTGCTGGTCGACTTCTGCCGCGAGCGCGACATCCCCGCCGTGGTCAAAGGCCTGCGGGCGGTGACCGACTTCGACTACGAACTACAGATGGCGCAGATGAACCACCGGCTGACGCGGTTGGAGACCCTGTTCGTCGCCACGAACCCCGACTACTCCTACCTGTCCTCCAGCCTGATCCGGGAGGTGGCATCGTACGGCGGCGACGTCTCCGGTCTGGTGCCCGACGCTGTGCTGGCCCGTCTCACCGAGCGGCTGAGCGCCGGCGGCTGAGCCCTGGTGCGGTTGGTGTGCGCCGCCTGGAGTGAGGAGCGTCCATGGACGTGCACGACAAGCTGGACGAGATCGTCGCGTACCTGGAGTCCGCCCGTGCGATGCCGATGTCGTCGTCGGCCGTGGTGAACCGGTCCGAGCTGCTGGCCCGGTTGGACGCAGTCCGGGCGATGCTCCCGGGTAGCCTTCGGGCCGCCGAGATGGTGCTCGACCAGCGCGAGGAGCTGCTGGCCGAGGCGAAGGCGAATGCCGAACGCATCATCGAGGCCGCCACGCAGGAACAGGAGCGACTGGTGTCCGAACACGGCGTCCTCGTCGCGGCGGAAACCAAGGCCGAGGAGATCCGTGCCGCGGCCATCGCGAAGGCCGACGACATGCGCGGTCAGGTCGACGACTACGTCGACGCCAAGCTGGCGCACCTCGAACTGGCCGTCGACAAGATCCTCGACACCGTCCGCCAGGGTCGAGAGCGGCTGCGGGGCTCGAACTCCTACGGTGAGCTCGGCGCCGCGGAGGCTCAGCCGGGTTCACCCCTCGACGACGCGTGACCGGCCCGGCCGGCCCTCTTCCGCACCCGCGTGGGTTTGGGCCGGGACTACTCGTTCTAGTAGCCTGGGCAGCCGGCCTCACGCCGAGGTCGTGTGTAGGCATGCGTGCACACGGAAGAGTTGGTCCTGCTGAGCACCCTCGACCCACGGGCGCCGCTCGTACTCGACACCCACGAGCTCGGGCGCCGGCCCGGGGCGATGCGGCGGGTTCGCCTCACCGTCCCGGCACCTGCCGACCTCGGTCTCGGTGGTGTGGTCGGCGTGCCTGAAGGGACCGACCTCGAGCTGGACCTCCGGCTGGAGTCGGTCATGGAGGGTGTGCTCGTGTCGGGGACGGCGCGGGCCGCGCTCACCGGGGAGTGCGCACGGTGCCTGAACCGGGTCGACCGGGAGATCGACGTCGACGTCCAGGAGCTGTTCGCCTACCCGAACCGCGGCACCGTGAACGGCGCGGACGCCGACGAGGTAGAGGTGGTCAAGGGCGACCTGGTCGATCTCGAGGGCGCCGTCCGCGACGCGGTCGTGCTCGCGCTACCGCAGGCGCCGCTGTGCCGGGACGACTGCCCGGGGCTGTGCCCGCAGTGCGGGGCGCACCTGGTCGACGACCCGGGGCACGTGCACGAGACGAGCGATCCACGGTGGGCCGCCCTGGCCGGGCTGATCACCGATAACGACACACGAGAGACCGGCTCGGACAGGGCCGGCCCGACTGAGGAGAAGTAGCCGTGGCCGTGCCGAAGCGGAAGACGTCCCGCAGCAACACCCGTCACCGCCGTTCGCAATGGAAGGCCAAGCTGCCGCAGATCCAGAAGCGCACGGAGAACGGCAGGACGGTCTGGGTCGTCTCCCACCGTGCCCATGTCGTCGAGGACTCCCAGGGAATGCCGCTGTTCCGGCAGTACAACGGCCGCCAGGTCGGCGACGCCTGACGGCTTGCGGACTGACCGGACATGCCGGCCGGATCCTCGGTGTCGCCTCCTCTGGCGCAGCTACAGGCCCGGCTCGGGCTCGCCGTCGAATCCCAGTTGCTCGAACGCGCTCTCACCCACCGCTCGTATGCCTACGAGCACGGTGGGCTGCCGACCAACGAGCGGCTGGAGTTCCTCGGTGACTCCGTGCTCGGACTCGTCGTCACCGACGCGCTGTTCCGACGCCACGCGGAACTGTCCGAGGGGCAGCTGGCCAAGCTGCGCGCGGCCGTGGTCAACATGCGCGCGCTCGCCCAGGTCGGCAGGCAGCTCGACCTCGGCGCGTACGTCCGGCTCGGCCGCGGCGAGGAGGCCACCGGCGGGCGCGACAAGTCCTCCATCCTCGCCGACACCGTCGAGGCCCTGATCGGTGCGGCCTATCTGGACAGTGGTCTGGAAGCGGCGTCGGCCCTGGTCCACCGCCTGGTCGACGACCTGATCGTGGCATCGGCCAGACTCGGCGCCGGACTGGACTGGAAGACCTCGCTGCAAGAGCTCACCTCGCAGGCGATGCTTGGCGTGCCCGAGTACACGGTGAGCGAATCCGGTCCCGACCACGCCAAGACCTTCAGGGCGGCGGCGGTCGTGGGCGGCACGGTCTACGGCACCGGCGAGGGGCGCAGCAAGAAGGAGGCCGAAGCGCAGGCGGCCGAAGCCGCGTGGAGCGTGCTGCGCACCCGGGTCGTGCCGCCGGCACGCACCCCTGACGCGTGACAGCCGGCCATGCCTGAGCTCCCGGAAGTGGAGGTCGTCCGTCGCGGCCTGAACCGGTTCGTGACCGGCCGGACGGTCCGCGCCGTCGAGGTGTTCCACCCGAGGGCGGTGCGCAGGCATCTGCCCGGTGCCGAGGACTTCGCCGACTCGTTGGCCGGAGCGCACCTCCGCGCCGCACGCCGCCGGGGCAAGTACCTGTGGGTGCCGTACGGCACGGACACGGACCTGGCGCTGGTCGCTCACCTCGGGATGAGCGGGCAGCTGCTGGTCCGGCCTGCCGAGGCGCCGGACGAGGACCACCTACGGGTCCGATTCCGTTTCGACGACGACGGTCCACAGCTGCGGTTCGTCGATCAGCGGACGTTCGGGGGACTGTCGGTCTCCCGCACGCTGGTGCACGGCGTTCCGACCGAGATCCGCCACATCGCGGTCGACCCGCTCGATCCGGACTTCGACGACGACGCCTTCCGCCGCTCGCTGCGCCGCCGCCGCACCGGTGTCAAGCGCGCCCTGCTCGACCAGTCGCTGATCTCCGGGGTGGGCAACATCTACGCCGACGAGGGGCTCTGGCTCGCACGGCTCCACTACGCGCGGCCCACGGATACGCTCAACGGCCCGGAGGTCGCTCGGTTGCTCGCCGCGTTGCGTTCGGTGTTGACCGCGGCCATGGCCGAGGGAGGTACGTCGTTCGACTCGCTCTACGTCGACATCGACGGCTCCAGCGGATACTACGGCCGGTCACTCCAGGTCTACGGCCGTGCCGGGCAACCCTGCCGCCGGTGCGGTACCCCGATCCGCCGCGACCCGTTCATGAACCGCTCCTCCTACACCTGTCCACGCTGCCAGCCGCGCCCGCGACGCGCCCGGTGGTAGGACGCGTCGGGCTGTGCACCGCATCGCCCAGGCATGGCACGCTGGGCTGTCGTACATGGCAGGCCGAAGTGATGTTGATGCGAGCAGTATGTCCGTTTTGCGCAACGGTTCGGTGTGCCATCCGGCCACGGTGTGACTGGGCCGATCATGAGGGGATCCGGTGGCTGACGACGGGCGCACCGCCTCTGGCCAGGTGCGGATGACGGCCCGCGTCGACGGTTGGGTCCAGGGCGTCGGCTTCCGGTGGTTCGTCCGCCGCCAGGCTGTGAACCTCGGCCTGGCCGGCCGCGCCGCCAACCGTGCCGACGGCACGGTCGAGGTCGTCGCCGAGGGCCCGCGCGACCGGTGTGAGCACCTCGTCGATGCGCTGCGAGGACCCGCGACACCCGGCCAGGTCGCTCGGGTGACCGTCGAGTGGACGCCGCCGACCGGGCTGCGCGGTTTCTCCGTCGAGTAGGCGGCGGACTCGCGGGATCGTGGCACAGGGCGCGGCTATTGACCCGGCCCACCAGACGGTGACACCCTGGGATCAGCGGCTCGACGCCCCGGTGACGGTGAGGCGGTCTGCCCTGTCGAACTCTCGCGTGCACGGTGGAGGAAAATCTGTCATGGCGAAGGCGCTCCTCGGCTATGTCGGAGGTCCAGATCCCCGGCTCGTCACCGAGGTGAGGCGGCTGCAACGGCGTGTGCTCGACCTCGAAGCAGAGGTTCTTCGGCTCCGTGCCGAGAACGACGCCCTGTCCGAGATCGTCGACGGCCTGCCCGTCGGACTCGACGAGGTCAGCGTTCCGGAGCCGGTGCTGGCCTGACGGCGGCGACCGGGCTCGTCGCCGGCCGCGACACGCGCTGACCAGGCGCGTCGCGGCGCCGCCGGTGCGGTGCGCCCGGCAGGTACGCTCCTGGTAGTTCCCCGCCCGTCCTGCCCGGCCCACGGAAGAGTTCCGCGCGTGCACCTGAAGAGCTTGACGTTACGCGGGTTCAAGTCCTTCGCCTCGTCGACCACACTGCACTTCGAGCCCGGCATCACCTGCGTGGTCGGCCCCAACGGCTCGGGCAAGTCCAACGTCGTGGACGCGCTCGCCTGGGTGATGGGTGAGCAGGGCGCGAAGAGCCTGCGGGGCGGCCGGATGGAGGACGTCATCTTCGCCGGTACGGCCGGCCGGCCGGCGCTGGGCCGGGCCGAGGTACTGCTCACCATCGACAACGCCGACGGCGTGCTGCCCATCGAGTACACCGAGGTGACGCTCTCGCGCACGATGTTCCGCAACGGCGGGTCCGAGTACGCCATCAACGGTCAGGTGTGCCGGCTGCTCGACGTGCAGGAACTGCTCTCCGACTCGGGCATCGGCCGCGAGATGCACGTCGTGGTCGGACAGGGTCAGCTCGACTCGATTCTCGCCGCCACCCCCGAGGAACGGCGGGGCTTCGTCGAGGAGGCCGCCGGTGTGCTCAAGCACCGCAAGCGCAAGGAGAAGGCCCTGCGCAAGCTGGAGGCGATGCAGACCAACCTGACCCGCCTGCAGGATCTCACCGCCGAGCTTCGTCGCCAGCTGGGTCCGCTGGGCAAGCAGGCGGAGATCGCACGCCGTGCGGGCGCGATCCAGGCCGACCTGCGCGACTCGAGGCTCCGCCTCCTCGCCGACGAGTTGGCCCACGCACGCACGGTCTTCGCCCAGGAGGTCGCCGACGAGAACGCGCTGCGCGAGCGGCAGGCCGGCGTCGCCGGGGTGCTCGATCAGGCCCGGTCGGCGCAGGCGCGCCTGGAGGCTGACGCCCTGCAGGCCGCACCACGGCTGGCGCACGCTCAGGAGTCGTGGTACCGGTTGGCCGGCCTGCGCGAGCGGGTGCGCGGCACTGCCTCGCTGGCCGCGGAGCGAGTACGACACCTTGCCGTCGCGCCGGACGACGCCCTGCCGGGCCCCGGCCCGGACGAGATCGCGGCGGAAGCCGCCGCGGTGCGGGCACAGGAGGCCGAACTCGCCGAGCGGACCGGAGCCGCCCGTGCTGGGCTGGACGCGGCGGTCGCCGCTCGGCTGCGGGCGGAGCAGGCGTGGGAGGCCGAGCAGCGCCGGCTCGCCGGGCTGGCACGGGCAGCGGCCGACCGGCGCGAAGGCCTGGCCCGTCTGGCCGGTGAGATCGAGGGTCTGCGTCGTCGGGCTGTGGCCGCCGAGGCCGAGATGGCACGGTTGACCTCGGCACGCGATCAGGCGCGGCGGCGCGCCGCCGAGGCGGCACACGAGTTCACGGTGCTCGAGTCCACCATCGCCGGGTTGTCGGTGGGCGAACAGGGCCTCGACGCCGAGCACGAACGGCTCCAGCGCGAACTCGACGACTCCGACGCAACCCTCGCCGGCCTGCGCGAGCAGGAACGCGCCGCCGAGCGCGAGCGTGCCGCTTTGGCGGCCCGGCGCGAGGCACTGGAGATGGGCCTCGCCCGCCCCGACGGCTCGGCGGCGCTCCTCGCGGCCTCGGATCGGATCAGCGGAGTCCTGGGCTCGGTGGCAGCACTGCTGACCGTCGAGCCCGGATGGGAGGCCGCTGTGGCCAGCGCGCTGGACGCCAGCGCTGACGCCGTTGCGGTCGGATCGGTCGACGACGCGGTGGCCGCGTTGCGCCTGCTCCGTGACGGTGACCTCGGTCGGGCGGCCATGCTCGTGGGCGGCGGACAGCACGACGACTCTGGGGAGTGGCCCACGCTCCCGGCCGGCCTGCGCTACGTCATCGACCTGATCACCGCGCCCGCCGAGCTCCGACCCGCCCTGACCGGCGTGCTGCGCGGCATCGTCGTCGTCGACGACCTGCCCGCCGCCCGGGCCCTGGTCGCAGAGCTGCCCGGACTGGTGGCTGTGACGCCGGATGGCGACCTGCTGGGGCGCGACGTGGCCCGCGGGGGGGCGGCCGGAGCACCGAGCCGGCTGGAAGTCCAGATCGCCGTCGACGACGCCGCGGACCGGCTGGCCGAGGCGACCGCACATGCCGAGGAGCTCGCCCGCCGGTCGGCCGGTGCCGGCCGGGGCCGCGACGAGGCCGCTGCACAGGTGGCGGCCGCACTGGCCCGGTTGCACGAGTCCGACGCCGAGCTGTCGGCCGTCGCCGAGCGGCTCGGCGAGCTCGGCCACATGGGACGATCGGCCGCCGCCGAGGCCGAACGGCTGGAGGCGGCGGTGGCCGATGCCGCGGCCGGCCGCGACCGCGACCTGGCCAGGTTGGCCGAGCTCGAGGAGCGGCTGGCGACTGCCCAGAGTGCCGGCGACACCGACGCCGACCCGTCCACCGAACGCCGCGACCAACTGGCCGAGGCCGCGCAGGAAGCCCGCCACGCTGAGACCGAGGCGAGGCTCTCGGTGCGCACCGGTGAGGAGCGGGCGCGGGCGCTCGCCGGTAGGGCCGAGACCCTGGAGCGGGCGGCGCGCAGCGAACGCGACGCGCGTGCGCATGCCGTCGCACAGGCGGAGCGGCGCGCGCGTCAGGCCGCAACGGCCGACTGCGTCGTGCGCGGTGCTGCCGCGCTTCTGGACCGGCTCGATCGATCGCTCGATCTGGCGGCGGCAGAGCGGGCCGCGGTCGAGCACGAGCGCGCCGCGGGGGAACAGGAGCTTGCGCGGGTCCGCGATGAGGTCCGCCGGTTGGCCGGCGATCTGGACGAGATCACCTCCGTCGTCCACCGTGACGAACTGGCCCGGGCCGAACAGCGGATGCGGGTCGAGCAACTCGAGACCAGGGGTATGGACGAGTTGGGGATCGACCCGGACTCCCTTGTCGACGAGTACGGCCCGCACCAACCGGTCACCGTCACCGACGCCGAGGGCGAGGTCGTCACGGTCGCCTACGTCCGCGACGAGCAGGCCAAGCGCGCCCGGGCCGCCGAGCGTGCGCTGGCGCTGCTCGGCCGGGTCAACCCGCTGGCGCTGGAGGAGTTCTCCGCCCTGGAGGAACGCCACGCCTTCCTGGTCGAGCAGCTCGAGGACCTCAAGCGCACGCGCCGTGACCTGCTCGACATCGTCCGCGAGGTCGACGACCGGGTCCAGCAGGTGTTCGCGTCGGCCTACGAGGACACCGCGCGCGAGTTCGCGGCCGTCTTCCCGCGGCTGTTCCCCGGCGGCGAGGGCCGGTTGGTGCTCACCGAGCCCGACGATCTTCTCGCCACCGGGATCGATGTCGAGGCGCGCCCGCCGGGCAAGAAGATCAAGCGCCTGTCGCTGCTCTCGGGCGGCGAGCGGGCATTGGTCGCGGTCGCCTTCCTGGTCGCTCTGTTCAAGGCCAGGCCCAGCCCGTTCTACGTCCTCGACGAGGTCGAGGCGGCTCTGGACGAGGTCAACCTGGGTCGGCTGCTGGAGATCTACGAGGAGCTGCGCGAGGCCAGCCAGCTCATCGTGGTCACCCACCAGAAGCGGACCATGGAGGTGGCCGACGCGCTCTACGGCGTCTCCATGCGCGGCGACGGCGTGACCGCCGTCATCAGCCAGCGCATTCGCGAGGCCGAACCAGCCTGACGAGAGGAAGCGGCATGGACGTGCGCGAGGTAATGACGGAGGCCTACGGCCGGATCACCGAGATCGTGCGCCGTGCCGCCAAGGATCTTGACGCCGAGCAGCTGGCCTTCCGACCCGACCCCGACGCGAACTCGATCGCCTGGCTGGTGTGGCATCTGACCCGGATCCAGGACCACCACGTCTCGGAGATCGCGGGTCGGGAGCAGGCCTGGACCGCCGAGGGCTGGGCGGACCGGCACGACCTGCCCGCGGATCCCGACGACACCGGCTACGGTCACACCGCGGCGCAGGTCGCCGCCATGCGGCCGGCCGGTCCGGAGGAGCTCATCGGGTATCACGAGGCGGTCGCGGCGCGGACCGCGGCCTACATCGCCACGCTGGACGCCGACGAGCTCGATCGCATCGTCGACCGCTCCTACGACCCGCCGGTGAGCGTGGGCGTGCGGCTGGTGAGCGTGCTGAGCGACAACCTGCAGCATGCCGGTCAGGCCGGCTACGTGCGCGGGATCGTCGAGCGGAGGGCCTGAGGCGTCGGACCGCGGTGCTCGTCTCAGCGCAGCACGGCGGACAGCTCGGGCACCGCGCTGACGTACCCGTCGAGCAGAGTCTGTGCCACGTTGACTGAATCGACCATGGGGTGCAGGGCGAAGGCACGAAGAGCATGCTCGCGCGACCCGTTCAGGGCCGCCACGATCGTCTCGCGCTCGACCGCCTTCATGATCTGCATGAGTCCCAGTTGGTGTTCCTGGACCGGATCGGCAGCTATGGGGTGGGCACCGTTGCCGTCGACCAGACAGGGCACCTCGACGACCGCGAGTGCGTCCAGGCCGGACACGGCACCCCGGTTGCGGACGTCGAGGATGTGGACGGACCGTTCGTCGCGAGCGATGGCAGCCATGATCGCGAGGGCCACACGTTCGTACCCGCCGCCGTCGACGGCATCCTGGTCGCGCACATCTGCCGTACCGTCGGGCCGGCTCTCGGCCATGTACGAGGCGTCGCGCTCCTGCCGCACCCGCCGCCACTCGGCCAGCGCGTCGGCTGGGTCGGCGCCGACGGCGTCGTAGAAGTGCTGTTGCTGGGCGTGCAGGAACCCGCCCCTGGTCTGTCCGTCGTGTCGGATCGCCTGAACGGCCTCGCGGTGGAAGTACCAATACCACAGGTACTCGTTCGGGATCGCCCCCAACGCCCGCAGCCAGTCACCGCCGAACAGGCGCCCCTCCTCGAACGAGGCGAGCAGGGTGTCGTCGCCCAGCAAACGGGGAAGCTCGTCGTGGCCGCGTACCTGAATCGACCGCAGCCAGCCCATGTGGTTGAGCCCCACGTAGTCGAACCACGCGTGCTGCGGGGCCACCCCGAGTGCGCGCGCCGCGCGGCGGCACATCCCGATCGGCGAGTCGCAGATGCCGATGACCCGGTCGCCGAGCACACGCGCCATCGCTTCGGTCACGAGGCCCGCGGGGTTGGTGAAGTTGATGACCCACGCCTGCGGCGCCAGGGCCTGCACACGCTCGGCGATCCGCATCGCCACCGGCACGGTGCGCAGACCGTAGGCGACACCGCCCGGTCCGGTCGTCTCCTGCCCGAGGATCCCCAGCCGGAGTGCGACCCGTTCGTCGGCGACCCTGCCGGCGAGCCCGCCGACCCGAACAGCGGAGAACACGAAGTCGGCGCCTCTGACGGCGTCGTCGAGATCGGTCGTGGCCGTCACCTTCGGCGCGGCATCTGTGCTACCCGCCATCTGCTCCAGGACCTCGGTGATGACCGCGAGCCGCCCGGGGTCGACGTCATGGAGGACGACATCGTCGACGCGGGGATCCACTGACTCCTCCAGCAGCGCGCCATAGACGAGGGGCACCCGGAAACCGCCACCGCCGACGATCGTGAGCCTCATCCCGCGATCACCTCCACGCCGGCGTCGCGAAACGCCTTCAACGTGGCGGGATCGGCGTCGGCGTCGGTCACCACGGTGTGCAGGCTCTCGGGTCCGCACACCCGGGCGAGCCCGGTACCGGGAAACTTCGAGCGGTCGGCCACCAGGACTGTGCGATCCGCCGCGCGCAGCATGGCGCGCTTGACCGGCACCTCGATGGTCGTCGTGTCCATGACCGATCCGTCCGCGCGGACCCCGCTGGTGCCGAGGAAGAGCAGATCGGCGTTGACCTGGGTGAGGGCCTCCTCGGTCAGGAAGCCGACCATCGAGCGGTAGTTGCGACGGACCTGGCCGCCGAGGAGGACCAGTTCGATGTCCTCGTCGTCGATGAGCTCCTCGTAGACCGCGAGGTTGCTGGTCACCACCGTGAGCCGCCTGCCGTGCAGGTGCACGACGACCCGGTGGACCGAGGTGCCGATGTCGCACAGCACCACGGCTCCGTCCGGCACGAGGGCGGCCGCCTGGCGAGCGATTCGGTCCTTGGACTCCGGGTGGGTCACCGCGACGTCGGCGAAGGAGGGCTCGGTCGCCTCGCCGAGCAACGCGCCGCCGTGGACGCGTTGCAGCCGCCCGTCCCGGTCGAGCAGAGAGATGTCGCGGCGAACCGTCGCCGAGCTGACACCCAGCCGTTCGGCCACGGATGCTGCGGCAAGCGCACCCTCCGCACGGAGCATCCGGAGGATCTCCTGACGCCGCTGTTCCGCCAGCATGGCCGTCACGATAGCACTCAGTTTCGCTCATTCGAATGAGCGAAACTGACTCGAGATCGCGAGGGCTGCACCGTGGCGACTCGCTGGAGTCGAGGCTCGACAGGGCCCGTACTGGTCAACTATGTTCAGGACCGCTCAGGATCGCCAAGCTGAGGAGGACGCACCGGTGGCACCACCGGGTCAGCGCGAGGTCAGGAGCCGACCGGCGGTCGCCGGCACGGCGGACCGGACGCTGGGGCACGACCCTTTGGCGGGATCGCGAGGACGCAGGTCGCCGGCCGTGGACGTCCTCTGCGCCGGAACGGTGTTCCTCGACATCATCTTCACCGGCCTGCCCACGCCACCCAAGGTCGGCACGGAGGTGTGGGCCGAGGGGATGGGCTCGTGCCCCGGTGGTGTGGCCAACATGGCCGTGGCGTTGAGCCGGCTCGGCCTGCGCACGGCGCTGGCCGCGCCCTTCGGCGCCGACGTGTACGGCGACTTCTGCTGGCAGTTGCTCGACGAACAGGAAGGCATCGACCTCTCATCGTCGCGACGGTTTCCCGGTTGGCACTCACCGGTGACGGTCTCGATGGCTTACGCCCGCGACCGGGCCCTGGTGACGCACGGACACCCGCCACCCGTGCCCTTCGACGACCTCGTCGGAATACCGCCGACCTGCCGCGCCGTGGTCACCTCACTCGGCGAAGAGCCGGCCGAGTGGCCGCGGCTGGCACGCAGCGACGGTGCCCTGGTCTTCGCCGACGTCGGCTGGGATCCGTCCCAGACATGGTCCGCCGAGACGCTGCGACAACTCGATGACGTCGACGCCTTCCTTCCGAACGCGGTCGAGGCGATGGCCTACACCCAGACCGACAGCCCGGAGGCGGCTCTCGCCGCACTGGCCGATCGGGTGCCGGTGGCCGTCGTGACGATGGGGGCAGCCGGCGCGATCGCCATCGACGCCGCAACAGGCCAGACGGCACGGGTGCCGGCGCTGGTCACGGAGACCCTGGACCCGACCGGGGCCGGCGACGTATTCGTCGCCGCGTTCGTGACCGGCAGCCTCGCCGGCTGGCCGCTGGAGATGCAGCTGCGGTTCGCAGCCCTGTGTTCGGGGCTGTCGGTGCGGCATTTCGGCGGGTCTCAGTCCGCGCCGGGATGGGTCGACCTGGTGACATGGTGGACGGGCGTCAAGGATGTGGACGCCGAGTTGACCGCAACGTACGGATTCCTGAGTGAGGTCATGCCGGAGGGAGGGCTGAAGTCGGTGAGCAGGGCAACCGCGACGATCGGCCTGCGAACCGGACGCTGAACCCGCGACGACGACCCGGCCCACGGGCGGCGCGGACACGGACACGAGGAGGAACCAGATGAATCGGCCCTTACGCCGAACGGCGCTCGCCGCGGGGCTGGTCGCGGTGCTCGCCGCAGCGGCCTGCGCTCCCGGCGACGACGACGAGGCCTCCGGTGACGAATCGCCGGAACCCACCAGCGACATCCAGACCGATCCCTCCCAGATGGGCGACGTGACCCTGGTCGTCTGGGACCAGGAGGTCCGCGGTGGGCAGAACGAACAGATCGAGGCGCTGAACGCACAGTTCCAGGAGATGTACCCCAACATCACCATCGAGCGCGTCTCGCGATCGTTCGACGATCTCATGACGACTCTCCAGCTCGCGCTCACCGGTGACGACGCTCCGGACGTGGTCCAGGCCAACAACAGCCGGTCCTCGATGGGTGCCTTCGTCGAAGCGGACCTGATCATTCCGCTCGACGACTACGCGGACGCGTACGGATGGGACGAGCGCTTCCCCGAGTCTGTCCGCGCGGTGGCGAGCTACTCCGACGACGGTGTCACCTTCGGTGAGGGAAGCCTGTACGGCGTGGCCCAGCAGGGCGAGATGGTCGGCGTGTTCTACAACAAGGCAAAGCTCGCCGAACTGGGCATCGAGGTGCCGCAGACCTGGGAGGAGTTCGTCGCCGCCCTCGAGACCGCCGAGGCGGCCGGTGAGGTGCCGTTGCCGTTCGGCAACCTCGACCAGTGGCCCGGCATCCACCTCTACGGCGCGGTGATGAACCGTGAGGTTCCTCCGGAGGAGGTGCGCGACCTCGGCTTCGGCCGTGAGGGCGCCGACTGGACCAGCCCGGAGAACGTCGCGGCCGCGGAGGAGATCTCCGGATTCGTCGACGCCGGTTACTTCACCGACGGCTTCAACGGCGCCGGCTACGACCCGGTGTGGGCGGACTTCGGCAACGGCACCGGGGTCTTCCTCATTGCGGGCACGTGGCTGTTGGCCGACCTCGACGCCGCTCTGGGCGACGACCTGGGATTCATGCTCCCGCCGCCGCGTGAGGGCGAGCCGCCGATCGCCACCGGTGCCACGTCGCTCCCGTTCGCGGTCACCTCGGCCAACGAGCACCCCGATGCTGCTGCCGCGTACATCGACTTCATCACCAACGACGAGGCGATGACGATCGTGGCGGAGAACGGGCTGGTGCCTTCGGTCGACGCGGGCGGCCAGCAGGCGTCGAGCCCGGCCCAGCAGGAGGTCTTCGATGCCTGGGAGACCGTGACGAGCCAGGACGGCCTGGTGCCGTACCTCGACTGGGCGACGCCGACGTTCTACGACACGATCGCTGCCGCGCTGCAGGAGATGCTCGGCGGGCAGATCACGCCGGAGGAGTACCTCCAGCGCCTGCAGGACGACTACTCCGCGTTCGTCGGCGGCTGACTCGCCGCGCATGGCGACGAGCGCGGCGGCACGCTCGGCCACCCTGGCCGACGCACGTCCCCCGCGGGCCGGCGGTGGCCGGCCCCCGGGGGAGCCGCGCCGGGTGGCGTACCTCTACATCCTGCCCGCCTACCTGGTCTTCGCCCTGTTCCTGCTGATCCCGCTCGGGCGGGCGGTCGTGCTCTCGCTGTACGACTGGAACGGCCTGTCCGTCGCCGAGTGGGTGGGACTCGACAACTACCGACAGGTCGTTGCCGATGAGGGCCTGCGCGCCGCGTTCGGCCACGCTGCCGTGTTGATCGTGTTCTACGCCGCGTTCCCGGTCGTGGTGGCGCTCGCGCTGGTGGCCACGATGACCCGGGCCCGGCTGCGCGGGTTGGGCTTCTACCGCACCGTGCTGTTCGTCCCCCAAATCATCGCGATGGTCGTGGTGGCCGTCGCGTGGCGTCAGATCTACGCGCCGGACGGCCCGCTGAACCAGGTGCTGCGCGCGATCGGCCTGGACGGGCTCGCGCGCGCCTGGCTCGGCGACTTCGTCTTCGCGCTGCCGGCCGTCGGGTTCATCGGCACCTGGGTGCAGATGGGCCTGTGCATCGTGCTGTTCCTCGCCGGCGTCAGCAAGATCCCGCGCGAACTCTACGAGGCGGCCCGCCTCGACGGAGCGGGTCCGGTCCGGGAGTTCTTCGCCGTCGTGCTCCCCGCCCTGCGCAACGAGATCAGCGTCGCGCTGACGCTGACCGTGATCGCCGCGCTGCGCAACTTCGACCTCGTGTACGTCACGACCGCCGGCGGTCCCGGGACGTCGACCACCGTGCCGTCGTACGAGGTGTACCGGCGGGCATTCGAGATCGGTCAGGTCGGCTCGGCGGCGGCGGTGGCTATCACACTGACGGCGATGATCTTCGTGCTGACCTTCGGGATCACCCGGATCGCGGAGCGGGGGGCGGCATGATCTCGCGGTCCGAGCGCGTGCTCAACTACCTCATCCTGAGCGTGTTCGCGCTGTTCGCCCTCTACCCCCTGCTGTCGATCGTGTCCGCGGCTCTGGCGCCGCCTGGCCAGGTGCCTGCCTTCCTTCCCACCGACATCACGTGGGGCAACTTCGCCGAGGCCTGGGATCTGGGCCGGTTCGGAACCTACCTGCGTACCAGTGCGGTGGTCAGCACGAGTGTCGTCGTGCTCGCGACGGTGTTCTCCGTGATGGCCGGATACGCGTTCGGGACGATGCACTTCCGGGGTTCGGCCGTGCTGTTCTACGTCCTCCTGCTCGGGATCATGGTTCCGACGGAGGCGATCGTCGTCCCGCTCTTCTTCGACCTGCGCGACATCGGCCTCACCAACACGCTGCTGGCGCTCGTCCTGCCGCAGACCGCCCAGTCGGTGGCGTTCGGCACGTTCTGGATGCGCGCTTACTTCCGGTCCAGCTCACGGGCGATGGTGGAGGCGGCCCGGATCGACGGCGCCGGGCACTGGCGCACGCTCTGGTCGGTGCTCTTGCCCATCGGCCGCCCGGCCATGATCACCATGATCGTGCTGGTGTTCATGTGGACCTGGAACGAGTTCCTGATCCCGCTGGTCATGGTCACCGACGAGTCCCTGCGGACGGCGCCACTCGGGCTGGCGTTCTTCCAGGGCCAGTACACGGCCGATTTCGGCCTTCTCGCCGCCGGCGCCGCGATCGTGGCGACGCCGGTGGTCGTCGTGTACCTGTTCCTGCAGCGTCATTTCATCCGCGGGATGGTCGAGGGAGCGGTGAAGGAGTAGATCGGACGGATCCGTGCCGCGCACTCCCAAGCAGAGACGATCAGAAGTGTGGCCGTAGTTGCACGTTTGAGCCGTGGCAACGTCGACGCGCCGGGGTCTTCCCTTGCAGGTGGACGACTTCGGTCAGACTCTGGCATTGCCGATCAGGTTCGGTTACGGTTTCGAACCAAGCGTTCGCCGTCCGGCGGAGGAGGTCATCGTGAAGCGACTGGGACTGCTCCTGACGATGGTGGCGATGCTTCTCGTGGGCCTTGCCGCGCCCGCGGCTCCGGCCCAGCCCGACAGCGGTGACGACCCCGTCAAGATCAACCTGATGGGGGTGTGGGCACACCCGGACGACGACACGAGCATCATCGGGCCGTGCGGTGTCTGGCACGAGCTGTACGACATCCGCTGCGGCGTCATCATGCACACGCGAGGTGAGGGCGGCGGGAACGCGGTCGGCCTCGAATCCGGCCCCGATCTCGGGCTGCGACGGGAGAACGAGGACCGCGCCGCCCACTTCCGTTCCGGAACGGTCGACATCTTCAACGTCGACCGGGTCGACTTCTACTACAACACGAGCGCGCCTCTGACCGAGTTCTTCTGGGGTCACGACCAGACGCTCGGCCAGACGGTCCGCATCATCCGGGAGACGCGTCCCGACGTCATGGTCGGGTTCAGCCCGCTTGGTGCCGGCCACGGAAACCACCAGTACTCCGGCCGGATGATCTGGGAGGGCATCCGGGCCGCGGCCGACCCGACGATGTTCCCGGAGCAGCTCACCGGCCCGGATGCCCTCGAACCCTGGCTGGTCAAGAAGACGACATCGGGCGGAAGCACGCAGGGATCCGGCGGCACCATCGGGCCGAACTGCACGGTCGGCTTCACGCCCGGCCCGACCAACAACAGCGCCGTACACGGCGTCTGGACCGGCTACGACTCGCCGTACGAGTGGTTGCCCGGCAACGTGCAGGGTATGCCGGCCGCTACGGCCAAGATCTGGGCGCAGATCGCCAGAGAAGGAAACCGCGCCTACCCGACCCAGAGCCGGATGCAGGAACAGGGCGTGGTGAACCCCGGCTGTTCGCGGTTCGGCGTCGCGCAGTCGTTCGTCCCGTTCCAGCCCAACAGCTCCCCGGCGGCCGGCAACGACGACGCGCTGTTCTACGGCGCGACCATCCCCGATCCGGGTGGCATGCCGTTGGGTTCGCTGCTCTACCTGACCCTCGACGAGTTCTTCAACGTGGCCGGCCAGCCGTTCGACGTGACCGTCCACACCCGGTCCGGCGCGGGCACCCTCCCGGCCGGCTCGGTGGAATTGACCGTGCCCACCGGCTGGACCGTCACCTCGGCCCAGGCCATCGGTCCGATCACGACCGACGCCGAGTCGACGGCCACGTTCACCGTGACGCCGGCCGGCGACGCCGCAGACAGCCGCTACAAGGTCGCGGCCAACCTGACGACCGGCGACATGACCGGGTATACGGACAACCAGGTGGAGATCATTCCTGCTGTCGAGGGACGGTTCCAGCGCTGGGGCAACTTCGCCGAGTTCGACCAATGGGCGGCCGCGAACACCTTCCTCGTCGGCCGGTCGGGAGCGGTGCAGAAGATCGGCGCCGGCGAGACGATCAGCGTTCCGGTCGTCGTGCACAACTGGACCACCACGGCGCAGAGCGGCGAGGTGAGCCTCGACGTTCCCGCCGGGTACTCCGTGGACGCGACCTCGAAGCCGTACTCGGCCTTGGCCGGCGGCGCGGAGCAGACCGTCACGTTCCAGCTCACCCACACCGACCCGACCGCAGCCGGCGGGACCACCGACGACGTACTGATCACGACGTCGTACAGCGCCCCCGCGGGCACGGCGAGCGAGGAGCTGTCGCTGACGGTAGTGCCGACCACGACCATCGGGGCGGCACCGGCCGCGCCGACCCTCGACGCCGTCGAGGGCGCCGGGGAGTACACGGGGCCGGCACTGGACATCAGCCGGCGCTGGGAGGGTCAGAACTGCAGCCCCAACGGCACCGACTGCGGCACCGGTAGCTTCGCCAAGGTCAACTGGCACGACGACGACCTGTACCTGTACGTCCACGTGGTCGACGACGTCCAGAGCTTCCCGGTGACGCCGGAGGGCTGCTGGGCCCACTGGCTCGCCGACTCGGTCGAGATCCTGCTCGACGCGCGCGGCAACTCGGTGGACACGTCGACCACGTTCAAGTCGGGCATCTTCCCGTTCACCGACGACCCGACCGGCAGCGCCGGCAACGGTGTCAACGGGCCGTGCTGGGAGCGCGACGCCGACAACCACCAGGGATACTCGTCCGGGCCGCTGGCCGACACCGTCGAGGGCGGACCGAACGCCCCCGGTATGGAGGTGGTCACCAACGCGGTGCTCAACGCCGGGCGCACCTACGACGGCGGGGCGTACGACCTCGAGGTGAAGATCCCGCTCGACGTCCTGCCGGCGGCGGTCGGCCCGACCAGCGGTGCGCCCACCGGCGACGCGGCGAGCAACGACGCCGACCCGCTGTCCATGGGACTGAACATCACCCCGTACGACTCGGACACGCAGGACCACACCGGGCAGACCCGCCTCGCCTGGTCCCCGTTCGGCAGCCAGCAGTCCGAGCCGTACCGCTGGGGGCACGCCTACCTCGACGGGTACGTGCCGCCGGTGGGCCGCCCGGCCACACCGACCGAGCCGATCATCCCCGACTCGGCGCTGCAGGGCGTGGAGTCGCCGCAGACGATCTACCAGTCCGCGACGAACGGCGTACCGATCTCCGGGCTGCAGCCGAGCCGTGCGCTGCAGGTCTCGAACGTCGAGCTCGGATCGGCGGCGCTCGAGATGGACCTGCAGTCGAACGAGGCGGGCACCGCTCACGTCTACCTGTGGACCGGTCCGCACGGGAACATCCCGGTGTTCACGTCCAGCTGTCCCGACGACCAGGACGGGTTCAACGCGTGCTCGACGTCGGACGGCGCACCTCCGCCGTGGGGCACCGACATGAGCGGGCGTGTCCTCCGACACGTCCAGGTCGACGTCGCCACGGGCACCGACGACCTGTCGATCCCGCTCGACGCGGACGCCTACGAAACCCTGCGGGCCAACGGCTCCGCGCTGGTCTCCTTCGAGTCGGCGAGCGGTGGGGTCACGGCGTGGTACTTCCCGCTGGCCGAGAGCTTCTCGCCACCGATCGAGAACGCGCCGGCGGTGAACACGGTCAACGCGGGCTCGACCGTCGTGTTCAGGATCGACCTCGGCGACCAGGGCCTTGCCGACCTGGCCGACGGTTTCCCGACGCTCACCCCCGTCGTCTGCGGCCTCCAGGCTCCGACCAGCGGTGCCGTCGAGGCGCAGGGCCACGCTCGCACCCCGGAGGTCTTCGTCTGGAAGACGGACCCGGAACTGCAGGGTTCGTGCGGCAGAATCGACTTCAAGCTGCCGGACGGGCCGACCCACTCTGCGTACCTCACGTTCAGATAGTCACGGCGACGGCGGCACCGTACGCGCGGGTCCGCCGTAGCCTCGAACGGGTGTACCTGATGCGTCGACACGCCCTCGTCGTGCTGGTCGCGGCCGTCGCGATCTCCTGCGCGGCGTGCAGCGAGCCCGGCGCGCAGGATGATGGGCAGACGGACGTCGCGGCGCCGAGCGGTGAGCCGTCGGGCACGCACCTCGCGCCGGACCTGGAGGCACGGCTGCCGGACGAACTGCGCGCCGTCCCGTTGACCACGGCGAGCACGGTGGGGCAGGCCGTGTTCGCCGACGATGCGTGGAGCCAGGTGATGACCGAGTTCCTCGACGGCGTCGACCGGACCCCGAGCGACCTCCGCTTCGCACAGGTGTGGGATCCGGGCAGCGAGCTCGGCCTGGACGCGGGTGTGTTCCAGGTACCCGGTGTGGCAGCGACCGCAGTCCGGCAGGCCCTGGTCGACAGCGCGCGTCCGAACGCACCGGGGCTGACCGAGGCGACCGAGACGATGGGGGGCAAGCCGGTCACGGCGGTGGTCTATCCCGGCGACGGCCCGACGCTCTATCTGTACGAGTACGACGACCTCGTGTTCTACGTGGGCACCCGTGACCACGACCTCGCGGTCGACTTCCTGGCCGGATTGCCGTGACCGCGCCTCGCGATAGGTACGGTCTGCACAGGCGACATCGCTCGAAGGAGAGGGTGTGCTCGCGGCGCAGCGTCGGCAGCTGATTCTCCGGGCCGTGCGTACCGACCAGGGCGCCGAGGTGGTCGACCTCGCCCACCGATTCGGTGTCTCCGAGATCACGGTGCGGCGGGACCTGACCGTCCTGGCCCGGGAGGGGAAGCTGACCCGTGTCCACGGGGGTGCCATCGGCGAGGCCGACGAACCGCCGTTCGAGACGACGCAGACCGAGCGCCACGACGCAAAGGAGCGCATCGGCCGAGCCGCCGCCCTGATGGTGGCGGACGGCCAGACGGTCATGATCGACATCGGGACGACGGCACTCGAGGTCGCCCGCGGCCTGCGTGGCCGCGCGCTGACGGTGATCACCAGCAACCTGGCGGTCGTCGACGAACTGCTCGAGGAGACCGGCATCGAGCTTGTGCTCCTCGGTGGTGTGGTCCGGCGCAACTACCGGTCGCTGGTCGGTGTGCTCGCCGAGGACGCGCTGCGTCAGTTGAGTGCCGACGTCGCCTTCATCGGGACCAGCGGCATCCGGCGCCACGACCTGGCCGTCATGGACACGACGACCGTGGAGGTGCCGATCAAGCGCGGCATGATCGCCTCGGCCACCAGCAGTGTGCTGCTCGCCGATGCGCAGAAGTTCTCCTCGGGCGGCGTCGTGCGGATCTGCGGCGTCGAGGAGTTCGCCGCCGTCGTGACGGACGTCACGCTGGGCGAGCCCTTCGTCCATTCCGTCGAACGGGCCGGCGTCGAGGTCGTCCGGGCCTGACCCGGACCTCGCGGGCCGCGGATCAGGCCTACCCGATCGTGGAGTCGACTGGTACTGTCCCATGGGTCAGTTGTGACTCATGTGACTTGTGTGGTGGCGGGGGTGCTCGCCCATGTCTGTCGTGATGACGGCCATGTCCGTGATCGTCGGCACGGCCCTCGCCGTCCTGGCGTTCGTGACCGTCGTCCGCATCGTCATCCGGGCCCGGGGTCTCCGGCGGCGGCTGCGGGCCCGCTACTTCACGACGGCGGCGTGGTTCTATCGGACTCGGCGCGGCCTGGGCCGGCGGCTGGCGAGCGTCGGTGCCCGCATCGAGCGTCGCCGTGAGCGCCGACTGGCGGTCCGTGCCGCGCGGCCACAGACGCAGACCGCTCCCCGTGGAGCCGGTGGCTGACCGGGGACCGAGGATCACCGGTCGCGTCTGGGAGGATGCCGATCGTGGAGTACCTGGTGGTCGGTGTCGTCGTCGCGATCCTGCTCGTGGGCGGGATCGTCGCGTACGTGGTGCCGCGTCGACGGCGGCCGGAACCCCCGGTCGAGCGACGATCCGGCGTCGACCTCGTCCCCGGCGTCGACGACGCGGCAGCGGGGGTGGAGACCACCGGTCGGCGACTGGACACGGTCGCAGAGCCGGACGACACCCTCGTCGAGGGCGCCGAGCGCCTCCCGGCACCGCCCGAACGGCCTGCGCCGGCCGCCGGCCGCCTGGTGCGACTCCGCTCGCGGCTGGCCCGGTCACAGTCGACGCTCGGCAAAGGCCTGTTGGGTCTCTTGTCCAGGGAGCGGATCGACGACGACACCTGGCAGGAGATCGAGGACACGCTGCTGACCGCGGACCTCGGCGTGGCGCCGGCACAGGACCTGGTCGACCGGCTGCGCACCCGGGTGAGAGCGGAGGGCGTTGCCGACCCGGCGGCGGCCCGCACCATCCTGCGTGAGGAACTGGTCGCACTCGTCGACCCCTCGCTGGACCGTTCGTTGCGCACCGACCGCCACGTCGCGGAGAACCGTCCGGCCGTCGTGCTCGTCGTCGGCGTCAACGGCACCGGCAAGACGACGACCGTGGGAAAGCTGGCCCGGGTCCTCGTCGCGGAGGACCGGGACGTCGTGCTCGGCGCTGCGGACACGTTCCGAGCCGCAGCGACCGATCAGCTGACCACGTGGGGTGACCGGGTCGGTGTCCCGACCGTCCGCGGTCCCGAGGGGGGTGACCCCGCGAGCGTCGCGTTCGATGCGGTGCGGGCGGGAATCGAGCAGGAGGCGGACGTCGTGCTGGTCGACACGGCCGGCCGGCTGCAGACCAAGGTCGGCCTGATGGACGAACTGGGCAAGGTCAAGCGGGTGGTCGAGAGGCACGGCCCGGTCGACGAGGTGCTGCTCGTCATCGACGCCACGACCGGCCAGAACGGCATGACGCAGGCGCGCGTGTTCGGCGAGGTCGTCGACGTGACCGGCATCGTGCTCACCAAGCTCGACGGCACCGCCAAGGGCGGCATCGTCGTGGCCGTGCAGCGCGAGCTCGGCGTCCCGGTCAAGCTCGTCGGCCTCGGCGAGGGCCCCGACGATCTCGCACCGTTCGACGCCGAGGCGTTCGTCGACGGCCTGCTCGGCTGATCGGACCAGGCCCGCGTTCACCTGGCTGAAACACAGCGGGCCAGATGTCACCGTCCTGCAACATCTCGCGTACCCCTGGGCAACACGGCGTCGCCAGGATCCTGGCTGACCACCGGACCAGGGCCGCACGGCAACGCCGCCTCACAGCCCGCCCGGCCTCCGATGAGACAAGGAGTCAGCGATGCCCGAGATCAGTGCGGGCGACACCGCGTGGGTGTTGGCCAGCTCGGCGCTCGTCCTGCTCATGACCCCCGGTCTGGCGTTCTTCTACGGCGGCATGGTGCGCTCGAAGAACGTCCTCAACATGCTCATGATGTGCTTCATCTGTCTGGCGATCGTGCCGGTGCTGTGGGTCCTGTACGGCTACAGCATGGCGTTCGACACCGACATCGGAGCGGGCCTGCTGGGCGGACTGGGCAAGGTGGGGCTGTCGGGTGTGGGCCTGGACAGCGTCAGCGGGACCATCCCGGAGTTCGCGTTCGTCGCCTTCCAGCTCATGTTCGCCATCATCACCATCGCCCTGGTCAGTGGCGCGATCGCCGACCGCGCGAGATTCGGCGCGTGGGCCCTGTTCGTCGTGCTGTGGGTCACGGTCGTGTACTTGCCGGTCGCCCACTGGGTCTTCGCGTTCAGCGAGGGCGAGGGCGGCTGGATCGGCGACCGGCTCGGCGCTCTCGACTTCGCCGGCGGCACGGCCGTCCACATCAACGCCGGTGCGGCGGCTCTCGCGCTGGCGCTGGTGATCGGCAAGCGGACCGGGTGGCGCACCGAGCAGATGCGCCCGCACAACCTGCCGTTCGTCGTGCTGGGTGCAGGTCTGCTCTGGTTCGGCTGGTTCGGCTTCAACGCCGGGTCAGCAGTCGCTGCGAACGGTCTTGCGGCGGGCGCCTTCGTCAACACCACGGTCGCGACGGCGGCGGCGATCCTCGGCTGGCTCGCCGTCGAGGTCGTCCGTGACAAGCACGCGACGACCCTCGGTGGAGCCTCCGGCGCCGTCGCCGGCCTGGTGGCCATCACCCCGGCGTGCGCAGCAGTGAGCCCGATCGGCGCGATCGTGGTCGGGCTGCTTGCCGGTATCGCGTGTGCGCTGGCGGTCGGCCTGAAGTACCGGTTCGGCTACGACGACTCGCTCGACGTGGTCGGAGTCCACCTCGTAGGCGGCCTGGTCGGCACGCTGCTCATCGGGCTGCTCGCGACCGCTGCCTTCACCGGCGGAGCGGAAGGCCTGTTCTACGGGGGCGGCGTCGACCAACTCGGCCGTCAGGCCGTCGCGGCCGGAGCGGTGATGGTGTACTCGTTCGTCGTCACGTACGTCCTCGGCACGATCGTGCACCGTACCGTCGGCTTCCGCGCCTCCCGCGACGCCGAGGCCGAGGGACTCGACCAGACGATCCACGCGGAGACTGCCTACGAACTGCTCGGTGTCGGCGGCGGTACCCCGGTCGGCCGCCGCGCCTCGGACACCGAGGCGGCGCACGTGCGCACGGCGACGTCGGAGGAAGGTGTGAACGCATGAAACTCGTCACGGCGGTCATCAAGCCGTTCAAGCTCGACGACGTCCGGTCGGCCCTCGAGACCTTCGGCGTCCACGGCATGACGGTCAGCGAGTCCAGCGGCTACGGCCGGCAGAAGGGCCACACCGAGGTCTACCGGGGCGCGGAGTACACCGTCGACCTGGTCCCCAAGCTGCGCCTGGAGATCCTGGTCGACGACAGCGATGCCGACGACGTCGTCGACGTGATCGCGAAGTCGGCACAGACCGGCAAGATCGGCGACGGCAAGGTGTGGGTCACGCCGGTCGACGCCGTCGTGCGGGTCCGAACGGGGGAGACCGGGGTCGAGGCCTTGTAGCTCCTGCGACGTGTCCGATCCCGCGACGTTCGCGCCGGCGGCGCACCCTCCCCGAGGGAGCACCGCCGGCGCGGCCATGGGTGCGGACCACCGCTTCCTGGCGGTGCGAGCCGCCGTGGTCGACGACGACACGCTGACGGCTGCGCAACGGCGAACGGCTCTGACCGATCTCGCCGACGCGTGGTTGGCGGGGCTGCTCGCAGCGCTTCCGCCCGGGTCCAGTGCAGGAATGGCCGTGGTCGCGGTCGGGGGATACGGCCGGCGCGAGGTCCTTCCGGGCAGCGACCTCGACGTGCTGCTGCTGCACGGCGACTCCGGCGACGTGCAGGCGGTGGCACATGGCGTCTTCTACCCGGTGTGGAACGCGGGCATCGCGCTCGACCACGCCGTCCGGACCCTGGACGACACGCGCGCGGTGGCGGCGGCAGACCTGCCGGCGATGTTGGGCCTGGTCGACGCCCGGCACGTGGCGGGCGACCCTGAGGTCACCGCGGCGCTGCGCTCCGCCCTGCTGGCGGACTGGAGGCGGCGGGCGGGGGTTCGGCTGCCCGAGCTGGCGCGGATGTCTCGCGAGCGGGTGACCCGCGTGGGCGAGCTCGCCCATCTGCTGGAACCGGACCTGAAGGAGGCGTACGGAGGCCTGCGGGAGACCAGCGCCCTACGCGCCGTCGCGGCCTCATGGGTCGCCGACCGACCGCACACGACCGCTGTAGCCGAGGCACACGAATGGCTGCTGGTCGTGCGCGACGCCTTGCACCGGGTCACGGGTCGCCGCCGCGACCGGCTGGTCTTCGAAGACCAGGACGCCGTGGGGGCGTGCCTGGGCCTGTTCGACGCGGACGCCCTCATGCGCCGGGTCTCCGAGGCGGGCCGGACCATCGCGTACGCGGCCGACGTCACCTGGCGGCAGGTCGACCGGACGCTACGAGGCCGGTCCGATCGCCCGCCACGCCGCCGCGAGGTGGTGCGACGGCCGCTCGCCGAGGGGATCGTCGACCACGACGGCGAGGTCGTCCTGGCCAGGGACGCCCGCGCGGACCTCGACTCGGTGCTGCCGCTGCGCGCCGCCGCGGCCGCCGCGCAGGCGGGCATCGCGCTCTCGCCCGCGGCGGTCGAGAAGCTGGCCGCACAGTGCCCGCCGCTGCCGTCGCCGTGGCCGGATGCTGCTCGCGACGCGCTCGTGACGCTGCTGGGCGCCGGTCGCCCCACGGTGCAGATCTGGGACGCACTCGATGCGGCGGGCCTGATCATGAGGTGGTTCCCGGAGTGGGGCGCGGTCCGGTTCCGGCCGCAGCGCACGCCCGTGCACCGGCACACGGTCGACCGTCACCTGGTCGAGACGGCGGTCGTCGCCGCCGGCCTGACCCGCACGGTGGCCCGGCCCGACCTCCTGCTGTTGGCCGCGCTGTTCCACGACCTCGGCAAGGGGTCAGCCGGCGACCACAGCGTCGCGGGGGAGTCGATCGCCGCATCGATCGCGGACCGGATGGGGATGCCGTCGCAGGACGCCACGCTGCTCGGACTGCTTGTTCGTCACCACCTACTGCTGCCCGAGATGGCAACCCGACGCGACCTCGACGATCCCTCCACCGTCGGCGCGGTCGTCGCGGCTCTCGGCTCGGTCGAGATGCTCGACCTGCTGGCGGCGCTGACCGAGGCTGACGCGACGGCTGCAGGTGCTCTCGCCTGGTCGCCGTTCCGGGCGCGCCTGGTGGGCGACCTCGTCGTCCGCACCCGAGCGGCGCTGGGCGGAATCTCCTCGCCCCGGCCGCCGGCGTTGGAGCCGTGGCAGGAGCGGCTGGCCGCGGCGGGCTCGCTCGCCGTGCGCACGGAGCCGGCCGAGGCGGCCGCATCCTGCCGGGTGACGGTCGTGCTCCCATCGCGCACCGACGCGCTGGCGACGGCGGCCGGGGTGCTCGCCCTGCACGGGCTGGATGTGCGGGCCGCCACGGTCCAGTCCGTCGGTGGCAGCCTCGTCCAGGTCTGGCGTGCCGGCACGAGCTTCCGCGGAACGCCGGCCGAGGCGTCGCTCCGTGCGGACCTGGACCGGGCGTTGACCGGCCGGCTCGATCTGGCCGGCACGCTGGCCCGCAGGGCGTCCGAGCGCAGCCTGCGGGCGGCAGGCCGCGCAGAACCCCTGGTCACGGTGGTGCACGGAGCGTCGTCGGACGCGTCCGTGCTCGAGGTGCGGGCCCATGATGCGCCCGGATTCCTGTTCCGACTGGCGACGGCGATCGGCGCGAGAGGTGCCGTCGTCCGTTCCGCCGTCGTCGACACGCTCGGCGCCGAGGCGGTCGACGTCTTCTACCTCGTGGACACCGACGGCGAGCCCTTGACCGGCCAGGCCATGGACGATGTCGTCGAGGCGGTCGCCGCCGCCCTTGCCTAGGTGCCGGCGAACATCGACCGGGGCGAGACCCCTGGCTAGCCGACGAAGATGTCCTCCGGGAGGAACGCCGACACCAGCATGTTCGGGACGTCGACGAGCTGGCTGATCTTGAGGTCGACCGCGACACTGCAGATGACGTAGCTCTGCTGGCGCGTCCATCCACGCTCGACGAGGTGGTCGATCATGTTGAGCAACGCGTTTCGTGCGGCGAGCGTCGCATCCTCGGCGTGATTCTCACCGTCCTTGGTCACCGAGATACCCGTGGTGGCGAAGAACCGGCGCGGCGCAGCGTACTCGGCGGGCAGGTAGTAGTCCTCGCGGGTGAACCGCAGGTCGCGGATGCCCTTTTCAGCGGCTTCACCCTTGTGCAGTGCGAAGCGCACCCGCAGCGTCGCCCGCATCTCGATCGCCGTGCCACAGGTCTCGCTGTCCCCCTGCGCGAAGTGGGCGTCGCCCGCCGAGAACAACCCACCGGGGGTGTCCACGGCGATCAACAACCGCGCTCCCTTGCCGAGCTGCTTGATGTCGACGTTGCCGGCCTGCTCGCGGGGCGGGATGGTCCGCAGCGCCTCCGCAGCGATGCGCGGATCGTCGGGAACGGATGACGCGGTCGACGGCGGCAGCACGAAGCCGCCGCGATCGAGCAGCGCCTGTTCACGCCGTGTCGTCGCGGCGAGCAGATCGTGCCCCGGAGTGAGGCCGATCGTGCCCATGAACGGCGAGCCCGGGATCCGGACGCCGGGCAGGTCGGCCGAGGTCGCCCAGCCGTCGGCTATGTCCCAGCTGACCTTGAACGGCTCCGGGAACGCGTCGCGGAGGAAGCCGAAACCGGGCACCTGCACCGTGTAGCCGTATCGGTCCGGCTCGACGTCGACGATCTCCACCTCGAGCAGGTCTCCCGGCTCCGCTCCCTCGACATGGACCGGTCCGGTGAGCGGGTGCACCACGTCGAGGTTCGGTGCGGCGACGGTCTCGAGCGTGGCGTCCGGGCCCATCTGTCCGTCGAAGGCGTCCCGGGTCTCCAACACCACCTCGTCGCCCGGCTCGCAGCGCACGACGGGCGGGATGTCGGGATGCCATCGGTTGTGGCCGGTGTCGGGCTCGTCCAGCAGCGTCTTGCTCCAGTCGACCCGGATCTCGTGGACCGCCATGTCGCCTCCTTCATGCCGATGCGTGGGTGTCCGCTCACGCCATGGCGAGATAATCGTGCAGCAACTGGATGGCGATGGCGCCCGCACCGACGGCGGAGGCCACGCGTTTCACGGATCGCGCGTGGACGTCCCCGGCTGCGAAGACGCCGGGGATGCTCGTCTCCAGCAGCATCGGCGCACGCCTCAGCGGCCACGACGCGGGCGGCTTGCCGTCGCGCAGGAGATCCGGTCCGGTGAGGATGTATCCCCAGTCATCGCGCTCGACGCCGGGCGGCAGCCAGTCGGTACGGGGCTCGGCACCGATGAGGACGAAGAGTGCGGTGGCGGCGATGCGACGCTGGTCACCGGTGGACCGGTCGCGGACGACGAGGGTCTCGAGCCGGCCCTGGCCCTCGCCACCGACGAGCTCTGTCTCGAACCGGACCTGGATGTTCGCCGCGGCGTCGATCTCCTTGATCAGGTAGTCGGACATTCCCGTGGCCAGCGTGGTGCCTCGCACCAGGATCGTCACCTGCGCGGCGTAGTCCGCCAGGTGCAGGGCGGCCTGGCCGGCGGAGTTCCCTCCTCCGGCAACGATCACGTGCTCGCCTTCGACGGCCTGGGCCTCGGAGACCGCGGCGCCGTAGAAGACCCCGAGTCCCCGGAAGGCCTCGAGGCTCGGGATGCCCAACCTCCGGTAGGTCACCCCGGTGGCGACCACGACGGCCCTGGACTTCAGCTCGGTTCCGTCGGTGAGGACCGTCGTGTGTTCCCGGGTGCCGGCCCGTAGGGCGGTCACCCCGTGCATCAAGTGGAACTTGGCCCCGAACAACCACGCCTGTTCGTATGCTCTGGTGGCCAGCGCAGCACCGCTGATCCCGGCCGGGAACCCGAGGAAGTTTCGGATCAACGAGCTGCTGCCGGCCTGACCGCCGAAGACCTCCCGGTCCACCACCAAGGCGTCCAGGCCCTCTGATGCCGCATACACGGCGGCACCCAGGCCGGCCGGGCCCGCGCCGACGATGACCACGTCGAACGTGTGCGCGAGCATCGAGGTGTTGACCCCGAAGGCCTTGGCGATGTCGGCATTCGACGGGTTGGCGAGCGGCCTGGCACCGATCACGAACACGGCCGGCAGGTCCTCCTCCGACATCCGCGCCTGCGCCAGCAGCTCCCGCCCGTCGGGGCTGCTCGGCTCGTGCAGCTCGTACAAGACCCCGGTCCGGGACAGCAGATCGCGAAGCTCGTGCATGCGCGTGGTCGAGTGCTCACCGACAATCCGGACCGGCTTGAAGCCTGCCCCTTGAGCCCGTGCCCAGTCGTAGAGGAACTGGCCGACCAGGAAGTGGAACTGCTCGTCCGGCGAGGTGGTCGGCTTGGGGACGTAGTAGTCGAAGGCACCGAGCGACATCGCCCGCAGGATCGGCTCGGCGGTGTCCCGGTCTCCCCACTGGATCAGCAACGCCCGCTTCGCGGTGGGGTGAAGGTCGTGAACCTGGGTGAGGAACTCGACGCCGTCCATCTCGGCCATCCGCTGCGCCGCCAGCACGAGTGCCACCGTTCGATCCTCGTCCCGGAGGCGGGTGAGAGTCCCTACGGCCGCGGAGGGCGATCCCTCGCACAGCACGTCGTAATCTTGTCCGTAGCGCTTCGAGAGCTCGCGCTCCAGGATGCCGAGGCTGCCGGCGTCGTCGTCGAGCCCGAGGATCACCGGTACCTGTCGCAGCGTCGCCGTGTCCACGGCCGAACCCCTTCCGGCGGGGGCTGCCAAGGCAGGCAGTCTACGTCCCGGAGGAGGTGGCGGGTGGGGCGTCCGCACCGGAACCGGGTCACGCCCATCGGCGACATCGTCGCCATCGAGTTGCGGGGCGCGTGGCTGGGTAACCGCGGAATCCTGCACGAGGGCACCGACGTGGTGCGCTTTCATCGCAGCGACCTGTGGATCACCTGTCGATTGCAGTACAGGGACTGGCGGTTGCCGCAGTGGGCGCCCGGCCACTTCACCGTCCTGTTCTTCCATGACGAGGCGGTGGCGTTGGCCGCCGGTCACCGGCCCTGCGCGCTGTGCCGGCGGGACGCATACGACGCCTACCGGCAGGCGTGGGTGGCATCGCTGGGCGAGTCGGTGCCGCTGGCGCGGCAGATGGACCGCCGGTTGCACGGTGAGCGGATCGTGCGTGGCACCCATCGCCGCCGGCTGCATCCGGCGCGGTGGTCGGATCTGCCCGACGGTGCGTTCGTGCTGGCGGACGGTGGACCCGCCGTGGTGTTCCGGGACGCGGTGGTTCCGTGGACGACGCGGGGATACGCCGGTGCCCGTCAGCGTCCGGCGCGCGGACAGGTCGAGCTGATCACGCCGCCGTCGACGGTGGCCGTGCTGGCTGCCGGATACAGCCCGCAGATCGACGCGACCGCGCTGCGAGGATGGCGGGCATGACCGACGTCCGCACAGCGCATACGAGCGACCTGGACGCCGCCACGCTCGAAGCGGCGCGAGCGCTGCTCTACGACGTCTTCGACGACATGACCGAGCAGGACTGGGAGCACTCCCTGGGCGGGGTCCATGCCCTGGCATGGGACGGTGCCGAACTGGTCGGGCACGCGTCGGTGATCCAGCGGCGGCTGGTGCACGGCGGACGGGCGTGGCGTACGGGCTACGTGGAAGGCGTCGGGGTCCGCGCGAACCGGCGCGGACACGGTCACGGCGGGGCCATGATGGACGCGCTGGAGCGCGTGGTGCGCAGCGCGTACGACCTGGGTGCGCTCGGCGCGACCGACGAGGGCGCCCGCTTCTACGCCGCTCGCGGCTGGAGGCTGTGGCAGGGTCCGTCTTCGGCGCTCACGCCGACCGGCCTCCGGCGCACCGAGGAGGACGACGGCGGCATCTACGTCCTGCCGGTGACGGTCTCTCTCGACGTGATGGGCGAGATCACCTGCGACTGGCGCGACGGCGACGTCTGGTGACGCATGTCCCGGCCGCCCGGGACCATCGGATCTGGCCGTCGGCCCGCGAGTGGATCTTCACTCGGTGGTGAGGTGGTGCACCGCGGCCACGTCGCGACAGGAGGATGGTCATGGTGAGGATCGAGGGGGCATCGTCATCGGTCGGCCGGTCGAGGACGTCTTCGACTTCGTTGCCGACGAACGGAACGAACCGCTGTACAACCCCCGCATGATTCGAGCCGAGAAGGTCACGCCCGGACCGGTCGACAAGGGGACCCGCTGGGCGGCCACCATCGAGTCGAGAGGACGCCCCTCGACATGGTCATCGAGCTGACCGACTACACCAGGCCCACCCGCCTGGGTAACACCACGACCATGTCGACGGTGGAGATCCGTGGGGCGTTGACCTTCAGGCGTGATCCGGGCGGCAGGCACGTCCTCGACTGGAGGCGTCCTTGCACTCGCCGCCGCCGTCCAGAGCTGGTCGAAGATCTCCACGGAATCCGTACCAGACCTGACCCGTGAATTGATGCGCTGACGGTTGTGGACGAGGGCTCATCGGTGTCGGTGACGTCATCTAGACTCGTACGCATGTTCGAATCCGGCTTCGGCGGCGACCCCGTGCCAGGCGGC